>Ga0102593_1001309_pt1 | contig 25172 bp, 23 predicted proteins | sample AraplaCol_mMS_r2_2_FD_76862 | JGI IMG/M metagenome (GOLD analysis project Ga0102593, IMG submission 76862) | Arabidopsis root microbial communities from North Carolina, USA - plate scrape MF_Col_mMS_r2 (SPADES assembly) (version 2) | ecosystem: Host-associated > Plants > Roots > Endosphere...
TTTCTTTTTTCTTTTTTTTTTTTTATTATTTCATTTTTTTTTTTTTTTTTTTTTTTTTTTTTTTTTTTGTTTTTTTTTTTTTTTTTTTTTTTTTTTTTTTTTTTTTTTTTTTTTTTTTTTTTTTTTTTTTTTTTTTTTTTTTTCTTCCTCCCCAGCCGGAATGGGATTGTTATGGCCAGTCTTATGGGTTTTTTATGGAACCAGTCTATGTACAATACTGGAATACAATGTATATGAACAGGAACCTGGCCTCACTTGAAATCTAAAAAGCAATCAACTAGATGTTTCGTCTAAACATACTGTACTTCCCCCATATTTGCTTTTCCTTGCCCAAAATCATCCTTTTATACACCCAAACTCGGTTAATCGCCACGTCCAATCCCGACCCCCGCATTAGTTCACCGCCCGGCAGAAAATGTCGGACAAACAATTTTTTTCGTCGGGGAAATCAACTCGCGGTCCAACAACCTTCCACTCCAAAGAGTCAACTTCACTTTCGGTTTTGACTCCTGTGGCCCATCATGAAGACGACTTGGAAAGATGTAAGTCTTATCTTTTTGACGCATCACTATCCCACCCCTTCTACTGTTCCTCCCAGACTCCCCAACTAATCTGTTTGACCGCCAGATTGCGCCGGTGCCCACCAACCAGGAATTCCTGGATATCGTCCTCAGTCGTACCCAGCGCCAGCTTCCTACCCAGATTCGTGCTGGTTTCAAGATCAGTCGTATCAGAGGTACTGTACTTCTTCTCTGAATTATATTCCCGTTTTCATCACCCCTACCGGACGATACAAAAGAAAAAAAAAATGGCGCCGCGGGTGATCGGGTTATCGATAAAGGTTTTTTATCGCTAATCAAATTTTCTTGATGCAGGTTTCTACACTCGTAAGGTCAAGTACACTCAGGAGACCTTCTGTGAGAAATTCCAGGCTATTCTTGATGGATTTCCCCGTCTTCAGGATATTCATCCCTTCCGTAAGTTCTTTTTACATCTCCGCTGCCTGGGCCCGAGTCTAATATTGTCACAGACAAGGATCTGATGAACACTCTGTATGATGCCGACCACTTTCGCATTGCTCTTGGTCAGGTTTCAACTGCCAAGCACCTGATCGAAACTGTTTCTCGCGATTATGTCCGTCTTATCAAGTATGCGCAATCGCTTTTCCAGTGTAAGCAGCTGAAGCGTGCTGCGCTCGGTCGCATGGCGACTATCTGCCGTCGCCTCAAGGACCCCCTCGTCTACCTGGAGCAGGTCCGCCAGCACTTGGGTCGTCTTCCTTCGATCGACCCTAACACTCGCACACTCCTGATCTGTGGTTACCCTAATGTCGGCAAGTCAAGTTTCTTGCGCAACATCACCCGTGCCGACGTCGATGTTCAGCCCTATGCCTTCACCACTAAGTCGCTGTTCGTCGGCCACTTCGACTACAAGTACCTGCGTTTCCAAGCTATTGATACCCCCGGTATTCTCGACCACCCTCTGGAGGAGATGAACACCATTGAAATGCAGTCGATCACTGCCGTTGCCCATTTGCGCTCTGCCATCCTTTACTTCATGGATCTTTCCGAGCAGTGTGGCTATTCTGTCACCGATCAGATCAAGCTCTTCCACAGCATCAAGCCCTTGTTTGCGAACAAGATTGTGTATATCGTTGTTAACAAGATCGACGTTCGCCGTCCAGAGGATTTGGATCCCGAGGAACAACAAGCACTGCAGGATATCCTGAAGGCCGATGATGTCGAGCTTTTGCAGGCTTCTTGCACCACCACTGAGGGTGTGACTGCCGTCAAGAACGCCGCTTGTGACAAGCTGCTCGCTGAGCGTGTAGCACAGAAGCTCAAGTCTGGAAGCAACACCTCTGGCGACCCCAGCGGTCGTCTCGGCGATGTCCTGGCCCGTATTCACGTTGCCCGACCTATGGGCGGAGTCACCCGCGAGACATTTATTCCCGAGGCTGTCAAGAACCTCCAGAAATACGACAAGAACGACCCCAACCGCCGAACATTGGAGCGCGATCTGGAGGAGGAGAACGGTGGTGCTGGTGTTTACAGCTTCGATATGCAACGCGACTACACTCTTGCCAACTCCGAGTGGAACCACGACAAGATCCCCGAGGTGTGGAACGGAAAGAACATCTACGACTTTGTGGATCCCGATATCGAGACGAAATTGGCTGCTCTGGAAGAAGAGGAGGAGAAGATGGAGGCCGATGGATATTACGACTCAGACGAGAGTGTCGAAGATGCCGAGGATGCCGATACTCGCATGAAGGCCAACTTGATCCGCGAGAAGCGTGTCCTGATGAAGAACGATGCCAAGATGCGCAAGTCGCTCAAGAACCGCGCCGCCATCCCTCGCAGTGCCAAGGCCAAGAAGCTATCCCAGCTGGAGCGTGCCCTGGACTCTGCTGGCTACGATGTGGATGCCGTTGGCGAACGTGCCCGTTCTCAGAGCCAAGTCCGTGGACGACCTCTTACTCGGGATGGTGGTGATGATGGCGATGATGCCATGGATATTGATGATCCCCACAAGGCTATTGCCCGTGCTAAGAGTCGTGCCCGCAGCCAGGCTGCCACTGACAGACGTCACGATGGTGTTGTGAACGAGGTTTCTCGTGACAAGGCCGAGCGCCTGCACAAGCTGGGCCAGAAGCACAGAAACCGTATGGCTCGTGCTGGTGAGGCCGATCGTCACACTACTGTTTCCCTGCCCAAGCATTTGGTATGTCTTTTCCCCTTTACCCTGCTATACATAATCATCATCATGAAATCTAACATATTTCCTCAACAGTTTGCCGGAAAGCGTGGTATCGGTAAGAACCAGCGCCGTTAAGGGCTCTCCCGCCACGGGCGACGAATCAAGACCCATTTTTAATCATCATCAAAAATTGGTTTTTTTTACCGGGTGCACAATGGTGTCGGGCGTTTGCGATTTTCTTTGATTTGTCTCATGTCGTGTCATATAGCCATTTGGCACGGATTATCTATATCTCATTGTCTTGGGATACCTTTTGCCTGTGAATAGACAGTCGTATGATTTGAGGGGGCTTATTCTCCCAGTCAATAGGACCAAAAGTTCTTGACTTAATGATGTTGCATATGTGCGAATTGAGACTTTGTTTCAATTGCTCGTATTAATTAGTGTATACTAGTAGACATTCTGTGAAAGAGTACAGACTCCTCGAAATTGGAGTTGTATCAGTCGCGGCCCGCGGGTCCCGGAGGCTCTGCGGCAGGCCATCCAAGTTTGGCAATCCCTCGGACTATCAGAGTAGCGCACATAGTTAATCTTTGTAGATCTGGTTGAACTAGTAATCATGACTTTGAGAATTGGTCAGAGTATCGCCATGATCCTCTTTGACAATGGTGAATTCTTACTAGAGCAAAATAAGTTAAAAAGTCGTGGCTGAGTCCACAAGGCCCCCCGTCATTTTCCAAGACGCCGCAGATTTAGAGACAAAGAAAATAAGTTCCTGGTAAGATCAGCCTAAACTATACCATGTACGTACCATGTATGAAGATTTCGAATCTTTGTAACTCAACTGCTAGTTGGTTTCAAGGTTTCAAATTACTTACATGCCACCGTTGGAAGTATGAGCTAGTAGTGGGAATTGGGGCCAAATACCAAAGAGAATACACACCTCGTCCTAAGACTAGTGTAAAATATCCCGCAGTCACATTGTAGTGGGTATTATTCTGGCTATTCCAATTGGATGTTTTACAGCTGACCATTCAATTCGTTCGGGTATCATCTTGTTTCAAGCATTTCTGACTGCCAAGATACTATCGAGGAAAGTTGTTATTTTTCCTTTTTTTCTTTTCGTTTCTGTACAACCCTGCATTCAGGGTCACATGACAGGCCCCCTGAGCTTTCTCACCCTATTGAAAAACATTTGAATTTCTCCGATCAATTCGTTGACATTTCTCTTTCATCCCACCTGGACAATTGCTAGCCATGGCCGTGAAACAGAGAGCTACCGCGACTGCGACTCCACCTGCTAAAGGTGCCGGTGCCGTGGAGAACAAGTCCAAGCCTGCTCCCAAATATCGAGATGGCGCGTCCGATGAGTTCGAGTTTGGTGGCTCAATTGGTGTATTGTGCCTGATGACTGGGTTCCCAATTATCATGTGGTACATGTGGATTGGTGCGACTTATTACGATGGCAAGCTTCCTCTGCCTGAGGACGGTCAGTCTTGGTCTGATTTTGGCCGTCATCTGTGTCAATTGGTCTATGAGGGTGCCTATCCTACCACAAAGGCATGGGTAATCTACTGGGTGTTTTTCATCACAGAGTCTTTGATGTACTGCTACATGCCTGGTGTTTCCAATTGGGGCCGTCCCTTACTTCATGAAAACGGGAAGAGACTCCCCTACTACTGCTCTGCTTACTGCAGTTTCTATGCGACGCTTGCAATCGTTGGTGTCTTGCATGTCACTCGCGTGTTCCCTCTGTACACGCTGATTGACGAATTTGGATCCATAATGACGGTCTCTATTCTGTCCGGTTTCCTGAATAGCTTCATCGTGTACTTCCAGGCTATCGTGCGGGGCCGGACCCACAGAATGTCGGGATCTCCTATCTATGATTTCTTTATGGGCGCCGAGTTGAACCCTCGCATCGGTATTCTGGATTTCAAGATGTTCTATGAAGTCAGAATTCCCTGGTTTATTCTGTTCCTTATTACCTTGTCCGTGGCGGCTCGTCAGTACGAAGTCTATGGGTACGTTTCTGCTGAGGTCGTTTTCCTCGCTGGTGCCCATTATCTGTACACCAATGCTTGTGCCAAGGCAGAGCAAATGATTATCACGAGTTGGTAAGTCGATACACAAAGGGCTGCCTGAAAATACCTTTTGCGAAACTAATGTTGATACAGGGATATGTATTATGAAAAACTCGGATTCATGCTCACATTTTGGAACATGGCCGGTGTGCCTTTCTCCTATTGTCATTGTGCGCTTTACTTGGCCAACCACGACCCATCCGAGTATCGCTGGAACAGATCCGCTCTGGCAGTATTCGCCATTCTGTACATCTTCTTTTACTGGATGTGGGACAGTGCCAATGGCCAGAAGAACGCTTTCCGTCATCAGGAGAAGGGTCAGCTGGTCAAGCGCAACACTTTCCCTCAGGTACCATGGCAGGCTATTGAGAACCCCAAGACAATTAAAACCGATGCAGGTGACCATATCATGGTCGATGGCTGGTTCGCGATTGTCCGGAAGCCCAATTATGTCCCTGACATGTTCTTCTCCTTTTCTTGGGGTCTCATTACTGGATTCAAGTAAGCAACTCCTGTCGCTGGGGCTATGTACTAAATTAACTAACAAAACGCTTTCAGGAGCCCATTCCCTTGGTTCTATTCTATTTTCTTTATGGCGATGATTATTCACCGCACCAATCGGGATATCAACCGCTGCCGTCGCAAGTACGGTGAGGCCTGGAAACGCTACGAGAAGGAGGTTCCCTACCTGTTCATCCCAGTATGTTCTCAAATAGTGACCCAGATTAGACTTTTTGCTAACAAACCCGTAGTATGTCATCTAGATGATGTGGTAAGCATGCGAAACTGGCCAATCTGGCCGAGTCTTTGCTGCTTGCATCAAATGAGCTCTCACTTTGTAGCCCATGCGATTTTTGCCTTTGTTCCTGAGGCCTGTCAACAGCTGTCTTTTTTCTCTTTTTGCCCTCCATACTTTCTTCATTATGTTACTTCTCTTTATAGATCTTAGACTTGATGGTTGGGTTTTTTATGCCCAATACCTTGTCTCTCATCGCAAAAGTGATATTGTTTTTAATATTATTAGGTGGAGAATTGATAGAATTCATTTTTATATCCTCTGGTTTGATATCATGTTTTCAAAAAGTAAGATTTACAAATTTGAATCCACGGTAATGACTCTGGTGGTATCAGTCTGTTTCCTTCGCGATCTATCTATGCCCAGATGTGCTCTCTCTTCTACTAGGCACTGACTCCAGCTCTAGTTATAATCTTCTATCACCTCGTCTAAGCCTGAGTGGGACGGCACCAAGCATGCAAATGCCTGTTGGGATAATAAGCCGCGATACACTCTCTCCACTGCATATCCTCCGGCGTAGTCCCGTCAATAGTCATATCAAAGTTCCGAATCATAGTCGCAAAAGCGATATACATCTCTGCCCAGGCAAGGTTCATGCCGAAGCACATGCGAGGACCTCGGCTGAATGGTACAAGCCAGTGATCCAAGTCGCTTTTATTTTGAGACTTGGTCCTTGTCTGTCCATCTTCACTATCCACCTCCCCCTTGCTCTCTAACCATCTTCCAGGTCGGAAGACCAATGCATCCTCACCCCATACCTCAGCCGACTGGTGCACATGCAAGATGGCCATGCCGACTGTGGCTCCTCCGGGAATTTGCTGGCCCGATATAACGGCGCCAGTCGCGGGCACGACACGCGTTAATGATACACCCGATGGAATAAAGCGAAGTGATTCTTTGATAGTCGCTGTGAGAAGTGGTAGACTTTCAAGATCAGCTAGCAAGGGTTGCTTCTCAATATCCGGCCAAACAGTCAGAAGTTCACTTCTGAGCATTTTGAGAAGAAGTGGATCCTGCATCGTATGCCAGTGACCCATGAGCAGCGTATCTGCGACTGTATTCGCACCCGCGAAGATAAGTGTGAAACCCTCATCGTGCAGGGCTGTCAGGTCGGGAACTTCCTTTCTTCGGTATGCCTGAGGGTCGAGCATACGGTGGAATAGAGTCTGATGAGGCACTTCGTCAAGTTTGGAGGGACAGTTCAGAACAACCTGAAGTTGTTGCTGAATGAGATCACGAACTTGATAGAGACGCGGGGCCAGGCGTTTAGCATCGGGTACAAGTTGCATGACCAGGGATGGAGGGATGGCAAAAACCATATCGCGAATCAAAGGGAAGTTCTTCAAGAGTGGTAGTAGCTTCAGACTAGCATCCATTGCTAAGATCAGAGGGTCGCTGAATCCCGGGGCATCGACTGCATTCACACAATTTCCGAAAGTGAAACACATGATTGTATCGAGGGTGTAGGATCGGAAGGCATAGAGGAGGTCAATGGAGCTTTTCGTTGCGTTGGTTTTGGTAATGGAGGATGCGAGGCGGGTTGCCTATGGTTGGAAATGGCTGTCAGTTGAGAGATATTTAGGAAGAAAGACTTCTGCTGGATGGAATGCCATGGCATGGCTTACATTTCTCCAGACAAGATGCTCCAGGTTCGTAATTGCCCGCTTAGAGAAGATGGGAAGAAGAACCTCACGACGCTCCTTTGCTTGGGCATATTTCAAGAATACGAATGATCCGGTAGTGACACCGGGAGTTCGATAGAGGCCAGGGTCTTTGTCCCATTTCTTGCTGCTGTTATAGACATCGTGGAATGCAGATGGGTTTCCGAAATGGAGCTAAGGATAGATAACTCAGATTAGTGACACGGATGCGAGGATGTCAAAGTTGAAAAGAGCAATAGGTAGCCTACCTCATTTGGTCCTATTCGAACAATTTCACCTAGAAAGAAATGTGTTAGAAAGAGCATCGCTTCTTTGTCTTCCCAGGTGTCTCACCATATTTCGCGTGCAAATCAAAGAGCTCTTGAGCTAGAGTCTCTTGTTTGATAACTTCCTTGTATGCTTTCCAACCCGATGTAGCGCCAGCCATCCACGGCCCGGGGAAATTTCGTAGCGGGTGGAAAAATACATTGTATACTATGCGGCATATTCCCAGAAACGTCGTAGTTGCCAGTACTGCTAGGAAAAGCAGTGAGAGGGTCATGGTGCTCGTCAGATAGTAGTAGTCTATGAAGATTTAGAAGTACTAGTTAGTAGTAAGCATTCAAAAAGGATACATGCGGGCATGGGACAGAGCCATATATTTATTTAGACAATCCTTCAAGGATTCTCCCCAGCGCCATCTTCCGGGTATCGCCGCCAAGGCCATATACCAGCCATACTTCTGGTAATCAAGGCGTGACGAGGGGGGCTTTGTCGGGACTACCACATGGGGGCCACACATAAGATTACCATAAATAATGAGAATAGTATGGGGCAGTTAGGATCTAAATTCTTGTATGCTAGACATGATAAGCCGCCGCGGCTGGGTACCATACCGAAGTGCATGAACAATACATTTTCTTATACTATATCAAATCTAGTGTGTGGCTTCGCTGCAGGCTAAAGCACGGAGCCCTAATCCAGACTACACTAGTGTACCTGTGAACAAGTCTGACTGAAGTTCTAACCAAAGAAAGTAATTTACAAGATGTTAGTACTTGTGAGGGATCTATCTTGGGTACGTGTCTTGCTCAGGCTGCAACATCTCGTGTATTTTTATGGGGTCTGATTTCGGTTCGAAAGCACAAGAAAGTTATCCTGATCCTCTTAGGGTCAATTCAAAGCAGAAATGTCTCATACAATGGATAGGCTAGCCTCGCAAAAAACAGTAGTTATAGTGTGTCACCGGCGAGTGGATCACATCATAGTCAGCTTCTAATTGAACACCAAATCAAATGCTGCTTTTGAACAACTTGAATCTCACCCGTGTGGATTTGGGTGATTTTTGATTCCCAATCTGTATATTTATCCCCGTATGGTGTTACTATGCTTACATGGTGTGAGCAATTTGACGAATCATCTGGATATCAAAGATAGAGCTGTAATTCTTTTTACTATTGCTCTTTTCGGTCTTCAATGATTCAATGATGCAGGTTATCATTTAACCAGATATCGCTCACGGATTCTATTAGACTTTAACTAACATCTCTGCAGAGCCTAAGTCCAAAGTAAATGTCAAATTGAGTATAGTAAGGTGACCTTGGCAAAAGCCACAAATGCACACTGCAGTCCAATCAGTACTTTATTGACCAGCAAACGGGGGCCGTACTTAGGGCTAATTGTATTATATACATCTTTCAGTACGGTAATTACGGGCTGGGCGCTCACTATGACTGGGGCTTACGTGTGATTACCGCCCCAGCGTCTCGGCCAGACTCATATGTAAAATCATCACAGCCCTCTAGGGACTTGAAGCCAGAAATAGCCTAGGGTGTTCGGCTGATTACTTTCACGGTCTATCAAGAAGACCTTTTTATGCCAGCTCAGCACCTTGTGGCCGACGAAGTGTCGTAAAATCAGCAAAGAGCAAGTTATCCCCAGGAAAACTTACACAAGAATGGCGCTCCAAACTCTTGTCTTGGCTTTACCGTTTGTATGGCTTTTTTATGCTGTAATAAATCAAAGGTTATCGTCAAAGACGAAAGAAGCAGCTTGCTCACCTCCGCCTATTTTCCCTTCCTGGATTCCCTTCGCAAGTCATATCTATGGAATTGCAACCAAAGGCTCAAATGTCTACCTTTCGTCGCTATGGTATTTGCAAAATTTCATCGCCCGTTTGATATTACTTCTACTTACATGCAATCTCAAAAGTTCGACTCAAAACTCGCCAATCAAAACTCTCAAGCTCCCGGGGATGGACATGCATCTGGTTCACCCACTAGATCAGGCTAGCATGAAACTGTTCACCAGTATGCGCCACCTGAGCTTAATGACTGTTTTCCGTGTTGCTGTTGGTCCTTCAATGGGTCTTGTACCTGCCAGTGAGAGATTCCTCACTGATCCTGATACTGGTGACTTCAAGCGAGGTTTGTCGAAGTTGTTCAATGGTGAGCTAAGGAACATGGAGAACCTCCAAAAGTATGCTGGCCAAATGGATGCGGTGATTGATGAGTATTGGAATGAGGTGGCTCCAAAGCATGGTTCAATATTGGAGATTGGACTTGGATCCTGGGTCTTTCATTTCCTCTCTCGTTCGATGGGCGATGTCTTTTGGGGCGAAAAAGGGCCATTCAAAGAGAAAGAATTCCGTGAAAGTCTCAGGTATGAAAAGACTCAATTTATCGAAGTGGGTTCAAAGTGCTAAAGAATCTTTACACACAGACTCTTTATTCAGAATTTGGAGAGTCTGCGGAACCCAATTCCCTGGCTGGTATCATCTGAGATTCGTTCAGCGCGGAAATCTGTTCGTGAGAAGATCAATCAAAGTACAGAGAATGAGAGTTACGGAAATCAAGACAAGCAGGGGCTCACACTCTTTGCGAAACTAGCTTCTCTATATGAGTCCCTTGAAATCCCCCGCGAGGGATTTACTGACTGTCATCTGACAGCCATCGTCGGGCTGATGTCCAATGTCATTAACATCATGATTTGGGCAATGTGCGAGGTCGTAGCCAACCCGAAGCTTTCGGCGTCTCTTATCACTGAGATTGAAGCCGTCATCAATGGTTCGTCTACTAACATGACCATCGAAGTGGACCATCTTCGTCGTTCTTGTCCACTTCTAGTAGCAACCTGGTACGAGCTACTTCGCACGTATGGAGATGCTCCGGTCGCACGCGGGGTGTATGAAAATAGTCTTTTTGGCGATAAGTATCAACTTGAGAAAGGATCGATCCTTATGACCCCAATTCATCTTCATAACTTTGATAAGGATATTTGGGGCGAAGACGTGGAATTATTCCGACCCAGTCGATTCCTCGAGAACGGAGGGATCAATCAAGAGCTGGTCAAACATCTTAATGTTTTTGGTCTGCCTGGCATGCACCAGTGTCCTGGGCGATACCTTGCTCTCAACCTAACGGTTGGCCTTTTGGCCAAATGTCTCTTGACATTTGAATTTACACCCACGCCTGGGGAGGCTCTCGGGGAGGGAATTGTACCCGCACGAAAGGATACAATGTTGGGATTGCCGGCTTTAAGTCGAGACCCGATTGTTTATTTAAAGCACCGGGAGGAAACAGAAGGTGTACAATTGTTGTTTGACAACGTGAAGCCAGGGTGGTAGATATGCAGTATTTACTAAAATAATGAAAGACGGATGTTCAACTCGAATTATATCACAAATTGAACTTAATACTACACAAATGAGACAGCGGATGTCTTAACCACTTCTTACTACCAGTAGACATTGGAAAGTGACAGACTCACGAGAATTCTCGGCATAATCAATTGAGAGTGTTGTAAGAATTCGATCTTACTAGCATTTTCCAAGGACCCCTCTATCACATGCTCACAGAAATACCAGCTTGGTCACTAGAGTGCTTCATGATACTTGGCAATATGAAAATGTCTCAAGCTAATGTCTTGTTATATTGCGCCTCTGGTAGACAGACAGTCAGATTTCTCGTCAGTCATAATTCAACATCACTCATTGGCCAGCATTTACTTTTAATTTTGGCCCCCCTTGTTGTTGGTTACATTGAGGCTAGAAAGTTATATACTCGGCCCCACAACCCTAGTGTAACCGCGTGAAGATGTGGATCGGCCCGCCTGAGATATTATGTCCGGCATCAACCTTGATGGAGGATTCTTGAAAGGATCAGGCTCGCGAGGCTTTCAGATGAGAAACACTCGGGATATGCATGCGATTTCGTACGAAATATGGAGTACTGAGATCGCCTGTTGGGTATTTCAACCCCAAGTTGGGTATGCTTACCCGTGAAAATCAGGGAACCAAAGCTGACTTGCGTTTTACATCTTGATACTACTGGTGGGAGATCATATAAATTACATGCTACTGCATAAGCACGCTGCATGAGTATTCTATCATATTGCTCGTATGGGTACTACTACGCCTTTCGCCCCACTCAGGCGGGGGTCTAGATTTAATATCTCTAACGAATTATCGTGCTAAGTACACTGAGTATAGGCGTAAGCACGGTCTGGTGAGTAGCAATTCTTCCAATAAGTGTAGATTATGGTGTTTATTGGTAACTGTAAGACGCTGACAGCACTTGGTATGTAATACCCTGACAATACTTCAAACAAGATGGGGGCCGTCAGAAACTAGTATGTATGCTGGGAGACTAGTGTAACGCCCAGTATCGTGAGCCTCCTTAGATTGAGCTGATGATTACTTGTAGTACTACCTCTCGGCTATAATTCCTCATGTCATCAAAATAACCCTAGAAAGCAAGTGAACTATTTTCTTACAATATCCATACTGGCACGCTGGCCTGAATCCTGTACTCGAACAATCTCGAATGACAAAATGGAGTTCAGCTTAGCAATCGTCATTGCGTTGTTGCTATTTTTCATCACGTACTACAGCTGGCGGCTGGTTTGCAATGTCAATGCCGCTAAATCTACCGGATTGCCTTTCTTGATATACCCGATCGATCCAAGTAACATAATATGGCTGTTGGCGGCTGTCCCTTTACGCCCGTGGCTGAAAAGCGTTCTGCCAACACGAATATGGAATCGTCTTACACTGACTATTTATGGCTGGGATTTCTATGAGAAGCGCCGCCCGTTCGATGAATATGCGGCCCCACAGGGCAACCCAAAGTCGTTTCTGATGGCCAGTTGTGGGCCGTTAGAGCTCTGGACTGCTGATCCAATAGTCGCTACAGATGTCCTGCGGCGAACAGATGATTTCAAGATGCCACCACTTGTTGGTGTTCTGTTGGGGCAGTTTGGCCATAATGTTCTTACTACGAATGGTCAGAGATGGGCAAAGCAACGCAAAGTTGTTGCCAGTGTGATCAATGAACGCATATCCAAAACTATCTTTGATGCAGCGATTTGCCAAACAACCGGGATGCTAGACGAGCTTTCGTCTTCGAAGACCCAAAAAGGAAATAGTGCCATTGAAACAAGAAAAATGTTTGATATGATCAAGCGAATCACAATCCATGTTCTCAGTGAAGCTGGCATGGGTGCAAAGACACCATGGAAGGGAGAAGATGACAAGAAGTCCATTGCGGGACTCAAATTAACGTACATCGAAGCTTGTAAGATTGTCATGGAATCTGTCACTGGTCCGATAGTCATCCCAACATGTATACTCTTGAACTGGCCATTCTGGCTACCCGGGCGTGAATTTATGAAGCAATTGGGAATTGCTAAGCGCGAGTTCCCTATGCATACCGAGATCTTACTTGGTCAAGAACGTCAGCGTATCTCAGAAAAAAGTGCCGCTTTGGAGAGCAGCAACATTATGAGCCATCTCTTGCAAGCATCGAATGAACAGAGTGGCGAGTCGACATCCCTCAGCAAGGATGAGTTGAACGGCAATCTCTTTCTCTTTACAGCGGCAGGTTTTGAAACTACAGCAAATACCCTCTCATACGCCATAGTGTTGCTCGCGAGATACCCAAAATGGCAAGAGTGGCTTTTTGAAGAGGTTGATGCCTTATTCCCTGTAGATATCTCAGAGAACCCGGAATACTCCGCTATTTTTCCGCAGGCGTCACGTCTGATGTCAGTCATGTTAGAAACATTGCGTTTGTACACACCTGTCGTTCATGTTCTGAGAACAAACGAGAAAGCTCAAGAGATAAAGACAAGCAAAGGCACAATTGTTCTCCCACCTAACTCGTCTGTGATTATCAATCATATAGCGCTGCATCTTGATCCTGAAGTTTGGCCCAACATCAATCGCGACTCTGATCCATCATGGGTCACTTCTGATGATGAAAAAGGCCTTGATGAGTCGATTTTCCGCCCATCGCGCTGGATTAATCCCATTGGGTCTCCACGGCGCATATATCAACCACCAAAGGGGTCTTTCCTTCCCTGGGGTCAAGGTCCCCGCGTTTGTCCGGGACAGAAGATGGGCCAGGTCGAGTTTGTTGCTGTTATGCTAAAACTGCTCCAAGAGCACCGCATAGATGCCCTTCCGCTTATGGAGGAGAGTCCAAGGGACGTTGAGCAAAGACTGGATGGGCTATTGAGAAATAGCGTTCCAAAAATGACCCTGATAATGGATGGAATTTATAATGTAGGAGAGACAGGGGGTGTCAGGATGCGCTTGACGAAACGAAAACCTTTTCGTTTGGAATAGTATCAAGATAGATCGGCAGATTTCACATGAATTCAGCTGGGTCGTTACGTGCTCTTATTAAAATGCTTCGGTCCGATCGATTTCCTTACCTAAGCCCGCGTGGGCTGACTTGATATATCTCCGTTTCGAGCTATGGCGAACTTCGAAGTTCGCGTACTATATCCTGGGGAATCTCATCATTCACCAGAAGAAGCTATAATCTCACAAACGAAGATATTTCATCCGGAAAATGGCCGAGGTCATCGCTAGGCGGCATTTTTTATGACGAAAATTTAATGACTGAGACCGTCGCTACCTTAATCAGGAAATTTCAATATTCTCAACATGGTCAAATATTTAAATGCCTGAAGAAGACTATGAGATAAGGGTTCAGCTCCAACATGAATTTTTATCACGCCGATTTGGCCCTAGCCTATTCGAAAAGGTTTCGCTCAGGGGCTTAAACATTCGATAAGCTTTAAATCGAGTGATTCTTGATTGCTGCCCAGCATGGCTTTTATTGTGTTTATATTTCACACTACCTTCTACTCCAAAAATAGCAAAATTTTCCAATACATTGATGTGACGAACGGCAGGGGTCCTTCGCTTAGTATTAAAGAGGGCAAGAGAGCATTCAATGAATTAGATCACGCATTTGAAATGGTTTTATGTGTATTTTATTCTCACTCTTTCAAATAAAAACATACTATCAAGACGAACTCGGATTTTTAATACCAATATATAGTGTTAGATGATGTCGACCTCTTAGGAACTCCAAGCTGTACTTGGATGTATATCGAGCAGGTGGTAATAGTACGGACTACCACATAGTACATGTGATGTACTCGTACAAGTATTATTCTAGATCTGAGGATCAACTCATAAGGGACTACAAGTAAACTATGCGTGCCAATAGAAAGACATTGAATTCTCCCAAATCCACCTCTGAGGGGCCCCAAGGTTGACAACTACAACGCACTGCAGCGATAAAAGTGGAGTTTGATATGACCTTCTTTTTTGTGGAGCTGATATCTTTTCAATTTTGAGCCTATCTGCCTAAGACGTCATTTCTCCAGGGCGTTGGTCAATGCCCATTATCTTGACATTCAGGGTCCAACGTTTGCGGGTCTTCTCCAGGTCATTCCCCGGGGTCCTTTTGTTCTTTGGGATCCTTATTCAGCATGCTGTCTGACAGAATGTGGATCACCGGTGAATGGTCCTGAGGAGAGTTTCTTTGAGGTGATGGAGTGGATATGCAGTACATATTTCACTGTCTCCATTCTAAGGATATATCACGGCATAGCCTTGGTGATCCAGTCTACTGTAGTATCTCAAAACACAATTGCCCTCTACCTAGGTATGTTGCCCCGAATGCTTTGTGAAGACATGTCACGGCTCTACATCGCAAAAGAGGAATGCCTTATTGCAGATGACATTCTGACCCAAGCAATATGGCATCTTCGTTGTGATACCTGATATAACGACTCAATCTTCCCAGGATCCCCATGAGCAAATTATCCTTTCATCGATGCTGTTACACGGATATTAAACAAAGCCGGACCTGCCATAGAGTAGCAAGAATCAGGAAGGGGAATAGCGTCATAGTTGATTGATATCGATATCCTGGGCCCCTACTACATGTACAGGAGCACAAGGCATGGCATCGGCCAGACCCAGTCTCGTATAGATATCGTGCAACATAGAATCCGGATTTGAGGGAGATGTCCTTTTCCGACAAGGAAGTAATGGAATGAGCCAATACAGACAATGCTTTGGCTCAATGCTTCGTGCGAGAGAGCAAGACCAATTCAGTTACTCGTTACTACTGGGACAGACGAATGGATTTGGATACTGTGGGTCCACAATTTTTGGGTTTGCGGTAAAGAAATGAGGTTGAGATCATCAAACAACGCATCAGACTGGTCTTGATCCCCTAGTCAAATAATTTTACCTCAATGCAGTGAATCCTGCTTTGCTACGGCTTGCAGTGAATAAATCGACTGCTTCAAATGGAATGGAGTTTTCTGAAGGATATTGGCAGGAAAACCGAGCAAGGAATTCATGTCATGAGAAAAAGTCTACTGAGTACTTGTACTTTTTTCAATGCTTGCCTCCGAGAATTTTCCGTGGACATTTCGTGCAAGCAGGTCCAAGAATCAAATTGACTATTGCCAGCGAAAGACATGCTGGGCAGAGTCATAGTAGAAATTAACAACATACGCGAAATGACCCGACATCACCCTACGAAAATATCCTCACCAGAACACTGACGGGGCAAAGAAAAAGCAAAATGAGAAAAAGACCCGAAATTATCCCAGAGATAACAGAGGCCTGGTCTGCGAACTATTATTGGATACTGACGACATTCAGCCTTTGGTGGAAACCTTACGCTGTATCAGTTAGGAAGGAGTGTTAGCACACAGCGGGTCCGAATGCCCCTTTTCAAGCTATTTTCGCATGTTGCATTGGTGGTCTGATTCTGTTAGCGTTCAGAAATTTCCTAGCCAGCTCACCGCAGATCACGGAAGGGGCGTGGACTAAGTGGGGCCTCATAAGAAAAAAGTCTCTGGTTCCGGCGAGCCTCTCGCGAATCCTGCGAAGATCCCGTGTTTCGGGATGCCGAGTGCAAAAATTGCTGAACAGCAGTTTTTCTAGGACTTTTTCCATTTTGAAGGGTAAGAACAGGAATCGAGATTGTGATATGAACATAGAGTAGACATTGAGCGATTCCCACTTTGTCCAGTCGCATATTAGATGCACCACGCCGTTGATGCATGCGCAGATCGCATGTCGCAGGACAACATGATGCGGCATCGATCCCGAGTCGGCTCGGCGTGTGTCGACTCGGTGTGCCGATTTAGGCCATGGTGGACCCGGCCAAAGACTCAACGGATCGGAAATCTCTGCGCGGGAGTCGACCGAAGACTCACCGATAGTGGGGCTTGGCCGTATTCGAGCTCGAACTATGCCGACCGGTGCACCTATTCAGCGAAGTCTTATCAGTGCAATAACCAGGGCATACCATAAGACCTGGACAGAGATCGTATATAACCGGGGCTCTAGCCCAAGTTGAATATTCTGAACGTTCTCGTGACCATTTGGATATTTTTGGACGGGTAGAAACATATGACTATTCAATGAGTGTTTTCGTAAGACCTCCCAAATCGAGCCAAGCTTTGTTCCGTGGCGATCGTCATCGTCCGAGCCCGGCTCGGTCTGTTCTGCAGTGAAGAATCCACGGGCCCCACCCAAAGTAAATAGAAATTTTCTTTCTACCAGAGTTTTCTGTTTCACGTTAGATAGAGAGAAAAACTTGAATGGGAATATTAATGAGGATGATGACGATGAAAATGGTTTAGACTTCATAGTAATAGAATATTCCAAGGTTATGTGCTTTGACTGTACTATGTAAGGGGTTGTGTAGATGATAGCTCCATGACAAGGGCATTATTTTTTCAATACCTCAGCCTGTCATCAACCACGGACAGTATCCGGGTGCAACCAGGCACAGCATTCTCATTCGCTCGGTATTGACCCATTCATTACCACATCGCGCAGGTTTCTAGAAGGTGGCAAGAAGCTCGGCAATGTTCTCGTCTACATGCCAACGATCAAAGGAATTCTTCCGGAATGGCATGTTTGCTGAGACAATGTTTCTTTTCAAGTACGAAAAATAAACAAATTGAATTCTTGCACGAGAACTCAATACCGAGTCTGCATCTATATACACTTAGTATACTACTGTATATACTTTAAAGGTAGTATTAGTAGGTACTAATACTGGATATCGTGTAAATGGTTAGACCAAGAGACAGTCTACTCCATACCCCATCACTTCATCTCCACAGAGTAAAACATCTCCGGGCTCAGACTCTCACGTGGACAGGCCCCATTCGGGCTATCTCCAGAGCATTTCAATTGCCCTTCTCCACTACATTCTCCACTCCAAGAACCCTCCCGGACTCACTCTACATACTAATTAACTAACACTTTACTGCATATGTACACTATGTACGGAGAATGTGCCCATGGAGACGAAATTTCCCTCCGCCCCATCCCGACAAACGTGGGACGCGAGATCCGGGCCCCCGTTTTTGTTTGCCATGGTACCCCAAGGGGGAATCCGATTCTCCGCTAACTGCGTATTTATTTGCCGCATTCCCCCTGCCGTTACCAAAGTTTCTTCCCTTTTCTTTTTCTTCTCTCTATCCAATCCCTCTCTTCGAACTTTTACCCTCCGGTCATCACAACTTCCCGGTTAGGTATTATTCAATATGGGTGTTGGCAACATCATGGCCCGCTTCAAGGGTGGTGAGGACTCTCAGTTCTCCTCCCAGGCCCCTACACCTGCTCGTGCAGACTCGACCAGCGCTGAGAAGGATGAGGGTATCATCGATGACAGCCCTGTCAAGTATCTGACTTGGCGATCCTTCATCCTGGGTCTGTGTGTTTCCATGGGTGGCTTCATCTTTGGTTATTCTACTGGTATGTTTGTTTCACTGCATGACGAATGCAACCTATATCCTAAATGGGATATGACATGACAAGAGAAACATGAAGCTAAATCCCAATGATCAGGTCAAATCTCGGGTTTCACTTCCATGTCAGACTTCAAGCAACGCTTTGGTGAGGAAAACTCCCAAGGTGAATATGTCTTCAGCAACGTCCGTAACGGTCTTATTGTCGGTCTGGTAGGTTCCACCCTTTATAGCTTCGACCCTTGCATCATGCAGGAGAAGCATTCCAAGAAGAAAAGACCCAAGTCTCACCATTTGACAGCTCTCCATCGGTACTATGATTGGCGCCCTGGTGGCTGCCCCTATTGCCGACAGAATTGGCCGCAAGTTCTCCATCTCCTTCTGGGCCGTCATCAACATCGTCGGTATCATCGTCCAAATCACTACCCAGAACAAATGGTATCAGGTTGCTCTCGGCCGTTGGGTCATGGGTCTTGGCGTTGGTGCTCTGTCCAGCGTCGTCCCCATGTACCAATCCGAGTCGGCTCCCCGTCAGGTCCGTGGTGCCATGGTCAGTGCCTTCCAACTGTTCGTCGCCTTCGGTATCTTCATCTCCTACATCGTCAACTACGGTACCGTGCACGTCAACTCCAGTGCTTCATGGCGTATCACCATGGGTATCGGTTTCGCCTGGCCCCTGATCCTGGGTATCGGTACTCTCTTCCTGCCCGAGTCCCCTCGTTATGCCTACCGCCACGGCCGTGTTGAGGAGGCTCGCAACGTCATGGCGAAGCTCTACGGTGTCCCCACCAACCACCGCGTTGTTGCTCAGGAGATGGCCGATATGAAGCAGAAGCTGGACGAGGAGAAGAACGCTGGCAATGCCCCTTGGCACGAGGTTCTCACCGGTCCTCGCATGTTCTACCGGACTGTGCTTGGAATCACTCTGCAGTCTCTGCAGCAGCTGACCGGTGCCAACTTCATCTTCTACTACGGAACTAGCATCTTCCAGGGTGTCGGTTTGAGCGACTCTTTCGTTACCCAGATTATCCTTGGCGCTGTCAACTTCGGTATGACCCTGCCTGGCCTGTACGTTGTTGAGCACTATGGACGCCGCAACTGTCTTATGGTCGGTGCCGCCTGGATGTTCATTTGCTTCATGATCTGGGCTTCCGTTGGTCACGAGGTTCTGCACGCCAACCCCTCGTCTCACCCTGCCGGTATTGCTATGATTGTCTTCACCTGCTTCTTCATTGTCGGTTTTGCCACTACCTGGGGTCCCATTGTCTGGGCCATCTGTGGTGAGATGTACCCCTTCCGTTACCGTGCTACCTGCATGGGAGTTGCCACCGCCGCCAACTGGACCTGGAACTTCCTCATCTCCTTCTTCACTCCCTTCATCAACAGCGCCATTGACTTCCGTTACGGTTACGTCTTCGCCGGCTGCTGTTTCGCTGCCGTCCTCATCGTCTTCTTCTTCGTCAACGAGACCCAGGGCCGTACCCTTGAGGAGGTTGACACTATGTACGTCCTGCACGTCAAGCCCTGGAAGTCCGCCAGCTGGGAAGCCCCGGAGGGCATCGTTGCTGACCTCCACGCTCCTCATGAGCCTAAGGAGGGTGCTGGAGAGCACCAGCAGCACGAGACTGCTCAGTCCACTGAGACTACTGAGATCCGCGAGTAAATTGCTGATCGCGCACAAAAACTTGCAATACAATACCCATCAACAGGCCGATAATGGCTTTATGTACTTTTTAGTGATATGATTTTTCCGTGTGAATATTAAACTCGGCTCTTGCTACGAACTCCCCTCTAGGAGACAAGAATTGAATAATGGCTTTCCATAATATTTTTGGTCTTTCTTCGTACTCTACTATCAAAGTAGTTACCTCTAATCCAAGCACTACTGCTGAAAAGTGACATGTCTAGAAGTACTTTTGACTTTCAATGGGCGGGTGAGAAAGTTGGATAAGCCCAAGCATAATAGATCAATTCTGTTTGTATTGGATCATTATCGTAACACTGTATATCTATACTTAATTTATTTGTCATCCTGATTCTCATACTTCATACCAGCAGCCTTCCTGGCAGCACCATAAACACCAGCAATATCCCCCTTCTCACCCTTCTCAGCCTTAACATCCTGCAAAAATGAATCGGTAACCTCAACATTCCGCATACGCTGACCACCCTCCTTAGCCAACGAAGAAGCATGACGCAAATCCTTCCGAGCAAGATCAACCGCAAACAACGGCTCGTCCCGTTGGTAATAATCACCAGTAATCATTCGATCCGCATACTTGGCAAACGGACCAGGAGCAAATAGATCCAACCATTGCTTCAACGGACCAACGCCCAAACCCGTAGATTCCGCCGCAACAACAGTCTCCGCTAGAACACCAACGGTGTTGAGAATAAATGTGTTGCCGAGAACTTTGAGTGTGGAAGCTTTGCCTACATCGATATCTGCACCTGTTCCATCGGATAGGTCGATGGTGGCTTTGGCGGTGACGCCCTCGAAGAAAGGTTTTGCCTTTGCTATGGCTGATTGCTTGCCCGCAGGTACGACGATCAATTGTCCTGCGTCGGCCATGTTGGGTGCACCGAAGACGGGGCACGCGACGAATGACGCGCCCCGAGCAGTGTAGGCGGCTTCTGTGTGTCGCGAAGTGTCGGGATGAACGGTGGAGCAATCGACGAAAGTCTTTGTTGAGAGATCAGTGGATTGATCGGATAGAATGGCGTTGGTGATTGCGTCGATGGCGGGGTCATCGCCGACGCAGGTGAAGATCACGTCTGCATTCTGGACGGCTTCGGCTAGGGAAGAGGCGACGGTGGCGCGGCCATTGAGAGTCTCGGCGTGACTTGTTGCGCGAGATGTAGTGCGATTGAAGAGTATCAGACTTGATTGCGGTCCCTTTTGAGCGATGTTGGTGCTCATGCCCTGTTCTTGTTTAGCTGGGGGACTTCGAGTGTGAAATTGGCGAGAATGCAATGCTTACCCGACCGATATTGCCGAGACCAATCCATGCGACACGAGTTCCAGACATGATGTGATTGATATTCAGGATAAATTTGAGATTGAAGGAGTAAGATAGACCACTCTGGGGAATTTATAAGTCAAGCTTCGAGGTTCCACGTGGGGCAGCGTGGGGTAAATGCAGAATGGCTCAGTTCTTTTCCGGGGATTACTAGTAGTAGTAGGGGTTGGATGCCAGCAGTTTATATACTTATTAAACTGTATGCCATTGTTTTCATGATGATGTATCTCGGTGAGATAATATAACTCAGACTGATTGGTATTTCAAATTTCGGTCGGTCGTTGGGGACGAAGCCTCTCGCTCTCTAAGCAGTGAGTCACTAAGGCCGAAGGGCCGAGATGACGAGGTTTACCACAAACTAGGTAGTTTGTGGAGACGACAAAAGTAGATGGAATCTTTCTTATTTTTTTTTATGTTTAAACGAAGCTAAGATAAAATTTGAAAATGTTCAAATAGAATGACTTGGTAATTGAATTGTTATCATGAGTAGATTCGACTATCTCAATATTTCTACAGCTTTGCTTTCTCCACAATCGCCAAATCCTGGATGGGAAGTCCAAGATACTGCCACATAAATGCAAATCTATTGCTAGTCAGAACTCACATCTGGTATAAAGAAGAAGAAGAAGAAGAAGAAGAAGAAGAAGAAGAAGAGAGAACTGATACTTACCGGTCACTACCAAAAAAGGGCTCTTCTTTGCCCTCTTTATTCCGTACCCAGAACCACGGAGCGCCATATGCTCCTTTGTCGAGAGCTGCCTGGGTGTTTGAAGTTAAGGCTTGCTTATATTCAGCAGTGGAGGCAGCAGAGATGATAGCCTTGATTTCCTCTTGTGAATAGCCGTGACTTTGAAGGAGTTGGCCCAGTTGTTCAGGCTTGCTGATGTCGATATTCTTGTGGTACATCCATTCCGACAGCGAAAGAAAAGTAGTCTCATATCTTTCACGAGGGAAGTTGTTCTTGATATAGATCATGCATCTCTGAGGCTGTAAAACTGATTAATCTGGGATGGTTCTCTTCTCAGTATTCAATTTCAGATAGTCTTTTGTACGTACCAGGATGGACAGGATAGGGAAGAAATCCGGGGTCTTGATAGGGGCGACACCAAAGTATTTACAAGCTCGCTCGGAATCGAACTTGCCGTAATATGCTTTGGCTGGGAGCGTCCACGGAGGTTTATTTCCTAATTTGAATGTTTAGCAGAAGATCAAGTCGTACATCTCTTTGCGAAATTACCGGATCCAACATTGACGCCGCCCAAGAAAATGGGATGAAATCTATCTACATCAGTATTCCCAATCGCAAGCCTAGCAAATTCCCTGAATAGATATATCTCCCTTACTCAACTTCAATCCCATGAGACTCCAATGCTTGCCGATTTCGTCTCAAGTAAAGTGTAGCGTAATATGAATAGGGTGACACTAGAATCGAGTCAGTCAACTGCATGACCCCCGGATTTCACCTCTGGGCGAATACATACCGCAGTCAACATACGCGTCTATTTTGCCGCCAGACATATTGAAGGCTGGGTAGTATATCAATGAATTCGAGCTTGATTACAAGACCAGGACCTTCCGGTGTCGAATAAGACGGAAATCAACATTTTAAACTGACCTGAACGGGCGCGGTGGTGAGTGCAGATTGGCCCGAGGCGGAGAATTGCCGAGGCTGTGGGGAAAAGTGATGAGTGATCAACTTGGCATATTCCGAGGCCACCAACTGGCAACTTGACACTCTGCCTATACATCGGTAATATTAGGATGGAAAGCAGTATGGATGAGTCTATATTATCAGGGGCTTGGGTCTGAGGTTGCAATTTGAAAGTTCCAATGCCATGTACTCGTATAAACGACTACTTAGTGGTAACGATTAGATACGGCACAGTAATGCGCCAGTCATATTATTTCTGATAATTAATTACATGGTCAATGCTGTTATGAGTTCCAAGGATAGTATGAAGATTTACACTGGAGCCGATGAATAGCTAAGAAAGTAGCTGGGCATGAAGTCTTAATGGGTTGACCATGTATCCCGAAATTCTCCTGGGCGGAACGATTTTCATGGCGACAGTCACTTCAAACATGAATACTTCGGACTAAGCAAGTAAAATCCACGGTGAGTATCTTGTAGAACCGAAGACTCATAGCAGGGGTTTTCTTCATTTTCTTCCGAAAGAAGTCGCTTAACCCATTATCTGTCCCGGGAAAGGGGATCTTGAACTCTGATTGCCTTTTGCAATTGGCCTCGTCTGGTCTCACTCCTATTTTGTCGTGCTGATAGCTGACTGTCGCGTATTCACAAGATCAAGATCATATGGATTCTCTTCGTATTGTGTGGCGGTCGCGGTGCGTTGAATAGATCTTCCGGACTGGCGGGATGCTCTAGAAGCATATCTTCCAATGGATGCACGGGATGGAACTGTCGAGAGACTCTCGCTATCGCTTGTCTCCACAACTTCGTTGGGTCGGTTGGTATCGGCTGCATCCTTCTCTGTCTCCGCTCCCTCTTTCTCTTTATGAACCTCAGCCTGGTTCTTTTCAGCAAGTCGACGCATGAAGGCGTCAGCCTCGGCCGCAAAAGTGCATCTTTGTCTGATCTGTGCTCCATACTTATAGAAAATGAATGGAAGAGGTACGCAAAGAACAGACAAAAAGGCTGGAATCGATGATGCCCAGTGGATTCCCAAATTTTGGTACATGTATGTCGTGAAAAGAGGGAATGCCATACCAAACAAGCTTCGTAGAGCCGAATTCGCCGCCAAAACACTGGCTGCGAAGATAGTGTAGGAATCAATAAGATAGTTAAACACGCTCAGGAAGATCAGAACCATGCCAAACCCAAAGGGTGCACCGGCGGCAATCGAAGCCATCCAATGGATTGAGGGGGAATTTGTCCAAGCAAACCAAAAGAGCCCGATAGGTAGAGCTATTCCACCTATCATACTGGGAGGGAGTCGAACTTCTGGGGGTAGTCGATCGGTAGTTTGAGTACACATTTTAGCGTATCGCATATTTTCAGGGAACGTATAGATCACGGCGAGGATCATGCCAACCAGGATTCCAAGGAAGGCCAGCCCACCAATACCTTCGCTCCACCCACGAACCTGTTGGAAAACAATTGGATAGGCTGCAAATAGCATATAAAGCGTGCCATAGATGATAGACATGTAGATAGAAAACAGAAGCACAATAGGCTCCCGGAATAAGAGAATCCATGGTCGTGAGAGGGCTGTCTTGAGAGTTTTACCCATTGGCATGGGACCCCGTTCGATATCGAGCTTGCTTCGGTAGACATGTCCAGTCAACTCCGACAATTTTGCGGCTCGACGGCGTAACAAAACAGGCGCGTATGTCTCAGGCAGAAGAAATATGATGCACAACCAGAGAGCACCGGCAAACGCCGCTAGAAAACCTTCAACCCAGCGCCATCCAGCACCTGTTGCGAGAAAGCCACCTATAATCGGTCCGATAGTCGGTCCAAGGAATGGTGCCGCAGCAAAGAAACTGATGGCAATACCTCTCTGCGAGGCAGGGAACATGTCAGCGATCGTACCGCCTGCATTTCCGAATGGTGAAGAGCCAAAGCATCCAGCAAGGAATCTCAGGATGATGAGAGTCTCAATGTTTTTGGCGCCGGCGGCACCAGCATTGAAGGCTGTTAGAAATGCAAAACTGATGGTGAATATGTGGCGTCGACCGAAGATTTCACTTAAAGGTGCCCATATTAAAGGCCCAATCTATCATATCCAATTAGCATGTATTGGTTGAAATTCGTTGTGTACGGGGGGGGGGGGGGGGACTTTAAAAAAAAACCCAAGACGAAAAGAAAAAACAAAAAAAAAAAAATTTC
>Ga0102593_1001313_pt1 | contig 25077 bp, 23 predicted proteins | sample AraplaCol_mMS_r2_2_FD_76862 | JGI IMG/M metagenome (GOLD analysis project Ga0102593, IMG submission 76862) | Arabidopsis root microbial communities from North Carolina, USA - plate scrape MF_Col_mMS_r2 (SPADES assembly) (version 2) | ecosystem: Host-associated > Plants > Roots > Endosphere...
CATCGACAGCGCGTCGTGCACCAGGGCGATCGAGGAGACCCGTCGCACCGACTCGATGAGGGCGTCCCTGCCCTCGGCGTTGTTGGTGCGCCGGGCTTGCAGCCGCAGCAACGCGGCGACGGTCTGCAGATTGTTCTTCACCCGGTGGTGAATCTCCCGGATGGTCGCATCCTTGGACAGCAGGGCCCGGTCCCGGCGCTTGACCTCGGTCACGTCGCGGATCAGGACTGCCGCCCCGGCGGCCTTGCCGTGCACCACCATCGGAATCGTGCGGAGCAGAACCGCCGCTCCCCCGGCGTCGACCTCCATGCGCATGCTGGACCCGCCCGAGAGGGAGTCACGGACGTGGTTGGCCAGTTCCTGGGCCTCGAACGGGTCGGAGATCAGCGGGCGGGTGATGGTGACGAGGTTGTGGCCCTCGAGTTCGGCGTTGAGCCCCATGCGGTGATAGGCCGAGATGGCGTTGGGGCTGGCGAAGCTCACGTCGCCGACCTCGTCGAGCCGGATGAAGCCGTCACCCACCCGGGGACTCGACCGCGACATCACCAGATCGCCCACGTTGGGGAAGGTGCCCTCGGAGAGCATGTGCAGGATGTCCGCGGCACAGTCGAGATAGGCCCGCTCGAGCGGGCTGACCTTGCGCCGGTCGGCGAGCGCCGTCTGGTGAGTCAGCACCGCCACCACGTGGTCGCCGTGGCGCACGGGGACGGCCTCGACGTTGAGCCATCGAACTTCGCTCGAGCCGAGCAGGCCCGAGTCGGGCTCGCGTCCGATGGCACCGGAGGCGAACGCGGCGACGACGACCGGCATGTCCGCGGCGGTGTTGACGGTGCCCACCGCGTCGGCCAGGAGGACCGTGGGAGCGGTGTTGGGGCGGACCTGCGCCACGCACACCAGCGACCCGTCGTCGTGGCGCACCCACATCAGGTAGTCGGCGAAGGACAGGTCCGCCAGCATCTGCCACTCGCCGACCACGGCGTGCAGGTGGTCCACGGCGTTGCCGGGCAGCATCGTGTGCTCGGCAAGCAGGTCACCGAGGGTCGACACGGACCTGGCCTCTCGGTGTGGTTGACCTAGCTGATGACGGCGATGAGATCGCCGGCCTGGATGACGTCGCCGACGGCGACGTTGACCGCGGTCACCTTGCCGGACGCTTCGGCGAGCACCGGGATCTCCATCTTCATGGATTCCAGGAGGACGACGGTGTCGCCCTCGTTGATCTCGTCGCCTTCGCTGACCACGACCTCCAGCACACTGGCCACGATCTCGGCGCGAACGTCCTCGGCCATCTTCACCCACTCGTCTCTAGAGCCGCCCCTGCGGTGTCTATCGAACCACACGCCCGGGATTGGAATGCAGTGGCGCGAGCGTGAGACACTGACGGGCAAGCAATTGACCCTTTGGAGGACCATCATGGCCAAGCGTGGCCGTAAGAAGCGCGACCGCAAGCACACCCAGGCCAATCACGGCAAGCGCCCGAACTGCGGGTCGAAGGCAGTGAAGTAGCCGCTACCTAGCTGCTGATGATGGTGGTGCGGCTGATCTCGACACGCAGCCGCGCCCGCAGTGAATCCGGCGCCTTATCGCCACTGCACTTGGTGGCGATGAGGCGCTTCACGCGTTCCTCGACGCCGTACTGCCGCAAGCAGGTGGGGCATTCCTCGAGGTGATGACGCAACTTGTCCCGCGTCTCGGTGGTGCACTCGCCGTCGAGCAGCGTCCAGACCTCGGCGATCACCGACGCGCACTCGGGGTGGTCGGGGTCTACCGGGCCTACCGGTGGGCGGAACGTGTGCTCCTCGGGTCGTGAAAATTCGTCGTTCACGAAGACACCTCCTCGGGCTCGTCGATCTGGCCTCGGATGAAGCCGCGATCCCGCGCGACGTCGGCCAGCAGTTCACGAAGTTGCTTGCGTCCACGATGCAGCCGGGACATCACCGTCCCGATGGGCGTGTCCATGATCTCGGCGATCTCCTTGTAGGGGAACCCCTCGACGTCTGCGTAGTACACCGCCATGCGGAACTCCTCGGGCAGCGCCTGCAGCGCCGCCTTGATCTCGGTGTCCGGCAGCGCCTCCATCGCCTCGACCTCGGCCGATCGCAAACCGGTCGACGTGTGCTGCGCATTCGCCGCCAGCTGCCAGTCGGTGATCTCGTCGGTGGGGTACTCCGCGGGCTGCCGCTGCTTCTTGCGGTAGCTGTTGATGTAGGTGTTGGTGAGGATGCGGTACAGCCACGCCTTGAGGTTGGTTCCGGCGCGGAACGAGCGGAAGCCGGCGTAGGCCTTCACCATCGTCTCCTGCAGGAGGTCCTCGGCGTCGGCCGGATTGCGGGTCATGCGCAGCGCACCGCCGTACAACTGGTCCAGCAGCGGTATCGCATCACGCTCGAAACGCGCCGTGAGCTCGGCGTCCGTCTCGACCACCGGTTCTTCGGCCGCCGCGGGCGCTGCTCCATGGAGATCGGTCATCTGGATCGACACCGTCCCTTCTCTCGCGGCACCGAACGAAACCGGGTCGTAGACCGGCCGTTCCAGGCAAAGCGTTGGCACCGAGGTGTCTCCTTCCTTCCGATCCTAGTGGCTCGTACTGACGGAGTCGCCCCACGGCGCCCATCGCTGCAGAACAACAGCGTGGACGGCGGAGAATGTTCCCCTCCAATCCCCACTATCGTGTGGCCGTGGCCCGTGCAGCGACCCCGGCGATCGCCGTCCTCGTCGCGGCGAACGTCGACCACGAGGTCCTGAGCTACCACCACGATCCGCGCAACGACGCGTTCGGAGACGAGGCGGTGGCGGCGCTGGCCACCGCCGGGGTCGACGTGTCCTCCGAGCAGGTCTTCAAGACGTTGGTCATCGCGTTGCCGTCGGGTTTGGCCGTCGCGGTGCTGCCCGTTCCGTACAAGCTGTCGCTGAAGGCCGCCGCCGCGGCACTGGGCGCGCCTCGCGCCGAACTCGCTGACCGCGCCGCCGCCGAACGGTCGACCGGCTACGTCGTCGGCGGCATCTCCCCGCTGGGCCAGCGCCGGAAGCTCCCGACCGTCGTGGACGACTCCGTGTGGGCCTGGGACCGCGTGCTGTGCAGCGCGGGACGGCGCGGACTGCAGGTCGCCGTGGCCCCCGCGGATCTGGTGGCGCTCACCGAAGCGGTGACCGTGGACGTGCTAGCACCGTGACGGTTCTAGGGTGATGCCATGTCGCTCTCGGGAAAGACCATGTTCATCTCCGGTGCCAGCCGTGGCATCGGGCTCGCGATCGCCAAGCGGGCGGCCGCCGACGGGGCCAACGTCGCGTTGGTCGCCAAGACCGCAGAACCCCACCCCAAACTCGAGGGCACGATCTTCACCGCGGCCAAGGAGATCGAGGAGGCCGGCGGGCACGCGCTGCCGATCCTCGGCGACGTGCGTGACGGCGAATCCGTGGAATCAGCCGTCGCGCAGGCCGTGTCACAGTTCGGGGGCATCGACCTCTGCGTGAACAACGCCTCGGCGATCAACCTCGGGTCGATCACCGAGGTGCCCCTCAAGCGCTTCGACCTGATGAACGGCATCAACGTCCGGGGCACCTACGCCGTGTCCCAGGCGTGCATCCCACACATGGTGGGCCGGGAAAATCCGCACATCCTCACGCTGTCACCGCCGATCCTGCTGGAGTCGAAGTGGCTCAAGCCGACGGCCTACATGATGGCCAAGTACGGCATGACGCTGTGCGCACTCGGGATCGCCGAGGAGATGCGGGCCGACGGCATCGCCTCCAATACGTTGTGGCCACGGACCCTTGTCGCCACCGCCGCGGTGAAGAACCTCCTCGGCGGCGAGGAGGCGATGAGCCGAGCCCGCACACCCGACGTGTACGCCGACGCGGCCTACGTCATCTTCAACAAGCCGGCCCGGGAGTACACCGGCAACTCCGTGCTCTGCGAGGACGTGCTGGTGGAGTCCGGCGTCACCGATCTGTCGGTCTACGACTGCGTGCCCGGTTCCGAACTCGGCGTCGACCTGTGGGTCGAGACGCCCAACCCTCCGGGCTACGGCTCCTGATGTGGGCCGGGGGCCGCTACGAGTCGGTCGCGCAGCGCATCGCGGTCGTCGCCGGTGAGACCGTCGCGGCCGCAGGACGCCGGAGGGCGCTCGACGGGGCGCGCCTCGTCGACCTGGCCTGCGGCACCGGGAACGCCGCGTTGGCGGCCGCGGGTCGCGGCGCCGTGGTGACCGGCGTGGACGTGACCCGAGAGTTGGTCGACATCGCCGAACGCGCGGCGACCGACGCCGGTCACGACGTCACCTGGGTGGTCGCCGACGCCTCGGAGACCGGACTGCCCGACGCGTCCTTCGACGTGGCGGTCTCCAACATGGGCGTCATCTTCGTCGAGCCTCGGCGGCAGGTCGCCGAGATCGCCCGCGTGCTCGCACCGGGCGGCGTGCTGGCGTTCTCGTCGTGGGTGCGCTCCGGGGACAACCCGATGTTCGACCCGATCGTCGCGGTGCTCGGCCCGCCACCCGACCGGGGGTTCACCCCCGATCAGTGGGGTGACCGGGCCGTCGCCACGGAGCGACTCGACACCGCGTTCGCCGACGTCGAGATCGACGACGGGACGTTGGCGTGGACGTTCGACTCCAAGGACGACGCACTGCACTTCGTGCGGTACGAGTCGCCCATGCACGTCGACGTGTTCAGCCGCGTCGACGAGGGCGTCGGCGACAGACTTCAGGCGGCCTTCGACGACGCGTTGTCGGCCCACCTGACCGACGCGGGCGGGGTCCGCTTCGAGGCGCCCTACGTGGTGATCACCGCGGTCCGCCGCTAGAGGGGCGCGGGTCGGGCGCCACGATCACGGTGCCTGGAAGAGGATTCCGCGCCCGATTGCCTCTCGCACCACGGGCATCGCGGCCTCGGCGAGCGCGTCGGGGTCGACCCCGTGGTGGGCGGCCAGGAGTTCGACGAGGCTGCCCAACGGCACCTCTCCCCGACACCCGGCGAGCAACGCGCGCGACACCTCGTCGACGCCCAGCACCGCCCCGGGACCGCCGGGCCGGCGCACCGCGGCGCCGACCACCTGCCAGCCGTCGGCCCCCGGCAGCGAGTGCTCCTCCAGCACCACCGGAGCGGTGGACAGCTTGGCGGCCAGCAGCGCGGCGTCATCGGTGTCGTAGAGGTACTGCCGCCGCGCGAAGAAGGCCTCGACCTCGGGTCCGGTGAGGCCCTCGTCGGCCGCGGTGATCTCCTCCAGTACGTGCTCCGGTGGACGACGGTCGCCACGGCGGGGTGCCCGCACCGTGATCATGCCCATGCCGACCCCCGTCACCCCCTCGTCGGCGAACCAGTCCAGCCACGCCCCACCCCGACGGGCGGCATCCTCGGGCCGTTCGCCGGCGTCCGAGGTCCACAGCGACACGTAGCTGATCGGATCGGCGAACTCGCGCTGCACCACCCACGCGTGCAGGCCCGTGCCCGCCAGCCAACCTCGGACCCGCTCGCGCCAGTCCTGCCCGTCGCGCACCATCCAGTTGGCCATGATCTGCGCGGTGCCACCGGGCTCGAGATGGTCGCCGACCTCTTCGATCAGCTTCTGCGACAACGCATCTCCGACCATTCCGGAGTCACGGTAGATGTAGTCCAGCGCACCGGTGCCGACGACGAACGGCGGGTTGGACACGATGAGGTCGAAGCGCTCCCCCGCGACGGGCTCGAAGAGGCTTCCGCGGCGCAGGTCCCATCGCAGCCCGTTGAGCCGCGCGGTCGCGGCGGCCAGCGCCAGCGCCCGTTCGTTGGTGTCGGTGGCGACGATCTGTTCGCAGTGCGCCGACAGGTGCAGCGCCTGGATGCCACTGCCGGTGCCGACGTCCAGGGCGCGTCCGACCGGGGACCGCACCACCGCGTGCGCCAGCGTGACGGAGGCCCCACCGATGCCGAGGACGTGGTCGTGGTGCACCGGACCGGGATGCATCGCGGCGTCCTGATCGGAGACCACCAGGAAGTCGTGCGCGCCGTCTCCGTGGGGACGGATGTCCAGTGCCGCCCGCAGCGAGCCCTCGTCGGTGCGTTCGACGACACCGTTGTCGACCAAGGCGTCGACCCCGGCCGTGGGCATCGCGAGCGCGACGCGTTCGGGTGACTCCTCGGCACCCAGCAGGAACAGCCGCACCAGCGCTGCGAGGCGCTCGTCACCCGGACCAACCCGGTCGGTGACGCGCATGGCCGACCACCACAGCCCACGGCTGAACGCCGCGTTGGCGTCGGCGCCGAGCAGGGCGGCGACACCGTCGGTGGAGTAGTCCGCGCTCCGAAGATCGGCGGCCAGCGCGTCGACGACGCTGGTCGCGTGCAGCGGATGGTTCACAACAGGGTTCCCTGCTCGGCGCGCGGCTCGGCAGGTTCGATCAGCTCGGGTCCGTTGTTGCGAACGCTGTTGACCAGTCGCGAGACCTCCCGGATCGCAATGCGGTCGAGATCACCATGACCGCGCAGCAGACCCTCGTCCATCGGGGCGTCGGGATCCAGCCACCTGTCCCAGTCGCGCTCGCTGATGCTCAACGGCATGCGGTCGTGAATGTCGGCCAGCGGGCCGGCGGACTCGGTGGTGATGATGGTGCACGTCAGCAGCGGCTCGGCGTCCTTGGCGGGTCGCCACGTCGACCACAGGCCGCCCATGAACAGCGGCTCGCCGTCGGCGCCGTGCATGAAGAACGGCGTCTTGGCGGCCTTCTTGCCGTCGGCCGCCTCGGCGCCAGGACGCCATTCGTACCAGCCGTCCATCGGGATGAGACACCGCTTGGTCTTGGCCGCGGCACGGAACGCCGCGGAGGTGGTGACCGTCTCGGCGCGCGCGTTGATGAGCAGCGGCCCCTTGGTCTCGGGGCTGCCGTCGGCCTTGGCCTTCACCCACGGCGGGAGCAACCCCCAGCGCATCGAGCGCAGGCGCCGGGTCGACTCGTCGTCGGGTTCGGTGTGCCGCTTGACCACCGAGGTGATCGTCGTCGTCGGCGCGACGTTGAAGTTGGGCTGCGGAGCATCCTTGGCTTCGGTGGCCGCGATGGTCTCGTCGATGGCCTTGATCTTCTCGGCCAGTAGCGCCGGATCGGTCGTCACCGCGAATCGCCCACACATACGTCCCATGGTGGCAGAACCAGCCGACAAGGCAGGATGGACGGCATGACCGAGAACGCAGGCGGGTGGCAGGCACCGTCGGTGACGATGCCCATCCACGCAACCGTCGAGGTCCCGGGCTCCAAGTCGCAGACCAACCGCGCGTTGATCCTCGCCGCGTTGGCGAGCCCCCAGGGAACGTCGACGATCAGCGGGGCGCTGCGCAGCCGCGACACCGACCTGATGATCGGCGCCCTGCGAACCCTGGGACTGTCACTCGACGGCGCGGGAACCGACCTGAGCGTCCGCGGTTCGATCTCCCCAGCCGCCGACGCCACCGTCGACTGTGGACTGGCAGGCACCGTCCTGCGATTCGTGCCGCCGGTCGCGGCGCTCGGCGGCGAAGTCGTCACCTTCGACGGTGACGAGCAGGCCCGGCAGCGCCCGATCGCTCCCCTGCTCGACGGTCTGCGCGGCCTCGGCGTCCGTGTCGAGGGCGACGCCATGCCGTTCCAGGTCCGCGGCGAGGGTGCCGTGGCCGGGGGCACCGTCCACATCGACGCCTCGGCGTCCTCGCAGTTCGTCTCCGGCCTGTTGCTGTCGGGCGCGACGTTCCGCGACGGGCTGACCGTCGTGCACACCGGCGAGTCGGTGCCGTCGGCGCCGCACGTGGCGATGTCGGTGACGATGCTGCGCCAGGCCGGGGTGTCGGTGGACGACTCGACGCCCAACCGCTGGGTGGTGGCACCGGGCCCGGTCGCCGCCCGGCACTGGGACGTCGAACCGGATCTGTCGAACGCGGTTCCGTTCCTGGCCGCCGCCGCCGTGACCGCAGGCACGGTCCGCATCATCGGCTGGCCCCAGGTGAGCGTTCAACCCTCGGCCAGCATCCTCGAGCTGCTCACTGAGACGGGATCGTCGGTGCTGCACGGTGATTCGCATCTGGAGGTGAAGGGATCGGTCGACGGTTACCCCGGGTTCGACGTCGACCTGCACGACGTCGGCGAACTGGCCCCGGCGTTCGCGGCCCTGGCGACCCTGGCCCAGACCGGGTCGGTGTCGCACCTCCGCGGGATCGCCCACCTGCGCGGCCACGAGACCGACCGACTGGCGGCCCTGACCGCCGAGATCAACGGCCTCGGCGGTCGGTGCGAGGAAACCGAGGACGGCCTGACCATCACCGCGACGCCGATGCACGGCGGCGTGTGGCACTCCTACGCCGACCACCGGATGGCGACCGCGGGCGCCGTCGTCGGCCTGATGGTCCCGGGTGTCGAGGTCGAGGACATCGCCACCACCGCCAAGACACTGCCGGACTTCCCGGGGATGTGGGCCGACATGCTGGCCGGGCAGGTACTCGAAACCCGTTGAGAGCACGACACTCTTGAACGAGAACGACTGGGACGAGTCCGACGTCCGGATACGCCCCGGCCGGGGGTCGCGGCCGCGGACCAAGACCCGCCCCGAACACCTCGACGCCCGCGCGGCAATGGTCGTCACCGTCGACCGTGGCCGGTGGGGCTGCGCACTGGGCGGGGATCCGAACCACGTCGTCACCGCGATGCGTGCCCGCGAGCTCGGCCGCACGCCGATCGTGGTGGGCGACGAGGTCGACGTCGTCGGCGACCTGTCCGGCCAACCCGACACCCTGGCCCGGATCGTGCGGCGCGGGGAACGACGAACCGTGTTGCGCCGCACCGCAGATGACACCGACCCGACCGAGCGCGTCCTGGTGGCCAACGCCGACCAGCTGCTGATGGTGGTCGCGCTCGCCGACCCGCCGCCACGCACCGGATTCGTGGAGCGGTCCTTGATCGCCGCCTACGTCGGCGGGCTCGAACCCATCCTCTGCCTGACCAAGACCGACCTCGCGCCGCCGGAGCCCTTCGCGGCGCAATTCGCCGGGCTGGACCTGACCGTCGTCACCGCGGGTCGCGACGACGACCTCGCCGTGGTCGACGATCTGCTGGTCGGCAAGTTGACCGTGCTGGTGGGTCATTCCGGGGTCGGCAAGTCCACCATGGTCAACCGGCTGGTGCCCGCGGCCCAGCGGGCGGTCGGGGTGGTGTCCGGGGTCGGCAAGGGCAGGCACACCTCGACCCAGTCGGTGGCCTTGCCGCTGCACGACGAGGGCTGGGTCGTCGACACTCCCGGCATCCGGTCCTTCGGCTTGGCCCACATCGCTCCGGCCGACGTGATGCTGGCCTTCTCCGACCTCGCCGAGGCCATCGAGAAGTGCCCACGCGGCTGTGGTCACATGGGGCCGCCGTCGGATCCGGACTGTGCGCTCGACGAGCTGACCGGCCACGCCGCCGACCGCGTCGCGGCCACGCGGCGACTGCTGGCCGCGATGGCCGCCGACTAGCGCCGAGGAGAGGAGACGAACATGACTGCGGTACCCGAGATCAGCCTCCGCGGCGGCGTACCGATACCCCAGCTCGGGTTCGGCGTCTACAAGGTCGCCCCGGAGGAGACCGCCGCCGCGGTTCGGACGGCCCTGGAGGTCGGCTACCGCCATGTGGACACCGCGGCGATGTACCACAACGAGCACGGGGTGGGCCAGGGCATCCGCGAGGCGGGCGTGGACCGCGGCGACGTCTTCGTCACCAGCAAGCTCGACAACGGATTCCACGAACCCGACGCTGCGCGAAGGGCTTTCGAGGACACCCTCGCGGCGCTCGGCTCGGACTACGTCGACCTCTATCTGATTCACTGGCCGCTGCCGACGCGCTACGGCGGCGACTTCGTCTCGACCTGGCGCACCCTCGAGGAGTTCGCCGCCGACGGTCGTGCCCGCAGCATCGGCGTGTCCAACTTTCAGATCCCGCATCTGGAGCGTCTCGCCGCCGAGACCGACACGGTGCCCGCCGTCAACCAGGTCGAGGCGCACCCGTACTTCACCAATGCCGCGGTCCGGGACTACTGCAAGCAGCACGGCATCGCGTTCGAAGCATGGTCGCCGTTGGCGCGCGGCACGCTCCTCGACGACCCGGTGATCCAGCGGGTGGCCACGGCGACCGGCAGGACGCCGGCCCAGGTGGTGCTGCGCTGGCATCTCCAACGAGGCGACATCGTGTTCCCGAAGTCGGTGTCCCCCATCCGCATCGCGCAGAACTTCGCGGTGTTCGACTTCGACCTGAGCGACGGCGAGGTGACCGCCGTCGACGGTCTCGACCGGGGCCCGGCCGGACGGGTCGGTTCGAACCCCGACACCTTCGACGTCATCACCCGCTGAGCGCACCCTGAGAGGGGTCTGCGGGCGGTTTGCGTCCGGGCCGAAACGGGCACGCTCCCTGGGGCAAAACGCCAAAGGAGGCCTAGTACATGACCAACGTACCCACGATCGAACTCAGCACCGGAGCCCACATTCCGCAGCTCGGATTCGGCGTCTTCCAGATCGATCCCGACGAGACCGCAGGCGCGGTGAAGTCCGCGCTCGACATCGGCTACCGGCACATCGACACCGCCGAGATGTATCAGAACGAAGCCGGTGTCGGTCAGGGCGTGCGGGATTCGGGGCTCGATCGCGCCGACGTCTTCGTCACGAGCAAGCTGAACAACGGCTTTCACGAGCCGGACGCCGCCCGCACGGCGTTCGACGAGACCTTGAGCAAACTCGGTTTCGACTACGTGGACCTGTTCCTGATTCACTGGCCGCTGCCGACGCTCTACAACGGCGACTTCATGTCGACGTGGCGGGTGCTCGAGGAGTTCCGCCGCGACGGACGGGCCCGCAGCATCGGGGTGTCCAACTTTCAGACGCACCACCTCGACCGCTTGGCCAACGAGACCGACACCGTTCCCGCGGTCAACCAGATCGAGGTCCACCCGTACTTCACCAACGAAGAGGTCCGGGCATACTGCGCCGAACACGACATCGCCGTGGAGGCCTGGTCCCCCATCGCCCAGGGCAAGGTGCTCGACGACCCGGTCGTGACGAGGATTGCCGAGGCGGCGGGCAAGACCCCCGCTCAGGTCGTGCTGCGCTGGCACATTCAGCGCGGTGACATCGTCTTCCCGAAGTCGGTCACGCCCAAGCGGATCGAGGAGAACTTCGCGCTGTTCGACTTCGAGCTCAGCGACCACGACGTCGACGAGTTGAGCGGCCTCGACAAGGGCGAGGAAGGTCGCACGGGACCGAACCCGGACACGTTCGACTACATCCCCGACTAGTCCGTCCAGACGAAGACGGCGGGGAGATCGCACATCGCAATCTCCCCGCCGTTTCTGCGTTCCTAGGCGTCGGCCTTGGCGCGGCGTCTCGCTCGCACTGCGGCGATCGCCGACTTCAGCCCGCGACGCTCGCTCGGCGCGAGGTCGTCGAACATCCGCTCGCTGCGGGTCTCCGGGGCGTCGTCGGCGGTGTCGCGCAGGTACTTGTCCGGCAACGACAGCTTGGCGATGGTGCGCCACGTCTTCGCGTACTGCACGGCGAAATTGCCCGTGGTGTAGGGCAGGTCGTACTTGTCGCAGATCTGGCGCACCCGCACCCCGATCTCCTCATACCGATTGCTCGGCAGATCCGGGAACAGGTGGTGCTCGATCTGATGGGACAAGTTGCCGCTCATGAACCGCAGTGCAGGTCCGGCTTCGAAGTTGGCGCTGCCCAACATCTGTCGGAGATACCACTGGCCGCGGCTCTCGCCCACCATGTCGGTCTTGGTGAACTTCTCCGCACCGTCGGGGAAGTGACCGCAGAAGATCACGGCGTTGGCCCACACGTTGCGGATGACGTTGGCCACCGCATTGGCCTTGAGCGTCGACCTGTAGGTCGCGCCCGGCGACAGGGACGTCAACGCCGGGTAGGCGACGTAGTCCTTGACCAACTGGTGGCCGGCCTTGACGCCGAACTCCCGGATGCGTTCCAGGGTCGCGGCACGGTCGTCGCGCCCCTTGGAGATCTTGCCCAGTTCGAGGTGCTGCAGTCCTACGCCCCATTCGAACCCAATGGCCAGCAACGTGTTGAACAGCAGGTTGCCGTAGAGGTTGAACGGCGTCCACTTGGCGTCGCGAGTCACGCGGATGACGCCGTAGCCGACGTCGTCGTCCATCCCGAGGATGTTGGTGTACTTGTGGTGCATGAAGTTGTGGGTGAAGCGCCAGTGCTTGGACGCCCCGCTCATGTCCCACTCCCACGTCGAGGAGTGAATCTCGGGATCGTTCATCCAGTCCCACTGGCCGTGCATGACGTTGTGGCCGATCTCCATGTTCTCGACGATCTTGGCCACGCCGAGGGTTGCGGTGCCCGCCCACCACGCCGAGCGTCGCGAGCTGGCGGCCAGCATCAGGCGGCCGGCGACCTCGAGGGCGCGCTGGGCGGCGATGGTGCGACGGATGTAGCGGGAGTCGCGTTCCCCGCGAGAGTCTTCGATGTCCTGGCGGATCGCGTCGAGCTCGTTGCCGAGATTCTCGATGTCGGCTTCAGTCAAGTGAGTGAATGCCGGTACGTCTGTGATTGCCACGTCAAGCCTCCTGTCTACGGCCTACGTTACCGTAACCTACGATTGCGTAGGTTACTAGCCAGTAAAGGTCATACGTCCAGCACGCAATCGCCCGACGCGGCAGACACGCACGTCTGGACACGACTCCCCGGCTCGTGCTCGACACCCGTGCGCAGATCCCTGACGTGGCCCTCGACGAGCCCGACGACACACGACTGACAGATGCCCATCCGGCATCCGAACGGCATGCGAATGCCCGCATCCTCGCCGGCGTCCATCAGCGAGGTGGCCGCGTCGGCTTCGACGGTCTTGCCGCTGCGCTCGAACGTCACGGTGCCACCGGTGCCCCGCACCGGGGCGCGCGTGGCGGCGAACCGCTCCAGGTGTAGGCGGTCCTGAATGCGTTCGGAGGACCACAGCCGATGGGCGTCGTCGAGCATGCCCTCGGGGCCGCAGGCCCACGTATGCCGGTCGCGCCAGTCCGGCACGACCTCGGCGAGCCGGGACAGGTCCAGCCGACCCTGGGTACGCGTCGGCCGCACGGTCAGCCGATACCCGTCGTGGGCGTCGTGCAGGCGCGCCAGTTCGGCGGCGAACATCACGTCGGACTCGGCGGGGGCCGAGTGCACGTGCACGACATCACCGATCTGATCGCGACGAGCGAGGGTGCGCAGCATCGACATCACCGGCGTGATGCCCGACCCGGCGGTGAGGAACAACACCGACGCCGGCGCCGGATCCGGCAAGACGAAGTTGCCCTGCGGCGCGGCCAATCGCACGATCGTGCCCGGCGTGACGCCGTCGACCAGGTGCGTGGACAAGAACCCCTCGGGCATCGCCTTGACCGTGATGGTGATCAGCCGATCCCGCGTGACCGGCGTCGAGGTCAGGGAGTAGGACCGCCAACGCCACCGGCCGTCCAGCAGCACCCCGATGCCGACGTACTGCCCGGGCTGATAGTCGAAGTGAAATCCCCAGCCCGGCTTGATGACCAACGTCGCCGAGTCGACCGTCTCACGCCGCACCTCGACCACGCGGCCGCGCAGCTCGCGCGCCGACCAGAGCGGGTTGGCCAGCTTGAGGTAGTCGTCGGGCAGCAGCGGCGTGGTGATGCGCCCGACGACTGACCGAAGGGCCTGCAGACCCGGATGCTTGTTGGCGCCCTTGATGTTTGGGCGGATGGTGTCAGCCACGTTGGCGGCGATCTTGATCTCGTTCTTCGCCATGACGGCTCCTGCTCAGCTTTCCCCGAATGTGTGCGAACCGGCTCCGAGCCAGCAACCTACGGTACCGTAACCTTCGGCGTGCCAGCCAGGCCTCAGAGCAGCTCGAGCAGAAACGGCAGCTCCTGGGTGGCATACCAGGCCAGGTCGTGGTCCTGCGCGTCACCGACGGTCAGCTCCGCGTCCTCGTCGCCGAAGTCCGCCAGGTCGACCACGGCCATCGCGGCCTTCACCGCAGGCTCGGCCGCGGCGTTGTCGACGTAGGCCGCGACGACGTCGCCGACTCCGATCGGTCCCGCGAGCCGGACGACCGCGTCGTCGAGATCCGGCCGAATCGTCGCGCCCTCGACGTCGGCGACCAGGACCGCGCGCCGCAACGGCAACCCGTCGGACGCCTCCTCGGCGGCCAGCAGACGCAGCGACGCCAGCGCGGCCTCGCGCAACGCCACCTCGGCGAGCTCCTCGTCGTCACCCTCGGCGTAGGACTCCCGCAGCGTCGGGGTGACGGCGAACGCCGTCCCACTCAGGGCGTGCATCGACTGATCGGCGACGAGCCGCTGCAGCATCGCCAGGGTCGCCGGAATGTAGACACGCACCAGGGCAGACTAGCGGCCCGTCTATTGCGCTGCCTCCAGCAGTTCGTCGAGGGACTCGCGCAACAGCGTGGGCAACATGTCGACGTCGCTCATCGCGTCACGGTCGGCGTTGACGCCGAAGTAGAGCATCCCGTTGTAGGAGGTCACCCCGATGGCGAGGACCTGCTTGTTGAGCAGCGGCGGCACGGAGTAGGTCTCCAGAAGCTTGGTGCCCGCGAGGTACATCTGCTTCTGCGCGCCGGGCACATTGGTGATCAGCAGATTGAACTGCCGGGCCGAGAAACTGGTGGCGACGCGAGTTCCCATGGCGTGCAACGTCGGTGGGGCGAACCCCGAGAGCGTGACGATGGTCCGCGCGTCGACCAGACTCGCCGCCGTCGAGTGCGACTCGGTGGCGTGGGCGATCTGGGACAACCTGACCACGGCGTTGCCCTCACCGGTGGGCAGGTCGACCAGAAACGGCGACACCTCGCGGATCGCCTGGCCCGGGCCGCCCGCGTCCAGCTCCGCCTCCGGATACACCGACATGGGCACCATCGCCCGAATCGTCGACGTCGTGGTCACCGGCTCGCCGCGTGACAGCAGCCAGTTGCGCAACGCACCGGCGACCACCGCGAGGACGACGTCGTTGACGTCGCAGTCGTAGCGGGCGCGCAGCTTGCGATAGTCGTCGAGCTGATGGCTCGCCACCGTGAAGCGACGGTTGCGCGACACGGTGGTGTTCAGCGGACTGCTGGGCGCGGTGCCGCGCGCGAGCGTGCGGGCGACGACGGCGAATCTGCGGCCCGCCTCGGCCAGGGCGCCCGTGCTGGTGACGGTCTCCACCACCGCGGACCGCACCGCCTCCAACTGGGTTCCGGGCCGGGCGATGAACTCCCCGACGGCGCCGAGCGCCAACCGGGCGTCGCTGGGTTCGCGCGCCGGGATCCAGATGTCCTCGCCGAATTCCGGAGCCTTCTGCGTGCGGTCGGCGATGACGTGGCCGATCTCCAGTGCCGTCATCCCGTTCACCAGCGCCTGGTGCGATTTGGTGTAGATCGCGAGGCGGTTCTTGGTCAGCCCCTCGACGAGGTACATCTCCCACAGCGGCCGCGACTTGTCCAACGGCCGAGAGCCCAGCCGCGCGACCAGATCGTGCAGCTGGGCGTCGCTGCCCGGAGACGGCAGCGCCGACCGGCGGATGTGGTAGGTGATGTCGAAGTCGCCGTCGTCGATCCACACCGGGCGGGCCAGTCCGTAGACCACCTCGCGCACCTTTTGGCGGTACCGCGGGATCTGCGGCAGGCGCCGTTCGACCGTCTCGAGCAGGGTCTCGTAGCTCAACCCGTTGCGGGGCTTGCGCAGGATGGACAGCGACCCCACGTACATGGGAGTCGAGGTGTTCTCGAGGTGGTAGAAGGACGCGTCGGCGGCCGACAACCTCGTCACCATCGCCGCCCACTCTCCCTCGTCACGTGCTCGCCCCCGTCACGCTATCCGGCCGAACCCACACCCCGCATGACGGGTGCGTTCGGGTGTCCCCGGGCCGTGGGATCATGAATCGTCTGCGCCTCTCCAGCAGATGTCGTCCATTCGCCTCGACCGCTGGAGAGCAGCCGTGACCGCATCCCCTCTACCCACACGTCGCACCTCGTTCACCTCACCGGTGGTGGACTACGAGCCCCCGCCGATCATCGTCTGCGCGCCACCGTCGTCGGCAGCCCTGCACCGACCGTCCGCGAAACCGTTGCGGTCGGTGCCCAACACCCCCGTCGCCGGAGAACTGCCCGCGCCGCGGGTGGCCGCCGCCTTCGCCGAGACGACCCTTCGCCGGGTGTTGGAGGTCTCGGATCGGCGCCGCCCGGTGGCTCAGCTGCGGCCACTGCTCGCACCGTGCCTGTTCGACGCGGTGGCGGCGTTCACCGCCGTCGGGTCCCGCGAGGGCGCCGCCGTCCTGCGACGGGTGCGGCTGCGGTCGGTGCACGTGCTCGACGGGGACGACGCCGCCGTCGAGGTGTTCGCCACCTACTCGCGGGGACGCCGGGTGCGCGCCATCGCCGGCCGGGTCGAACTGGTCAGGGGCCGGTGGGTGATGGTCGCGCTGCAGGTCGGCTGACTATCCGCGGCTCAGCCGCCCCGGCCCAATTCGCGGCTCAGCCGCCCCGGCCCAATTCGCGGACTATCCGCGGCGAGCCTTGGGCGTCCCACCCCGCGTCTGCCGCCGCGCGGCCTCGCGCCGCTCACGGCGAGAGCCACCGGCGGGAGCCGCGTGCCTGCCGCCACCGCCACCCTCGCGCTGCACCTCGGTCGACCCGTCCTCGGCGGGGCCCGAGAACGTCATCGGGCGCGCCTTCTCTTCGTCGATTCCCTTGACGCGCAACGGCGCCGGCGCCGGCGCTGGCGGGGCCGGCTCGGGCACGACCTCGTCGGAACCCGCGTCGGTCGCCGAATCGCCCTGACGCGCCTTCGCGGCAGCAGCCGCGTCGGCGGCGAACTGCGCCAGATTCGGCGGCGCCGCAGTGGCACCCACCTGCGCGGCGGGCGGCTGAGCGGCTTGCACCTGCGCGTTGAACAGCAGGCCGACCGACTCCTCTTTGAGCCCGTCGAGCATGCCCATGAACATGTCGTAGCCCTCGCGCTGGTACTCGACGAGCGGATCACGCTGCGCCATGGCACGCAGCCCGATGCCCTCCTTGAGGTAGTCCATCTCGTAGAGGTGCTCGCGCCACTTCCGGTCGATCGTGGTGAGCAGCACGCTGCGCTCGAGCTGCCGCATGGCGCCCTCACCGCCGATGGCCGTCAACTCGGCCTCGCGCGCGGCGTAGGCCCGCCGGGCGTCCTCGAGGAGAGCCTCGCGCAGCTCGTCGCTCGTCAGCTCGCCGGGCTCGCCGATCGCGTCGGAGTCGACCAGGTCGTGGTAGTCGATTCCGACCGGGTACAGCAGCTTGAGCGCGTCCCACAGCGCGCCGAGGTCCCAGTCCTCCGCGTAGCCCTCCGACGTCGCACCGTTGACGTAGGCGGTCACGACGTCCTCGACCATCTGCTTGGCCTGGTCCTGCACGCTCTCGCCCTCGAGGATCAGCCGGCGCTCGGCGTAGACGACCTTGCGCTGCTGGTTCATCACCTCGTCGTACTTCAGGACGTTCTTGCGGACCTCGAAGTTCTGCTGCTCGACCTGCGTCTGTGCGCTCTTGATGGCGCGCGAGACCATCTTGGCCTCGATGGGCACGTCCTCGGGCAGGTTCAGGCGGGTGAGCAGCGACTCGAGCGTCGCCCCGTTGAAGCGCCGCATCAGTTCGTCACCGAGGGAGAGGTAGAACCGCGACTCGCCGGGATCACCCTGCCGGCCGGACCGGCCACGCAGCTGGTTGTCGATGCGGCGGGATTCGTGACGCTCGGTGCCCAGGACGTACAGGCCGCCGACGTCGCGAACCTCCTTGGCCTCCGCCTCGGCTTCGGCCTTCACCTGGGCCAGTGCCTCGTCCCACGCGGCCTCGTACTCCTCGGGCGTCTCCACCGGGTCGAGGCCGCGGCTACGGAGACGCTTGTCGGCCAGGAAGTCGACGTTGCCGCCGAGCACGATGTCGGTACCGCGGCCGGCCATGTTGGTCGCGACGGTGATGGCGTTGCGACGCCCCGCCTCGGCGATGATGTTGGCCTCCTGCTCGTGGAACTTCGCGTTCAACACGTTGTGCGGGATGCGGCGCTTGGTGAACTGCTTGGACAGGTACTCCGACCGCTCGACGCTGGTCGTGCCGATGAGGACCGGCTGCCCCTTCTCGAAGCGCTCGGAGACGTCGTCGACGACGGCGATGTACTTGGCCTCTTCGGTCTTGTAGATCAGGTCGGACTGGTCGGTGCGGATCATCTCGCGGTTGGTCGGGATGGGCACCACGCCGAGGCCGTAGATCTCGTGCAACTCGGCCGCCTCGGTCTGGGCGGTACCGGTCATGCCGGAGAGCTTGTCGTAGAGGCGGAAGTAGTTCTGCAGGGTGATCGTGGCCAGCGTCTGGTTCTCGGCCTTGATCTCGACGTGCTCCTTGGCCTCGATGGCCTGGTGCATGCCCTCGTTGTAGCGGCGTCCGACCAGGACGCGGCCGGTGAACTCGTCGACGATGATGACCTCGCCGTCGCGAACGATGTAGTCCTTGTCGCGCTGGAACAGCTCCTTGGCCTTGAGGCAGTTGTTCAGGTAGCTGACCAGCGGCGAGTTGGCGGCCTCGTAGAGGTTCTCGATACCGAGCTGATCCTCGACGAACTCGACGCCGATCTCGTGCACGCCGACGGTCCGCTTGCGGATGTCGACCTCGTAGTGGACGTCCTTCTCCATGAGCGGCGCCAGGCGGGCGAACTCGACGTACCAGTTCGACGCGCCGTCCGCGGGGCCGGAGATGATCAACGGCGTCCGTGCCTCGTCGATCAAGATCGAGTCGACCTCGTCGACGACGGCGAAGTTGTGGCCACGCTGCACCATGTCCTCGACGGTGTGCGCCATGTTGTCGCGCAGGTAGTCGAAGCCGAATTCGTTGTTGGTGCCGTAGGTGATGTCGGCGGCGTAGGCGACGCGGCGCTCGTCGGGCGTCATCTGGCCGAGGATCACGCCGACCTCGAGGCCAAGGAAGCGGTGCACGCGACCCATCCACTCGCTGTCGCGCTTGGCCAGGTAGTCGTTGACCGTGACCACGTGCACGCCGTTGCCCGAGAGCGCGTTCAGGTACGCGGGCAGAACGCAGGTCAGGGTCTTGCCCTCACCGGTCTTCATCTCCGCCACGTTGCCGAAGTGCAGTGCGGCGCCGCCCATGATCTGGACGTCGAACGGCCGCTGGTTCAGCACCCGCCAGGCGGCCTCGCGGGCGACGGCGAACGCCTCCGGCATGATGTCGTCGAGCGTCTCACCACCGGCGACGCGCTTCTTGAACTCGTCGGTCTTGGCGCGCAATTCGTCGTCGGAGAGCTTCTCCACGTCGTCGGACAGGGAGTTGACATAGTCAGACACCCTCTTGAGGCGCTTGACCATGCGGCCTTCACCGAGACGGAGCAACTTCGACAGCACGCTAATTTCCCCTAAGCCTGATGGGGGCCTCGATGGGCCTCTAAACGCTGCAAACGAGGTCCATCGTAGGTGACAGCGGCGGCCGCGAGCCGAACGCGCCGCGCTTGGCGGGCGCGCCGGCTGCGGGCCGCGCTGCGTCTACGACAGGCGGATGAGCCCGTAGTCGTAGGCGTGGCGGCGATAGACCACCGTCGGCTTGTCGCTTTCCTTGTCGTGGAACAGGAAGAAGTCGTGGCCGACGAGCTCCATCTCGTAGAGCGCGTCGTCGACGGTCATCGGGGTCGCGGTGTGTTCCTTCGTGCGCACGATCCGGCCGGGTTCGTGGTCATCGAGCGCGGGGATCTCTTCCTCGGCGGGCGCGGACACCGGCTGCTGCTCCACGAGGTGGTTGAGGGCGGTCGCCTCGGCGAGCGACAGGGGCGTCTTGTCCCCGTAGTGAATCTTGCGGCGGTCCTTGCTGCGGCGCAGACGGTTCTCGAGTTTGCTTACCGCCGACTCCAACGCCGCGTAGAAGCTGTCGGCGCAGGCTTCGCCGCGCGCAACGGGGCCTCGGCCCCTGGCCGTGATCTCGACGTGTTGGCAGTTCTTGCGCTGGCGCCGGTTCTTCTCGTGGTCGAGCTCGACGTCGAACAGGTAGATGCTGCGGTCGAAGCGCTCCAGGCGCGCCAGCTTCTCGGAGACGTACAAGCGAAAGTGGTCGGGAACCTCGACGTTGCGGCCCTTGACGACGACCTCGGCGCGGGGGCCGTCGTGTGACTCCTCCTCGACGCCCACCATCGTTGACTGGTTGGTGTCCACGGATTGTATTGACATACTTGGCAACTCGCTTCCTCTTCGGCTTCGCACGCGTCGAAGCGTGCCGGCATACAACGAGAGCGCGCCGAGGGAAGTACCCGAACGAGGTCCGCCCGCGGCGCAAGGTGTCGAGTACTCACCTCCTCGCTTTTGGGGCGATGTGGCGCCGTTGGTTCTAGACGCCGCCGTGAATCGTTCACGGGTGGTTGGCCCCGACGGTAGTCCGTGTTCACCCTCCTGTGCCACATATTCGGCCCTCGTGTTTTCCGATCTTCACCTTGGAATGACCTGGCGGTAACGGCGCACACTCGGGTCAGGCGTGGGCGACGGCGAGGACGCCCGCGACCAGCACTCCCGCGGTTTGCAGGACGCGGACCGATTCACATGCCGTGGCACCCGTCGTCACGACGTCGTCGAGGACGAGCGCCTCGCCGCTCACCCCCGCGCAGATGCGCACCCGACCCTCGATGTTCAGCTGCCGCTGCCCGGCCGACAGCCCGACCGAGTCGCGGGTGAAGGCCCGCATCCGGAGTGCGGCGACGACGGCGGCGCCGGGGACGGCCGAGGTGCGCGCAATGGCCGTGACGGGGTCACCGCCTCGACGGCGCGCGGCCGAGCGGCGGGTGGGCGCCGGCACCAGCGTCAGCGGGGCCTCGACGACGCCCCAGGCGAGCAGGCGGGACACCCCCTCGCCGACGGCCGCGGCCAGCGGACCTATCAGATCGGTGCGGCCGTGCTCCTTCATCGCGATGATCGCCGCCCGGCGGGAGCCGGCATACCGGCCGAGCGAGAAGACGGGTACGCCTGGGTCGAGACGAGGGGTGACGACGACGGGCTCGTCGGTGTGGACCGCAAGTGATTGGGCGCAGGTCGGGCACCACCGTGTCCCCGGCGCGCCGCAGCCGCCGCACTCCAGCGGGAGGACGAGGTCGAGCAGCATGGGGTGAGTGTGGTTGGTGGGTCCGACAGTGAGTGTTTCTTCGCGCCGAGTGTGAACATCTGCGTCCCCGTTCGGCGAAATGTCGCGATCTAGTTCACTCTCGCTGCGCGATGCCCGCGCGCGGCCGGGAGATGTTCCTCGATCTGCCCACGAAGCCAGGTCAACCACTTCTCGAGCGTCTCGAAGTTCGCCTTCTCGGCCTTGAGCCGCTTCACGAGCTCCTCCAACGCAAGCGAGGGCTTCTCCGCGAATTCCCTCAGGTAGTGCCACTTGCCTGCTCGATCGTAGAGACCGTGGTCGTTCTGGGCGTCCAAAGGCGCCACCATGCAATTGATCTCGCCCGCTCGGCTCGACCAGTAGATTTGGACCCTGCAATCGGCGGCGCAGTAATACACGACAGAGCCGAAACGGCCTCCTTCGTCGACGTGGTCGTCGACCACGTCGAGGACGAACCCAGATTCCGCTAGAACGGGGCCGACGATGGCTTCGACCATTTCGGGAAAGTCGTCAGCCATAGTCACTCATCCTTCACCCAGGAATTCCGTCGCGGTAACCACATTCGGCCGCATGCGCGGTGAATTACTCGATCTCCATAGCCGAGAAGGAGTTCTGTCGTTACAGCACAACGCTTCCAACGCGGGAACGCCGGGGCCGAGGCGAGCAGTGACCACTACGGGCTCGTCGACGTGGACGGGGAGGGCGTGGGCGCAGGTCGCGCACCACCGCGTCCCCGATGCACCGCATCCGTCGCACTCCAGCGGGAGGACGAGGTCGAGCAGCATGGGGTGAGTGTGGTGGATGGGTCCGAGAAGCTTGGCGCGCCGCTCGCCGAACGTGGACCTTTCGTCGACTCCTGGGCGAATACGCGACGACAACTCCATGCTCGAGACAGCCTTCTGCAGCGACGTGGCTGGCGACGTCCTCACCAGAGGACTAGAGCTCTGATCGGCCCAACACAACCCAGTCGTCATCGTCGTTGACGATGTGGACACCAGCCAGTTCCGGCGATTCGCGAACAAGTCCCACGATCGCGTCCCAGCTCATACCGCCGTACGTGATTCCCGGCCTATTCCTGCTCGTGTGCACCTGTACCAGCCCGCTGACGTCACCGACAACCGAGGTGACCAGCACAGGCCGGCCATTCTCGAGCCGGTCGGAAGAAAGTCGTACGAAAAGCTCTTGATCGCGAAGCGCAGCCGACAACTGCGCGGACCAGTCGTCGGACGATCCGCTCTGAGCATCTGCTATTAGAGCGTCGACTTCCTTGCCTTCGGACTTCGGTGCCTGGATCGTGCCTGCGCCGTGCGACGCTGCCTTTTCGAGACTCTCGCTGATGACGCTAATTTGGTCCTTCCGTATGGGCAGCCAAGCACCGCTGACGGTCGAGACGATCAACCAATCAGCCCCTGGCAACCCCGCGGCCATGTTCAGCACATGCCGCCACGGCGCGCCCCCAAATTTCTTCGGCAGGTCGGGATGATCCTTCGACGTGTAGACGACGAACGCGTGGCTTCCGTCGCTGAGGCGCGCCAACGGAGTCGACACCCGTTGACCATCGTCCGTCGGGGTGACGACAGCCCGATAGAACACCTCTTGCGTGTCGAGAATCCGCAGGGCGGCTGCGAATGCGCCTTTGTCCTGAGTGCTCGCAGCGGTCGCTATGAGTGCGTCGAGCTCGTCTGCAGCGGTCATGTCAACCCCTAGAATTCGTCAAGATCAATATCGCTCAAGTCCCATTGGGGGGTCTGTCCGAAGATTTCCTGATTTGCGTCATAGTACGGCTGGAGCTCCCCGCCTTGGGTCTCGTTCTCACCCTCGTCGATCACGTCGTCCCATGAGCCGGGCGTCTCGGGGGATTCGTAGACGTGAGTGAGTTGGCCACTAGCCTCGTCCCAAATTCCTTGCGCATCGTAGAGAAGGTTCGTCGGAGCAGCAGGGTCGTAAAGACATGCGGCAAAATCGATTTCACCCATGTTCGCCTTGAGCATCTCGCTGAGTCGGGTGGAGGAATCAACTGTCCAGGGGTTTCCTTCGATATTTAGACCTTCGGGAGGATGAAGGGTGTAATTCGGAATGCTCTCGCCGGCGTGATACGTATGCGAAAAGACTCTCGACGTGTCGCCGCCGGTCTCGATCAGATTCCCCAGTCCATCGGTAATCGTGGAACCGTGCTCGGCGTACACGGTCACGGACGATCCTTCTGGAATCACCGTTACGCCGTCCACGGAACTGTAGGACCCGTGGCCACTGAACTTGACCCGGCCATCCGGTCCGACACCGTCTTCCAAGGGGTTAGAGGGGTGGTCATCCGAGGGCGGTGAAGGATCGTGAACCGCATCTGGATCGTGCGACCCGTCGGCGGCAAGGCCGTCCTCATGGTTCGACCACACCGGACGACCCTCGGAAACGGGCTCGTGCTGCCCGACCCCAGGATGGGGTGCGCCCTCAGCGAAACTCGGGGGTGGGTCCACGGCCGAGGGCGTCGATGAATGCGTCTCTCCGCCAGGAAGAGACGGTGATGGCGACTCTGGCGCCGCGCGTGGCGGGGCATGGTCGACAGATGAAGGCATCGGCGTGTGAGATTCGCCTCCAAGAACCGAGGCGGGTGACGTCGGGGACTCCGCATGCGGGGCAGGCTCCGTCGAGTGCGGTGGCGCGGGTTCGGCCACTGTCGTTGAAACAGGCTCTGTCGCAGACGGTTCCGGGGACGACGGATGAGGTGCGGGGCTCTCGACCGGTGCACGCCCGGGTGCATCGGCCGAGGGCGCCGGCACGTCCACGGGCGGTCGCCCAACCGGGGCCCCCTCCCCCGGCGCCGCCACGGGTGTCGAGCCTTCCGGCACCTTGATGCCGTCGAGATCCTTGGCGACGCGGCCGGCCTGAGTGGCGACGCTCTCCGATGCCGCTCCGGCGACGCCCTCGCGCGCCGCTCCGGCGGCCACCCGCTCCTCGACCGACGCGGTCCGCCCGGCGATGCCGGCGCCGTCGGCGGCCGCGTCGACCTCACCCGCCCCGGGGATGAAGAAGGACCCCACCTGGGCGACGTCGTACCCCAAGGCGCGGAACGGATGTCCAGCTTCGACGTCCTTCCAGTCGACGATGCCCTTGACCGTGTCGAGGCTGCCCTGCGGATCGGTGGCGACCTTCTCCGCCAGCAGCGCAGGATTGGTCACCACTGCCGCCGCCTCGCCCAGCCCCTCCCACGTCTTCGCCGCGCCGGAAGGGTCGTAGAGAAAACGTGTGGGGTCCAGCTGACTGATGCCCTGCGCAGTCTCGGCGACGAACTTCAGCGCACCCTCGGATCCGTCGACCAGTGCGGTGAACTCGAAGGACAGCGCGCCTCCGACCTCCTTGCCGAACACGCTGGTGAACTCCTTGTTCGCCCACTTCTCCAGCGAATCCGTGGCGGAATCCAGAATGTTGATGCCTTGGCTGAACATCTGGGTCGTGGCGTCCGCCTCGCGCTTCATGTTGTCCAGGACGGTCTTGATCTCGTGGGCGATCTTGCGGATCTCGTCGAGAGGGTCGTGACCGGTGAAGATGCCGCCGATCGTCTCCAGCACCCCGGACGGACTGAGCTGGTGCAGCAGGTTGCGGACCGCATTCTGGGTGGCCGCCACGGTGGCGGCGAACCCGTCGACGGAGGCGGCCAGCTTCTGCGCCTCAGCGGCGATGGCCGTGAGGCCACCGCCGATCTTGCCCAGTGCGTCGGTCATCTGGCCGGACTCGGGAATCCGTTGAGCTCCCAAACCGGGTCCGGCTGCCTCGAACTGAGCGGCCAGCCCGGTGAGCTTGCCGGCAAAGGACTGCCACTCGCGGGCCGCAGCCCTCATGTCACCGGGGTTGCCGTCGGGCCACACGTCGCCGACGAAGGACTCGACGAGCGACCACCCCAGCGGTGCGGCGATGCCGTCTCCCAACGGCGGCGGCATGGCCGGCGCGGTGAACTTCGCCGGGGCCGAGGGTG
>Ga0102593_1001314_pt1 | contig 25075 bp, 33 predicted proteins | sample AraplaCol_mMS_r2_2_FD_76862 | JGI IMG/M metagenome (GOLD analysis project Ga0102593, IMG submission 76862) | Arabidopsis root microbial communities from North Carolina, USA - plate scrape MF_Col_mMS_r2 (SPADES assembly) (version 2) | ecosystem: Host-associated > Plants > Roots > Endosphere...
ATTTAGAACAATTCCGAATTCACGCCAGGCGTGTTCAAAAGTCCGGTCGGCGAACGAAGCTTTCCGCTCGCCGCGCCGGATTCAAGAAACGGACTTGATGGTCGCCTTGGCGGTGACACGCCCGTAAGCAGCGAGCAGGCCGCCGAGTGCGCCAGCTATGTTGACGACTGTGTCGACCAACTGGCTCTTGTCCGTCGCACCAAGGTCGATACTGACAAAATGCAACACAGATGCGACGATTGAAATCAGCGCGCCCCAAATGGTCTTCGAACTGCACCAATTCTTCAGATCTATCATTTTCTCTCCTTCAAGATGAAATTCACACAACACATGTCGCGTGCGCCGGAATGCCGAGCGACACACGTTCCCCAAGTTGCCGGACACGCAGGCTGAGGCTGTTTTGCGGATGGCCGAAATCGGCGAGTTCGTCAGCGGTGGGATAAACCCACTCCGCCCTGTCGGATTCGCTTACTCTCAGAACCGCGTCACCGTCCATAATCTCGACGCGGTAGCGTTCAAACGGCTCATCCAGCGGAATTTCGGCGGCGAGCCAGTTGTCGGCGCTGTCGCGCCCGCGCCGGATCCAGGGACCTTCACGCCATCGTCGTTGCGCGCGCATCTGATGTGGACGGGGGCAAGCGGCGTCAGTGCCCGCAGGCCTCCCTCGAAGGCAAAGGGGCCGGCCTTCCCAGCCGACGAGGCCGTTTCGGCGATCCAATTCAACCGCAGGTCCATTTCGTCGCTGCCGAGGCCGAGCGGCTTGACCGCTTCGTCGAGCAGCACGACGGCCGAGCCGACTGCTGCCCCGGAAAGCATCGCATCCTCGATGCCGGCAAGCGCCCGTAACAAGCCATGCAGCGCCCAACGCCCACTCTCTACCTCCTCGGCCTCCCGGAACGCCAGGACTTCCCAGGCACCGTTGACCGACAAGAGCGCCATAAGGTTGGCGCCATTCAGAACTGAGGTCGCCGGTGCCGAAGCCCGGCCGCCATATGGCAGATCAAGTTCGAGCGGCAGTGACCAGTCAAAGCGGCCGACAACCCCTGCCGCGAGCGCGCATGTCAATGAGCCAATGCGGGCCGGCCGATCGAGTAGCACCCTGCCCTTGTAACCCTCGCTCGTAGCAGACGACGATAGCCCGATTGTTGTCCACGGTTTTGCAAAGGCTGCGCCTCGGGCGAAGCTCGAAGGATCGCTGCCATCGAATCGCGGCAGATCCATCAGCTGAACGACGGGAGAAAACAGGTTCGAGCCGCCCTCGCCGCTCGGCTTTGCACCAGTAACCGTCCCTGCACTCCTATCGACCGAGGCCGCAAATTCGCGCGCCTCGACCCGGCGGGCGTCCCCATCTTCGACGCGGGTGATCAGGAAGCGACCGTGGGGTCCGTCTGGGAGTGTAACGATATCGCCAGTCTGGATACGCATCTCATTCGGCGGCAGTGAGAACCGGATGGAGCGCCGGGCAATGCGATTGTCGCGCAACAACGCCTCGTTAGCGGCAAGCGCCGTCTCCTCAGGTACGACGGCTGCGAGATGCTGCTGAATGATCCGGTTCGTCGATTGCGCCACGCGATGGGAACGGGCGCTCGCCTGCTCATAATCGAGGTCGGGGTTGTAGAAGCTCAGCAAGGCTTCGGCGGCAAAATCGCTGTCATGACCACGCGTCTCCTGCCACAGCGGCTCGTCTTCGCGGTCCACAAGAATTTCGACTGGCAGCGCCGGCAGGCTTGTCCGCATGCGGGACCGGAAACGCAAAAGCCCCGCATCTTCGATCGCATCGATCCGAAACGCTTCCTGGAGTGGCTAGATCAGGCTGCGCGCGGAGTCCCCCTGCACATACCCCGACAGATCGCCGCTGACCTCCGATACGTCGAAATCGTCAAAGCCGTGTTCCCGCAGCACCGCGGCCACGACCTCCGCCGGAGTGCCACCACCGAGCCTGCCGTTCAGCCAATGCCCAATCCTCCAGTTGGCGCCGTCACTCCATGTCGATGTATTCAGCGCGGAAAGGCCGGAAAAGGCCGCGCGTCCCACGACCAGACGAAAAGGTGCGCCGGATCGACCATTCCGGCCGGAGGACCACCGCTGGTCCACGACGCGTGATGCGCCTCCAGGAAACGCCGCTGCATGGTGTCGGCTCGGCTTCGGTTGGAAAAATAGGGAGCTGCACTTTCCGACGCCGCCGCGAAGACCGGCGCCGATGATACGGATCATGTCGGCTGCCTTCAGCTGTCCGCGCGAGAAGCGCTCGGCCAGACCGACGAGATTGTCCGCGGAGAACGCTGTCTCCAGTTCCGCCAACGCGTCAAGCATGAGGCAGAGGATCCGCTGTTCACCATCGATGACAGCCTCGATCTCGCCGCGGCGCCGGTTCGCCCTTGCCCCCGCCGCCCGCATCAGAGCGCCTCGAAGCTGATGACGCCGGCCGATTCCAGCGCCAGCTCGAACATCACCTCGCCATTATACTGGCCGGAATATTCGAGCGCGCTCGCCTGGAACGGCCCCGCCACCGTTTTGTAAGCCGTACCGTTGAATATCTTCAGGAGCAGGTCCTTGCCCTTCTGCGCCACCGTTGTCCGATCCCTTCGAGGAAACAGGCGCAGCCGGCGCCCTTGGTGTCATCCACTTGTCACTTTCAACCAGCCGGCGAAGCTGCTACGACCTTGCCCGCCCCCACCCCGTTCGCGTCAAAGCCCTCCATGTCTCGATCCATCCCCCTGCGCTCGGTGCAGACGATTGCCGTGCTTGCCGTCACCCAGCTGATTGGCTGGGGCAGTACCTTCGACATGCTCGGTGTCATGGGGCGCGTCATCGCGCCGGATCTCGGCTTGCCGAATGAGGTGGTTTTCGGCGGGTTGAGCATCATGATGGTCGTCAGCGCCCTTGTCGGCCCTGCGACGGGCCGCCTGCTCGCCCGGCATGGAGCCGCCCGCGTGCTCGCCGCCGCGTCGATTACCTTCACGATCGGCCTGCTGCTGTTGTCAGCCGCGCACGGCCTCGTCTTCTATGGACTTGCCTGGATTGCGATCGGCGCCGGCGGCGCCTTCGGTCTTTCCGCTCCGGCCTATACCGCCGTCGTCGAGCGAGCCGGACCTGACAGCAAACGGGTGATTGCCATCCTCATGCTGTTCACCGGCCTTTCGAGCGCGATCTTCTGGCCGATCCTCAGTCAGCTGAACGCGAGCGTCGGCTGGCGCATGACGTTTCTCATCTGCGCGGCGCTGCAGTTTTTCGTCTGCCTGCCGCTGCATATTTTCGCCCTGCCGAAGCCGATCGCCTTTACTGCGGACAGCAGCGCCGCACAGGAAACGCCGGTGCCGCTTTCGCCTGCGGGACAGCGCAAGGCCTTCCTGCTGATTGCCGCCGCAACGACGATATCGACTTTCGTGACTTTCGGGGTGTCGCCATCGCTGCTCGAAATACTGCGTCAGTCAGGCGCCTCGCCTGCGCTGGCGCTGCAGCTCGGTTCGGCACGCGGCGTGATCGGCATTTCCGCCCGCATCCTGGATATGCTCCTCGGGCGTCGCGGCAATCCGATCCTCAGCGCCGCAATGGGCGTGAGCCTGATGGTCTCAAGCTTCGTGATGATGCTGCTGATCCCGCCCTCGACGCCACTGCTCGTCACCTTCATCCTGCTCTATGGCTTCGGCTCCGGTGTCATGACCGTTGCCCGCACCCTGCTGCCGCTCGCCCTGTTCTCGCCGCGCGAATTCGGGCTGCAATCAGCCCGCCTGTCGCTGCCGCAGAACCTCGCCAATGCCATCGCACCCGTCGTCTTCACGGCGATCCTCGATCGCGCCGGTGCCGGAACCGCAATCGCGACATGCGCCGCGCTCGCCGTCATCTCGCTCGGCTTCGTGCTGACGCTGGCTGCGCAGGTCAAGGCAGCGACCAGGGTATACGAACCGGCCTGAGAGATGCAGGCAGTTGCTGCGATGGGCGGGACATTTCAGGTCACCTTCCCATCTTCTTCATAAGCAGCCCAACGCTTGATCTTGGAGGAGAAACAACATGGACCGGTTCACTGGCGGTTGCCGCTGCGGCAATGTCCGCCTCGTGGCTATTGGACGCCCCTATCGGGTCGGCATTTGTCATTGTCTCGACTGCCGCAAGCATCATGGCGCACTCTTTCACGCATCCGCGATCTTTCCTCAGGATGCGGTGACGGTCGAAGGCGAGACAGGTGAGTACGACGGGCGGTTCTTCTGCCCCCGCTGCGGCTCCCCGGTTTTCGGGCGCTCCGGGGATGAGGTCGAAGTGAACCTCGGATCGCTCGATGCTCCCGACCAGTTACAGCCAACTTACGAACTCTGGACCATCCGCCGCGAGTCGTGGCTGCCGCCGTTTCCGCTGGCGAGACGATACGAAGGCGACCGCGACGCCACGAGCCGCTTCGAGGCCTAGGTTGCGTCGCTATGCAGCGGCGGCTCCGTCACAGCCCGATAGCGCAACTCGGCGACATAGAGCTTCGTCTTCGGTTCGCGGCGGCTCTGCGTCCTGAGATGCAGCAGGCTGACGAGGTGATACGCTCCAAGATCGAGCGCCACATCCTGCAGCAGGGCGTGGAGACGCGAGGCCACCAGCTGCGCCTGCCTTCGCCCACCCACGTCGAAGCAGATTTCGAGCGACACCAAATGCTCCTCGCCTCTCTCGGTCGAAGTCGAATAGTCGTTGCTGACGAGTTCGCCGATCAGCACGCAAGGAAGCTTTCGCCCGGTCACCAGCCGATCGCGGATACCGTCGTCGCCGATCATGACGAGAAGCTCTGCGTCGCCGGTCAGGCGTGCATGGATAGCCGTCAGCAGTTCATTGGCTGCGCTCATGGCTCTCGCCTCCGTTTGCCGGCGAATTACCTGCGGTATCTCTAGCTAGCCGCGCCAGGATCGCCGCCAGATCGCGGAGCGTGATCGAAAGGGCAGTGCTCATCGTAACTCTTCCTCGCAGAGGCAGCAGAGGTAGCGGCCGGTCTCATCCGGATCGCGCCAGGTGCCGATGGCAAACAGCCGATCGCCCTTGCGCAGCCGCATCCCGGCCCTGATGTCGCTGCGGAACCGCAGCCAGATACGGTGGGTCAGCGTGAAAACATCCGCGCCCGCCCGCTCCTCGCGCACTTCGCTCACCGGCTCGATCCGCGCCCACATGGAAGCAATTGCGGCAAAGGTGACGGTCGCGCCACCCTGCCCGTCCGGCGCTTCTTCCGGCGCCTCCAGGTCGAGCGCGCGGTCATCTGGCCGGGATCGAAGAAGACGGATCGCATCAGAGCCTCCGCATCAGGAACGGCGCCACCAATCGGTCGTAACCAGCGGGTACGTCTGCTGGCTGGTCCTCGACGGCGACGGCGCCCCTGAAGGCGAACATCTGGGCGACATGCATCAGCATCGCCCGCTTCAGTGTGTCGGGCACCTCGGCACCGCTCTCGCCGAAGCCGGCGGAAAAATCGATCTCGATGCCGCTTGCGGCAATGGCAGGGTTCAAGTTTCGAGCCAGCACAGACGCGCCGGCCGGGCAGTACCGTCAAGCACATGGCCGGCCGCGGGCAAGACCACTTCCTCGCCCACCTCATCGTAAATACTCAGGCTTTCAACCGCTTGCACCGGTCCCTTGGCAATCTGAATCACGCGATCTTCAGGTAACGATTCAAGATGGAGGCGCCAGACCTGGGTGATCAGGCAGAGGCCCGTCGTGCGCTCCGGATGCTCGCGGGCGACGCTGATCAGCGAGGCCAGCAGCGCATCTTCGCTGCCGTCATCAAGCCGCAGATGGGCCTTCACTTCCGCAAGGTGGGGTAATCAGTGCAAAAGTCATGGACGATCTTGGATTGGTTTGATGCAGGCATATTCGGCAGGCGGATACGGATAGTGGCCGCACCCGCCTTGCCCCGATCAACTCACGGCGAACTTGATGAGCTTGATCGCCTCGAAATTCTGCACTCCGCCGCCGACTCGCTTGGTTGTGTAGAAGAGCACGTAAGGCCTGGCGGAATAGGGATCGCGCAGCACGCACGCCGGTGCGGTCGACGACGAGATAGCCGGCGCGGAAGTCCCCGAAGGCGATCGACAGCGCGTTGGCCGCGATATCGGGCATGTCCTCGGCCTCGACAACAGGGAAGCCGACGAGCGAAGCCGCCTCGCCTGCCGTTGCCGGCGGCTGCCAGAGATAGCGGCCGTCACCATCCTTCAACTTGCGGACCTCGGCCTGCGTCTTGCGGTTCATGACGAAGTTGGCGTTCGGCCGATGCCCCGCCTTCAGCGAATAGATCGTATCGATCAGCGTGTCGGAAGCACCCGTGGTCTTGAAGGCGCCGGGCGCACCCGTCGCGATATAGCCGAGATTGGCCCAGCTCCAGGCGCTGTCGGCGACTGTAGTGTAGGCAAGGAAGCCCTTCGGTTTGCTGGTGCCGTCGCCGTTGACGAAGGCGGTACCCTCCTGCTCGGCAAAGACGGTATCGACCTCGCTGGATATCCAAGCCTCGATATCAACCGCGGCATCGTCAAGCAGCGCTTGTGTCGCCGCCGGCATGGCGTAGAGCTCCATCGTCGGGAAGGAAAGTTCGGCAAGCTGGGCGCTCGATGTCTGCGGGCGGGCCGCCGTTTCGGCCACCCAGCCGGCCGCCATGCCCGAGGTCGCAAACGGCTTCTTCAGCACCGAGCCAGAGACCTGGCGGACGGTCGCAAGCGAGCGGATCGGCGAGACGACGGAGAGGCGACGGCCGATCTCGGTGTCCGTCTCGGGCGGCACAAGATAGCCGCCATCGGTCCCCGACCCCGCCGACATTGCCTTCGCCTCGAGCTCGCGCAAGCCGGCCTCGTCGCCGCGGCGGATATATTGCTCGAACGCCGCCTTGTGCTCGTTCGACTCGACGCCGTTTCCGCCGCCACGTCCGAGCGGCGGCCGCGCCTTCTTCAGCGCCAGCTGGTCGAGCACCTTCTTCTGCTCGTCCATCGCCCGGTTGATGCGATCCATCTTGTCGCGAGTGACGACATCGGCCGCCACCTTCTCCCCGATCTCGCCTAAGCGGCGGTCGTTGGTGTCCTTGAAGGCCTCGAACGTCTCCATGAACTCGTCGAAGGCCACAGCCATCTCGGGCGCCGCCTTGATTTCCGGCGCGATCCTCGAACCTGTCTCATGCATGTCGGTCATGTCCCGTTTTCCTATCTGAAGGTTTCTGTCAGCATCATCCGGGCGGCCCGGCGCATGGCGCGGACCAGCTCGGTCTCCTTGTCGCGGAACCACCGCGCATTCTTGATGTTCTGCACGCGCGCCGACGGAAGCATCGGGAAGGTCACAACAGAGATCTCCCAGAGGTCGGCTTCAAAAATGCGGCGCACGCCCGACTTCGCATCGGTCTTTGCCCGCACGGTGCGGAAGCCGATCGAAAGCCCGTCGAGCGCGCCTCTCTTCAGGAGCTGGTGCACCTCGCGCGCCCGGGCCACACCCTCGGCAAGCATGCCCTCGACATAGAGACCGCGGCTATCCTCGCGGATGGTCTTCCAGGCGCCGATCGGCTCTGCCGGGTCATGCTGGAAGAGCATGCGCACGCCGCACGCCCCGCGTTCAGCCAGCGACTTGCGGAAGGCGCCGCGCTCGATGGCATCCTTGCCGAGATCGACTTCGCCAAAGACGCTGGCATAGCCGGAGAAGCTGCCGTCGCGCTTCAGCCCCCTCAGCTCCAGATTGGCGAACTTGCGCGTATCCGCGCCCATGGGTGATCGCACCAGCGCGCGGCTTGCGGTCATGATATTCTCCTCGTTGTAAACTGTTATTCCGGCTAGCGCCCGCGCGCCGTATCGTCCTGCGAGGCGCGACAGGATGCCGAGACCCCACCAGGCACAGATGCCTGCCGCCGCCGACCCGACAGCACGACCTCAGAGGCCGAGAGGCGATCCGCCAGCGCCAGCCTTTCGGCAATCCAGATACCCGTCGGGCCGCCGAAGATCGTCCCGCAGGCAAGGCCGGTGAAGAAACGGCTCGCAGCCTCCCGTCGGCTTTTCGGCAGGAGATAGACGAGCGACACCGCTGCCCCCGCCGACGCGCCGAGCGCCCTGGTCGCCCAGAGCCCGGCATCGTTGGAAAGGTCTGTCATCGCAGGGATCCTTGGTTGGCGAAGAACGGCAGCCGACCGGCGGTCACGACTTCGCGCCGCCGTATTCGGGGTGCCGTCCTCGCACTTCAGCGAATCTTTTGAATCGCTTGGGTGCGTTTGCTCGAACATTGAGTCCAGGCGCTCAGAGTTTGATTCATGCGCCGGCGCAGGCTTTCAATACCCCACCGCCTGGCGCTTCTCCTCGTCCGTGAAGAACGCCGCGCTTCCCAACCTTGTCCATAGTTGATCGCGTTCCGCCGCAAGCCCGGCCACCTTGTCGAGATCGGACTCAAGCCGCAGGCGGTCTTCGTAAAGTCCGGAGAGCCAGGCGGAAAGCGAGGCCGCGGTGCGGGTCAGCATCGGCAGCACGGTCAGCCGATAGAAGGCGCGGTTCGCCTCCTGGTAATAGGCATAGGTGTTGTCGCCGGGAATGCCGAGCAGCATCGGCGGCACGCCGAAGGCAAGCGCGATGTCGCGGGCAGCGCGCCTCGACGAAATCCATGTCCTTCGGCGACAGCCCCATCGACTTCCAGTCGAGCCCGCCCTCGAGGAGTAGCGGGCGTCCGGCGCGCATCGGGCCGGAATAGCCTTCGTCGAGTTCCTGTTTCAGCCGCTCGTACTGGTCGGGCGAGAGATTGCCGCCCTCCTTCGGCTGGTAGACCAGCGCGCCTGACGGGCGGGCCGAATTGTCGAGCAGCGCCTTGTTAAAGGTCGCCGCCGCATTGGAGAGATCGAGCGCCACCTGGGCGGCCGCAAGCGGCGGGAAACCGAGATGATGTCGAGTGGATGGAAGAGCTTCAGATGCATTAGCCCCAGCCCCTCCGTCTCCGCCGGAAAGCGGCGCACGGAACCGCCGGCGCGATAGTCGTAAGCCTCGGGCCACCCATCCCTGCCCTCGACGATACCGATGCGATCAGGCCGCAGCAGGTGCAGCTCACGCACATTTCCGCCGACCATCAGCGGCTCGACATAGGCATTGCCCGACAGCAGCAGGTGCCCATAGAGCGCCTCGAAGAAATCGGCGACCCATGCGTCCGTTTGGCTGGCCGAGCAGCGAGAGGATGGCATGATCCGGCCGCTCATGATCGCCCTCGTAGAGCAGCCACGGCACCGAGGCTGCGGCTTCCGCCACTAGCCTGACACTGCGGTGTGCGACCGGGTTCTTCATGAAGCCCTCGCGCGACAGTGCCGCAGAGGAGCGCCCCGTCCAACTCGCCCGCCCCCCTGCGGCAAGCGACATGAAGCCACCTGCGGCCTTCTTCTCGGGCACGGTCCTGCGACCCGCCGCGGAGCTCCACGGCAGCAATGATCTCAATCTCATGGTTGGTATCCCGGAGTTAGGCGGACTCTCAAGCCTGCGGCGTGGCGACAGCCAATCGCAGGTGGAGCCCGATCAGGCCTTGAAGGCGACTTCTATGGTTTGCCGGTCCTGCGCCACGATCCGGCACTTGGTCTCGAAACCCTCGCCCTTGATGATCAGGACGAATTCCGCAGGTATGCCAGCGGAATTGGAGACGGAGAGCCCGGCGCTGTCGGTACCGAGCGAGCGTATGGTGCAGTCGATCGTCGAGCGGCGGTCGTTGAACATGATGGACCCCGCTTTCAGGACGCGACGGCGCGAACCAGTCGGACCATCAGCGCCGATAGAGTTCCACGACACGCATCGGTTTCGACCGTTGTGCTTGGCGTGGTACATTGCGGCATCGGCCTGAGCCAACAGCGTCTCGATATCCCTGGTGATGATCGAAAGCGCCGAAATGCCGAAACTTGCTGTCACGTTCAAGTCGCCGAAAGCTCCTCGGATCGGCCGGGACGCGATCGCCATCCTTACCTTTTCGGCGACCGCGAACGCCTCTTCGCGATTGATATGCGGAAGGAGAATGGCAAATTCCTCTCCCCCGAGCCGGCCGAACAGATCTCCCGCCCGCAGGCTCGCCTTGCAGGTTTCGGTGACCGCATGGAGCACCTGATCCCCCGCGGCGTGGCCATGGGTGTCGTTGACGCTCTTGAAGCGGTCGATGTCCAGAACAATGCAGGACAGGTCATGCTGGTGTCTCAGGGCAAGCGACAGAAGTTGATCGGCCTCCTGCCGGAAGGCACGGCGGGTAAGCGTGCCCGTCAGGCTATCGGTCGCGGCCGACTGCAGCAGCTCGATCCGGTCCATCGCCACGCCCGCCAGTTCGTGGAGAACAGAAAGATCCCTGGACCCGAACGATCTGGGGCGGCGATCGATCGCACATACCGTTCCGATAACGTGGCCACTCTTGGTTTTCAAAGGCACCCCGGCGTAAAACCGCACGTGGCTTTCTCCCGTTACGGCCGGGTTGTGCGCGAACCGCGGATCGCGGGTCGCATCCTGTACGAAAATCGGTTCCTCATGGTCGACCACGTAACGGCAGAACGTATCTTCGAGCGGAACCTCGTCCGCCGCCAGCCCAGAACATGCCTTGTACCATTGCCGATGCGCGTCGATGAGGGACACAAGGCCGATCTCGACCGCGAAGATCTCCTTGATCAGCCGCACGATGCGCTCGAAACCTTCGTCCTTCGGGGTATCGAGGAGGTCAAGCTGCTCCAGCGCCGCGAGACGCTCGATTTCCCGCTTTTTCGGGTCCAAGCACGACGTCCCGAAAGCCCTCACAACCACCATGCAGCATCGCTCCTAGCCCAGCTGAGATAGCATGCGTCTCATACATTCGTGAAGAAATTCAATACCGCTTTCCCCATCACATTATCGATGGCTTGTCAGAGTGGGACGGGAGATGCAGGCCTCCCTGCTTGCCGTCTGGGGGCGCCATAGCCTAGCCAGATTAACGCGAGACGCCCGGGTCCTTTCACGCTATGAAGGGGACCCTAGATCCCGCCTGTCAGATACCGAGGTTTCCAGATGGCTTTGAAAGTCCTTTTCATTGGCGGCACCGGCCAAATCTCTTACCCATGCGTCGAGCGCGCCGTTGCCGAGGGTCATGATGTCAGCGTTTTCAACCGCGGCCTGAGACAAGACCCTTTGCCTGCAGGCGTGACCTCGATCGTGGGTGAACTTGGATCGACCGCCTACGCGGATCTCGCCAGGGCCAACTTTGACGTCGTATGCCAGTTCATCGCCTTCACGCCCGACCAGATTACGCGCGACATCGAGGTGTTTACGGGGCAATGCGGTCAGTACATTTTCATCTCCTCGGCCTCGGTCTATGAGAAGCCGCCACGTCACTATGTGATTACCGAGAAGACACCGGCGATCAATCCGTACTGGCCCTACAGCCAGGCCAAGATTGCCTGCGAGGAACTGCTCAAGAAATCCGAGAACCTGGCCTGGACGATCGTCCGCCCCAGCCACACGGTACGCACCGGTGTGCCGATGATGTTGGGCGATAGCGACATCATGGCAAGGCGCATGCTGGACGGCGAGCCCACCATCGTGGCAGGCGACGGCCACACGCCCTGGACACTGACCCGCTCGGTCGATTTCGCAGTGCCTTTCGTCAGGCTTTTCGGCAAGAAGGCGGCGCTTCGCGATGTTTTCCACATCACCTCCGACCGCGCGCATATCTGGAACGATATCCAAAGGGCGATCGGCAGATTGCTCGGCGTCGAGGCCAAGATCGTTCACGTGCCGACCGACACCCTGATCAAGTATAATCCGGCCTGGGAAGGTCCCTTGATCGGCGACAAGGCCTGGACTGCGATCTTCGACAATTCGAAGGTCAAGCAGGTCGCAGGTGACTTCACCTGTGCTGAAAGCCTGGATGAGATCCTCGCCGAGCCCATCATGCACCTGAAGCAGCGCCTCGCCAAAAATCGTCCACCGAAGGGTGAACTCGATGCTCTGGTCGACAGGATCTGCGCCGCGCAGAGCGCTCTCGGCTAGGCCTGCCGTCCAACCGCATCCCTAACTGGCGCGCTGGAGGGCAGGCTGCAGCATCAGCGCAGCGGCCGCTTCACCGCCGTGTTGCTCTCGTAATCCGCCGCCATCCGCATTTCGCGGATCGGGCGCACGAGGTCGATGGAGCGCTGGTAGTCTGGATGCGCCTTGTAGGCGGCAAGAGCAGCTTCGTCCTCGAATTCGCCGTAGACAACGAGGTCGACATCGGTGCCTAGCTGGTCGGTCTTGATGTTGGTGCCGATCTCCAGCAGGCGGGCGTGCGGGATCGCCGTCAGGATCGACAGGCCGGCGCGCACCTTTTCCAGTTGGTCCGCGGGCGCTGTGAAGAAGACGATGTGGCGGATCACGCGGAACTCCTGTGAGCGTCTAGCCGAAGACCCGCGCGATAGCACGCAGGAGCCAGGCCTTCAACCGCGCAAGCGCACCTGCCGGCCGTTCGCGACGGATGGCCGCAAGGAAGGTCTTGCCGTAGCCGGCGAGCTTTTCCGCCCGGTCCGTACCGTTGACGATGCGGCGCGCATTGACCCAGTCCTCCGTCGTCTCGTTCAGGTGGTCGGCGAGCTTATGAGTGGCGAAAGAGCCCTGGACCATACCTTCGATCAGGATCGAAACGGCGGCGTCCATCTCCATCGCCCGGTCGGGCTCGGCCACGAGATCAATGCCGGTCAGCAAGCTCATCGCCTCGTAATTGCGCTTGTGGGTGAGCTGCACCAGGCCGCGGCCGAGCCAGCACTTGCCGTCCTCGTCTGGCCGCCAGTAAGGCGTCTTCACCCAGGAGAGCTTGCCTGACGCATAGGCATTTTCCAGGATCTCAATCGCCCTTGCGTCGGTCGTCGCCAGCGTCTCGCGCACCGGCTGCATCGTATAGGCCGTCTCGTGGTAGGCGGTCGCCATGATGTAGGCGAGCCAGCGCGGATCGGCCTCAGCCATTCGCGCTTCCCAGAAATCGAGAATCGCGGTCATGCCCTCCACCTGCGGCTGATTAAGCGCTCCCTTAAAGAGCGCATGGCGCACAGTGTTGAAAAAGAAGGGCCTGTCGATGTGGATAACCATAATACCAGCCTCAAAAAGTGGTACGGCGTTCTACGTCTCAATCGATTAAAATTAATTCAATCGTTTAAAGTGTTTAAGCGCCTGATTTACACGTAGTTTAAGCCGTGCCAGTGATTAACTCACCGTTAAATCCAGCCTCGGAGGAGAGCATGCAGCAGCCGGCCAACAGCAATCAGCCGACCATTCCCCAGCATGTCGTCGACCAGCTCGAAAACGAGTGGCGTCAAGTTCGCCCGGAGCCGCAGTCGCCACGCCCAGCACAACAGCAACCTCAACGCTAGTCCTCAGACACCCCTCACCCGGGGTTCTCCGTATCCCTCCAGCATCGGTGCCGTCAGCGCCCAGACCAGCGCATCCAGCCGGTCGGGCGAACGGCCGGATGAAAGCCCGTCCGGGCCGAAGTCGCACATCTGGTCTTCCAGCGCGACGAAGCGCCCGGCATGGGCAACGCGCCCCTGTTCGTAGAGTGCGGCAACCGGTTCGGCCCTGAGGTACTTACCGCGCGTCGCGCGCACGGTCGAGACCGGCAGGCTCTCGTCGATGCTTTTCAGCATCGATGGCGGCCAGAAACACAAAAGCCGGGTCGAACGCCCGGCTTTCAGATCCGAAAAGCTTTGCCTCGGCACTCCGCCGCGCCCGCAACTTTCCGACTATGCCATAACCCTATCGAACGACCGTCACGCCGTCAAGGATTATTTTCCTATCAAGTGAAAATTTTCCAAAGCCACCGGACTGCTTGAGTTTTTCTGATTGGTCCACATCCATCAGCATGTGCTAATTTTATCGCCATGAACCAGGAAGAGCTCATTTCCTTTGCGCTCAGCCTGCCGGAGGCGGTCGAGAGCGCGCATCATGGCACGCGCGATTTTCGCGTGCGCAGCAAGATATTCCTGACGGTGCCGGAACAAGACTATTGCGTCGTCCGCCTGACGCCCGACCAGCAACACATGACGCTGGCGGTGGCGCCCGGCGACACGGCCGCGGTGCCGGGCGGCTGGGGACTGCGCGGCTCGACCCGGCTTTTCTACGGCAAGGCGAGCGACGAACTCGTGCATGGCCTCGTGCGCAAGTCATGGCAGAACGCCGCGCCAAAAACCCTGCAAAGACAATTCGTTGTCATTCCATCCGGCTAGATCGATCAACGATAGCCGGTAGCGTCGGCGGCTTTGCCTGCGTCCATGACCTCGTCCATGTACCGCCAGCAGTCCGGCCGCGAGCCGTCCACATCGTCAAAGCCGTAGATCTTGGCGAGCCCGCCGCTCGACAGCGACTGGCCGCTCCAGCGGACGCGTTCTGGATCGGCGGCAACGGCTGCCACCGCCCGGCCCGTGAAGCGCGGTGTCTCGGAGATGATGAAATGCGGCTGCACGGACGTCGCGTCGCGCCAGTTCTCCTCTCGCACATTGAAGATATCGAGCATCATTTCCGAGCGCATCCAGCCGGGCGTCAGCGCCACAGCCGTCGCGTCATGCGGCGCAAGATCCTTGGCATGCGCCCAGGCCATGCGGATGGCGCCCGTCTTGACGAGGTCGTAATATGGGCAGAGGCGGTAATGCGTGGCGTTGTATTCGGCCGTGCCGTCGGTCAGTTCGACCAGCAGCCCGCCGGGGTGCTCGACCATCAGCGCCAGCGCGAAATGCGCGGTGATCAGATGGGTGTCGATCGCCAGCCGCAGCATGTGCAGCCCCTTGTCGAGCGAGTGCTCCCAGACCGGCTTGTTCCATTCCGTCAGATGTTCGCCGCCCCAGATATCGTTGACCAGGATATCGAGCCGGCCCTGTTCGCGGCGGATCCTTTCGACCAGCACCTCGACTTCCGAAGGCATGGTATGATCGACGCGAACCGCGATCCCCTCGCCGCCCGCAGCGGTTACCATCTCGGCGGTCTCCTCGATCGTCTCCGGGCGGCCATACTCCGATTGCTTCTCCCGCGTCGTGCGGCCGGTAACGTAGACCGTTGCCCCGGCGGCCCCGAGTTCCAAGGCGATCCCGCGACCTGCGCCGCGCGTGCCTCCGGCCACAAGGGCGATCTTTCCTGAAAGCGCTGCTGTCACGTGCTTGTCCTCCACGCTGGACCAGGCGCAATGGGTGTTCGCCATTGCACTTGAATATAAACGAACGTTCGTTCATATTCGTCGCGAACACAAGAGGAATTTTCATGCCGCGACCCCGTACGCTTTCCGACGAACAGCTTCTCGACATGGTGCTCGGCCTCGTCCATTCGGAAGGTCCTGACGCGGCAAGCTTCGGCGCGGTGGCGAAGATCAGCGGCCTTTCCGGCTCGACGCTGGTACAGCGCTTCGGCACCAAGGCTGCAATGCTGCGGGCCTGCCTGCTGCGCGCCTGGGACCGGCTGGACATGGAGACGACCCGGCAGATCCAGTCTCTTCCCGAGACACCCGAAGGCGCCATCAACTTGCTCGCCGGCCTTTCCAGGGATTACGGCGACGATGCCGCGTCCTACGCTGAAGGCCTGCTGGTACTGCGGGAAGATCTGCGCGACCCGGCCTTGCGTGCTCGTGGGGCTGCCTGGGGAAAGACACTGGCGGCAGCGCTCGACCGATCCCTCGGCGCCCAAGGCAAAACGCCGCTCGGACGGCTGATTCTGTCGCAGTGGCAGGGCTGCCTGCTCTGGTGGGGCTTCGAGCCGCAAGGCTCGATCGAAGACTATGTTCGCGCTGAGCTGAGAGAATTCCTTGAGACGGTCGCTCAGCCAGCGACTACTTAGCCGCCTCCGGCTGCTGGGCCTGCGCCTCGTCGCCCACTGTCAGCGGCCAATCCACCACATAATCCTCAAAGTCGTCGACCTTGACCTCGGTTTCGTCGATCGTCCGGCCGCGCGCCGAAATGCCGGCGGCATGCACAGTCTCGGGATCGCCAGAAACCAGGGGATGCCACCAGTAAAGATCGCGCCCCTCGTTGATCAGCCGGTAGCCGCAGGTCGGCGGCAGCCAAGCGATCTCGTCGACGTTTTCCTTGGAGAGCTGGACGCAATCGGGCACGAAATCCCAGCGGTTCTCGTAGGAGGAACAGCGACAGCTGTGGTCGTCGAGCAGCTTGCAGCGGATCGAGGTGAAGTAGATGTCGCCGCTATCCCACTCCTCGAGCTTGTTGAGACAACAGAGGCCGCAGCCGTCGCATACGCTCTCCCATTCGGTCGTCGTCATCTCGGCGAGCGTCTTCGTCTTCCAGAAGGGTACTTCTTCCATCATTCCGTTCTTGCAACAGCTCCGCGCAAAATCGCGTGAGAGCTTCCATTTCTCTTGTTCTTGTCAGCCAAATCAACCAATGATTCACCAAGCTCCGGTTACTCCGGGGCACTGTCGGCAGATTTGCCATAGTCCGGCGTCAGGTTCCTCCGACGTCGAAGTGACTGATCGGGCGGGAATATAAGACGTGACGGATCCGGACAATCCAGAAAAACGGCCGCGCAAGCAACGCCACCTGCTTTTGAAGATCGACTCGTGGATCGATTCGACCATCTGGAATGCCGGTTTTCGCTCGGCCGAAATCTGGGAAGACATCACCATCTTCTTCCGCCGCTTCCGCGTTCGCGGCTGGAAGCGCATTGTCTTCGAACTGGCCGGCGAAGGCCTGACATGGGGTTCCGTCGGCGCCGTCCTGATGCTCGCCCTCGCCCAGCCTGCCTTTGAAGCTACCAAGGAAGATTGGCGCAATCGCGGCGACTACGCCGTCACCTTCCTGGATCGCTATGGCAACGTCATCGGCCATCGCGGCGTCATCCACCAGAACTCCGTGCCTATCGACGAACTGCCCGACGCGCTGATCAAATCAGTGCTTGCGACCGAGGACCGGCGCTTCTTCGATCACTTCGGCATCGACGTCATCGGTCTCTTCCGCGCGCTTGTTACCAACGCCCAGGCCGGCGAAGTTGTACAGGGCGGCTCGACATTGACGCAGCAGCTCGCCAAGAACCTGTTCCTTTCCAACGAACGCTCGATCGACCGAAAAATTACGGAAGCCTTCCTGGCGCTGTGGCTCGAAGCCAACCTCTCCAAGAAGGAAATCCTCTCCACCTATCTCGACCGCGCCTACATGGGCGGTGGCACCTTCGGCGCTGCCGCAGCGGCGCAGTTCTACTTCGGCAAGAGCATCACCGACGTCAATCTGGCTGAATCCGCAATGCTCGCCGGCCTGTTCAAGGCGCCGGCGAAATATGCGCCGCACGTCAACCTGCCGGCGGCGCGCGGTCGCGCCAACGAGGTGCTGACCAACCTTGTGCAAAGCGGCCTGATGACCGAGGGCCAGGTGATCGCCGCCCGGCGTAATCCGGCGACGGTCGTCGACCGCAACCAGGTGGAATCACCCGATTTCTTCCTCGACTGGGCTTTTGACGAGGTCATGCGCCTGTCGCCGCGCTTCCCCCAGCATTCGCTCGTCGTCAGGACCACGATCGACATGGGGCTGCAGAGCGCGGCCGACGATTCAGTGGAAACGTCGCTGCGCGAATATGGCGAGCGCTATCACGCCAAACAGGGCGCGATGGTGGTGATCGAAAACGGCGGCGCGGTGCGGGCCATGGTCGGCGGCCGGGATTACGGCGAAAGCCAGTTCAACCGTGCCACCAAGGCGCTGCGGCAGCCGGGTTCATCCTTCAAGGTCTACACCTATTCGGTGGCGATGGAGAGCGGCATGACGCCCGATACCATCGTCGTCGACGCGCCGATCTACTGGGGCAACTGGGCCCCTCGCAACTACGCCAATAAGTACGCCGGCCGCGTCACCATTGCGACTGCCATCGCCCAGTCGATCAACACCATTCCAGTGCGCCTTGCCAAGGAAAAGCTCGGCATCCAGCCGATCCGGGCCATGGCGAAGAACCTCGGCGTCGAGTCGCCCGTGCGCGACGACGTGACGATCCCGATCGGCACCTCCGAGGTGACGGTGCTCGACCAGGCGACCGCCTATGCCGTCTTCCCGGCAGGTGGCTACCAGTCGCGCCGTCACGGCATCACGCAGGTCCTCGATTACGGCGGCGACGTCCTCTACGACTTCGACCGTGACGAGCCGCCCGCCAAGCGGGTGCTCTCCGAGAAGGCCGACACCTACATGAACCAGATGCTGTCCCGCGTCCCCTATGTCGGAACGGCGCGAAAGGCAGCGCTCGACAACGGCATTCTGACAGCCGGCAAGACGGGCACGACGCAGGCGTACCGCGACGCCTGGTTCATCGGCTACACCGGCAACTACACGTGCGCCGTCTGGTTTGGCAACGACGACTATACCTCGACCAACGAGATGACCGGCGGCTCGCTGCCGGCCATGACCTTCAAGCGTGCCATGGACTATGCGCACCAGGGCATCACGCTTCGACAGATCCCCGGCACGCAGCCGCTGCCGCCCGACAAGACGGCAAAAACGGTCGCCGCCGCCAAGCCGGCGGAGGGCAGCCCGCCGCCCCTCGTCCGCCCCCGGATGCTCTCGGTCGAGTCCACGCACATTCTCAAGGACCTTGGCCAGGCGCTGAAGGCGGCGCCCCCGCTTGCCGCGCAAAAGGTGGCGAGCGCCGACTAAGGGCATCAGCAGCAACTGCTTCGTAGAGCGAGGGAGGCCGATCATGTCACGCATCGTCATCATCGGAGGGAGTGGCCACGTCGGAAGCTATCTGGTGCCAGCGCTTGTCGAGCGAGGCCATCAGGTCGTCAATGTGAGCCGTGGCACAGCAAAACCGTATCGCCCCCACTACGCATGGGGTGAGATCGAGAACGTCGCGCTCGATCGCGCGGCCGAGGAGAAAGCCGGCCGGTTCGGCGCCAAGATCGCAGATCTAAGGCCTGATATCGTCGTCGATATGATATCGTTCGACCTATCCAGTACACGGCACGTGGTGGAGGCCCTCCGAGGAAAGGTTGGCCATTACCTGTTCTGTGGCTCGATCTGGGTCTATGGCCGCCTTTTTGCGATCCCCTCGACCGAGACCGATCCGCCCAATCCGATAGACGCCTACGGGAGGGGCAAGGCCGAGTGCGAAGCCTGGCTGACGCGGGAGGCGCACGTCACCGGCTTTCCCGCGACCTGTTTCCGTCCTGGCCATATCGTCGGCGAAGGCTGGAATCCGATCAACCCGATCGGAAACGCGGATCCGGAAGTCTTTTCGCTGATTGCCCGTGGCGATGAACTCGTCTTGCCGAACCTCGGACTTGAAATGGTCCATCACGTCCATGCTGATGACGTGGCTCGCTGGATCATGTGTGCGATCGAGAACCGGTCGGCTTCAATCGGCGAAGTCTTCAACACGGTATCGGAACAAGCGGTGACCCTGCGGGGCTACGCGGAAACGGCATATCGCTGGTTCGGAAAGGAGCCGCGCATCGCTTACAAGCCCTTTGAAGAATGGCTTGCCGATCTCGGCGAGTATGCCGAAAGCAGTCGTGGGCACGTGATCCGAAGCTCGTGCCACTCAATTGGAAAAGAGCCGAAACCGCCTGGGCTACAAACCGCGGTACACGAGCTTGGAGGCAGTGCACGAATCTGTGCGGGCGCTGATAGCTTCCGGAAAAGTCGTCGCGGCGGGCGCCGATCTTTGAAAATCGCTTGATGCCAAAAGTCTGGACGCTGATCCAGCTATCGAAAATCGACAATCAGTCGGCCTTTCGAATGGTCCAGCGTTGATCCGTTTTGGCCGGGATATGCCGCCGATACCGCCCTGCACCATTCCGCCTAGCTAGAATCAGTGGTAACCCTTTCAACTGATTTGTTTCTCAAGGGCGCATAGTGTTTCGGTTTCCTCTCTTCATAGCGATGACTCTGATTATCGCCTTTGGTGGCGGGATCATGATTTCGCTCTACGCGCTGGATGCGACGGCCGGCTTCGGCGCGATCAAGCTCGGCGCCTGGGAAGCCTTCCCCGAGCTACAAACCGAAAGCGCCGACCCCTATGCGAAATCGCACCGGGCGCGTGCCGGACGCCTGCTTTACGGAAACGCCGAAGGCCTGATGTTTACCGCCAAGGTCGATGACGCCGGCGACCGGCTGAATGCCGGCTGCAGCTACCGTATCACGGGGCAGACGCCGCCCGCCCGCATCTGGACGCTGTTTACCGCAGACAACAGCGGCAATCCTGCCTCGCTGCGACCGGGGCTTCCCGGCGCGCTGAATTCCTGGACGGTGCTGCGGCAGCCCGACAGCAGCTTCACGATCGACATTTCCGCGCACGCCCGACCGGGAAACTGGCTAGCGCTGCCGGCGGCGGGTACCTTCCAACTCGTCCTGACCCTCTTCGATACCCCGACAGCCGGCAGCTCCGGCGTTATCGACCTTGCGATGCCGAAGCTTCAGAAAACCGGATGCGGCAATGCTTAGGATCCTGTTTGCCATCCTCGCGGGACTTTTCGGGGCGGCACTCTTGCACCTCGTCATCATTCTTTCGCTGCCGCACTTTACCGGCAAGGACGCCGCCACCCGCGTCGCCTCCGAGGGCGATCTCGACAAGTTCTACCTGCTTGGGTCGACGGACGATGCCGCGGGACTTTCCAACGATGACCCTTTTGTCCGCACTGCTGTCTGCTCGTTCGACATTGAGGAAAATCCAATCCGCCTGACGGCCAAGGGCAATGTGCCGTTCTGGTCTGTCGCGCTCTATGACGAGGCTTCGAACGAGGTCTTCAGCATGAACGACAGAACGTCTGTGGGGGGAGCGCTCGACATTCTGGTCGGAACGCCGATCCAGTTGACAGAGCTTCGCAAGGCTTTGCCGCCTGACCTGCAGAAAACCATTCTCGTGGAAAGTACGCGTTCGGAAGGCTATGTGGTGTTGAGGACATTGGCGCCCCAGGCGAGCTTCGACGCAGCCGCGCGGAACTTCCTCGCGGAGGCCGGCTGCGACGAATATGCCGGCCCCTCGGATTGAAGCAATAAGTCTATTTCTTTGCCCGCGAAATGCGAGGCGCCGGGGAACGCTTCGAGCTTTCCGTCAGGCGCTCGTAACGCACGCCCGTGAAAAGGAGGATCTGTGCCTCGACTGGTTTCCTGCCCTTGCGGCGTTGCGTCTGAGACAGACGGTCCGCCAATGCGACGACTATTGCCATTCTCGTCTCCATGCACGGCCCGAGACGGATGAACTGCGGAATCTCACCCTGCCCGCCTATGCGAGCCAGCGCGTCCTGTAGAACCCGAAACCGGGCTCCGAGGCATTCGCGCCTTTCTCACGGCACCTGTTTGAAATACCGTGATGTGAAACCGGACGACCGAAGCACTCGATCGCCGTTCATACCCGAATTGAGACATATGACAGTTAACAGATCGTTAATTTCATGCCTGGACGTTAGCTATTTGCACGACGTCTTATAAACGCGCTGAGTCCCCATTTGGTTTCAAACTTCTCATAAGAAGTTTCAATCGACAATGTCGCAACGATATTAGCATTAATTCATATACTTAACGGAGGTTGTGTCGGCGATGGCGGCCCCATCACAGCTCCGTGGTTTCTCGTCACAAAAATATCAATTGCGATCCTCACCAATACCGGTAAAGTTGTGTCATCGGCCACGGATCCGTGGCCAGGCGGCGGGGCGCCGTCTTCCGCTTATTGCGGACAGGGAGGGGTTAAAATGTCTTTGTTTATCGGTTCGACATTCTCTCCCGAGGACCTTGACGTGCTGCGCGATGCCCTCGATGCGTGGTGTGCGGAAAAGCGGATCGACATCAAGAGCGCCGAAGCCCAGATGGCAGCGTCCGCTGCGCTTGACCTCTATCAGTCCGGGAACAATAGCGCCGAGAGGCTTTTGGCGGCGCTGCGCGGACACAAAGGGCTTTAGTCACTCCGTCCCGCGGTCGTCATACGGTGAAGCCTTTCGGTACAAATTGAATAAAGTCTTTAGCAAGCGTTAACCCTGCCCATGTAGGATTTGTTCATAACCTATGTGGGGTAAGGGGCGTCCCTTCGCGTCCAGTCCTGCGACATCCCTTTTTGCGTTTCCAGGGTGTGTTCTTGTGCGTGACCGGTTCCGAGACCTAGAGGCCCCATCCGCCAGCCGGAAGAAGGACGTGGTTCTCATGGCGACCGTCAGCAGCTTCGAGGGATTGCAGCCGCCAACCCGCTCCGAACTGCGCCAATTCGCCGAACTCTTCACGCCGCTGTTCCAGGCCTCCTCTCTCGAGGCAAAGCGTCAGGCCGTGGCAGCCCTTTCCCAATGCCCGCAGATTCCACCCGCCGTCGCGCTTTTCGTCGGCTGCCAGTCGATCGACATTGCAGCGCCGTTCCTCACCTCCTCGCCGGCGATCGACGACGAGACCTTGATCACCATTGCGCGCACCCAGGGCAGCGCACACATGAAGGCGATCGTCAGCCGGGATGCGCTTTCCCCGCGGGTCATCGACGCGCTGGTCGGCCTGCGTCAGGCGGAACAGCGGCTGGCAGCTCCGGCTGAGGTCGAAACCGGCATCGTACCATCCGAACCGCCGGTTCCGGCTTCCCTCGAGGAAGCCGAGGCTGCAGCGCGCCGCGCGAGTGAAGAGGAGATACGCAATAGAATCAGGGAGTTGGCACGTCATGTCAGCCGCCCGGAAGGCGATCGCCTCGGGCTGCGTAACCTGTCGCCGATCCAGGCCGCACTCCTCGTCCGCTTTGCCCGCAATCGCGAAGTGGCGCTCTTTGCAAAGGCGCTTGCCAGCGGGCTTTCGGCAAGCCGCTGGCTTGCAGAGCGCATTATGCTCGATATCTCCGGTCAGCAACTGGCGACCACGCTCATCAGTCTCGGCCTGGACTTCCGCGACGCCGTCTTTGTGCTCGAAAAGCTCTACCCGCACCTCGCGGAACCGCAGCATGGCGTCACGCGCGCATGGATGGTGCTGGACAGTCTCGATCTGGAAGAGTGCAACGCCCGCGTCGACGCCTGGCGCCGCGCCGACAGCTATACCTACCTGCCCGAAAAAACAGAAACGGCGCAAGCCACCCATGAGGAACCGCCCGCCCAGGACAGGCGCATCATCCGTACACGCTGACTTTGACTAGAGAGGGTTCTCGCGCCCGTCGCCAAGCGGAACGATATCCCCGAGCTCATCGGCTTCAAGCTCGACGATCCAGAGGTCCGGGTCGAACTTCCGCTCACGCTCGAGCATTTCCCTGACCCGATCAGGCTCTTCGCGCGTCAGCCGTTGCTCGAATAGGCGCTCCCCGCTCGTCTCGTCGTCGAAGAGGCTTTGCGGCGCTGGGCCGTAGAGCGTCTCAAGACCATCGCGGAAGTGCTGGCGAATGAAGATGGCGCCCGCCTCGTCGGCACCCTTTGCCTCGACAGCGGCAAAGTCACCTTTGGCAAAAACCCGGCGCAGGAGGGCGGAGACGAAAATATCGGTGCGTAATCTCATCGGCGAGCTATAGCAGACAAACGGCAAGCGGCAATGCTTGGCATTGCCGGGCTTCAGAGCGCGCCGATCTCCTTGAGCTTCTTCAAGACCGCTTCGCTCGGCTCGCCATTCTCGGGAAGGTTGTAGTGCTTCTGGAAGTGGCGAATGGCGGTGCGAGTCTGTTCTCCCGGCACACCGTCAACGCCGACATTGGCGTAGGCCATGTTGCTGAGGCCCTTCTGGATCTTCAGGACGAGATCCACAGTCGACAACTCCGCGGATGGTGCGGCTTTCTTTGCAAGTGTCGGCGCGGTCTTCACACTCTTTTCGGCGCTGCGGATGGCGGCGGCGACAGGATCCTCGGCGGATGCCTTCGAGGTGATGTCTTCGCGCGGCTTTTCCAGCGGGATCGCCGAGGGGCCGACCGAGTCGGTTCTGAGCGCTGCCAGCACATCTGGCGTTGCGTCGCCCGTCTGCGGCATGCCCACGGTTTCTTCGAAGAAGAGGATCGCCGCACTGGTGCGCGGGCCGATGACCCCATCCGGAGTGCCGTTGTAAAGGCCACGCCGGACCAGTTCGGTCTGGATGTCCATGACGATCTGGCTCGGCTGCTGCCCGCCGGGAGCGACTGGCGGCGTCGCATTGGTCTGCGTGACGTCGGCCTCGTCCTGCCGCTGGATCTTGAAGGTGGTGACATTCCCGCTTTGCTCCTCGATGACCGGGCGACCGCCGAGCACGTTCGGAAAGAGCGGATCGCGGGTGCGCAGGAACGGGTGCGGATGCGCCCCTGGCTGATACCAGAGCGCGTTTGCGGCGACGAAGCTGAAGATGACAAGGAAGGCTGCCGTACCGCCGGCAACCGACGGGTTGCGGCCGATCACGCCGCCGAGCACGCTTGCGCCCTGCAGCCCGATACCGCCGACCATGGTTGCCCCTGTGAGAAGGAGGCTCGGCCGTTTCTGTCGGCCTCTCCGTCCCTTAGGCGATTTTCGCTTGCTCGCGGCCATCGAAAAGCCCCTCTTCCAAAACGCCCGCTAGCGCCGGCACAGCCTTCAGTCGCGGCGGAAACTCGACAAGATCGTTGCGGGCAGTACCCACAGCCGGAATGCCAGAGCCATCCGCTGCAATGGAAATCGTAATGATCGTACCGGCGCCCGGCGTGCTGGCGATTGCGAAGTCGCCGCCATGCAGCGCCACCAAGCCCTTCACCAACGACAGGCCGAGTCCCGTTCCCTCGAATCGGCGGCTATAGTCGTTCTGGATCTGGACAAAAGGTTGGCCGAGCGTTTCCAGCTTGTCGCCGGGAATGCCGATGCCGGTGTCGCTCACGCAGAGGTTCAGAACGCCGTCGCGCATCGACGCGTCGATCGAGATCGCACCGCCCGCATCGGTGAATTTCACGGCATTGCCAACCAGATTGATCAGGATCTGCTGGATCGCGCGCTGATCGGCCACGACCTCGTCGAGACCGCGCTGCACTCGGCTTGTCAGCGATACACCCTTGGACTTCGCCTGCAGCGCCAGCATGGCCTCGCAGGAACGAACGACGGATGCAATGTCGAAGGGTTCGAGGCAAAGCTCGTAGCGCCCCGCTTCGATCTTGCTCATGTCGAGCATGGTGTTGACGACGGAGAGCAGGTGCGCGCCGGATTCCCTGACAAGGCCGACATATTCCCGCTGGCGGTCGTTTTCGAGCTTGCCGAAATACTCGCCGAGCAGGATGTCGGAGAAGCCGAGGATGGCGTTGAGCGG
>Ga0102593_1001319_pt1 | contig 25013 bp, 26 predicted proteins | sample AraplaCol_mMS_r2_2_FD_76862 | JGI IMG/M metagenome (GOLD analysis project Ga0102593, IMG submission 76862) | Arabidopsis root microbial communities from North Carolina, USA - plate scrape MF_Col_mMS_r2 (SPADES assembly) (version 2) | ecosystem: Host-associated > Plants > Roots > Endosphere...
TCATGATCAGCTATACCGACCTGTAGCTGATCATGAAATATTTGATGCCTTTGTCTCTGGCAAAAGCAGCAAGGTCCAGTGTCATTCTCGTTCCCCTTTGGATTTCTTGGAGACACCTTGGTTATGGATACGGAACGGCCGGGACGTTTGCCCGGCCGGTAGAAATCAAAAGCCCCCTTTGCCGGGGATCCAGTTGGTGCCGGCGAGCGGCACTTGCGCCATGGCGGATGCCTCGATCGTCAGTGCGACGAGGTCTTCCGGCTCGAGGTTGTGCAGATGGTTCTTGCCGCAGGCCCGCGCAATCGTCTGCGCCTCGAGCGTCATCACCTTGAGGTAGTTGGCAAGGCGGCGGCCGGCCGCAACCGGGTCGAGGCGCTTTGCGAGCTCCGGATCCTGGGTGGTGATCCCGGCCGGATCCTTGCCTTCATGCCAGTCGTCATAGGCGCCGGCTGTCGTGCCGAGTTTCTGATATTCCTCTTCCCAGTGCGGATCGTTGTCGCCGATGGCGACAAGTGCCGCCGTGCCGATCGCGACTGCATCGGCGCCGAGCGCCAGCGCCTTGGCGACGTCGGCGCCGGAACGGATGCCGCCCGAAACGATCAGCTGCACCTTCCGATGCATGCCGAGTTCCTGCAGCGCTTGGACGGCCGGGCGAATGCAGGCAAGTGTCGGCATGCCGACATTCTCGATGAAGACGTCCTGGGTGGCCGCGGTGCCGCCCTGCATGCCGTCGAGCACGACGACGTCGGCGCCCGCCTTCACGGCAAGGGCGGTGTCGTAATAGGGACGCGCGCCGCCGATCTTGACGTAGATCGGCTTTTCCCAATCGGTGATCTCGCGCAGCTCCATGATCTTGATTTCAAGATCGTCGGGGCCGGTCCAGTCGGGATGGCGGCAGGCCGAGCGCTGGTCGATACCCTTCGGCAGGTTGCGCATATTGGCGACGCGGTCGGAGATCTTCTGACCGAGCAGCATGCCGCCGCCGCCGGGCTTGGCGCCCTGGCCGACCACGACTTCGATCGCATCGGCGCGGCGCAAATCCTTCGGGTTCATGCCGTAGCGCGACGGCAGGTACTGATAGACCAGCGTCTGCGAATGGCCGCGTTCCTCATCGGTCATGCCGCCGTCGCCAGTCGTGGTCGAGGTGCCTGATATCGTCGCGCCGCGGCCGAGCGCTTCCTTGGCATTGCCGGAAAGCGCGCCGAAGCTCATGCCGGCAATGGTGATCGGCGTCTTGAGCGTGATCGGCTTCTTGGCGAAACGCGAGCCGAGCACCACCGTCGTGTCGCACTTCTCGCGATAACCTTCGAGCGGATAGCGCGAGATCGAGGCGCCGAGAAACAGCAGATCGTCGAAATGCGGAACCTTGCGCTTGGTGCCGGCGCCGCGGATGTCATAGATCCCGGTCGCGGCCGCCCGGCGGATTTCGGCGAGCGTATAATCGTCGAAGGTCGCGGACTTGCGGGGCGGGGTATAGGGGTTGTGATAGCTCATGGGGATCCCTCGCCTCAATACGCGTCGGCGTTGTCGATGTTGAAATTGTAGAGCTTGCGGGCCGAGCCGTAGCGCTTGAACTCTTCGGGCCTGACGTCGGTCACCCCTGCGCGCTCGAGCAGCTCGGCAAGCTTCTCCAGATGCTCCCGCCGCATCTCTTTCTCGATGCAATCGGAGCCGAGGCTCTTGACCTCGCCGCGGACGAAAAGCTTGGCTTCGTAGAGCGAATCCCCCAGCGCATCCCCGGCGTCGCCGAGCACGACGAGATGGCCGGACTGGCCCATGAAGGCCGACATGTGGCCGATGCTGCCGTGAACGACGATGTCGATGCCCTTCATCGAAATGCCGCAGCGCGAGGCCGCATTGCCCTTGATGACGAGCAGGCCGCCGCGGCCGGTGGCGCCGGCATACTGGCTGGCGTCGCCTTCGATGACGACGGTGCCGGACATCATGTTTTCGGCAACGCCCGGACCGGCCGAACCATGAACCGTCACCCTGCCGCCATCATTCATGCCGGCGCAGTAATAACCGACCGATCCTCTGACGGAGACCGTGACGGGGCTGTCGATGCCGACGGCGACGGCATGGCTGCCGCGCGGGTTGATGACTTCGAATTCGGTGTCGTTGGCGCCTTTCGAAAGGGCGTGCAGGGCGCTGTTCAACTCGCGAAGCGGGGTGTTGGAAAGGTCGAATATGGGCATTGAATCCTCGTTGGAATCCTCGTTTGTCTGGGAGACGGTTTCAGCCGTCTCCTGTTTTCAGGCGCCCCTCAGGCGGCCTTGTCGTGATCCCAGAAATAAACGGTCGCCGGCTCCGGCTCCCAGACACGGGCATTCTCGATGCCGGGAAGGTTGACCAGTGCGCGGTATTCCGAGCCGAAGGCGACATATTGGTCGGTCTCGGCCATGACGGCGGGCTTGCAGGCGATTGGGTCGCGTACCACGCCGAAGCCGGATTTGGTGCCGACGACGAAGGTGAAGAAGCCGTCGAGATCGTCGAGCGCGCCAGTCAGCGCCTGGCCGAGATCCTTGCCCTTGGCCATTTCGGCCGTCAGATAGGCGGCGGCGACTTCGGAATCGTTCTGCGTCTCGAAGGTCATGCCTTCGCGGATGAGTTCGCGGCGCAGATTGTTGTGGTTGGAGAGCGAGCCGTTGTGCACGAGGCACTGGTCGGCGCCGGTCGAGAACGGATGGGCGCCGAGCGTGGTGACGGCGGATTCGGTCGCCATGCGGGTATGGCCGATGCCGTGGGTGCCGCCCATGGCGCGGACGTCGAACCGCTTCACGACGTCTTTCGGAAGGCCGATTTCCTTGTAGATCTCGACGCTTTCGCCCGACCCCATCAGACGGACCGCCGGACGGATCTCTTCGAGCGCCTTGCGCACGGTTCCAAGCTTGGAGGCATCAAGCTCGATGACCGCATGCGTGCTCTTGATCGATACCTCGGCTTTGATGCCGGCCTTCTCGAGGTCGGCGGCGAGGCCTTCGAAGTCCGCGCCCGGATTGGCGGACTGGATGGTGATCTTCGCCCTGCCCTCGGCAGCACCGCCATAGATCGCGATGCCGGCCGAATCCGGTCCGCGATCCGTCATGGTGATCAGCATATCCGAGAGCAGATTTCCCAGCTGAGATTCAAGGCTCTTGTCCTTGAGGAACAGTCCAACAATGCCGCACATAGCGCGTGCCTCCGTTCATGTTGAGAAAGGAGTAGCAGGTCTGTTTCAGGGCATCAACTGGGAAGAATAAATTTTTCTTTTAAGGCAAGTCAGCTTCTGGAGTTCTGTTGGGGATAACTGATGATCGAGAGGTACTTGCTCGGCAGCTTCACCAGCTGTTCCGGCCCATGCGGCGCATCGGCATCGAAGAACAGGCTGTCGCCCGGCTGCATCTGGAAAAGCTGGTCGCCGTGGCGGTAGATAACCTCGCCTTCGAGCATATAGAGAAACTCCATGCCTTCGTGCTGGAACGTCGGGAAGACGTCGGAATCGGCGGTCAGTGTGATGAGATAGGGCTCGACGATGACGCCACTGGTATTATTGTCGATATGGCCGAGCAGATTATATTGATGGCCGGCCCGCGTGCCGCGCCGTTCGAGCTCGATACCCTGCCCCGCCTTGACGAAGACGGCGTTGCGCGGCTCCTCATAGCGGCGGAAGAAAGCGGTCATCGGCACGCCGAGCGCCCGTGACAGCGATTGCAGTGTCGTCAGCGAGGGCGAGATGTTGCCGTTTTCGATCTTCGACAGCATGCCGAGCGAAATGCCGGTCGCGGCCGCGAGATCGGTGACGGTGATGCCGAGTTTTTTGCGGTAGGCGCGCACCTCATGGCCGATCGCCATTTCGAGGTTGTTCTCCTTCGGTTCCCGAACTGCGTGCGGATCCTGGGAAAAGGGCGTGCGTCCGCCATGCGCCTCGTCCGGTTGAGTTGCCGCTTCACGCTTGGTTTTCATGCTGCCGCCTTCGCTTTTGACCGAGGCCAACCCTATCGTCATAGTGAAATTTTCTCAACCGTGAAGAAAACCTATTCCCGCCGCGCCTCGCGCGGAGCGATGCCGTAGGCGGCGCGGAACATCCGGGAAAAATGGCTGAGACTGGAAAAGCCGGTGGCGACCGCGATCTCCGAGACGGAAAGCGGGCTCTGTTTCAGCAGGCGATGGGCATGCTGCAGCCTGATCCGATGATATTGATCGAGAAAGGTGGTGCCGAGATGGGCTGAGAAGAGCCGGTCGAGATGGCGGGTGGTGACGCCGGCGATGCGTGCCATGGCGGCGCGGCCGAGCGGCATTTCGATCGTCTCCTCCATGCGTTCAAGAACGCTGAGCAGCCCGGGATGATGGACGCCGTAGCGCTCGGCCAGCGAGGCGCGCTGGGGCGCGGCGGGCTCGTTGACCTCGGTGTGAAGATACCAGTCGCTGACGCGGCGGGCGAAATCCGGTCCCATGCGCTCGGCGATCAGCACATGCATCATGTCGAGCGGTGCGATGCCGCCGCCGCAGGTGATGCGGTTGGCGTCGATCATGAAGCGCGCCTGGTGTGGCGTGAGGTCCGGGAAGGCCTCGAGAAGGGCGGCGGCATGCTCCCAATGGATGGTAAAATCGCGGCCGGCAAGCAGTCCGGCGGCCGCCATCAGATAGGGCCCTCCCGAAATGCCGCCGATCCTGACACCTTCGCGCGCCAACTGCCTCAGGCAGGCAAGCACGCCGGGATAACGCCAGTCCCGCGGCAAGCCGCCGGCGCAGACGAAGGCCGTGCCGAGGCCTGAACCCCTGGCCGGTAGAGCTTCGGCCGGCACGCTGACGCCCGAGGAGGAGAGCACCGGCGCGCCGTCCGGCGAGAAGATCGACAGGCGATAGATCTCTCGTCCGGCCAAAAGGTTTGCCGCTCTGAGCGGCTCGGTCGCCGAGGCATAGGACATCAGCGCAAATCCCGGGATCAGGATGAAGCCGATCTCCTGGACATTTCTATTATCGGATGAGGACATGTCTCTTTTCTAACCATTCATGTCCTAATTGCGCAAGTCGCGCGTCGCCTTTCTGGCATCATGCGGTCGTTCCATTCGGATTGACCCATGCGCTACTCCGCTCTTTCGATTTTCCTCAACGGCCTTCGCGGCAACAAAAGCTGGGCGCCCGCCTGGCGCGACCCGGCGCCGAAGCCGCATTATGATGTCGTTATTGTCGGCGGCGGCGGTCACGGCCTTGCCACCGCCTATTACCTCGCCAAGGAATTCGGCATCACCAATCTCGCCGTGCTCGAAAAGGGCTATCTCGGCTCCGGCAATATCGGCCGGAACACCACGATCATCCGCTCGAACTATTTGCTTCCCGGCAACAATCCCTTCTACGAGCTGTCGATGAAGCTTTGGGAAGGGCTGGAGCAGGACTTCAATTTCAACGCCATGGTCTCGCAGCGCGGCGTGCTCAACCTCTTCCATTCCGATGCGCAGCGCGATGCCTATACGCGCCGCGGCAACGCCATGCGGCTGCACGGCGTCGACGCGGAGCTTCTCGATCGGCGGGCGGTGCGCGAAAAACTGCCCTTCCTCGATTTCGACAATGCGCGCTTCCCGGTGATGGGCGCCCTGTTCCAGCCGCGTGGCGGCACGGTGCGCCACGATGCGGTCGCCTGGGGTTATGCGCGCGGCGCCGACAGCCGCGGCGTCGACATCATCACCCAGTGCGAGGTCACCGGCATCCGCACCGAAAACGGTCAGGTCACCGGCGTCGAGACCAGCAGGGGCTTCATCGGCTGCGCCAAGCTGGCGCTGGCGGCGGCCGGCAATTCCACCGTCGTCGCCGATATGGCGGGCCTCCGTCTGCCGATCGAAAGCCATGTGCTGCAGGCCTTCGTCTCCGAAGGGTTGAAGCCGTTCATCGACAATGTCGTCACCTTCGGCGCCGGGCATTTCTACGTCTCCCAGTCCGACAAGGGCGGCCTTGTTTTCGGCGGCGATATCGACGGCTACAATTCCTATGCCCAGCGCGGTAATCTGGCGTCGGTCGAGCATGTCGCCGAAGCCGGCGTGGCGATGATCCCTTCGCTGTCGCGGGTGCGTTTCCTGCGCTCCTGGGGTGGGGTCATGGATATGAGCATGGACGGCTCGCCGATCATCGACCGCACCTATATCGATAATCTCTATCTCAACGCCGGCTGGTGCTACGGCGGCTTCAAGGCGACGCCCGCTTCCGGCTTCTGCTACGCCCATCTGATCGCCCGCAACACGCCGCATCAGACGGCCCGCGCCTTCCGGCTCGACCGTTTCGCCCGCGGCTATCCGATCGACGAAAAGGGCGTCGGCGCCCAGCCCAATCTGCACTGAGGACATTTGACGATGGCAAGCCTGATTTCCTGTCCCCATTGCGGCGCCCGGCCGAAGGAGGAATTCTCGATCCGCGGCGATGCCGGCCTTGTCAGGCCGGCGCCGGACGCCGGCGCGGAGGCCTGGTTCGACTATGTCTATCTGCGCGACAACCCGCGCGGCCGCCACAGCGAATATTGGCACCATTCCTCCGGATGCCGCCGCTGGCTGATCGTCGAACGCGATACCATTACCCATAAGGTCCATCACGTCAGGGATGCCGCACTTTCCAAGCTCGGCGGAGAACCGGCATGACGAGCTTCCGTCTTTCCTCCGGCGGCCGGATCGACCGCGCCACGACACTCGGTTTCAGTTTCGACGGCAAGGCGCTGGAAGGCCATCCGGGCGATACGCTCGCCTCGGCGCTGCTTGCCAACGGCATCCAGCTCGTCGGCCGCAGCTTCAAATATCACCGCCCGCGCGGCATCCTGACGGCGGGTGCGGCCGAACCGAACGCGCTGGTGACGACAGGCAGCGGCGGACGCACCGAACCGAATACGCGTGCGACGATGATCGAGCTCTACGAGGGGCTGACGGCAAAGAGCCAAAACCGCTGGCCGTCGCTCGGCTTCGATGTCGGCGCGGTCAACGGCCTGCTCTCGCCCTTCCTCAGCGCCGGTTTCTACTACAAGACCTTCATGTGGCCGGCAGCCCTCTGGGAAAAGCTCTACGAGCCGGTGATCCGCAAGGCAGCGGGCCTCGGCAGAGCCTCCTACGAGGCCGATCCCGACACCTATGAGAAATGCTGGGCGCATTGCGATCTGCTGGTGATCGGCGCCGGCCCTGCCGGCCTTGCCGCGGCGCTGACCGCCGGCCGCGCCGGAGCCCGCGTCATTCTCGCCGACGAAGGCGCCGAACTCGGTGGCAGCCTGCTTTCCGAGAGCGCGATCGAGGGCAAGCCGGCGGACGCGCATCTCGGCGAGCTGCTGGCCGAACTCGAGGGGCTTTCAAATGTGCGCCGCCTGCCGCGCATGACCGTCTTCGGCTGGTACGACGACAATGTCTTCGGCGCCGTCGAGCGCGTGCAGAAGCATGTGGCGCTGCCCGATCCGGACCGCCCGGTCGAACGCTTGTGGCGCATCGTCGCCAGCCAGGCGATCCTCGCGACGGGTGCCGAGGAGCGGCCGCTGGTCTTCGGCGGCAACGACATTCCCGGCGTCATGATGGCGGGCGCCATGCGCAGCTATCTCAACCGGCAGGCCGTCGCGCCGGGCAAAAGCACGGTCATCTTCACCACCAACGATGCCGGCTACCGCACCGCCGCCGATCTTGAAGCGGCCGGCCTTGCTGTCGCGGCGATCGTCGACAGCCGCGCCGATGCGGGAAAGACCTGGCAGGGCCGTGCCGAGGTGCTGAAGGGCGCCCGGATCGTTGATGCCCATGGCGGCCAGCGCCTGCGCGGCGTCAGTGTCGAGACCACGACCGGTACCCGCCGTATCGAAGCCGATGCGCTGGCCATGTCGGGCGGCTGGAGTCCGGTCATCCACCTTGCCTGCCATCGCGGCGCAAAGCCGCAATGGTCGGACGAGGCGGCGGGGTTCCTGGCGCCGGCCGCGCAGGACGGCCTCGCCGTTGCCGGCTCGGCAGCCGGTCTTGCGGAAATCGCGGCCTGCCTCGGCGATGGCGCCGCAAAGGCGGCTGCCGCCCTGAAGGCGATCGGCTTTGCGGCGGCGGAACCGGCCTTTGCCGCCGCCTCGGAAACGGCGCGAGGCTCAAAGCCCCTCTGGTCCGTCAAGGGCTCGAAGGGCAAGGCCTTTGTCGACTATCAGAACGACGTGCACCTCAAGGACCTCGGGCTTGCCGTGCGCGAAGGCTACGGCCATGTCGAGCTTGCCAAGCGCTATACCACATCAGGCATGGCGACCGACCAGGGCAAGCTTTCCAACATCAACGCCATCGGCATTCTTGCCGAGGCGCGCGGCGTGTCACCCGCCGAAGTGGGAACGACGACCTTCCGGCCCTTTTATACGCCCGTTTCCTTCGGCGCTTTGACCGGGGCATCGCGCGGCAAAGATTTCCAGCCGGCGCGCAAATCGCCGTTGCACGGCTGGGCGAAAAAGAATGGTGCGGTCTTCGTCGAAACCGGCCTCTGGTATCGCTCCTCCTGGTTCCCGAGCGCCGGCGAGACGACGTGGCGCGAAAGCGTCGACCGCGAAGTGCTGAATATTCGCAAAAATGCCGGCCTCTGCGACGTCTCGACGCTCGGCAAGATCGAAATCTTCGGCCGCGACGCCGCGACCTTCCTCGATCGCGTCTATTGCAACGGTTTCGCCAAGCTTGCTCTGGGCAAGGCGCGTTACGGCATCATGCTGCGCGAGGACGGCTTCATCTATGACGACGGCACCACCAGCCGCTTCAGCGACGAGCATTTCTTCATGACGACGACGACGGCGCTTGCCGCCGGCGTGCTCACCCATCTCGAATTCTGTGCCCAGACGCTCTGGCCGGAACTCGATGTCTGCTTCGCCTCCTCCACCGATCAATGGGCGCAGATGGCCGTTGCTGGGCCGAAGTCCCGCGCCATCCTTTCGGAGATCGTCGACGAGGACATATCCGATGCAGCCTTCCCCTTCATGAGCGCCCGCAAGGTGTCGCTATTCGCAGGCTGTCTCGAAGCCCGGCTCTTCCGCATCTCCTTCTCCGGCGAACTCGCTTACGAGCTGGCCGTGCCCGCCGGCTATGGCGAGAGCGTTGCCGATGCGATCATGGCGGCCGGGGAAAAACACGGCATCTGCGCCTATGGCGCCGAAGCGCTCGGCGTCCTGCGCATCGAAAAGGGCCATGTCACCCACGCCGAGATCAACGGCACGGTCACCCCGGGCGATCTCGGCTTCGGCCGCATGGTGTCATCGACCAAGCCGGATTTCATCGGCAAGGCGATGCTCGCCCGCGAAGGCCTCCAGGATCCCGAGCGCCCGCGCCTCGTCGGCGTCAAGCCGCTCAACCCGGCAAGCGGCTTCCGCACCGGCTCGCATATCCTTGCCGAAGGTGCTGCGGCAACGCTCGAAAACGATCAGGGCTATGTCACCTCAAGCGCCTTTTCGCCGACGCTCGGCCATAAGATCGGCCTGGCGCTCGTCCGGCGCGGGCCGGAGCGCATCGGTGAGAAGGTGACGGTCTGGAACGGGCTGCACAATGAATACACCGATGCGGTGCTCTGCCATCCCGTCTTTGTCGATCCTGAAAACGAGAAGCTCCATGCCTGATCTCCCCCAGCACAGACCGGTTCTGGCCGGAGCGGTATATAGTGGCATTTCCGGAGCAGGCATCCGGCTGGAGGCCCTGCCGGAAGGCCATCTGCTGCACGTGCTCGGTGCGATCGAACCGGCCGCACTGGCCGCCGAGCTGGCCAAAGCCGGCCTTGCGAACAGTTCGATCCGCAAGGCCGGCTTCCACCAATGGTTCGTCGCCGGTGACGCGCCGCTTTCTCCCGCCGGTCTCCAAGCCCTAGCGGCAGCGCTTGCCGGAAAAGCCGTCGTCATGGACCAGAGCCACGGACGCGTCCGCATCGGCGTTTCCGGCCGCGCCTCGCGGCTGCTGCTGTCAAAAGGCACCGCCATCGATCTCGATCCCGGCGTCTTTGCCGAAGGCAGCTCGGCGATGACGATGATCGGCCATATCTCCGTGCAGATCGTCCGCACCGGCGACGACAGCTTTGAACTCACGGTCCTGCGCGGCTTCGCCGAAAGCCTGTGGGACGAGCTCAAACATATGGCGGCGAGCGCCGAAAAGGATAGCGCATGAGGGCCGTGCCGGCACGAAGATCGACGATTGACCGAAATTAGCTAGAAGGTTCAACTTTCCGGCGCGAGTGGCACGCAGCCTTCAACGATCGAGCTAACACGAGAATTCGTTACAGCGGAAGAGGATGGGGGCGAGGCTTTTTGCAGAAACTAAAATTTGGGCCGTGAAGATTGAGTTCACGGGGATCACCGGCAAAAGCATGCTGTTTCGGCAAAGCTCCGTTCGCCCCGTCACCTCACAATCGATTCATCAATCACGAGATCTGCTCTAGCAATGCAGGTCACTTTCGCGCCGCTATTCGCAACTCGATACCGGCACCCTGGGGCGATCGGGGCTGCCAGCATTGATCAACTAACGCGCATCGACGCGCTGATAATGTAGACCAACTGGATCCCGACCGCCTCGCCACGCAGTATTAGTTAGCCGCAATTGTTATACTAGGTCGGGCGATATCTGACCGACAGGCGTGATCGGCGGCGGTCAGCCGGAGAGTAAGGGCCTGGCTAGCGCTAGCAATAGCATCCTGAGGCGTAGCACGTGCATCCCGACCCCGAACAGCACGAGTTGATCGCGGTTTTCATCGGATCGTTGTAGATGGCATAGACCATTACTTCCTTTGCACGAATGTGGACCCGCACCGCTTCAATTTCGGAGGCGTCTCCCAACTTAGGCATAGCGCCATACTCGAACAGGTTGATGAGAAGTACGTTGCCATCATCGATCTTCATCGGCACTTCAAGCTCTTTAACTCCTCCCCCGACTTTGCCTTGACAGCCGCATCCTTCTCCATCTTCACAGTAGAGGAACAGCTTTGGAAACTTGTTCTCAGGCATTTGCGTACCCTCCCAGTCAGCAGTGTAACGTAGACAAAAACAAGATAACAATCATGGATTGAATTCAACGCCTCTCGGGATGCTGCCGTAAGCCGATGTAGCGGAACCCTTTCACCTTACTCGGCCCTCTCGTTCGTCTTTAATTTTGCAGGAGTCTTCTTTAACTGCGCTCTCGTCAAATGGATAACCATCACAATTGACGCCCGGGGTCCAACTAATGACCATCAAGCCATAGTTGGCGCGGCACGCAGCTTCAGTTGTCACGATGCAATCTTCATAGATGAAATTGCGGCGGTATCTGCAAGCTCCCACGATTGGAGCGGGATCATTTAATTCTGTCTTTTCCATAATGACCTCGATCGATCACCGAGTGAAATTCGCGAGCACCGGATTGGGACCAAATTCCTGTTCTCTGCAGGCCGCTGAAGTCTACCCCGCCGTGTAACAAACACAGCCATGCCCGGCACTTCGAACTGCCGTAGCGGTCTTAACCGGGTCTCGGTAAATTGGATAAATGGCCACTGATTTACCGCGCACGTGCACCCTCACAGCAGCGATTTCATCGGCTAAAGGCAATTCGGGCATCGCGTCGTGCTCGAATAGATCCATCCGCAAAGTATTCTCGGATATCTTCATGCGAACGTCGACTTTTTGCAACCCGTTCCCCTCGCCGTGGCCGCACATACAATGGCCATCTTCGTCCTCAAGGTGAACGTAGACATCGGGATAAATATCCATCAAACGGTCCTCCCAGGCGGAAACTCTCGGGTCAAAAGTTTGCTTAATAAACTATAACTTGTGCAACTTCACGCCGCAAGAGGCATGCGTGTCGTTGGTAATATTAATATTGCGACAAAGCTTCTCGCCTCTCGACTACATTGCCCGCTCGCGCAACAGCCATCGCGCCCATTCTTTCTTCTCATTTGCCACAGATCCCGAATTGTACTTGTCCCGGTAATTCGGATCGAATCCAAAAAGGCGCAAAAGGCGTGGATCTCCAACCGCGCGGACCGCCCGAACAATGTTGGCGAGCGCTGGGGCGGAGGTGTCAATTGTCTGCCTCATGCAGGAAAGCGAATATACAACGCTTAGATGAATTCGATCATGAGGCGACTGATTCTGAGAGCGCGAGTGCACAAGGTTGTTGTGTATGAGGACACCATCACCCCTCTTTGGGAAATGTAGAACTTCCTCCGGGTGGGGGGTACTTCGCCGGGAATCTGGGATGGTCATAGGCCTGCGATGCGACTTTGGAAGTACCCTTAGCGGACCGACTTGGTTGGTCAAATTCTGGAGATAGACTAGGAGGTTGAGGGCCATCGGTCGTTGAAACGTTGTACCTCTTGGAACCGATCCGAAAATATCTCGATGCCAACTTATGCCAAGGGAGCTTCCGGCGGGAATCCCAACCACCGAGAAACTATCAAGTTGGTAGTACGGTCCAAATATAGCGTCACAGAAATCGAGGACAGAATTGTTCGCGATCAAAGACAGTACGGCTTCTGGGTAACTCAAAAACAACTCTTGTCCGAAGACATAGGGTTGGCGCTCACATCTGCTAAGCGCCACCTCTCGAAAGGCATCGATCGTTGTGCCGCTTAACAAACCGTCAAGCAGCACGATCCCATCCTCTCGGAATCTTTCAATTGTGTCCATGGCTTTGAATTTCGGCAAATGCTACCTCCTGATGCTCAGCAGCAAGCGTCTTCGCCACCCATCACCAGTTTCTACCCGAACACGACGAGCTACGTATCCAGAAGGCCTTCCTCGCCGTTCTTTTTGCGGCGCATAAACGGAGCAGGGTTCTCCGTCATTCGAGATAGCGGATTTTCCGTCATTGCCGCGACGGTGTAAAAAAGCAACGATCCAATCTCTTCTGGGGAGAACGCGGCGCTGTTGGCCGCAATGTAGGGCTGGACGATATCCCAGGCGATTGCATACAAGGTTGCGGTCTGATCATTTGATGGCTGGATAGTCGTCATAGTATCCTCCTCGGTTGGTCTGTTAGTATCATGTTGAAGCTGGTTGTTCGGATGAGCATACGAGTTCATGACTCCCTCCCAGCCAACCAGCTGCGGGCTTGCGGACCACAATCGGGCTGGCCAATCTTTTGTACGACTGCAGGAAGCGGAGCAAAATTGCCGCGAAATGCGGTGTGCATTGCTCCCATTCGCTGCTCTAGGGAACAGCCATCGTGTGGCAGGTTTTCTACCGGAGCAATATACGCTTCCCCCGGCCTTATGCGGAGCTTAACGATAGGTAGCCACGGATGCCGAGCAAGGAACATCGCAAGGAGGCTATTAACATTTGCCTCTACGGGCCTGGCAGGCAAGTTGGCAACAGCGCCAGCTATCGCACCTACAGTCCAGCACGAAAACAGTAGAAATCGGTCTTCTGGTCCGAGATTCAAGCAAACTCTAACCGGACATGAAGACCGCGCGGAAAGCGGTTTTTGCCCCCAGGAGTCAACGTGAATTCCAACGAAGGCGTTAGCCGTAGGGTCAATTGAAACCGTCGTCAAATTAGGCGTATCGATTGTAAAACCATGAAAGGACACGTCACCTTCGTACGTCAGCTTCCTTCCAATACCCGCAAATATGATCGCTCTGTTTTCAGATATTGCCGGCCCGTCGTTACGTGAAATGGCTGACACAATCGATTCTCGAAGTCGATCCGCAATCGCGCCCTCAAACACCTCGAATACAGTAACCGCATCTCCACCGCACTTTAGCCCGTCAGCCAGCAGCAGCTCAGACGAATACGCCGGACTCCACGGAGGCCGTGGAACGTAGGCGAAATTAACATAGGCATTCGCCAAGCGAACATCTTGAGCGCGACAGGTGCCATCGCTGGTCTCAAGTCGGTTCTTGTCTTGAAAAATCTTATCCGAGTCCGTGTGGACCTTCACGCTAGATAGTGTGACGGCCTCATCGAACAGAAGCTGGCTATCTATACTAGACACAACTTTCCATCCTTTATAAAAGGACCAAGGAAGACCTACTTCAGCTTGTAATTATTATCTTGTCAAGCGGGCCAATACGAGTCATTCTTGCATCGTTCACGATTTTCTATGCCAACTGGGTTCTCTACCACTGAGGGGCTGCCCTATGCGCAATAAAACTCAAGACAAGACGCCCGATAACGCTCTGGATAACCAAGTAGCAACGGCGGGAAGGACCTCTGGAGCCGATGTTGTGAAGCGAGTGATACAAGAGGCAATGGATAAGCGGTCCGAAGAGATCGGCAATCCAGCCTTGCCTGGGCCGCCGCGATCAAAGAACAGCGATAGCCTGAACACAATCAACTACGGTCAAAACTTTGCGAACTACGGCCAAAACTTCGCGAATTACAGCCAAAATTTCGCGAATTACGGGCAAAACTTCGCTAACTATGCACAGAGCTTTCTAGAAGGTAAAATTCCGGCAGAGTCTGGGGCAACAACAGCGTCGTCTCCACCAGCATCGACGTTACTTCCAAATGGCACTCCGGTTCCTAGCTCCATAGAGTCTGTATTACAGAGACTCGCAGAGAGACAAGGCGACCGCGAGGACTAAACGCAGCATGTTCAGCTACCTGCTAATCAAATTGGCTTCACGCTGCAATTTGGATTGTACGTATTGCTATTGGTTCCGGGATCCGTCGGTTATGGCGCTGCCCCCAACTATGAGCATCGAAATCCTGGATGCTTTAAGTAGCCGGATTGAGGAACATATCTCCACGTATCAAATCAAGAGTTTTGTCTGTTCTTTTCACGGCGGCGAGCCAATGTTGTTTGGCTTCCGGCGTATGCAAGCTCTGCTGCTGGAGCTTCGTGGCATTGGTGAGCGTCAGCGTTGCGCTATGCAGTTCGCTTTTACGACCAATGGTGTGCTGATTAACTCTGATTGGGTCGGGTTATTTCGAGAGTTCAACGTTTCGGTGGCCGTTAGTATTGATGGGCCACCGGAGATTCACGATGCTCGACGGGTCACGGTTAAGGGTAGACCATCATGGCGCGACGCCGTCTCGGGATACTTTGAACTCTGCAAAGGCGGATTGTCCCCCGCTATCCTTGCCGTTTGCGAACCCACCGCCGATCCCGGCGCCATCATTGACCATTTTTCCGGAGATTTGGGCGCTACATTCTGCGACATATTGGTGCCCGATGCCAATAACGACGATCACGTGACCAGCATAGCCGCATTTTACGTTGGTTTGTTCGATCATTGGTATGACCGGAGTATGGCAGGGAAGTTTGAAATTCGAATATTGACGGAGATGGCGAGAGGACTATTAGGACTGGAAACAAAAGTTGATACTATAGGATTTGGGCCAACTCAAACCGTCTGCGTTAGCACCGATGGACAAATAGAGGCTCACGATGTCTTGCGAATAGCAGGGCAAATACGAGCCCGGACTGACTGTAACATTCAGAGCCATCGGCTCGACGCAGTGTTTTCCGATCCACTCTGGTGTGCTGTTAGGGATCAATCAACTTCACTTTCGCCTAAATGCCGAAGCTGCCGATACAAGATTGCGTGCGGCGGCGGCCAGCTAGCACAACGTTGGTCGAGCACTCAAGGTTATGATAACCCGAGCGTTTACTGTAGTGATTATATTTTAATTTTGGATCACATAGCCCGGAAGATGCAAAGGGAACTCGAAGCGTCAGGGCTTGCTTCCTGTTTTGACGATATTGAGATTCCGGGATCGCTAAGGCCAAGGGGGTCACTCGGCCTTGAAATGCGGTAAGTCCGGGGATGTACGTTCCACCCCTGCTTTTTCACGGGTCGCGGATATCCGGCATCTCTGTGCTGGTGCCTCGCGGGGTAAGCAAACCCGACGGTGCGAGTGGAAAACCCGCCGTTTACGCAACCCCTAAACCGGCAGTAGCTGCTGTTCACGGGATTGGATGGACCAGTTCTGAAGGTGTGGATTTTTATGTTCGCGAGGAAGGCTCTGTTTGCCTGATTTTGCCAGAGCGCCTACAATCTCGACTTGGAGAGCCCCTGTCAATTTATACAGTTTCATCACTGACTTTTAGTCCAACATTGTCCGACAATTCAGGCACGGGGTGGTTTTCGCTAGTATCTGTCGACGCCGTGGACGAGAGTGCGTTTTCGAGTGCGCTGGCGGCACTCCGATTTTATCACGTCGACATTAAGCTGAAGCGCCAATAGACCAATTGGCGCGGGCGTTTAGTAGGTTGAACCACGACTGTCTGAGCCCGAACAACATCGCGGCTATTCTGGAGAAGGAAACAAGCGGTCTGGACGCGCGGTTCTTCTCCGGTTTCGCCGATGTGTCGGAACTGCCGAGCGCCTACAAGAGCGCTGCGAATGTGCGGGCGCAGATCGAGCACTACGGTCTCGCCGAAGTGGTCGACGAGGTGATCCCCTACGGGAGCATCATGGCCGGCGACTGGCAACAGAATGCGCCCTGGCGTAAAAAGCGCCGGTAAACACCGAGGGAAGGCAACCAGGCTTGCCTTCCCTTCCCTCGAAGGCACCAGATTCTCAGCGTCCGCCAATGGATTTCAAGCCGTTTCCCGCGTGGCGGCTTCGGCCTTCATCCATTCCGCGCGCTCTGCGCCTTGCAGTTCTTCCACTGCATCGGCGGCGAAGCTCGGGACGACCCCGGTCCACAGCAGGGCGCCGTCGGAATTGGAATGGCCGTCGCCCTCAAGCTTGTAAATGCTCTCGACGATGTATTGGCCGTCCTCGTTGAGACCCTTGATCTCGGAAATCTCGATCACCCGGCGTCGGCCGGTGCGCTTGAAGCGGGCGATCTGCACGACGACGTCGACCGCCGAGGCGATCTGGGCGCGCAGCGGTCGGAGCGGCATGTCGATATCCGACATCAGCGCCAGCGTTTCCAGCCGGTGCAGGGCGTCGTAGGGCGTGTTGGCATGCACCGTCGACAGGCTGCCGCTATGGCCCGAGGTCATCGCCTGGATCATATCGAGCGCCTCGCCGCCGCGGCACTCGCCGACGATGATGCGGTCGGGCCGCATGCGCAGCGACGAGCGGAACAGGTCGCGGATGCTGGCGCCGCCGCGGCCGAAACGGTCGGGCTTCGTGACTTCGAGATAGACCACGTGTTCCTTACGGATCTGCAGTTCCGAGGTGTCCTCGATGACGATGATGCGCTCGTGATCGGCAAAGGCTTCCGACAGCGCGTTCAGCATGGTCGTCTTGCCGGTGCCGGTGCCGCCGGAGATGATGACGTTCTTCTGCAGCCCGACGGCCGCCTGCAGCAGCGTCAGCGACTGCTCGGTCAGACTGCCCTGGGTGACGAGATCGCGAATGCTGCGATGTTCCTTCAAAAAGCGGCGGATGGAGATGCAGAGCCCGGTGCGGGCAGCCGGCGGCTGGATCATCTGCACGCGCGAACCATCCGGCAGGCGCGCCTCGACGCTCGGCTCCTCCGGCGTCAGCCGTTTGCCGGAGAATTGCGCGATGCTGCGCGCGGCCGATTCCAGATCCTCGCGGCTGGCGAACCGCGTGTCGGCGCGTTCGAGCTTGCCGCGCCGTTCGACGAAGATATCGGATGTCCCGTTGATCAGGATTTCGGAAACGCTCGGATCGTCGAGCAGGAAGCGGATCGGACCCAAGAGCTTGTCCAGCGCCCGGGTCAGGACCTGGAAGGTCGCCTGTTCGGCGGCGTCGTCGGAAACGGCCTTCATCAGAGCGGCATCCCCACCAGAACCGTGCTCATGCCGAACAATGTCGCCATCATTTGAACTGCGGTTGGAAAGAACATCATCAATGGAATGAGGACCAATGCAAGTATCAGGATGCTGCTCATCGTTTCCATGGTTCGTTTCTCCGGAACGACTGAAGGGCGAGGCCCATAATGTCGGTGAAGCTTAATCCAGATCGCCAAGCAACGCCATGGTCGCGTCCCGCGCGAGCGGCCGATAGGACGTGCGCCGTGTCGTCTATTCTATCGCCTTGAAAGAATTGACCAATTATGGGGCAGTCGGAGACAGTTGGCAAAGCCGCCGCCAAGTTGCTTCTTCGGGGTAAAACTATAACGTCTTCAGTCGGTTAGTTTAAAGTTACCGCCGTCAACTCCGTTTCATCAAGAGACGCCTCCAAGACAATTGGAACCCTTCGTTCCGTTTGCTTGACGGAGGGCTGGCCTTGGGCGCACTCTTGGGTCTTAATGGTGTTGCTCAACAAGCGTTGGCCGCCGGGGAAGAAAAGCTGAAGCAGAACATATCATTGGAACGAGCAACGTGCTGGTTCGGATCGATGCCGTATGCTTGGTAATCTTCTCTCAGGTCTTCGATCCGAAACAAACCTAGGAACGAGGAATACGCAGATGTTTGGAAAACTCAAGACTCTCGCAATTGCACTTCACCAGGACGAGCGCGGCGACATGGCCCAGATCGTCCTCGCCGTCGCCCTGATCGTCATTCCGCTGATGCTGCTTCTGCTCGCATTCGGCAAACAGATCGGCGAATGGTTCAACGAAAAGAACACGGCGCTCTCGGATGCCGAGAGAATTCCCGAGCCGGGTCAATAAGCGGGCCGGGATCATGGATACGACCTATGATCTGACCCTGATGCCTGCGGCGGCGGCTCTTGCCGTCGCCTGCGCCACGACCGCGGCGGTGCTCGATCACCGCCAGGGTCACATCCCGAACGCCGTGACCTATCCCTGCCTGCTTGCCGGCTTCATGCTGGCGGCAGCCGGCGGAGGTCTCGCAGGGATCGGCCTTGCCTTTGCCGGCCTCATTGCGGCCGGCATGATCTTCATCATCGCCTTCGCAGCCGGCAGCTGCGGCGGCGGCGATGTCAAGCTGATGGCGGCGCTCGGCGCCATTCTCGGCCTCTGGCCCGCCATCGATGTGACGCTCGCAGCGCTGATGGTCGGCGGCGTGATCGCCCTGTTCTCAATGGCGCGGCGTGTTCAGTGGAGCGTGCTGGCTAGGAACGTCGGACTGTTCGCTTTGCTTCTGCCTGCCGGTTTCCGCGATGCCGCTTCGGTGCTGAAGCCGCGCGAGACACATCATACCGTCCGCTTCGGCGTTGCCGCCGCTCTCGGACTTTTCTGGTGCCTGTTCATGCCCGATTTCACCCCTCTTTCACTCGTGAGGTAACGGCAATGCGCGCGGAACTCGAACGCCCCCTCTTCGACGGTGCCTTCTGGAGTTCGATCCTGCACTCGCGGACCTTCTGGATCCCCGAGGATCACGGCGCGCTCTTCGGCACCTTTGCGATCGCGATGATCCTGCTTGCCTCGATGCTGCTGCTGCCGCGGCTTTCCGCCCGCCGGCGCCGCATATCGGAGCTGCACGGCGATATCTCCGGCAGCACGACGATGATGGATTTCGTGCTCGTCACGCCGGTCTTCGTCTTCTTCATGTTCGTGGTCTTTCAGTTCGCGATCCTGGCGAAAAACCACCTCTTCACCCATTATGCCGCCTATGCGGCAGCCCGCAGCGCCCGCGTTTATTTCTGTCCGGCCCTGCCGATCACCATCCGGAGCTTCATTGACGTCAAGACCTGCGATGACGATGCCGCGCCAGGGAAAGCCGATCTTGCCGCCCGCCTGGCGCTGATCCCGGCTGCCCCCTACGACCAGCTGAAATGCGTCGGCGCCTGCCAGCCGCCGGAAGAGGCGCTGAAAAGCCTTGCCGATGCCTCCGGTCTTTCGAAGAACTGGCGGGCGATGCGCAACCAGGCCCGCTACATGTTCGACCCGCAAAACGTCACCGTGACGGTCGATCGCGCGCCGATGGCGCTCTATGCCGCCATCAACCGTTCGCCGCATGTGCCGGTGACCGCCAAGGTCGAAGCGCGCTTCCTGCTGCTCGAATATGCCGGCTGGGTCTTTGCCCGCGGCCAGAGGAAAGACGGCCGCTACTACACGATCTCGAAGGCGGAGGTGAACCTGCTATGACACCGACCCTCATCAGGCGCCTGCACCGCGACGAACGCGGCTTCCTGTCGCCGATCATTCTCTACATGACGATCGCGCTCGCGTTGATGATCGTCTGGATCCTGAACACGGGACAGATGATCTACGACAAGCAGCGCACCCAGGACACGGCCGACGCCGCCGCGCTCGTCCATGCCGATTGGGAAGCCCGCTATCTGAACATCATGGCGATGAACAACGTCGCCTCCTCGCAGGCCACCGTCGTCATGGCGACCTCGGTTGCCTTCCAGCTGACCACGGCGGAACTGGCCCTGCGCTCGACCGCCATTCTGGCGAAACTCGCCGAATACTCCTTCACCGAGGGCTTCGGCCCGGCGTCCCTTCTGCCGCCGATGCCGCCGATGCCCTATTGCCCTGGTTGGCAGAAGGTCCCGATCGTCGGCGGCATCATTTACGGCGCTTGCCTGGCGTTTCAGGGGTTCCGGGCGACGGAAGCCACCATCGCCATCGCATATACGGTGAAAGCACAGATCGATTATGATCCCTGGGGCCTGATCAACAAGTCCAGCGACATCATCGACGGCATGAACGACCTCAACGACTACCTCGTCGAGAGCTTTCCGCAGCGCGTCGGCAACGAAGCCCTGCATCTGGTGCGCCTGAACAAGTCGGATCATGTCGTCTTCCATCCGCCGTGCGAATCCTGCAACGACGCCGGAGAAGGTGCCGGCGGCAACCTTCCGGTCGATCGCGACGGCGTCAATCCTGCCGCGGCCTATGCTGAAATGTGCCTTGCGATGAGCAGGGGTACGGAGGGGCAGGACCCGTTCCTGATGCGCGGCGAATTCGCCAATCGCGGCTTCCCCAACGGCAAGGGTCCGCTGACCGCAGGCGGCGTCGACGGCAGCCATATCCGCGACTTTGTCAACCACGAAAGCGGCATCGACAGTACGCTGGTGAATTTCTACATCTTTTACGAAGCCTTCGGCCCGGCCTATCTGAGCAAGGTGCCGTTCAAGGCGATCGTCGAACAATATGCCGGCGATCTCAGCTGGCTGGAAGAAGCAGCGCTCGATGTCAGCTTCTGGCTGGCGGACAAGGTCTTCGGTGTCGGCTTCGGTGTCACCAACCCCTTCCAGCTGCCGATCGACGTGCCGCCGCGCTATTCGGACTCACAGACAAAAGACGAGAACGATTTCACCCGCAAGTTCGACATGATCTGGAACCAGGTCTGCGGGCCGGCCGGTGGGGCGATCTCTGTGGCGGGTGCCGCCCTGCCGGTCATCTCCTTCCCCAAGCCTTACTGGCTGAAGGGCCGTATCCCCTTCAACTTCACGCCCTTCGGCGGCGAGCAGCTCGACGACTACCAGACGCTGGCGATCGTTTCGCGTGCCCCGCGGGCCCGGCTGCAGATCCGCATCTTCAAGGACAAGACGCCGTCCGCCTATGCGCTCGCGCAGAGCTGGGTTCATAATTACACGGCCTTCGATCTCTATACGCAGGACTGGCTTGCATCGCTGGCGCCCGCCACGCTCGCCGACAATACCGGCGAGGTTTCGAACACCATCAAGCAGAGCCCGGCCGCCGATAGTTTCACCGGCCTGACCCGCGTCTTCGACCAGGGAGGAGCCAATGCCTGGGCTGCCGTCAACACACATTGAGACGACCGGCGGCGCTCCGGCCGGTGGCCTGATGATGCGGCTGCACCGCGACAGCCGCGGCCTGGCCTCGATCGAATTCGTGCTCGCCGCACCGGTCATCCTGCTGATCGTGATCTTCATGATCCATGCCAACAGGATCTCGACCAAGAAGGTGGGCACCATGCTGGCCATGCGCAACGCCGCCTTCGCCGAGGCGAACGGGCTGGACTGCACGTCGGATTTCTCGAATGTCTTCCCGCTCCCGGCCTTGCCGGCGCTGCCCGGACGCGACGCCATGAGCTGCTCGCGCACGCCCTCGCACGAAGGCGGCGGCGAGCCGCAGCGCACCTTCGTCTGGGACGACGTCCAGAACACGCTGAAGAGCGACGGCCGCGACTTCGGCGATATGGTCGGCGACCTCGCCAATGAAAAACCGCAGCTCGTCACTGCGACGGCCGACCGCGTCTACAAATTCAGGGATTCCGACGATCTCGACACGATCAGGAGCCTCCGCTGGAAGGACGCCTTCACCGTGGATGACGCAACGCTGTTTGCCTCGCACAACAACGACACCACGCGCCGCGGCTACGACCCGACGCTGCGCCGGGAAATCCGCGATGTGGCCGACGATTCCGGCGATCTGTTCGACGGCGTCTTTCCGGGAGCGAAATAAGATGAGACAGGGCGCGCGCATCTCCGTTCATCTGCTGGCCACCGCTTTCGGTATCGGGCTTGTCGCCATGGTCGCGGTCACGCCGAGCCGCGCCGAGGTCTACAAGGATTTCCGGGCGACGCTGAATTCGATGCTGGCCGGCATTCTCGGCGCGCCGGAACGGGCGCCGCGCGATCTCGTCATCAACGGCCAGCCGCTCGAATTCACGCCCTATCAGAGCGATCGCAGCATCTCCGACATCACCGACGAATGGCTGCGGGTGCTGGCCGTCAATACCCGCCCTGCCCTGCCGAAAAGCAACGACAGGGAAGAGCTGACGGCCGTCATCGCCGCCAATATGCTCATCGTCCCGAAAACCAGCCGCATCCGCGACGATCTCGCCGTGGTGGTCCGCTTCTTCGATGGCGACGGTGAGGCAGCGCTCGATTATCTCCGACGGCAGGACCCGGCCAATCCTTCGGCAAGGGCGCCGATCCCCGGCGTGTCGATCATGATCCGCCGCCCCGCCGGTGCGCCGGTGACCGAGGTGCTGATGACCCGCTTCGAGGACGTGGCGTCGTCGCTGCCGGCCTTTGCAGCACCCGCCGATGCCGGCAAGCTGCCGCCGTCGCTGCGTCCGCCGGCCGGCGTCGAGGTGCTGAGCGATATCGGCGACCGCGACAAGGGCCATACGTCGCGCACGGTCGTCTCGAAAGGCTCGCTGTCTGCGGTGCGCTGGGCCGATGCGCGCGCCGAGCTTCTCACCCGTGACGGCTTCACCATCGAGGCGCCGCCGGCTCAGCGCGGCGGGGTCACTGCCCTCTACGGCCGGCGCGGCAGCGTCGAGGCCAATGTTCTCTACACCAGCAGCAAGAGCGACGGCCGGACCGTCGAGGTCATTCAAATCAGGCAACCCTTCGTCGAAGGAACAACACCATGAACTGGAAGCTCATCGCGGCCGTCATCGTCGGGCTCATCACCGGCGTTCTGCTCTACTTCTGGACCGAGAGCGTCAAGAATGAGCAGGTTGCCTATGCCTTCATGCGGCTCCAGCCGGACCGGAAAGTGACGCGGGGTCAGGCGATCACGCCTGACATGCTCGCCGAACCGGTCATGCTGCCGGAAAGTTTCGGGGCGCTTGCCAAGCTTGCCGTTCCTGCTGCCAGCGCTTACCAGGAATGGCTGAAGGACAGGACGGCCGCCGCCGACATTCCGGCCGGCTCGGTGCTGCTTTTCCAGTACTTCGACGATAATGACGGCGGACGCCTGACGACGATGATTGCGCCCGGCAAACGGGCGCTCACCCTTCCCGTCAACGCGGCCGCGGCCGTCGGCCATTTCGTCGAGCCGGGCAGCTATGTCGATATTCTCGGCACGGTCGATGAGCCGGTCGAACCTGTCGCACCGGCCGCCGCGACCCAACCGGGAACCCCCCCCGGCCAGGCTCCGGCCGTTCCCGGACAGGCGCCTGTTGCAACCGGGCAGCCGCAGGCTCCGGCCCAGCCGCACTCGCCGGTCGAGCAGATGCTGAAGAATTACCTCACCCAATATCCGGGCGCCGACGAGAATGATGTCAACGCCTACCGCAAGCAGGCGCAGGATTATAAGCTCGGCATCAGTTCGCGCACCCGCGTCGTCACCCGCACCTTCCTGCAGAATGTCAAAGTGCTGGCCGTCGGCGCCGCGACGACGGCCGAGGGCGCCATCACCAAGGCCAACAGCACCTACAATAACGTGACCGTCGAAGTGACGCCGTCGGAAGCCGAAATGCTGATTTTTGCGCTCGGCCAGTCGAACGGCAGCCTGAACATGGTGCTGCGCAATCCGGCCGACAACAGCGTCGAGGAACTGCCGAGCATCAACTGGACGCGTATGTGAGCGTTGCGGGGGAATAAGCCATGCTGTTGAAGATTTCCTATGAGGACGGCAGCGGCCGGGAGGTGATCCCGCTCTCGGCAAACGAGACCTATTTCGTCGGCGAAAGCAGTACGCTGACGCTGCCGGCCGGCGCCGGGGTTGTGCGGCTGCGCGGCAGCCACGTCTCCTCGCCGCAATTCGTGCTGCGCAAATCCGGCCAGGGCTGGTCGGTGCAGCATCATGGCCGCAACCCGACGCGGGTCGACGATCAGCCGCTGCGGGCCGGCACGCCGGTCGCGGTCTCGGCCGGCATGTCGATCTGGGTGCCGAACGTCACGATCGAACTGGTCGAACCGGCCGCGGCCGCCGAGGCGGTGACGCAGTTTCCGGACCAGGAGCGGGTGCTGGCGCTGCAGATGGAGATACATGAGCGACTACTAAAAGACACGCAATATGACCGTCTGGTCAAATCCTCCGATTTCGGCCGCGAGGACACGCGCAACCGCATCCGCGAACGGCTCGACATGTTCATCAAGGAGGCGCTCGACGCCGCCCCGCAGGATCTGGTCATCCTGGTCATCAAGAACGCTGTCTACCGTTGGCTGGCAAAACGCATTGCCCGCACCGGGCGGCGCGATGCCTCGTCGACGGCCGCCAGCCTGTCGCGCGAGGAGCAGGATAACCGCCGCCTGTTCGATGTCGGCAAGGCGCTGATTTCGGCACTGCAGCTGAAGCTGAACTTCGAATCCACCCGCGCCGACTTCGCCCAGCTCGACACGCGCTTCAGCGCCGCCTTCCAGTCCCGCCAGGCGCTGTTCAATGCCGGCGACCGCTACGAGATCGCCCATATGCACCTGCGCTCCAACATCGAGGAGTTGATGTATCGCTGGGGCACGATCTCGGAGCTGATGGATCTCGACGTCATCTCGGAAATCATGGTGACCCGCTACGACGAAATCTATGTCGAAAAATTCGGCCTGCTGGAACGCTATCCCTTCGCCTTCGCCAATGAGCGGCAGCTGATGAAGGTGATCGAGCGCATCGCCGTCGATTCCAACCGCTCGATCAA
>Ga0102593_1001320_pt1 | contig 24999 bp, 23 predicted proteins | sample AraplaCol_mMS_r2_2_FD_76862 | JGI IMG/M metagenome (GOLD analysis project Ga0102593, IMG submission 76862) | Arabidopsis root microbial communities from North Carolina, USA - plate scrape MF_Col_mMS_r2 (SPADES assembly) (version 2) | ecosystem: Host-associated > Plants > Roots > Endosphere...
TGGCCGCCAATGTGAGTCGCGTCACCCACGGAATGTCCTCCGTTGGGGCACTCGTTACCCCTTTGAGACCTCAACCGCCCCACGGGGACCCGATTGGTGTCGCCGGTCCCCGTAAAATCGGAACCAAGGTCGTGGCCACCAGGCCCAGGCTGCCCGTCTACTCGGGCACCCCACAACGAAGGACGAAGAGCAATGACTGCACTGCAGGACTGGCTCAGCTTTCGCCCCGCCGATCAGAACGCCATCGTCGACATGGTCTTCCGCCCCCTGCGCGCGGTACTGAACGTTCCGGAATCCGAAGCCAGAACCGAATTCAAGCTGATCACCCCGGGCGTCGAACGCTGCTGACCGACTAGTTCTGGGCGGCCACCGCGTCGGTGGCGCCGTCCAGCTCCTCGGCGTGCTCGTGCTTGCCGGCGATCAGCAAGCCCAGGACCGCGCCGATGGCGCACACCACCATCGTGATGAAGAAGATCTGCCCGTACTGCATCGTGTAGGCCGTCCGCACGTTGGCGGCGAGCTGCGCGCCGATCTCCAACAGGTTGTTGCCCTTGGGCTTCGGCATCTCGGCGAGGTACTGGTTGAACTTGTAGAGACCCCACGCGCTGAGCGACGCCAGACCGATCAGCATGCCGATCATCCGGGACACCACCACCGCGGCGGATGCGATGCCGTGCTGGGAGCCCGGCACGGTGCGCAGCGTGGCCGAGGTCAACGGTCCGATCACCAGGCCGAGGCCGAGGCCGGCGAGCACGAGGTCGGTGTCGAAGGTGGGCAGCGTGAACAGCACCAGGTCGTGATGCGCGGAGAGCACGTCGACGTTCCAGTGCGACACCAGCCAGTAGCCGAACGCCGCGATCAGCAGGCCGACGAAGGCCACGATGCGGTCACCGATCCTGGTGGCGATCAGACCGCCGATGACGGCGCCGATTGGCAGCGCGCCGAGGAACCACAGCAGCAGCAGAACGGTCTCGTTCTGCTCCTTGCCCAGGACGCCCTGGCCGAACAGCTCCACGTTGACCAGCGTGACCATCAGGGCCGCACCGGTGCACAGCGACGCCCCGAGAGCGGCCAGGAACGGCCGGAACTTCACCCCGGTCGGCTCGATGAGCCGGGTCTTGGCGAACTTCTCCCAGACGAAGAAGGCGATCGCCATCACCAGCGCCACGCCGAGCACGGGCAGCCCCCAGCTGGGGAAGACCTGCTTGCCGTCCGGTGACGGGTTGTACATGCCGAAGACCATCAGCCCGAGGGCGACGGCCAGCAGCAGGCCGCCGACGACGTCGACCTTCTGTCGCGGTTCGTCCGGGTCCCGCGACGGCAGGCTGAAGTGGATCATCACCATCGCGATGATCGCGAGCGGCACGTTGATCCAGAACACGTCGCGCCAGGTGGACAGAGCCCACACCACGGCGACGCCGTAGAGCGGTCCCAGGACGGCGCCGAGCTCCTGGGCGGCGCCGATGCCACCGAGTACCGACGCCCGGCTCTTGGCCGCCCACAGGTCGGCCGCCAGGGCGAGCGTGACCGGCAGCAGCGCACCGCTGGCGGTGCCCTGGATGAACCGGCCGATGACGATGGTGAAGAGGTCGTCGGAGAGGGCGGTCACCACGGAGCCGACGGCGAAGCCGGCCAGGCTGACCTGCAGCACCAGCTTGCGGCCGAAGCGGTCGGAGGCCCGGCCCAGCAACGGCATCGCGGCGATGTAGCCGAGCAGGTACATGGTGATGATCGGCGTGACGCGCTGAATCTGGTTCAGCGAGATCCCGATGTCGCGCATGATGTCGTTGATCACGGTGATCACGACATAGGTGTCGAGCGCGCCGAGCAGGACGGCGAGTCCGCCTGCGCTGATCGCGATCCGCCGGTTGGTCGTCCTCGGGCCCGAGGAGCCCAGCGCCGTGGACGTCAGGCGAGCCATCAGGCGGCAGGCTTGGTGACGGTGACGGTCTTGCCCCAGTCGCTCAGCGTCATCTGCACGCTGTTGCCCTGACTGGGGTCGAGCTTGGCCTGCACGAGGGCGTGGTCACCGTCCTCGGTGATCCACACGGTCGCCGGAACGTCGCCGGTGGCGCCCAGGTTGGCCAGGCCGTTGACGGCCGCGGCGTTGACCTTGCCGGTGATCTTCACGGTGTTCACGTTGTTGATCGTCTCGCGCCCCTCGGCCTTGGGGTCGGCGAAGTTGGCCAGCACGTTGGCCAGGCCGACCTTCGGGTTGAGGATCTTCGACACGTCGTAGATGTCGGCCGCCGGGCCGAAGTTGGTGAAGCTGCCGGGTGTCAGCGCGCCGTAGAGGTCCCCGTCGGCGACGACGAAGTCGACGTCCTTGAAGGTCTGGCCGAAGGCGATGATGCTGGCCTTGCCCTGGGCCGCGACCACGGGAACGTTGGTCAGGTCGCCGCCCAGGGTCTCGATGGGCAGTTCCTTGATCTTTCCGGTGACGGTCAGTTCGAGATGCACGCTCTTCTGCGCGCTGGTGGTCTGGGTGGATTCCTTGACCAGCGTTGCCGCGTCGGGCAGTGGTGCGTCGTTCTTCTCCGGCGACGAGCCGCAACCCGCGACGAGCAGGATGGCGGCGAAGATGGACACGAGGACGGCAATGCGGGGGCGCGTCTGCATGAGTGCATCGTAGTGGGTGGGCCTGGACGGACCGTGTCCCCAGGTACGCCGCCCGCGAACTCCAGAGGCCGCCGTGGGCCCGTGGGCGACTAGCCTCATGGGCATGTTCACCGGCATCGTCGAAGAGTTGGGTGAGGTCGTCGGCAAGGAAGATCTCGCCGATGCGGCCCGATTCGTCATCCGCGGCCCGCTCGTCACCACCGACGCCGGTCACGGCGACTCGATCGCGGTCAACGGCGTGTGCCTCACCGTCGTCGACCTGCTGCCCGACGGCGCCTTCACCGCCGACGTGATGGCCGAGACGTTGAACCGCTCCAGCCTGGAGGGCGTGGGAGTGGGCAGCCAGGTCAACCTGGAACGCGCCGCCGCGGTGAACAGCCGACTCGGCGGTCACATCGTGCAGGGCCACGTCGACGGCACCGGCCGGGTGCTCAGCCGGACGCCGTCCGAACACTGGGAAGTGGTGCGCATCTCACTGCCCGACACCGTGTCTCGGTACGTCGTCGAGAAGGGGTCGATCACCGTCGACGGAATCTCGTTGACGGTCTCGGCGATTGGCGCCGACTGGTTCGAGGTGTCGCTGATCCCCACCACCCTGGAGCTGACCACCCTGGGTCGTGCCGCGGTGGGCACCGCGGTCAACCTCGAGGTCGACGTCATCGCCAAGTACGTCGAGCGGTTGCTGGCCCACCGAGGCGCCACCGAGAGGTGACCGCCCGCCGCGACTTTTCGCCGCCGCTGAGCGAAACGTCGGCCCTGCTCCTCGGCCGCTCCGTGGGAGCGGGCAATAAGCGCCACCCCCGGTTGGTTCATACTGAAGGGCGACGTAGCAGGGCGCATCGCACGATGGTTCCGATGGTGGAACGGCAAGGGTGGCAGGCATGACGAGGCTGGATTCCGTCGAGCGGGCGATAGCCGACATCGCCGCGGGCAAGGCCGTCGTCGTCATCGATGACGAGGATCGCGAGAACGAAGGCGATCTGATCTTCGCAGCCGAGAAGGCGACGCCCGAGTTGGTCGCGTTCATGGTCAGGTACACCTCCGGCTACCTGTGCGTCCCGCTGTCCGGCGAGGTGTGCGACCGACTGGGCCTGCTGCCGATGTACGCGGTCAACCAGGACAAGCACGGCACCGCCTACACCGTGACCGTCGACGCGAAGGCCGGCGTGGGAACCGGCATCTCGGCGTCGGACCGGGCGACGACGATGCGTCTGCTCGCCGACCCGACCGCCTCCGCGGGCGACTTCACCCGGCCCGGGCACGTGGTGCCGTTGCGGGCCAAGGAGGGTGGCGTGCTGCGCCGTCCCGGACACACCGAGGCCGCGGTCGACCTGGCGACGCTCGCCGGTCTGCAGCCCGCGGGCACCATCTGCGAGATCGTCAGCCAGAAGGACGAGGGCGAGATGGCTCAAACCGAGGAGCTGCGGGTCTTCGCCGACGACCACGATCTGGCGCTCATCTCGATCGCCGACCTCATCGAGTGGCGGCGCAAGCACGAGAAGCACATCGAGCGCATCGCCGAGGCGCGAATCCCGACCCGTCACGGCGAGTTCCGCGCGGTGGGCTACACCAGCATCTACGACGACGTCGAGCACGTCGCCCTGGTGCGCGGCGACATCACCGGACCGGGCGCCGGACCGGACGGGGACGGCCACGACGTGCTGGTGCGGGTGCACTCCGAATGCCTCACCGGCGACGTCTTCGGGTCGCGGCGCTGCGACTGCGGCCCGCAGCTGGACGCCGCGATGGCGATGGTGGCCCGCGAGGGTCGTGGCGTGGTGCTCTACATGCGCGGGCACGAGGGCCGCGGGATCGGCCTGCTGCACAAGCTGCAGGCCTACCAGCTGCAGGACGCCGGGGAGGACACCGTCGACGCCAACCTCAAGCTCGGGCTGCCCGCCGACGCGCGGGATTACGGCATCGGCGCCCAGATCCTGGTGGACCTCGGCGTCCGCTCGATGCGGCTGCTGACCAACAACCCCGCCAAGCGCGTCGGGCTGGACGGTTACGGGCTGCACATCATCGAGCGCGTGCCGCTGCCGGTGCGCGCCAACGCCGAGAACATCCGCTATCTGATGACCAAGCGGGACCGGATGGGCCACGACCTGAGCGGCCTGGACGACTACGACGAGTCCCCGTACGAGCTCCCCACGGCCACCGACGCAGGATCCGGCCAGTGAGCGGCGCCGGCGGCGTTCCGGAGATGCCTGCGGTCGACGGGTCGGGCCTGAAGCTGGCGATCGTGGCGAGCACCTGGCACACCACCATCTGCGACGCGCTGCTCGACGGTGCGCGGCGGACGGCGGCGGCCTCCGGGGTGACCCATCCCGACGTGGTCCGCGTCCTCGGCGCGATCGAGATTCCCGTGGTGGCACAGCAATTGGCGAAGACGCACGACGCCGTGGTGGCGCTCGGCGTCGTGATCCGCGGTCAGACACCGCATTTCGACTACGTGTGCGACGCCGTCACCGCCGGCTTGACGCGGGTGTCCCTCGACGAGGGCACGCCCGTCGCCAACGGGGTGCTGACCACCAACGACGAGCAGCAGGCCCTCGACCGTGCCGGGCTGCCGGGCTCGGCCGAGGACAAGGGCGCGCAAGCGGCGGCCGCGGCGCTGTCGACGGCCCTCGTGCTGCGGGACCTGCGCACGACGTCGTGACCGAGCCCGCCCCCGTCCTCGAGGTCAAGCCGCATCTGACGCCGTACTTCGCCTACGGTGCCGCGTTCCTGATCGCCGCGGCGCACATCGCGGTCGGCTTCCTGCTGAAGGTCGGTTCCTCCGGGGTGATCTTCCGCACGGCCGACCAGGTGGCGATCGGCCTGCTCGGCGTCATCATCGGCGGGCTCGTCCTGATGTTCGCCCGCCCCCGGCTCCGGGTCGGACCCGACGGCTTGGCCGTGCGGAACCTGTTTGGCTACAAGCTCATCCCGTGGTCTGAAGTCGTCGACGTGTCCTTCCCCCAGGGTGCCCGGTGGGCGCGCGTCGACCTGCCCGACGACGAATACGTGCCGCTGATGGCGATCCAGTCGGTGGACAAGGAACGCGCCGTGGCCGCGATGGACGCCGTCCGCGCGCTGGTGGCCCGGTATCGCCAGCCCGGGCTCAACCCAGGGTCAGCGACATCGTGATCTCACCGTCGCCGGTCCCGTCGGACGCGAGCTCGTCGGCGACGACGTCGAAGCCCAACCGCCGGTAGATCCCGCGGGCGGCGGTGTTCCCGCTCTCCACGCGCAGCGTCACCACGCGCGCCCCCTGGACCCGGGCCCACTCGACTGCGGCGCTCACCAGGTCGTGCCCGAGCCCGCGGCCCCTGACCTGCGGTTCGAGCCACAACGAGTACAGGTAGACCGTCTCGACGGTCTGGCGCTGAGCCCCGATCAGGCCGACCAGGTCCTCGCCGTCGAGCAGCGCGAACTGGGCGTGAGCACGCAACCGGCGGCGCCACTGTGACGCGGTGAAGGCCAGCTCCTCGCGGTACTGCCGGTCATCGGTTCCGAGGGTGTCGTCCAGGGCGCGCAGGCGCAGCGCGGCGAACACGCGCCAGTCGGCCTCGACGAGCCGTGTGACGGTCGGTGCACTCATGCAGCGTCGCATGGCTCCTTCGGGCGGTGCGTTAGAATGTGCTGATAGTGACCCATTTTCGCACGTCGGTGACCGCTCTGGAAGCCGACGCACATTACGTGCGCGCCGCCCAGGTGACCACGCGTCCGGGGACGTTGCCCGCCATCACCGTTCCCGTCGCCGGCGGCCGGTGGCCCGACGTCGGCGAGATCTGGTCCCACCTGCACGAGCCGGCGGAGTTCTTCGGTGTCGCGATGCCGGACGTCGACGCCCTGACCGCCGCACTCGGGGCGTTCACGGCGACGACCGCCGACACGTGGATCGCCGCCAGCGTCGTGATCGTCGAGACCGACGGCGGGTCCGAGGTGGTGGTGTCGGGCCTCGCCGTTCGGCCGTGGCGCCCGGAGCCCGTGGTGATCGCCGTCGACGACTCGGTGCCACCGGCGCACCGTGCCTCGGATCCGTGGTGGCGTCGGATGGCCGCGCGGACGACGAGCCACGCCGAGGTCGACCAACGGGAACGCTGGCTGCACGGCCTCGGCCGGGCCGACGTGCTGTCCGGCGGCGTGCCACTGCTCGGTGCGCTGGTCGTCGAGACGCCTCGCGGCTGCGTCGGAGTCGAGAATCCCGAGCCCACCTCGGTGCTGGCACAGCTCGCGGCGTGCGGGTGGACGGCGCCGGTCACCGCCGCTGCCGCCGTGCCTCCGGACGTCACCCGGGCGTGGTGGGTGTCCCCCCGATTCGAGACGCATCCGGTCGCCGAGCTCGCCGGGGCGCCGTTGTCCGTCCCGTTGGAGAGGTGGTCATGACCGAATTCGACCCGGCGTCGTTTCACACGCTGAGCATCGACGGCTACGACATCGCCGACGGCGTGTTCCGGGCGCATTACACGTTGCGCGCCAACACGTCCGGCGACGGTCGTGGCGACGTGTCGTTCACCGAGGTGGTCGACTTCTCGGGTGCGCTGGGCGACCGTAGGCCCGACGACCGGTTGCTCGGCTTGCTCGCCCTGACGTGCTCACCCAGCTACTACAAGGCAGCGGCCCCGCCGCGGATCGAGATCGCCTTCCCGACACACGGTTTCGAACGCAGCTATCTCGGCGAGCTCGTCGCGGGCGGGCTCGGGGAATTCGCCTACCGCAACTCGCTTCCCGAGGCGCTGACCCCAGAGGTGACGGGCTCGGACGCCGCCCCGGCGTCGACCGGCGAGGACGCGTGGGACCCGGACGCCGAGCCGCTGGTGCCGGTGGGCGGCGGCAAGGACTCCGTCGTCAGCATCGAGGCGCTCACGCGGGCGGGCTTCCATCCGACGCTGTTCAGCGTCAACCGGTTCGACCCCATCGACCGGTGCATCGACATCAGCGGTCTGCCCAGCGTCCGGGTGACTCGGCGCATCGACCCCGCGCTGATCGAGGCCAACGCGCGCGGTGCCCACAACGGGCACGTGCCGGTCACGGCCATCAACAGCGTCATCGGCCTCATCGTGGCCGACGCCACCGGTCTTGGCCCGGTGGTGCTGTCCAACGAGCGGTCCTCCAACGTGGGCAACGTCACCTGGCTGGGCCGCGACGTCAACCATCAGTGGTCCAAGAGCATCTCCTATGAGACGCTGCTGCGAGACACGTTGGAACAGTACGGTTTCAACCCGGATCGCTACTTCTCGCTGCTGCGTCCGCTCTCGGAATCCGAGATCGCCGACCGGTTCGCCACGAGCCCCCGGTACTTCCGCGACTTCATCAGCTGCAACCGGCCATTCGCCATCGACGCGGGGCGCCGCGGGGCGACGTGGTGCGGACACTGCCCCAAGTGCCTGTTCGTCTACGCGCTGATGGCACCGCGACTGGGCCGTGCGGAGGTCGAGGCCATCTTCGGTCACGATCTGTTCTCCGACGGCGACAATCGGCCGGGCTTCGAGGACATCGTCGGTCTCGGGGTGCACAAGCCGTTCGAATGCGTCGGCGAGTACTACGAGGCGGCCGAGTCGCTGGTGTCGGTGCTGGACGGCGAGGACTGGCGCGGAGTGCCGCTGATCGAGGAATTCCGTTCCCGCCGTGACGAACTCGACAAGGTGTCGCAGTCCTACGCCTCGGAGCGGGTCGGCACCGTCGACGTCGACTACGTCCCCGCGAAATACGCCGCGGCGCTGGTCGAACCGTGAGCGAGGCCCCGTCCGAGCTCGCCGGGAAGACGGTCGGCATCTGGGGTTTCGGCCGGGAGGGCGTGTCGATGGCCAGGACTGCCGCCGCCGCCGGCGCCGCCCGCGTCGAGGCCGTCGACGACATGGGCCGCCAACCGTACGAAGAGCCCGAGGGCATCCCCAACCTCGAGGTGTTCCGCGGCTCCGAGCACCTCGCGCGCCTCGGCGCGTGCGACGTGGTGTTCGTCAGCCCCGGGGTGCCGTGGCGTCAGCCGGTGTTCGATGAATTGCGGCGTTCCGGCATCCGGATCTCCAGCGCCGCCGACTGGTTCATGTCCCGACACGGTGACGTCACCGTCGGCATCACCGGCACCAAGGGCAAGAGCACGACGGCGTCGTTCCTCGGCCATCTGCTCGGGCAGGCGGGCGTCGACGCCGTGGTGGCCGGCAACATCGGCACCCCGTTGTCGGACCTCTCACCCGGTGCCGGCGCGGTCGTGGTCGCCGAGATCTCCAGCCAGCAGGCTGCGCTGTTGACCACCTCGCCCGCGGTGGCCGTGATCACCAATCTCTATGCCGACCACCTGGATTGGCACGGTGACCGTGATTCCTACCACCTGGCCAAGGCCAACGTGTTCCGCCGCGGCGCGCGAACCCTGGTGACCACCCCGGAGGTCCTCGCGACGCTGGGGCGGCTCGGCGAGACGCCGCGCGGGCCCGAGGTACGCCTCGTCGACCCCGACCGGCTGCCACGGCGGGTGACCGGGTCGCGACGGTCGGTGATGGCCTACGAGCACAACGTCGTCAACGGGGCGTTGGCCGGCGCCGCGGCCGCCGAGGTGCTCGGGCGGGAGGTCACCGACGAGGAGTTCGACTCCGCGGTGCGCACCTACCCGGGGCTGCCGCACCGCCTGCAGACCGTCCGGACCACCGGACGCATCCACTGGATCGACGACACGCTGGCCACCACGGGGGAGAGCGTCACCGCCGCGCTGCGCGCGATGGACCCCGCGGACCACGTCGCCCTGATCGTCGGCGGCATGGATCGGCAGCTCGACTACCGACAGCTCGACGACTACCTGTGCCGCGGGGATCGCCGGGTGACGTTGATCCAGGCGCCCACCAACGGCGCGGCGATCGGCGTGGAGTTCGCGCGTCGGCATCCGTCGCGCACGCACCTGGTGGACGATCTCGAGTCGGCGGTGCGGGTGGCCGCGGGCCTGCCCGACGTCGACGTGGTGCTGTTGTCACCCGGTGCGGCCAGCTATGACCTCTACCGCAACTACGAGGCGAAGGCCGCCGCGTACTGCGGTTTCGTCGACGCCCTGGGCTGACCGACCGAAGCCTGGCGTCCGGCTGTCGGCAGGCGAACTAATCTGGACCCCGTGCCCGATCCAGCGACCTACCGGCCTGCCCCGGGCTCGATTCCCGTCGAGCCCGGCGTCTACCGGTTTCGCGATCCGCACGGCCGCGTGATCTACGTCGGCAAGGCCAAGAGTCTGCGCAGCCGGCTGAACTCCTACTTCGCCGACCTGTCCGGGTTGGCCCCGCGTACCCGGCAGATGGTGACCACCGCGGGCAGCGTCGAGTGGACCGTCGTCGGCACCGAGGTCGAGGCGCTGCAGCTGGAGTACAACTGGATCAAGGAATTCGATCCGCGGTTCAACATCCGCTACCGCGACGACAAGTCCTATCCCGTGCTGGCCGTCACCCTGAACGAGGAGTACCCGCGGCTGTTCGTCTACCGCGGACCGCGCCGCAAGGGCGTGCGCTACTTCGGTCCCTACTCCCACGCCTGGGCCATCCGCGAGACCGTGGACCTGCTGACCCGGGTGTTCCCGGCCCGTACCTGCTCGGCAGGGGTGTTCAAGCGACACAACCAGATTGGCCGACCGTGTCTGCTGGGGTACATCGACAAGTGTTCGGCACCGTGCGTCGGCCGGGTGAGTGCCGAGGAGCACCGGCGGATCGTGCTGGACTTCTGCGACTTCCTGGCGGGCAAGACCGACCGCCTGGCCCGCGACATGGAACAGCAGATGAACGCCGCCGCCGAGCAGCTCGACTTCGAGCGGGCCGCGCGGCTGCGCGACAACCTCGGCGCACTCAAGCGCGCGCTGGAGAAGCAGACCGTCGTCTTCGGCGACGGCACCGACGCCGACGTGGTGGCCTTCGCCGCCGACGAGCTCGAGGCGGCGGTGCAGGTGTTCCACGTCCGCGGTGGACGGGTGCGGGGGCAGCGTGGGTGGGTCGTCGAGAAGTCGACGGAGCCGGAGGCGAGTGGGGGCGCCGGGCCGGAGGCGAGTGCGGGCGACGCGGGTCTGAAGATCCTCGTCGAGCAGTTCCTCACGCAGTTCTACGGCGACCAGGCCGAGCTGAGTGACACCGGCGGCGGCGTGGACGAGGCGACCAATTTGGTGCCGCGGCAGGTCTTGGTGCCGGTGCTGCCCGACAACGCCGACGAGCTCGCGGCCTGGCTGAGTGGGTTGCGCGGATCCAACGTGCAGCTTCGGGTGCCGGTCCGCGGGGACAAGCGCGCCCTGGCCGAGACCGTGTACCGCAACGCCAAGGACCAGCTGGCCCAGCACAAGCTCAAGCGCGCGGGCGACTTCAATGCGAGATCCGAAGCGCTGCAAAGCATTCAGGAATTCCTCGGCCTCGCCGACGCACCCCTGCGCATCGAGTGCGTGGACATCAGCCACGTGCAAGGCACCGACGTGGTGGCCTCGCTGGTGGTGTTCGAGGACGGGTTGCCCCGCAAGTCGGACTACCGGCACTACGCCATCCGCGAGGCGGCGGGTGACGGCCGCTCCGACGACGTCGCCTCCATCGCGGAGGTGACCCGGCGCCGCTTCGCCCGTCACGTCGCCGACGCCCAGGCGCCCGTCGTCGAGGACGGTAAGGCCAGGCGGTTCGCCTACCCACCCAATCTGTTCGTCGTCGACGGCGGCGGGCCGCAGGTGAACGCCGCCGCCGCCGTTCTGGAGGAACTGGGCGTCTCCGACGTGGCCGTCATCGGTTTGGCCAAGCGGCTGGAGGAGGTCTGGGTGCCTGGCCAGGAGGACCCGGTGATCATGCCGCGCAACAGCGACGGGCTCTACCTGCTGCAGCGCGTGCGCGACGAGGCGCACCGCTTCGCGATCACTTACCACCGGAGCAAGCGGTCGAAGCGGATGACGGCGTCGGCACTAGACTCCGTGCGGGGACTGGGGGAGCACAGGCGAAAGGCGTTGGTGACACACTTCGGGTCGGTGGCCCGGTTGAAGGACGCCAGCGTCGAAGAGATCACCGCGGTGCCGGGAATCGGAGTGGCCACGGCGAACGCCGTGCTCGAGGCACTCGGCGTGCCTACGATCAAGGACGAGTCGACGACGGGTGCGGGGATGACGACGAGCGAACAGCTGGAGGCGGATCGCGCATGACCGATCTGCGCGACGGCCACGGTGACGAACTGCCGGCGGCCGGGATCGACGTCGTCCTCGTCACCGGTCTGTCGGGTGCTGGCCGCGGTACCGCGGCCAAGGTGCTCGAAGACCTCGGGTGGTACGTCGCCGACAATCTGCCGCCCGAGCTGATCGCCAGGATGGTCGAGTTGGGCCTGGCCGCCGGGTCGCGCATCACGCAGCTGGCGGTGGTGATGGACGTGCGTTCGCGCGGATTCACCGGCGACCTGGAGTGGGTACGTCATGACCTCGCCACGCGGGGCATCACTCCTCGGGTGTTGTTCCTGGAGGCCTCCGACAGCATCCTGGTGCGCCGCTACGAGCAGAACCGTCGTAGCCACCCCTTGCAGGGCAATCAGACTCTGGCCGAGGGCATTTCCGCCGAGCGCGCGATGCTGGCGCCCATCAGGGCCGCGGCCGACCTGGTGATCGACACCTCGTCGCTGCCGGTGCCCGCTCTGCGCGAGACCATCGAGCGCGCGTTCGCCGCCGAGACGGTGGCCCACACCAACGTGACCGTCGAGTCGTTCGGCTACAAGTACGGTCTGCCGATGGACGCCGACACCGTGATGGACGTCCGCTTCCTGCCCAACCCGCACTGGGTCGACGAGCTGCGCCCGCACACCGGGCAGCATCCGGCCGTGCGGGATTACGTCCTCGGCCAACCCGGGGCGGCGGACTTCATCGACACCTACCATCGGCTTCTGGACGTCGTGATCGACGGATACCGCAGGGAGGGCAAGCGCTACATGACCGTCGCGATCGGGTGCACGGGCGGCAAGCATCGCAGCGTCGCGATCGCCGAAGCGCTCGCCGGGCGTCTCGACGGTGACCGCGATCTGACGGTGCGGGTGCTGCACCGGGATCTGGGCCGCGAATGAGCGGGTCATGAGCGCACGCATCGTCGCGCTGGGCGGCGGCCACGGGCTGTATGCGACGCTGTCGGCCCTGCGCCGGCTCACGCCGCACGTGACGGCCGTGGTGACGGTGGCCGACGACGGCGGCTCCTCGGGCCGGTTGCGCAGCGAGCTCGACGTCGTCCCGCCGGGTGACCTGCGAATGGCGTTGGCGGCGTTGGCATCCGACACCCCGCACGGACATCTGTGGGCGACCATCCTGCAGCACCGGTTCGGTGGCAGCGGCGCGCTGGCCGGGCACCCCATCGGCAACCTGCTGCTCGCCGGGCTCAACGAGGTGCTCGCCGACCCGGTGGCCGCACTCGACGAACTGGGCCGCATCCTGGACCTCAAGGGCCGGGTGCTGCCCATGTGCCCCATCGCGCTGCAGATCGAAGCCGACGTCGCCGGCCTGGAGGCCGACCCGCGCATGAGCCGGGTGATCCGGGGTCAGGTCGCCGTCGCCACCACCGTGGGCAAGGTGCGGCGGGTGCGCCTGAATCCGGGCAATCCGCCCGCCACCCGTCAAGCCGTCGACGCAATCATGGCCGCCGATCTGGTGGTGCTCGGTCCTGGCTCGTGGTTCAGCAGCGTGATCCCGCACGTGCTGGTGCCGCAGCTGGCCGCGGCGCTGCAGGCGACGACGGCGCGGCGCGCCCTGGTACTGAACCTGGTGGCCGAACCCGGCGAGACGGCGGGCTTCTCGGCCGAACGGCACATCCACGTGCTGGCGCAGCACGCGCCGGGCTTCACCGTGCACGACATCGTCGTCGACGCGGCGGGGGTTCCCGGCGAACGTGAACGCGACCAACTTCGACAGACCGCGCTGAGCCTCGAGGCACGGGTTGAGTTCGCCGACGTGTCCAGACCTGGTACACCATTACATGATCCGGCCAAGTTGGCCGCGGCGCTGGAACGTGTCAGGCTGCGCGGTAGTGCACCCGTGCCGCCGCCGGCTCCGACGGCCGCCGCCCAATCGGTCGACGAAAGGTGACGCGCTCGTGGCGATGACAGCCGAAGTCAAGGACGAGCTGAGCCGACTGGTGATCAACTCCGTCAGCGCGCGGCGCGCGGAGGTCGCGTCGCTGCTGCGCTTCGCCGGCGGCCTGCACATCGTGGGCGGCCGGGTGGTCGTCGAGGCCGAGGTGGACCTCGGGGTCATCGCGCGACGGCTGCGCAAGGACATCCACGACCTGTACGGCTACAACGCCGTGGTGCACGTGATGACGGCAAGCGGTATCCGCAAGGGCACCAGGTACGTGGTGCGGGTGGCCCAGGACGGTGAGGCCCTGGCCCGCCAGACGGGGTTGCTGGATCTGCGGGGCAGACCCGTACGGGGTTTGCCGGCGCAGGTCGTCGGCGGCAGTGTCGGCGACGCCGAGGCCGCGTGGCGCGGCGCCTTCCTGGCGCACGGGTCGCTCACCGAGCCGGGCCGGTCGTCCTCACTGGAGATCAGCTGCCCCGGCCCGGAGGCGGCGCTGGCCCTCGTGGGGGCGGCTCGTCGACTCGGGGTCAGCGCCAAGGCCAGGGAGGTGCGCGGCAGCGACCGGGTGGTGGTGCGCGACGGGGAGGCCATCGGTGCGCTGCTGACCCGGATGGGCGCCCAGGACACCCGGTTGACGTGGGAGGAGCGCCGCCTGCGCCGGGAGGTGCGGGCGACCGCGAACCGACTCGCCAACTTCGACGACGCGAACCTTCGGCGCTCGGCGCGCGCCGCGGTCGCCGCCGCGGCCAGGGTCGAACGCGCCCTGCACATTCTGGGTGACTCCGTGCCCGACCACCTGTCCACCGCGGGCCGGCTGCGGGTCGAGCACCGGCAGGCCTCGCTGGAGGAACTGGGCCGGCTCGCGGAGCCGCCGATGACCAAAGATGCCGTGGCAGGCCGCATTCGGAGGCTGCTGTCGATGGCCGATCGCAAGGCCAAGCAGGACGGCATCCCCGACACCGAGTCGGCCGTGACGCCGGATCTGCTCGACGACGCCTAAGCGGCGACCGCAGCGTACGGCAGCGGATTGGCCGCGGGATTGGCGGCCAACGCGTCGAGCATGGCCTCCATCGCCTGCGGGCTCGTGAAGATGTTCGCGTGCCCGACGACGAGCCCGGGATGGGTGTCCTGCAGGACGATGTTCGTGACGCCCGGCCCGGTCAGCGCCTGCTGGGTGTACGGCGTCACGACCTCGTCGTTCACCGAGGCGATGGTCGTGTACAGCACCCCGGGCCGGGTGTCTCCGTCGCCGTAGACCTCCTGCTGGAACGGCGATCCCACCGCCTGCTGAAACAGCGCCGGGGCGATCGCGTCGGCGACGGCGGTGAACAGTGCTCCCAGGATCGGAATGGACGTCAGGCCGTTCAGCCCGTTGAAGTCGGTGCCGTGGTTGCTCGGGGCGAGGCCGATGATCTGGGAGACCTTGGCCGCACCACCAAGCTCGTTGACGTAGTACACCGGCAGGATGCCGCCGCCCTGGGAGTGTCCGATCAGGATGACCTTCGGCGCGCCGGTCTCGGCGAGCACGCGGTCGACCTCGGCGGCGAGTTCGCGGCCGGATTGCCGGATGTCGCCGAGGGATTGGACCGGAAAGTTCGGATCGCCGGTGACGTTGCCGTAGTTGAACGTGTAGACCTTGTACCCCGCGTTGGCCAGTACCGGTGCACCCACCGACCAGTTGACGCCCTGGGTGCCCACGGTGCCGTTGAGCAGGATGATCGGCAGTGGGTGCTCCGGGGTCACGGTGATGGACGGGTCGTTGGCCCCGGCGGGTGGCCTGGTGGGGGTGAAGAAGGCCAGCCCGTCCAAGATGCCGTAGTCGACCGCGAACCGGCCCGTGGGCGGGATGGGGGAGGCCCCGACCAGGGTTCGCCCGACGGCGGCGGCGGCGTTGGCGACCGACATCGCCAGCATGTACGGCACGCCCAGGAAGGTGGACGGACCGACGGCCTGGGCGACGACGGTTGCCGCGGCGTGGACCGCCGACACCGTCACCGTGGCGACGTCGACGGCCAGTCCGGCGAGTTGCCGGTCGAGGCGGGGCGTGATGGTCGGCGTGGGTGCGGGGGTGTCCGGTGCGGTCGGGACGGCGACGGCCTGCAGCGCACGGGCGGAGGGCTCGGCCGTGGTCTGGGGCGTGGTCTGGGCCGTGGGTTTCGGGGTGGCGGGCTTCGGCAGCGTGCGGGTCGGGGTGGTTGGGGTGACGGTATTCGCCTGTGTGGCATGCCCGTTGGACTGTCGAAGCGGATCGGGCTTGGTCTCGGTGGGCTTGGTCTCGTCGGGCTTGGTCTCGTCGGGCTCGGTCTCGGTGGGGGTGGTCGTGGTGGTCTTCGCCGGGCCGGATGTGGTCTTGCCCGGCGTGGTGTCGTCCGACGTGGTCTCGTCCGACGTGGTCGTGCCTGGCGTGGTCTTGACGGGCTTGGGCTTGGGCTTGTCTGGCGTGGAGTCGTGCTGCGACGTCTCGCCCGACGTCGGCCCTGAGGACCCGGACGTGCCGTCGTCGTCGGCCAGTGCGACGCCACTGCCCAGGGCGCCGGCGGAGAACCCGCCCAGCAGCAGCGCGGCAAGTGCCAGCCGAAGCCGGGGATGTGGCGCAGCCATACCGTGCGACCTGCGGTGACGGGAACTCTCGTGCATACGGACCTCCGACTCGAGCTAACGGACCGTAGCCGTTGCCGGGCGGCGACGATCACGGTTTCGGGTGAATCGGTCGTCGCCGCTACCGTGGGGCCGGTGGATGTCCTTTGGGTGGGCGTGACGCCCGACCCGCCGTTCGGCGCGATGCCCGACGGCGGCGGGCTCGACGTCGACCTCGCCACGGCCTTGGGGGAGGCCCTCGGACTGCCCGTCGAGCGGATCGAGGTCGACGGCTTCCCGTCGGCGTGCGACTGCGCCCTCGGCGTGGTCGTCACCGCCGAGCGGCAATCGGCGGCTGCCTTCGCACCGCCCTACCTGGTGTCGGGTCAGGCGCTTGCCGTCGACGCCGGCCGCCATCCGTCGGTGCGGTCCGTCGAGGATCTCGGTGGGCTGACCGTCGCGGTCCGGCGTGGCTCCGGCGGTCAGGACGTCGCCGAGCGCCTTCTCGCCGTCGGTCGGATCGCAGCGGTTCGCGCCTTCGACCGACGCGACTTCGCCTCGGTGGCAGGCGAATTGGCGGCGACCGGGTGTGACGCCATGCTGGCCCTCGAGCCCACCCTCGGCGTACTGGTCGGGTCGGCCCCCGACGTCGACGTGGTGCAGCGGGGTCTGTCCCGTGAGGAGATCGCGATCGCCGTCGCCCCGGGGGAGGAGGCCTTGCTCGCGCAGCTCGTCACCGCCCAGGAGGGGCTGGAGGGCGACGGCTCGCTGCAGGAAATGCGCCTCCGATGGCTCGGCAACCCGTATCGGGACCAGAGTCTGGCCGCCCGTTGACCAGCCTTCGCGTCGCCAGCGGCGCACCACTAGGCTGATGCCCGAGCACGAGACGTGGCACCAAGCCGGAGCATCGAGATCTAAGGAGCACGACAGTGACCGTTCGGGTAGGCGTTAACGGCTTCGGCCGCATTGGACGCAACTTCTTCAGGGCCCTGGACGCGCAGAAGGCCCTGGGCAAGAACACCGACGTCGAGATCGTCGCGGTCAACGACCTGACCGACAACGCCACGTTGGCGCACCTTCTGAAGTTCGACTCGATCCTCGGCCGGCTGCCCTACGACGTCAGCCTCGAGGGCGAGGACACCATCGTCGTCGGCGATCAGAAGATCAAGGCCCTCGCGGTCAAGGAAGGTCCGTCGGCTCTGCCCTGGGGTGACCTCGGCGTCGACGTGGTCGTCGAGTCGACCGGCATCTTCACCAAGCGCGACAAGGCACAGGGTCACCTCGACTCGGGCGCCAAGAAGGTCATCATCTCCGCGCCGGCCACCGACGAGGACATCACCATCGTCCTGGGCGTCAACGACGACAAGTACGACGGCAGCCAGAACATCATCTCCAACGCGTCGTGCACCACGAACTGCCTCGGCCCGTTGGCCAAGGTGCTCAACGACGAGTTCGGCATCGTCAAGGGCCTGATGACCACGATCCACGCCTACACCCAGGATCAGAACCTCCAGGACGGCCCGCACTCCGATCTGCGCCGCGCCCGCGCCGCCGCGATCAACATCGTCCCGACGTCGACCGGCGCCGCCAAGGCCATCGGCCTGGTACTCCCCGAGCTGAAGGGCAAGCTCGACGGCTACGCCCTGCGCGTGCCGATCCCCACGGGTTCGGTCACCGACCTGACCGCGCAGCTGTCGAAGTCGGCCAGCGCCGCCGACATCAACGCCGCCTTCAAGGCCGCCGCCGACGGCAAGCTCAAGGGCATCCTCAAGTACTACGACGCCCCCATCGTGTCCAGCGACATCGTCACCGATCCGCACAGCTCGCTGTTCGACTCCGGCTTGACCAAGGTGATCGACGATCAGGCGAAGGTCGTGTCCTGGTACGACAACGAGTGGGGTTACTCCAACCGCCTCGTGGACCTGGTCGCGCTGGTCGGCAAGTCGCTGTAGAGCTGATCCGTGGCTTCTTCCTCCCCTTCCTCCATCAAGTCGCTGGGTGATCTGCTGGCCGAGGGCGTCGAGGGTCGAGGCGTCTTGGTGCGCTCCGACCTCAACGTCCCGCTGGACGACGAGGGCACCATCACCGACCCGGGGCGCATCCTGGCGTCGGTCCCGACGCTGAAGGCGCTCTCCGACGCCGGTGCCAAGGTCGTCGTCACCGCCCACCTCGGGCGGCCCAAGGACGGACCCGATCCCAAGTTCTCGCTGGCGCCGGTCGCGGCCGCCCTCGGCGCGGAATTGGGCAGGCACGTTCAGCTGGCCGGTGACGTGGTGGGATCCGACGCCCTGGCCAGGGCCGAGGGACTGACCGACGGCGACGTCCTGATGGTCGAGAACATTCGCTTCGACCCCCGGGAGACCAGCAAGGACGACGCCGAGCGGCTCGCGTTGGCCAAGGAGCTGGCCGAACTGGTCAGTGCGGCCGACGGCTCGCCCGGGGCGTTCGTCTCCGACGGCTTTGGCGTGGTGCACCGCAAGCAGGCGTCGGTCTACGACGTGGCGACGATCCTGCCGCACTATGCGGGATTACTGGTCGACACCGAGGTGAAGGTGCTCGAGCAGCTCACCAGCTCGACGGAGCGGCCTTACGCGGTGGTGCTCGGCGGCTCGAAGGTCTCCGACAAGCTGGCCGTGATCGAGAACCTGGCCACCAAGGCCGACAGCATCGTCATCGGTGGCGGCATGTGCTTCACCTTCCTTGCCGCGCAAGGGGTTTCGGTCGGCACCTCGCTGCTGCAGACCGAGATGATCGACACCTGCAAGAAGCTCCTCGAAGACTATGGCGACGTCATCCACCTGCCGGTGGACGTCGTGGTGGCCGAGAAGTTCGCCGCCGACTCGCCTGCGGAGACGGTGGCCGTCACCGCGATCGCCGACGACCGGATGGGCTTGGACATCGGCCCAGAGTCGGTCAAGCGGTTCACCGCGCTGCTCTCCAACGCCAAGACCGTGTTCTGGAACGGTCCGATGGGCGTCTTCGAGTTCCCGGAGTTCGCCGCGGGCACCAAGGGCGTGGCCGAGGCCGTGATCGGTGCGACCGCCAAGGGCGCGTTCAGCGTCGTCGGTGGGGGCGACTCCGCCGCCGCGGTCCGGCAGCTGGGACTGCCCGAGGACGGTTTCTCGCACATCTCCACCGGTGGTGGTGCGTCGTTGGAATACCTCGAGGGCAAGACGCTGCCCGGCATCTCGATCCTCGCAGACTAGGAGACGCGCGTGGCACGCAAGCCGCTCATCGCAGGCAACTGGAAGATGAACCTCAACCACTTCGAGGCCATCGCCCTGGTACAGAAGATCGCCTTCTCGTTGCCGGAGAAGTACTTCGACAAGGTCGACGTCACGGTGATCCCGCCGTTCACCGACCTGCGGAGCGTGCAGACCCTCGTCGACGGTGACAAGCTCCGCTTGACCTACGGGGCCCAAGACGTCTCCCAACACGACTCCGGTGCCTACACCGGCGAGGTCAGCGGCTCGTTCCTGGCCAAGCTGGGCTGTTCGTTCGCCGTGGTCGGCCACTCGGAGCGGCGCACCTACCACCACGAGGACGACGCGCTGGTCGCCGCAAAGGCCACCGCCGCGCTCAAGCACGGGCTGACCCCGATCGTCTGCATCGGCGAGGGCCTGGAGGTCCGCGAGGCCGGCGACCACGTGGCCTACAACGTCGACCAGCTCAAGGGTTCCCTGGCGGGACTGTCGGCCGACCAGATCGGTGCGAGCGTCATCGCCTACGAGCCGGTCTGGGCCATCGGGACGGGCCGGGTGGCCAGCGCCGCCGACGCCCAAGAGGTGTGCGCCGCGATCCGCGCCGAGCTCGCGAACCTGGCCTCGCCCGCCGTCGCCGACACGGTGCGCGTGCTCTACGGCGGCTCGGTCAACGCCAAGAACATCGGTGAGCTCATCGGTCAGGCCGACGTCGACGGCGCCCTCGTCGGCGGCGCGTCGCTGGACGGCGAGCAGTTCGCGATCCTCTCGGCGATCGCGGCCGGCGGACCCCTACCCTGACCCGCCCCCGAACCCGTAGCCCTGACCCGCCGACCCGATTCCGTGATTCGGCGGGCGCGCCGGTAGTCTGGCGACCATGATTTTCGCTCTGCAGATCACCCTCGTCGTCACCAGCGTCCTGGTGATCCTGTTGGTGCTGCTGCATCGGGCCAAGGGTGGCGGTCTGTCGACCCTGTTCGGTGGTGGCGTGCAGTCGAGCCTGTCGGGCTCGACGGTCGTGGAGAAGAACCTCGACCGGTTGACCTACTTCATCACCGGCATCTGGGTCGTCTCCATCGTCGCCGTCGCGCTGCAGATCAAGTACGGCTCCTAAGTCGCAGAATCGCCGCCGTCGCCTGGGCCTGACCGTGTTCGGCCCAGCCCAGCGGCGTCGAACCGTGCTCGTCGTCGAGGGCGTCCGGATCGGCCCCGCACTCCAGTAGCGCCTCGACCAGTTCGACGTCGCCGATCCACGCCGCATGGTGCAACAGCGTGTGACCGTCGACCTTCGCGTCGACGTCACCTCCGGCCGCCGCGACCGCCCGCACCCCCTCCGGCGTCGCCGCGGCCGCAATGGGCGGCCTCGCCGGCCGGCTCCGCCACGGCGACGGCGAGGTGGCCGGCCGCCCCTCGGCGAATCCGTAGGAGGCGAGCAGCGCGAGACGCTCGGTGAATCCGTGCTCGCGCGCCCAGTCGACCTGCCGCGCCACCATCTCCTCGGGGGTCTCCAACGCCTCGCCCAGGCGGCGCTGCCACGGACCGCCGTCACCTCGACCGAGGCCGGCCGGCAACAGGATTCGCAGGTGCCCGTCGTCGCGACCGAACATCCGGTCGTACAGCGTTTGCGCGTCGTTGGGGTCCGCACCGCGGTCGAGCAGCAGCCGGGCCAACTCGTCGCAGGCCGGGTGGCGCGGCTGCCGTCCCGGGCCCGCCTCACCCTCGCCGAAACACAGGGTCAGCACGGTGAACGGCGTCGGCAGCCCAAGCCACAGGTAGCCGGCGTTCGGATCGGCTCCGGCGTCCAAGAGCACCCTGGCCGTCGCGACCGGATCGCGCTGCGGCACCCGTGACGCGGCGACGTGGAACAGCGCGGTCCAGCCGAACGGCCCGCCCTCCTCGGTGGCGCCGGCCGGACGGCCCTGAAGATGACGGCGCACCGCATCCGGATCGCCGACGACGGCCGCGGCGGGCAGGCTCCGCGCAGGCAGATCGGGGTGGGCCCGCAGCACCTCGGCGGCCGCGGCCCACCTGGCCGGCCCGTCGTCCTGGGTGTAGGTCAGGCAGGCCAGCGCCGGGAACCGTACGACCGGATCGTCGTCGACGGCGACCGTCGGATCGCGGCGAAGTCCCTCGGCGGTCCGCAGATACGCCTTCAGGCGGGGCCAGCTGCTGAAACCGACCGTGCGGGCGACGACGTGCTGCGCGGCGGTCAACGCGAAGGCGGCCGGGTCGTCGGGTGCACCGGCGGGGTGGTGCCGCGCCACCTGGGCGAGGGCCGCGGGCTCGTTCGCGCGGACCGCCCGCTGGAGGCGTCGGGCGTCGCGGCGAAACCGCTCGAGGGAGGGATTCATGGGCAGGGACGGGGCCATGCGGCCTCCTTTCGTCACGCCCGATGTCCGCTGTGTCGGGCCGAAAGGAGACGGGCCTGATCTGTCGTGCCACCAGGTGGGTCGAACCCATTTCCGCGGACCGGAGGCGCCCTGGACGCCTGCCGCGACGCTACCCGATCAACCCGGGCAGGACGGCCGCGTCGGCGAACCGACCGGCAACGCGGGACCTCGGACTGCGGCCGGTTCGCGGTACGTCGATACTTGTCGTCATGGCCGACGCCCCCGACACTGCCCTCGCACCCATCGGCTCGGTGCGCCGAACCCAGGTCGGCCGCGAGGCCACCGAACCGATGCGCGAGGACATCCGGCTGCTGGGCAGCATCCTGGGCGACACCGTGCGCGAACAGAACGGCGACCACGTGTTCGATCTGGTCGAGCGGGCACGCGTGGGCGCCTTCCAGGTGCGGCGGTCCGAGATCGACCGCTCCGATCTGGCCGACTTGTTCGACGGCATTCCCACGAGCGAGGCGGTCCCCGTCATCCGCGCGTTCACCCACTTCGCGTTGCTGGCCAACGTCGCGGAGGACATCCACCGGGAACGGCGCCGCGCCGTTCACGTCGACGCGGGTGAGCCGCCGCAGAACAGCAGCCTGGCCGCCACCTACCTGAAGCTGGAGTCGGCCAACCTGGACTCCGCGACGGTCGCCGACGCGCTCACCGGTGCGTTGGTCTCGCCCGTCATCACCGCTCACCCCACCGAGACGCGCCGCCGGACGGTGTTCAACGCCCAGCACCGCATCACCGAGCTGATGCGTCTGCGCATGCAGGGCCAGACCCGGACCGACGACGGCCGCAGCGTCGACCAGGAGCTGCGTCGCAACGTCCTGGTGATGTGGCAGACGGCGCTGATTCGCCTGTCGCGATTGAAGATTCAGGACGAGATCGCGACCGGGCTCCGGTACTACCCGGCCGCCTTCTTCGACGTCATTCCACGCGTCAACGCCGAGGTGCGCACCGCGCTGCAGGCGCGCTGGCCGGACGCCCACGTGCTCGAGCAGCCGATCCTGCGTCCCGGCTCGTGGATCGGCGGCGACCGCGACGGCAACCCGAACGTCACCGCCGACGTCGTCAGGCTGGCGACGGGCAGCGCCGCGTACACCGCCCTGGCGCACTACTTCGTGGAGCTGACCTCCCTTGAGGAGGAGCTGTCGATGTCGGTGCGCCTGGTGCGCATCAGCGACGACCTGAGGGCACTGGCCGACACCTGCGACGAGCCGGCCCGCGCCGACGAGCCCTACCGCCGTGCCCTCCGGGTGATCCACGCCCGGTTGACGGCGACGGCGGCGGCGATCCTGGACGAGCAGCCCGAGCACCAGCTGGACCTGGGCATGGAGCGCTACGAGACGCCCGGGCAGTTCGTCGCCGACCTCGACGTCGTCGACGCGTCGTTGCGCGCCAACGGCAGCGCCCTGATGGCCGACGACCGCCTCGCGCGGTTGCGGGAAGCGGTGCACGTCTTCGGCTTCCACCTCTCTGGTCTGGACCTGCGGCAAAACTCCGAGGTGCACGAAGAGGTGATGGCCGAACTGCTCGCGTGGGCCGGCGTGCACGCCGACTACGCCTCGCTGCCGGAGGCCGAGCGGGTCGAGTTGCTGACCGCCGAGCTGGCGACCCGCCGTCCGCTGGTGCGGCCCGGCGCGGAGCTCTCCGAGCTGGCCCGCAAGGAGCTCGACATCACCGCGGCGGCCGCAAGGGCGGTCCGCACGTTCGGTCCGCAGGCGGTACCGAACTACATCATCTCGATGTGCCAGTCGGTGTCGGACATGCTCGAGGCCGCGGTGTTCCTCAAGGAGGCCGGTCTGCTGGACGCCTCCGGTGACGAACCGTACAGCCCAGTCGGCGTGGTGCCGCTGTTCGAGACCATCGACGACCTGCAACGGGGATCGTCGATCATGGCGGCGGTGCTCGACATCCCGCTGTACCGGGCGCTGGTGCACGCGCGCGGCGAGCAGCAGGAAGTGATGCTGGGCTACTCGGATTCCAACAAGGACGGCGGCTACCTGGCCGCGAACTGGGCGCTCTACCGCGCCGAGCTGGAACTCGTCGAGATGGCCCGCACGACCGGAATTCGCTTGCGGCTCTTCCACGGCCGTGGTGGGACCGTGGGTCGCGGTGGCGGGCCAAGCTACGACGCCATCCTGGCGCAGCCCCCTGGCGCGGTGAACGGCTCGTTGCGCCTGACCGAACAAGGCGAGGTCATCGCCGCCAAGTACGCCGAACCGACCATCGCGCACCGCAACCTGGAGACCCTGCTCGCCGCAACGCTGGAGGCGACGCTGCTCGACACCGAGGGGCTCGGGGACCTGGCCAACGACGCGTACGAGGTGCTCGACGACCTGGCCGCCAGGGCGCAGCGGGCGTACTCCGAATTGGTGCACGAGACACCGGGTTTCGTCGACTACTTCAAGGCGTCTACGCCCGTCAGCGAGATCGGCGCCCTCAACATCGGCAGCCGTCCCGCGTCCCGCAAGCCGACGACGGCCATCTCCGATCTTCGGGCGATCCCGTGGGTGCTGGCCTGGAGCCAGTCGCGGGTCATGCTGCCCGGCTGGTACGGCACCGGTACGGCATTCGAGGAGTTCATCGCCGACGGTGAGGACGACGCCCGGCTCGCGGTGCTCCGCGATCTCTACGAGAAGTGGCCGTTCTTTCGCTCCGTGCTGTCCAACATGGCGCAGGTGCTGGCCAAGGCCGACATGGGCCTGGCCGCGCGGTACTCCGAGCTGGTCGAGGACGAGGCGTTGCGGCACAAGGTGTTCGACAAGATCGTCGCCGAGCACGACAGAAGCATCGCGATGCTGCGCGCCATCACCGGCCAGGACGACCTGCTGGCCGACAACCCGGCGCTGGCCCGGTCGGTGTTCAACCGCTTCCCCTACCTCGAGCCGCTCAACCACCTGCAGGTCGAGTTGCTGCGCCGGTACCGCTCGGGCGACGAGGACGATCTGGTCAAACGAGGGATCCTGTTGACGATGAGCGGGTTGGCCACCGCACTGCGCAACAGCGGCTAAGTCGCGTCGGCCCGGCTGTTTCCGGGGCGGTGGCCAGGCGGGGGCGGCATGCCGCGCACATCGGATGGGTAACCGTCGGTATGACCGATTCGACGACCACCAAGGAACTGCTGGCACTCGAACACGGCGGCTGGACGTCGTTGAGCGACGGTACCGGTGACCGCTTCTACGGCGGCCTGATG
>Ga0102593_1001326_pt1 | contig 24790 bp, 20 predicted proteins | sample AraplaCol_mMS_r2_2_FD_76862 | JGI IMG/M metagenome (GOLD analysis project Ga0102593, IMG submission 76862) | Arabidopsis root microbial communities from North Carolina, USA - plate scrape MF_Col_mMS_r2 (SPADES assembly) (version 2) | ecosystem: Host-associated > Plants > Roots > Endosphere...
GACGTCCTCGACGCATACCTGAAGGACAAGAAGGCTCCGGCGAAGTGGATCCAGACGGAATCCAAGCTCTACACGCCGGCTGACGACCCGACGAAGGTCTACGAGTCGAAGAAGAACCTCGGCTACTGATTTTTGACGCTCGAACCGCACCGGTCCATCATGGACCGGTGCGGAACTGCCGCCTGCCAATCAGGACCTCATGTCCTTCAATGCCGCGGCACCGCAAGGTCTATATCAGGAAAAGCCGCACTCATGATTCACGATTTTGAGACCGTTCTAGCCGCTTCCGGTATTTCGAAATTCTTCCCGGGTGCCATTGCGCTCGATAAGGTCGACTTCTCGCTGCGTAAGGGCGAGGTGCATGCGCTTCTCGGCGAAAACGGCGCAGGAAAGTCGACGCTGATCAAATGCATCACCGGTGCCTACCACCGCGACCAAGGCCGGCTCGTTCTCGACGGCGCTGAAATCAATCCGTCCGATACGCTCGCGGCTCAGAAACTGGGCATCGGGACTGTGTATCAGGAGGTCAATCTCCTCTCCAATCTGAGCGTCGCTGAGAACCTCTATCTTGGCCGCCAGCCGAAGCGTTTCGGCATGATCGATGTGCGTGCGATGAACCGACAGGCGCGGTTGCTGCTTGATCAGTATGGGATGGACATCGATGTGACCGCGCAACTCGATCGGTTTTCGGTCGCCGTGCAGCAGGTCGTGGCGATCGCGCGGGCTGTCGATTTATCCGGCAAAGTTCTCATCCTCGACGAGCCAACCGCAAGCCTCGACACGCAAGAAGTCGCGATGCTCTTTCGCATCATGCGTGACTTGAAAGACCGCGGCCTTGGAATTGTCTTCATTACACATTTTCTCGAACAGGTTTACGAGGTCAGTGACCGCATCACGGTCCTTCGAAACGGCAAGCTCGTCGGCACCCGTGAGACATCCGAGCTGTCTCGCCAGAGCCTGATTTCAATGATGCTCGGCCATGAACTGGCAAAGGCCGAGGCCACCGCCCGGGCGCACTCCGTTGCTGCCGGTCCCGTGAAATACAGCTTCGAGGGTTATGGCAAGCGCGGCAAGGTGAAGCCGTTCGATCTCGAGGTCCGTGTCGGCGAGGTGGTGGGCGTTGCCGGCTTGCTCGGGTCGGGACGCACGGAGACCGCCGAATTGCTGTTCGGGATCGAGCATGCCGACAGCGGAACCGCTAAGGTCGACGGTAGGCAGGTTAGTCTGTCGAACCCGCGTGCTGCGATCCGCAACGGCTTCGGCTTTTGTCCGGAGGATCGTAAGACGGACGGGATCATCGGCGACCTGTCCATTCGCGAGAACATTGCGTTGGCGCTGCAGGCGCGTAGAGGCTGGGCCCGACCGATTTCTCGCGCCGATCAGAACGCCTTGGCCGACCGCTACATCAGCGCACTCGACATCCGTACGACGGACAGGGAAAAGCCCATCCGTCTGCTGTCAGGCGGCAATCAGCAGAAAGCGATCCTTGCACGCTGGTTGGCCACCAATCCCGACTTTCTCATTCTCGACGAGCCGACCCGCGGCATCGACGTCGGAGCGCATGCCGAGATCATCCGCTTGATCGAAGAACTGTGCGCGAATGGCATGTCGCTGATCGTGATTTCTTCGGAATTGGAAGAGCTTATCGCCTATAGCTCACGTATTTTGGTGCTTCGTGACCGCGAACATGTCGCTGAGCTGACAGGTGACAATGTCAGCACCGCGCGCATCGTCGACGCAATCGCCGCAGCCCAGAAAGAGACGGAGGACGCATGAAGTCGTCACTCAATGCCTTGTTGACCCGGCTTGCGCCGCAAATTATCGCGCTTGCGGTCATTCTCCTATTGAATTTCATTATGTTCCCTCAGTTTTTTAATGTTGTTATTCAGAATGGCCGGCTTTACGGCAGCCTGATCGACGTACTGAACCGCGGCGCGCCGGTCGCTTTGTTGGCAATCGGCATGACCCTCGTGATCGCTACGAAGGGGATTGACCTCTCGGTCGGTGCCGTGATCGCGATCTGCGGCGCGGTTGCCGCATCATCCATCGTGTCCGGCCATTCGCTTGCTTCGACGCTGCTGGTAACGATCGGCGTCGGACTGCTTTGCGGTGTATGGAACGGATTCCTGGTCGCGTTGCTCAACATCCAGCCGATCATCGCCACGCTTGTGCTGATGGTCGCTGGACGCGGGATCGCGCAGCTCGTCACCGAGGGTGTAATCATGACCTTCAACGATGAAGGGCTGATCGCACTCGGCAGCGGCGCATTTGCTTTCCTACCCATGCCCGTTATCATCTGGCTGGTCGTGGGGGCCCTGGTGATCCTCCTCGTGAGACGCACAGCGCTTGGCATGCTGATTGAAGCAACCGGTATCAATCGACGTGCAAGCACGTTGTCGGGTGTGCGCACGCCTGTGCTGCTGATGGCCGTTTATATGTTGAGCGGCCTTTGCGCCTCGATTGCCGGGATCATTGTCGCAGCCGATATCAAGGGCGCAGATGCGAACAATGCCGGTCTCTGGCTTGAACTCGACGCGATCCTGGCGGTCGTGGTCGGAGGCAACTCGTTGCTTGGAGGGCGTTTCAGCATTCTGGGTTCTCTGATCGGTGCAATGATCATTCAGGCGGTCAATACTGGCATTCTTCTCTCGGGCTTCCCGCCTGAGTTCAACCTGATCATCAAGGCGGTGATCGTCATCGTGATCCTCGTCATTCAGTCGCCTGCGGTCCAATCGGCCGCCGTGGTCCTGAGCCGGCGATCGAGCCGCGTCACGGAAGGGCAGGTTCAATGAACTCGAAATATCTGCCGCTTCTGGCAACGGTCGTGATCTTCGTTCTCTCTTATGCGATCTGCACGCTGCAGTATCCCAATATTCTGTCGACCCGCGTAATCGGCAATCTTTTGACCGACAACGCCTTTCTCGGGATTGCAGCAGTCGGCATGACCTTTGTCATTATCTCCGGCGGCATCGACCTGTCGATTGGCTCTGTCATTGCGTTTACCGGTGTGTTCCTGGCAGTCGTCCTCCAGAACACGACCATCCATCCGCTCGTCGCGTTCGCATTGGTCCTGATCATCACGACCGTGTTCGGCGCCGTAATGGGTGCTATCATTCACTATCTGGAAATGCCGGCCTTTATCGTGACGCTCGCAGGCATGTTTCTTGCGCGTGGCATGGCTTTCGTTCTGTCGATCGACAGCATTCCGATCAATCACGACTATTACACCACGTTGACGAGCCTCTATTACAAGCTGCCAGGTGGGGGGCGTTTGACGCTGATCGGCGGCATCATGCTTCTGGTCTTTGTCGGCGGCATATTCCTGGCGCACCGCACCCGCTTCGGGACCAATGTCTACGCACTAGGCGGCGGTTCGCAAACAGCGCAACTCATGGGCGTCGCCGTGGGCCGCACCACGATACAGATCTACGCATTATCCGGTTTTCTTGCTGGCCTATCCGGAATCGTTTTTTCGCTCTATACGTCAGCCGGTTATTCTCTGGCAGCAGTCGGCGTTGAGCTGGATGCGATCGCAGCAGTTGTCATTGGGGGGACGCTGTTGACCGGAGGGGCGGGATTCGTAGCGGGTACCTTCATCGGTATCCTGATACAAGGCCTCATTCAGACCTACATCACCTTCGACGGGACGCTGTCGAGCTGGTGGACGAAGATCTTGATCGGCCTATTGCTTTTTGCATTTATTCTAATGCAGAAGGTTATTCTCTTCCTTTCCAGTATGAATAAGAGGTATGCCTGAACGGGGAGGTATTCGTTGCGTAACAGATTGCTTGAGACCGGAAGAACAGCGCGCAAATCGCGAACGAGCCACGCCCAGGTCGTGGATGGCCTTGGCAGGGCGATTGTTGCCGGAACCTATCCTGTCGGAAGCATTCTGCCGGGCGATGCCGAACTCGCGCAACACTTCAAGGTCTCGCGGACCGTCCTTCGGGAAACGATGAAGACGCTTGCCGCAAAAGGCATGATCATCGCCAAGGCCCGTGTCGGAACACGCGTGACGAAGAAAAACTTCTGGAACATGTTCGACAGCGAGATCATAGCTTGGCATTTCGACTGTGGCGTGACGGAAGAATTCCTGTTGCAGCTTTACGACATTCGGATGGCCTTCGAGCCATTTGCCGCGGGTCTCGTAGCGGAGCGGGCGAGCAAGGAGGATATTGAAAATCTGCGCGCGCTAGCGACGGAGATGGCAGCCCCGGGTCATACCAGCGAAAGCCTCGCCTTGGCCGATCTGCATTTCCACCTCGCCATAGCCGATGCCTCTCACAACCCGTTCATGCGAACACTAGGGAGCTTGATCGAAGCTGCGTTGGTTGGGATGTTTCGTATCAGTACGCCCCCCTCGCAGAACGGCTTCTCAGATATTGCGGACACGCATATGCGCATCGTGGAGGCGATCGTTGCCGGCGACATCGATGGCGCTCGAAAAGCGATGGAGGCCGTGATTGTCGACGGCCGGGATCACGTCCGCGAGGCCTATGCGGCGATGAGCAGAGAATCCGCCTGATCCATTTTTGATCTTTGTCCTGCCTTTGTCTTGCTGCTATGAGGCAGCAAAGGCCGCACATAACGGATTCTCGGAGCACATCATGGAACGCACTTGCCTCGCCATCATTCTCGCTGCGGGTGACAGCACGCGAATGAAGTCGTCGAAATCGAAAGTGCTGCATCCAATCGCGAACCGCCCGATGATCGCCCATGTCTTGGATGCCGTGGCAAAAAGCGACATCTCATCGGTCGCGCTGGTCGTTGGGCGTGATGCCGACGAAGTGGCGAAGGCGGCCCAGGTCGAAGGTGTCAAAATCGAGACCTATCTGCAAAAGGAGCGGCTCGGCACTGGTCATGCGGTGTTGGCAGCGCACGATGCTATTGCTCGCGGATATGACGATATCATCGTGACCTACGGCGATGTGCCGTTGCAGACCGAAGGGCCACTCAAGGCAGCACGTCAGGGCCTTGCCGAGGGCAGCGATGTCGTAGTCATCGGTTTCCACACCGACAAGCCGACCGGCTACGGCCGGCTGCTCGTCAAGGACGGCGAACTGATCGCCATCCGTGAGGAACGAGATGCCGCCGATGCCGAGCGTGCCGTGAAATGGTGCAACAGCGGCCTGATGGCGATCAACGGCCGTAAGGCGCTCGAGCTCCTGTCTCGCATCGGCAACGCCAATGCCAAGGGCGAATACTATCTGACCGACTTGGTGGAAATCGCTCACTCCATTGGGGGCCGCGTTACGGCTGTCGATGCTCCTGAAATTGAGATGACTGGCTGCAACAATCGCGCGGAGCTCGCCGTGATTGAGCGGCTCTGGCAAGAACGCCGACGCGACGAGATGATGATATCAGGCGTGACGATGATCGCGCCGGAGACTGTGTTTCTTTCCTACGATACAACCATCGGGCAGGACGCGCTGATCGAGCCGAATGTGGTATTCGGTCCCGGCGCGACGATCGACGGCGGCGCAATCATTCATGCCTTCTCACATATCGAAGGCGCGCATGTCAGTGCCGGCGCAATCGTTGGTCCCTTCGCCCGCTTGCGGCCCGGCGCCGACCTCGCCAACGGCTCGAAGGTCGGCAACTTCTGCGAAGTCAAGAATGGGAAGATCGGTGAGGGCGCCAAGGTCAATCACCTGACCTACATCGGCGACGCGAAGGTCGGAGCTGGCGCGAATATCGGTGCAGGCACGATCACCTGCAACTATGATGGCGTAAACAAACATCAGACGCTGATCGGCGCGAACACCTTCATTGGATCAAACTCCTCGCTTGTGGCGCCCGTCAGCATTGGCGACGGTGCCTACATAGCCGCTGGCAGTGTCATCACTGCGGATGTTCCTGCCGATGCGCTGGCCCTTGGCCGGGCGCACCAGGAGCTGAAGCCGGGCAGGGCTGCCGTGCTCCGCGAACGCGCATTCGCGATTAAGGCTGCAAAGAAGGCCAAACCATAGGCTTCCGCGTAACGCGTGGAAACCGAAAGTGACCGCCGAGGCCATTGAGAAAAAAGACGGAATCGTTACGAGTGGCCTCTGAACAGAAGGCTTTGGGGGTGTTTATGTGCGGTATTGTTGGAATCGTTGGCAGCAGCCCGGTTGCGGGGCGTCTCGTGGATGCGCTGAAGCGGCTCGAGTACCGCGGCTATGACTCTGCGGGCGTTGCGACGATACATAACGGCGAGATGGCTCGTCGTCGCGCCGAGGGTAAACTCTTCAATCTCGAGAAGCGCCTGGACGGTGACCCTCTGCCGGGAACGATCGGCATTGCGCACACGCGCTGGGCTACGCATGGCATTCCCAACGAGACCAACGCTCACCCGCATTTCGTCGAGGGCGTCGCGGTCGTCCATAACGGCATCATCGAGAACTTCTCCGAACTGCGTGAAGAGCTGATCGCCGAAGGGGCCGTCTTCGGGACGCAGACCGACACGGAAGTCGTCGCCCATCTTATTGCGAAGTATCTCCGTGACGGCCTCCAGCCGCGCGCCGCGATGCTAAAGATGCTGAACCGGGTAACAGGCGCATATGCTCTTGCGATCATGCTCCAAAGCGATCCGGGCACGCTCATGGCGGCACGGTCCGGCCCGCCGCTTGCCGTGGGTTATGGCTCCGGCGAAATGTTCCTCGGCTCGGATGCGATTGCGCTTTCCCCCTTCACCAACGAGATCACCTATCTCGTCGATGGCGATTGGGCCGTGCTTACGCGAAACGGCGCGACAATCCTCGACTTCGCAGGTAACGAGGTAAAGCGCGCCCGTCAGATATCACAGACGACCGCCTATGTGGTGGACAAGGGCAATCACCGCCACTTCATGGAAAAGGAAATCTATGAGCAGCCCGAGGTCATCTCGCATGCCCTCAGCCACTACGTAGATTTTTTCAGCAACACGATCAGCGACAGCATCAACGCGATCGATTTCAAGGCTACCACCAGCCTGGCGATCTCCGCGTGCGGAACCGCATATCTCGCGGGGCTTGTAGGCAAATACTGGTTCGAGCGTTACGCCCGTCTGCCCGTCGAGATCGACGTCGCCTCCGAGTTTCGTTATCGCGAGATGCCTCTGTCGCCTTCGCAGGCTGCGCTTTTCATCTCGCAGTCAGGCGAGACGGCGGACACGCTGGCGTCGCTTCGTTACTGCAAGGAGAGCGGGCTGAAGATTGGCGCAGTGGTCAACGTCAAGGAATCGACCATTGCCCGTGAGTCGGATGCAGTCTTCCCTATCATGGCAGGCCCAGAGATCGGCGTTGCCTCGACCAAAGCCTTCACCTGCCAGTTGGCCGTCCTTGCCGCGCTCGCACTCGGCGCAGGCAAGGCGAGGGGAACGATCGGCGCAGAGCAGGAAAGGGAGCTGGTCCGCCATCTCGCCGAAATGCCGCGCATCATGAGCCGCGTGCTGAACCTCATCCAGCCGCAGATGGAGAGCCTGTCGCGCGAACTTTCGAAGTGCCGGGATGTCCTCTATCTCGGTCGCGGCACGAGCTTCCCGCTTGCGATGGAAGGGGCGCTTAAGCTCAAGGAAATCTCCTATATCCATGCTGAAGGTTACGCCGCAGGCGAACTCAAGCACGGACCGATTGCGCTGATCGACGAAAACATGCCTGTTATCGTGATTGCGCCGTTTGACCGCTTCTTCGACAAGACTGTCTCGAACATGCAGGAAGTTGCCGCACGCGGCGGACGCATCATCTTCATTACCGACGAGGCGGGCGCGGCGGCATCGAAGTTGCCGACTATGGCGACGATCGTGCTTCCCGATGTCAACGAGATCATCGCGCCGATGATCTTCTCCCTGCCGATCCAGCTGCTTGCCTACCATACGGCCGTTTTCATGGGCACGGACGTCGATCAGCCGCGCAATCTGGCGAAGTCGGTCACGGTGGAGTGACCGCTTGTTCGCCTCCAGGAGGCTTGTATGGCTTGGTAGTTTCTGGCAGCTTTCTGATAGGAAAGCACGGGGGAGCTGATTTCTGATAGCCGGCCTGCTCAACGGAGTTATCAGTACGCGATGAAGGAAAAACTGCCCCGATTGCCTATAGCCACTCGCCTTAGGAACGACTTCCTGGCGGGGCTGATTATTTGTGCGCCGGTCGCGATTACGCTTTGGCTGACGTGGTCGGTCGTGCGGTGGGCGGATAGCTGGGTCAAACCCTACCTACCGGCGCGCTATGACCCGGATAACTACCTTAACTTTGCGGTGCCAGGGTCCGGCCTGCTGATAGCACTCGTCGCGATCACGCTTATCGGATTCCTCGGCAAGAACCTCATCGGCCAGAGCATCGTTCAGTTCAGCGAATCGCTTGTTCGCCGCGTGCCGCTGGTGCGGAGCATCTATCAGAGCGTGAAGCAGATTTTCGAGACGGTGCTGAAGGACAAGACGAACTCCTTCAAGAAGGTCGGCCTCATCGAATATCCCAGCCCCGGCCTCTGGGCGCTCGTTTTCATTTCGACGGATGCCAAAGGCGAGATCGCGACAAAGTTCAAGGCGATGGGTCAGGACATGGTCTGCGTGTTCCTGCCGCCGACCCCGGTGCCGACGGCCGGATTTCTGATCTTCACGCCGCGCGAAAAGATTGTGCCGCTCGACATGTCACCGGAGGACGCGGCGAAGCTCCTGATCTCCGGTGGTCTCGTCACGCCCGAAGAGCTTGCCGGGCGCATGAAAAAACAGGAGCGGACACGCAAGCCGCTGCCGGCGCCGATCGAAATGTAACTTCCGCTCCTGCTTGGCCCGTACGCGAGATCACGTCTGTTGGTTCCGCCATGTTGCCATGCGATGGCGGTTGAAGGATGACATACGCAATGCTGATCAGACCAGCCACCGCGGAAGACCGTTCCTCCATATGGACCATCATCGAGCCGACGATCCGCGCGGGGGAGACCTACACGCTCGATCGCGACATGAGCCAGACCGATGCCCTCACTTACTGGCTGGGGCCGGACAAAGAGACCTTCGTCGCCGAAGACGAAAGTGGCGAGATCCTCGGTACTTATTACCTCCGCGCCAACCAGGCGGGCGGTGGTGCACATGTCTGCAATTGTGGCTACATGACCGCTGCTGCCGCGGCAGGCAAGGGCGTGGCGCGACAGATGCACGAGCACTCGCTCGTCCGCGCCCGCGAGCGTGGTTTCCGGGCGATGCAGTTCAACTTCGTCGTCAGCGCCAACGAACGCGCCGTTCGTCTCTGGGAAACATTGGGCTTTGAGACGGTCGGCCGCTTGCCCGGCGCCTTCGAGCACCCGACAAAAGGCTACGTTGACGCTCTCGTGATGTTCCGGACGCTGTAAGACGGTTTCGGCGCGCTGTGGGCCGGGCTCGGCTCACCCTGCATGCAGGAAGCGGATCGCCTCGTCGCGGCGGAAAAGGTAGAGCAGGGAGCGTACTGCCTTGCCACGCTCGCTGGTGAGATCGGGGTCGCGCTCGATCAGGTAGGCCGCATCGCGGCGGGCGATTTCCAGCAGGTCGGCATGTGCCTCGAGGCTCGCGATGCGAAAGCCTGGGGTTCCCGACTGGCGCGTGCCGAGCAATTCGCCTTCGCCGCGCAGTTTCAGGTCTTCCTCAGCGATGCGAAATCCGTCTTCCGTTTCACGCATGATCGACAGGCGCGCATGACCAGTTTCGCCCAGTGGCCCCTTGTAGAGCAGGATGCAGGTCGAAGCCTCGTCACCGCGCCCTACGCGTCCGCGAAGCTGGTGAAGCTGCGCCAAGCCGAAGCGCTCGGCATGCTCGATCACCATGATCGTCGCATCGGGAACATCGACGCCGACTTCCACCACTGTTGTTGCGACTAGGAGGCGGATTTCGCTGTTCTTGAACGCCATCATTACGGCATCCTTCTCCGGGCCGCTCATGCGGCCGTGGATCAGGCCGATGGCGCCGCCGAGCGACGAAACGAGCGTTGCATGACGCTCCTCGACCGACATCAGGTCGCTCTCCTCGGACTCCTCTACAAGCGGGCATATCCAATAAGCTTTCTTGCCCTCCGCCAAGGCGCTCTTAAGGCGCCCGACGATCTCGCCGATACGTTCGGTCGGCACTGTGATCGTCTGGATCGGCTTCCGTCCGGCCGGCTTCTCCGTCAGCTTGGAGACGTCCATGTCGCCGAAGGCAGCCAACACCAGTGTGCGCGGTATCGGCGTCGCGGTCATGACGAGCATATGAGGTGTGATGCCCTTCGCAGTCAGCCGCAGGCGCTGGTGGACGCCGAAGCGGTGCTGCTCGTCGACGACAGCCAACATGAGGTTGCGGTAGTTGACGCTGTCCTGGAAGAGGGCGTGGGTGCCGATGACGATCTGCGCCTCTCCGGATGCGATCCTCTCGAGAATATCTTCACGTTCGCGGCCCTTGGTGCGGCCGGTAAGAACCTCGATTCCGAGGCCTGCGGAAGCGGCAAATTTGGAGATCGTCGCATGGTGCTGGCGGGCTAGAATTTCCGTCGGCGCCATGAGGACGGCCTGACCGCCACTTTCAATCACGGCTGCCATCGACATGAGGGCAACCAGGGTCTTACCGGAGCCAACGTCGCCTTGAAGAAGGCGGAGCATGCGGTCCTCGCCGGCCATATCCTTCAGGATGTCGGCGACCGCCGCATTCTGGCTGTTCGTCGGCGAAAACGGCAGAGCCTGCAGGATCTGCCTGCTGATTTGACCGGTGGCGTGTACGGGCTGGCCGGCAACCTTGCGCAATCGTTGGCGAACGAGGCTCAGCGATAGTTGGCCCGCGAGAAACTCGTCATAGGCAAGCCGGCGGCGGGCAGGGGCTTGTGCATCGATATCCGAGGGATCGCGCGGTTCGTGTAGTCCATGGAAAGCGTCTGATATCGAGGGCAGACCCTGCTTTTGCGCAAGAGCGAAGTCGATCCATTCCGGCATTTCCGGCGCGCGCGGCAGCGCCGCTTCGATGATCTTGCGCAATGTCTTCGGCGAAAGACCAGCTGTGAGCGGATAGATCGGCTCGACGAGGGGCAGGTTCTCGGCTTCGCTGGCCTTCACAATGTAGTCGGGATGGACCATCGACGCGCGACCGTTGAACCAGTCGATCTTGCCGCTGACGGTTACCTCCTCGTCCAACGGCAGCTGCTTTTCCAGCCAAGCCGCCTGGCCGCGAAAGAAGACAAGGGTCAGTTCGCCGGTTTCGTCGTGCAGCGTGACGCGATACGGAATGTTGCTCTTGCCGCGCGGCGGCGCCTGGTGACGATCGACCCGCGCCGTGACGGTGACGATTGCACCTTGCGGGGCGCGGGCGATACCCGGTTGGTTTCGACGGTCGATCAGCGAGTGCGGCGCATGAAACAGCAGATCGACGACGCGCGTATCTTCGGGCGTCTCGCGCCCAAGCAGCTTCACCAGCAATTCGGCGATCTTTGGGCCGACGCCGGGCAGGGCGGAAACGGGCGAAAACAGCGGATCGAGAATGGCTGGGCGCATGGCCGCAAAATGCGATGAACAATGCGGCCTTGGCAAGGCTGACAAGCTGCTTTCGAGGGTCTATAGAGGCGCATCAACAGGAAGGTAAAGCCATGACGGGTGTGTCACTCTCGAGCGCCGATCTTGATCCGCGCCGCCGCCGAATCCTCTTTCGCTGCTGGCATCGCGGCATCCGCGAAATGGATCTGGTCTTCGGGCAGTTCGCCGAGAAGGAGATCGCCACCCTGTCCGAGACCGAACTCGACGAGTTCGAAACCATCATGGCCGAAGAGGACAACGATCTCGTGCGCTGGATCATGGGAACATGGCCGGTGCCTGAGCGTTTCCAGACGCCGATGTTTGCGCGCCTTGCCGCTTACAAGCCCGATTTCGAATATCCAGCCGACGCCCTGCCCAGGAATGCCTAATGACCTCAGGTTTTGACGTAAGGAAGCTGTCAGCCGTCGCCGAGCCGCTGACAATCGGCAATGTGCCGACAGGTATGGAAGCATTGTTGCTGGCCGATCTGGCGCGCGCCGGAGAGCCGGTCGCTTACGTGCTTTCCGACGGCCAGCGGATGGTGGACCTTGAGCAGATGCTGGGCTTCGTTGTGCCGGAGATCCCGGTTCTGACCTTGCCGGCCTGGGACTGTCTTCCTTACGACCGCGTTTCCCCGAGCGCCGATACGTCGGCACGCCGTCTCGCGGCGCTGGGCGGCCTGATCGCGCATCACAAGAAGCCACATGCCGCGATCGTGCTGGTGACAGTCAATGCAATGCTGCAGAAAGTCGCCCCACAAGAGATTATCGAAAGCCTTGCCTTCTCAGCTCGCCCCGGAAATACGGTGCGCATGGACGATGTTGCCGGGCGCCTTGAACGCAACGGCTTCGACCGCGTCGCAACGGTTCGCGAGGTCGGCGAATATGCGGTGCGCGGCGGTATTCTCGACGTCTTCGTGCCGGGCTCCGAGGAGCCTGTTCGCCTCGATTTCTTCGGCGACACGCTGGAAAGCATCCGAAGCTTTGACCCGGCAAGTCAGCGCACCACAGGGCAGGTGCGCTCCCTCGACCTCAACCCGATGAGCGAGGTCACACTGACGCCCGATACGATCAGCCGTTTCCGGAAGAATTACCTCTCTTCCTTCGGCGCGGCGACACGCGACGATGCGCTTTATCTCGCCATATCGGAGGGCCGACGCTACCCAGGCATGGAGCATTGGCTGCCGCTTTTCTACGAGAAGCTGGAGACGGTATTCGACTATCTCAAAGACTTCCGGATGGTCACCGATCATACTGTGCGCCAGGCCGCCGAGGAACGGTCCAAGCTCGTCTTCGACTACTATGACGCCCGCCTCAGTTCCGGGCAGCCCAGCAAGGGACAGATGGCGCAAGGGACACCCTACAAGCCCGTGACGCCCAGCCAACTCTACCTGGACGGAAAGACGTTCGCCAGCACGCTCGACGCGTTCAACGCGATGCGAATCTCGCCCTTTAACGAGCATGAGGGAGAGGCGCGGCGTGTGATCAATCTCGACGCGCGGCAAGGCGAGCGCTGGGCACGCTCGAATGCCGAGGGTGGCGGCAATGCCGAGCGGATCAATGTGTTCGACGCTGTCGTGAAGCATATTGCCGACAAGCGCTCGGCTGGCGCGAAGGTCCTGATTTCCGCCTGGTCGGAAGGTTCGCTGGAGCGTCTGCTGCAGGTGCTGAGCGAACACGGGCTCGAGCGCGTGAAGCCGGTCGGCGCGCTGAAGGAGATGGATGGCCTTGCCAAAGGCGAGGCGGCTGCCGGCGTGCTCAGCCTCGAATCCGGATTTGAAGTCGGCAATCTCGTCGTCATCGGCGAACAGGACATTCTCGGCGACCGCATGGTGCGGCGTTCGAAGCGACGCAAGCGCGCCGCCGATTTCATCTCCGAAGTTGCCGGGCTCGACGAAGGTTCGGTCGTCGTCCACGCACAGCACGGTATCGGTCGGTTTGTCGGCCTGAGAACGATCGAAGCGGCGGGCGCACCGCATGCCTGCCTCGAACTGCAATACGCAGACGACGCGAAGCTGTTCCTGCCGGTCGAGAACATCGACCTTCTGTCGCGCTATGGCGGAGAGGGGACGGAAGCGCAACTCGACAAGCTCGGCGGCGGCGCATGGCAGATGCGCAAGGCCAAGCTCAAGAAGCGGCTGCTCGATATGGCGGATGCGCTGATCCGTATCGCAGCTGAGCGACTGACGCGGCATGCGCCCGTGCTAACGACGCCGGAAGGGCTTTACGACGAGTTTGCCGCGCGCTTCCCTTACGACGAGACGGAGGATCAGGATAATGCCATCGAGGCTGTGCGCTCCGACCTTGGAGCCGGTCGGCCGATGGATCGCCTCGTTTGCGGCGACGTCGGTTTCGGCAAGACTGAGGTGGCGCTTCGTGCTGCCTTCGTTGCGGCGATGAACGGCATACAGGTTGCCGTCGTCGTGCCGACCACACTGCTAGCGCGCCAGCACTTCAAGACCTTCGCCGAGCGGTTCCGCGGCCTGCCGGTTCGCATCCAGCAAGCCTCACGCCTCGTCGGGTCGAAGGAATTGGCGTTAACGAAGAAGGAAGTAGCAGAGGGCAAGACGGATATCGTCGTCGGCACCCATGCGCTTCTTGGTGCCGGGATCAAGTTTGCCAATCTCGGGCTGCTGATCATCGACGAAGAGCAGCATTTCGGCGTCAAGCACAAGGAACGCTTGAAGGAGCTGAAAAGCGATGTCCATGTGCTGACGCTCTCGGCGACACCGATCCCGCGCACGCTGCAGCTCGCGATGACTGGGGTGCGCGAGCTGTCGCTGATCACGACGCCGCCGGTCGACCGCATGGCGGTTCGCACCTTCATTTCGCCCTTCGATTCGCTTGTCATCCGCGAAACGCTGATGCGCGAGCACTATCGCGGTGGCCAAAGCTTCTATGTCTGCCCGCGGCTTGCCGATCTGGAGGATGTGCATGCCTTCCTGCGGTCGGATGTACCGGAGCTGAAGGTCGCGGTCGCGCACGGCCAGATGCCCGCCGGCGAGCTTGAGGACATCATGAACGCCTTCTACGAGGGCCGCTATGACGTGCTGTTGTCGACGACGATCGTGGAATCGGGACTCGACGTGCCAACGGCCAATACGCTGATCGTGCACCGCGCCGACATGTTCGGCCTGGCGCAGCTCTACCAGCTGCGTGGTCGCGTCGGACGTTCGAAGGTGCGCGCCTTTGCGCTCTTCACGCTGCCGGTCAACAAGGTGCTGACGGCGACGGCGGAACGGCGCCTCAAGGTGCTGCAGTCGCTCGACACGCTCGGCGCCGGCTTCCAGTTGGCCAGCCACGATCTCGACATCCGCGGCGCAGGAAACCTGCTCGGCGAAGAGCAGTCCGGCCACATTAAGGAGGTCGGCTTCGAGCTCTACCAGCAGATGCTGGAAGAGGCGGTGGCCGAGGTGAAGGGCGTCGACGAAATCCAGGATACCGGCTGGTCGCCGCAGATCTCTGTGGGCACGTCGGTGATGATCCCCGACGGTTACGTGCCGGACCTGCATCTGCGCATGGCACTCTATCGCCGCCTCGGCGAGATCACGGAACTGAAGGAAATCGATGCCTTCGGCGCAGAAATGATCGATCGCTTCGGCCCCATGCCGATCGAGGTCCAGCACCTTCTAAAGATCGTGTATGTGAAATCGCTCTGCCGGGTCGCCAACGTGGAGAAGCTGGATGCAGGTCCCAAGGGGGTGGTCATCCAGTTCCGCAATAAGGAGTTTCCGCATCCAGCGAACCTGGTTGGCTACATCGCCAAGCAGGGGACCATGGCAAAGATTCGGCCGGACCAGAGCGTCTTCCTCACACGCGATCTGCCGACGCCGGAAAAGCGGCTGCAGGGCGCAGCCGTTATCATGACGCAGCTTGCGGAAATGGCGAAGGGGTAAGGGCTCAGTTCATGCCGGCGCGCGCTTCCGCCTTCGCCTTGGCGATGTCGCGAAGCGCGCCTGCCAGAACGTCCGGCGTCTGAGCGCCGCTGACGGCGTATTGCTGATCGAAGATAAAGAACGGCACACCGTTCACGCCCATCTTCTGCGCCGCCTCGATCTCTTCGACCACCAGGACCTTATCGGCATCGGAGGCGAGCAGCGACGCAGTGACCGTGCGGTCAAGGCCTGCCTTCTCGGCAACGTCGAGCAGCACGGCATGATCGCCGACATTGCGGCCTTCCTCGAAGTTCGCCTTGAACAGGCCGTTGACGACCTTGTCCGCCTTGTCGCGGTCCTCAACCATTGCCCAATGGATCAGGCGATGCGCATCCAGCGTATTCGGGCCGATCTTGATCGCGTCAAAATCGAACTTGATGCCGACTTCACGACCAAGCTCAGTCAGCATCTTGTGTCCTTGGGCAACGCGCTCGGCACCGCCAAGCTTCTCCTCCAGCGCCTTCTTCTGGTCGACGCCATCAGGCGGATAATCGGGGTTGAGGCGGTAGGGGCGCCAGTTGATATCCACGCCGACCTCGTCCTGAACTTCAGCGATCGCAAGCTCGAGCCGGGCCTTACCGAGATAGCACCACGGGCAGACGACGTCCGAGACAACGTCGATGGTAATGCGTTCCATGGGCTTTTCCTTCTTTCTCAAATCGAAACCTTCCCGCCATCTAGTCCCTGCGGCGGGCGACTTCAACCAGGCAGAAAAAAGGAACCTGCTATTGGACGCTCTGATCCCACCATGCCGGCAACTGGTAGCCATAGAGCGGCACGGAGTCCGGATGAGCGATGCGCTTGTTGCGCGCAACCCACTGCTGATCAACATGGTAAAGCGGCAGGACATAGTGCCCCGACAGCAACATCCGATCATGAGAACGCACCGCCGCGGTAAAGTCTTCAGCCGACCGGGCCATAAGGATGTGCTGGATCAGCGTATCGATGTCAGGGTCGGAAACTCCGGCGAAATTGTCTGTGCCTTCGCGCTCCTTGGCCGCGGAAGACCAACGTCCGAGCTGTTCGATGCCCGGCGAGAGGGACGACGTATAGGACTTGATGATCACGTCATAGTCGAAGCTGCTCGTGCGGCTCTGATATTGGGAATCGTCCACCGTGCGGATGGTCGCGGCAATGCCGAGCAGTTGCAGTGAACGCTGATAGGAGACTGCGAGCTTCTCCTGGTCGGTGTTCTGCGTCATGATCTCGAAAGCAAGCGGACGTCCGTCGGCGTCGCTCATCTTGCCATTCTTGATCGTATACCCTGCTTCCTTGAGGAGCGCGGCTGCCTGCTTCAGGACATTGCGATCGCGGCCCGATCCGTCGGTGACTGGGAGCTTGTAGGTGCCATCCAGGATCGCTGGTTCGATTCGATCCTTGATCGGGCCGAGAAGCTTCAGCTCGCGTTCGTCCGCCGGCACCCCGAAACTCGACAGATCCGAGTTCTGCCAGAAACTCTCTGTGCGGATATAAGCGTTCGAGAAGAGGTTCTTGTTCGCCCATTCGAAATCGAAGACCAGCGACAGCCCCTCGCGAAGCTTCGCGTTGGCAAAGACCGGCCGCCGGGTGTTGAAGACGAAGCCGAACATGCCGCTCGGCAGCTTGGGTTCGAACGTATCCTTGACGACGTTGCGTGAGGTCACTGCCGGGAAATTGTAAGCACTTGCCCAATGGCCGGGACTTCCGTCCGGATAGATATCGATGTCACCCTTCTTGAAAGACTCGAACAGGGTGGTGTCCTGCAGGAAATACTGCACCGTTATCTGATCGTAGTTGTCGAGCCCAACCTTGGCCGGAATGTCCTTTCCCCAGTAATTGGGATCGCGTTCGAAGGTGATGCTCTCGCCCGGCTTCAAAGACTTGATCTTGTAAGGACCAGATCCCACGGGAGGTGTGAGCGTCGAACGATCGAATGTCTCTGGATCGATGGCATGTTTCGGCAGGATCGGCGTGGAGCCGGCCAAAATCATCGGGAATTCGCGATCAGCCTTGTCGTTGAAGGTGAAACGAACGCTGTGGTCGCCCACCTTCTCCATCTTCTCGACCGCATTCAATCGCGTGCTGAAGGGAACGCGCCCCTTTTCCTTGAGCAAATTGAGAGTGAAAATCACATCATCGGGCGTCACCGGCTGCCCGTCCGACCATTTGGCGGCTGGATTGAGATTGAACTGGATAAACGTCCGGTCTTCGTCCCATTCGACGGACTCTGCCAGCAGGCCGTAGAGGGCGAAGGGTTCATCGCGCGAGCGCAGCATCAGCGTCTCGAAAACGAGATTTCCGTACTCCGGATCCCACATGCCGCGCGCCGTCGTGCGCATGCTTTTCAAGATGAAGGGATTGAGGCTGTCGAAGGTCCCGACGACGCCATAACTGATCTTCCCACCCTTTTTCACATCGGGATTGACGTAAGGAAGGTGCTTGAAATCGGCGGGCAGGGCCGGCACGCCATGCATCGCGATGCCATGCACCGGCTCAGCGAGAGCCGCGCTGCCAACGAGTGTAAAAATGACGGGAAGAACGATCCGAAGCATCGTTGAGGTCCTTTCAGGGAACGGCACGATTCGGCGCAAGACTATCATGCAGCCACCGCAGTTCACCATCCGCGCCGAATTCTTTCGGATGACCCCGAAAAGGTCAAAGAAATACTGGATATCTGGCCCGACGCAATGTAACAGGGGAACCCGAAGTCGGGGGGTCATGCATTTGCCTCATTGTTCTAAGAGGTGGATTGCGAACAACCCTGTTGGTGAGGATGGCACGTTGTCGTCCCTAAGGGATTTCAGGAGACGGAATTCGTTATGATGTTCAAGGCTGAAAACAAAACGCGGGCAGCCCTGTCCGTTCTGGCAGTGATGCTCGGTGCTGCAGCAGCTCCCGTATCGTCCTTCGCGCAGGATGCAGCGGCCTCCGCCGACCCGGCTACTGCTGCCGGCGCCCCGCGTCTCGGCTGGTACAAGACCTGTAGCAAGCAGGAAGACAATGATGTCTGCGTCGTTCAGAACGTTGTTCTCGCAGGCGGCGGCCAGCTCGTCACGGGCGTTGGCCTCATCAGCGTTTCCGGCAAGATCAACAACAAGAGCCTTCAGGTTTCGGTTCCGCCGGCTCGTCTGATCCCGCCAGGTGTCGCGATGCAGATCGACGGCGGCAAGGCCCAGAAGATCGACTACCTGATGTGCATGCCCGACCGTTGTGTCGCCCAGATCCCGCTGACTGACGCCATGGTCGCCAGCCTGAAGAAGGGCACCGATCTGGTTCTCACCTCGATCAACTTCCGCCGCGCGCCGAACCCGATCAAGATCTCGCTCGAAGGCTTCACCGGCGCCTTTGATGGCGAACCGGTTTCCGCTTCCAAGCTTGCTGAGAGCCAGAAGAGCCTGCAGGACAGCATGCAGAAGAAGGCTGACGAAGCCCGCAAGAAGCTTGAAGAGGCCCAGAAGGCTGCCAAGGCTCAGTAATTCTGAGCCATCGGATTCGCAAAGAACCCGGCCTTGCGCCGGGTTTTTTGTTACACGACTCAAGCAAAGAAAAACCCCGCGGGAGGAGCGGGGTTTTGAATGATATTAGCGGACGTTAGTGGGCCAAGTTCATCTTGGGTTTGAACTGCCCCGTCGGTGCCATATCGAAAATCTGATAGATCTGTTCGTTACGGAGCGGTACGCCGCTTTCATCGTTGATCAGGTTCTGCTCGGATACGTAGGCAACGTATTCGTTTTCATCATTCTCGGCCAGCAGATGGTAGAAGGGTTGATCCTTGCTGGGGCGCACTTCGGCGGGAATGGAGTTCCACCATTCTTCCGTATTCGCGAATTCCGGATCGACATCGAAGATCACGCCGCGAAACGGAAATACCTTGTGCCGAACCACTTCACCGATACTGAACTTTGCTACTCTTTCTTTCATGGTACGACTTCCTTTCATCACCTGATTTGGTGATTGGCCCCGCTCAAATCAAGATTTTTGCGGGATCTCGTCACATGAGTGTCACATCCGCTATCAAATAACTGTGACATCCGGTCAGGCGAAAGCCCCGGCGAACCGGGGCTTTCTCTCTTCTTAGGAGGAATAGTACATGTCGTATTCGACCGGATGCGGCGTCATGTCGAAGCGCATGACTTCCGCCATCTTCACCTCGATGAAGCTATCGATCTGGTCGTCGTCGAATACACCGCCGGCGGTTAGGAACTTGCGGTCCTTGTCGAGGCTTTCCAGCGCTTCGCGCAGCGAGCCGCAAACCGTCGGGATTTTCTTCAGTTCCTTCGGCGGCAGGTCATAAAGGTCCTTGTCCATGGCCTTGCCAGGATGGATCTTGTTCTTGATGCCATCGAGACCGGCCATCAGCATGGCGGCAAAAGCGAGGTATGGGTTTGCCATCGGATCGGGGAAGCGGACTTCGACGCGCTTGGCCTTCGGGTTGGTGCCGAACGGAATGCGGCACGATGCCGAACGGTTGCGGGCCGAGTAGGCGAGCAGGACCGGAGCTTCATAGCCCGGAACGAGACGCTTGTAGGAGTTCGTCGACGGGTTGGTGAAGGCGTTCAGCGCCTTTGCGTGCTTGATGATGCCGCCGATGTAGTAGAGGCAGGTTTCGGACAGGCCTGCGTATTCGTCGCCGGCGAAGGTCGGCTTGCCGCCCTTCCAGATCGACTGGTGCACGTGCATGCCCGAGCCGTTGTCGCCGAAGATCGGCTTCGGCATGAAGGTTGCCGTCTTGCCGTAAGCGTTGGCGACCTGGTGCACGACGTACTTGTAGATCTGCATCTTGTCGGCGTTGCGGACGAGCGTGTCGAACTTGATGCCGAGCTCGTGCTGGGCAGCCGCCACTTCGTGGTGGTGCTTTTCGACGACCACGCCCATTTCCGACAGAACCGTCAGCATTTCCGAACGCATGTCCTGGCAGCTGTCGATCGGCGGAACCGGGAAATAGCCGCCCTTGACACGCGGACGGTGGCCGAGGTTGCCGGTTTCATATTCGGTGTCGTCGTTGGACGGCAGTTCCGTGGAATCGAGCTTGAAGCCGGTGTTGTAGGGATCTGCCTTGTAGCGGACGTCGTCGAAGACGAAGAATTCAGCTTCTGGACCAACGAAGACCGTGTCGCCGATGCCGGATGCCTTGAGGTAGGCTTCAGCCTTCTTGGCGGTGCCGCGCGGATCGCGATTGTAGGCTTCGCCGGAGACCGGATCGAGAATATCGCACAGAATGACCATGGTGGACTGCGCGAAGAACGGGTCCATGTGAACCGTTTCGGGGTCTGGCATCAACACCATGTCGGATTCGTTAATGGCCTTCCAGCCGACGATCGAAGAGCCGTCGAACATGACGCCGTCAGCGAACATGTCCTCGTCGACACAGACCACATCCATCGTGAGGTGCTGCAGCTTGCCCTTCGGGTCGGTGAAGCGAAGGTCTACGAACTTGACGTCGTTTTCCTTGATTTGCTTAAGAATTTCGCTTGCGGTCGCCATTAAATAGTTCCTTTATTTGAGATGACGATACTTTGGTTCACCCGAAGGCGATAAAGATTAGATGGCATCGATGCCGGTTTCGCCGGTACGGATGCGGATAACCTCTTCGACGTTGGAGACGAAAATCTTGCCGTCGCCGATGCGGCCGGTCTGGGCGGCTTTGCGGATCGCGTCAATGACGGCCTCCGCGTTTTCGTCCGCGAGGACAACCTCCACCTTCACCTTCGGCAGGAAATCGACGACATACTCCGCGCCCCGGTAGAGTTCCGTATGGCCTTTCTGGCGACCGAAGCCCTTCGCTTCCGTAACTGTAATACCCTGCAGGCCAACTTCCTGAAGGGCTTCCTTCACTTCGTCGAGCTTGAAGGGCTTGATGATCGCTTCGATCTTTTTCATGAGAAAATGACTCTCCGCTTCTCCCGTTAATGGCAGGCTCAGACCTGCTTTCCGTCATGATGCAGTTATCGTGCCAGTTGGGAAGCGGATTTTTCAGAAATTGACGCAGATCAGGCGCAGGAACCCATAATCGGGCAGATTTTCACTGGTTTTGGGCTGAAATTCTTCGACAATCGACATGCAATCGGCAAATCCGGCTCATTTTTCGCAATATTCCCCCGCGCTAATAGTCGATGACAAAACTCGCCATTAGCCTAACCTTTGTGCGTTTGCACATTTTTCGATCTTTTCGCCGATCATTCGACAGGTTGTTATTTAGGCGATTTCTGTTTGAATGCGGCGATGACCGCGGGAATCTCCAATCTACTCCTCACGCCGGAAGAAATGACAGCAGTCGATACGGCAGCCGCCGCGTCCGGCATCGATAGCTATGCCCTTATGCAACGAGCAGGTGCCGCCGTCGCCGCCAGTTTGTTGCGTGATTTTCCCGCGGTTCTTCGCGCCGTCGTTCTTTGTGGTCCGGGCAACAACGGCGGCGACGGCTATGTTGCCGCATGCTTGCTAGCTGATAGCGGCGTTGCCGTCGTCGTATTCCAGATGGGCGAACCGGAGAAGCTCAACGGCGATGCCGCCCGGGCCAGGGACAGTTTTCCGAACGCAGTACAGCCGCTTGAGACGTATCAGCCACGGAATGGCGACGTAATCATCGATGCCTTGTTCGGTGCTGGCCTTGCCCGCGATGTTCCGAAGAGCGTCGCTGACGTGATTGAGCGAGTGAAGCAGGCGCAGGTGCCGGTAATTGCCGTCGACCTGCCATCGGGCGTGGACGGTCGTACGGGAACCGTCCGAGGGGCGGCCTTCACGGCCGTTCGGACCGTTACTTTCATGACGCGGAAACCCGGCCATCTCCTGATGCCCGGGCGCGAACTCTGCGGCGAACTGGAAGTCTTCGACATTGGCATACCCGCCCGTATCGTTCGCGCCGAGAAAAAACTGCAAATCGCCGAGAACCAGCCGGAATGTTGGCGCCAGGTGCTGCCTTCAAGCGGACTGGAAACACATAAATACAAACGCGGTCACCTCGTCGTCTTCTCCGGCGAAACAGGCAAGACCGGCGCCGCCCGAATGTCGGCGATGGCGGGGCTGAAGGCCGGGGCAGGACTCGTGACAATCGCCGCGCCGGGAGATGCAGTCGCAGAGAATGCGGCGCACCTTACGGCGATCATGCTGCATCCGATCGAAGAGGAAGCCGCACTCGGCAACTGGCTGCACGACGAGCGGCTGCAGACGTTCGTTCTCGGCCCAGGCTTCGGAGTCGGTGACAAGGCGCGGCGCTTCGTCGCCGCACTTTCCGACCGCCATCTCGTGCTCGACGCAGACGGGCTTTCGTCGTTTAAGGATGCCCCGGATGAACTATTTTCACAGTTCTCCGGCGAGCCGCGGCTGGTGCTAACGCCACATGAGGGGGAGTTCGGCCGGCTGTTTCCCGATATCGCCGCTGACACAGCCATGGGAAAGGTCGAAAAAGCGCAGGCTGCCGCGGCACGGGCGAATGCCGCCATCGTCTACAAGGGCGCCGATACCGTCATCGCCTCGCCTGACGGCAGAGCCTGCATCAACACCAACGCACCGGTTTGGCTCGCAACCGCCGGCTCCGGCGATGTTCTCGCAGGCGTCATTGGAGCGCTGATGGCCCAGGGCGTTCCTGCGTTCGAGGCGGCCGCGGCCGGCGTCTACATGCATGGAGAGGCCGGCATGCGCGCTGGCAAAGGACTGACCGCGGAAGAGCTGGCGACTGAGGTTCGTCCGCTCTGACGACAAGCCTATCGCAACACCGCTTCCTGTAGCGCCATCGCCCCAAAGGGCGCATTGACCTTGCCTTCATGGATCATGAAGGCAAAGACATCCCGCGGTTCGGTTGCAACCTTGCGATCGCCATCGATGAGAGGCAGATCGCCGGGTACCTTGCCATCCGCCCAGGTTTCGAGGCGCGTAGCCCAGTTTTTCAAGTCGCCCGGCGAGTAGCAGGTCCTGATATCGTCCGAACCTTTCTGAAGGCGCGCATAGACGAAGTCGGCAGTTACATCCGCGATCATCGGGTAATCGAAGTGTTCCGCGCAGACAGGCGCAACGCCGTATTTCGAAAGCAACGCCACGAATTCCGGCACCTTGAACGAGTCATGGCGTACCTCGACGACGTGCTTCAGAGGCAAGCCATCCTGCTTGTTCGGCAGCAGCTTGAGGAAGGCTTCGAAATCATCCGGATCGAACTTCTTCGTCGGGGCGAACTGCCAGAGGATTGGGCCCAGGTGCGGGCCGAGCTCCGTCAGGCCCTGAGTGAGAAAGCGCTCCATCGACTCGCCAGCCTCCGCGAGCACACGACGATTGGTGACAAAACGGCTGGCCTTGAGCGAAAAGATGAAGCCCTCAGGCACATCCGCGGCCCATTTGGCGAAGGTTTCCGGCTTCTGCGAACTGTAATAGGTGCCGTTGATCTCAATGACCTTTAGCTTGCGGCTTGCATAGTTCAGTTCGTCCTTCTGCTTCAGATCCCCAGGGTAGAAGTGGTCCCTCCATGCCTCGAAGGTCCAGCCGCCGATGCCGACGCGAATGTTGCCGGATTTCGTCATTCCTTCCTCCTCTGATTATCTCAGTCCGCCGACTTGCTTTGCCATATCGACAATCACCCATCCTGGCCTATGCGGATTCTCGCGGCGACCCGTTTCCTGAAAGCCAAACGCCCGGTAGAGCGCAATATTCCGTTCCATGCGAGCATTCGTGTAGAGACGAACTTCCGGAAGCCCCCATTCCCGCGCCGTCTCTTCCACCCATCTCAGAATGGCAAGGCCGTACTGGGCGCCCTGAAATTTCGGGGAGACAGCAATGCTGAAGAGCATCACATGGTCTGGGTGCCGTTCAACGACGGCCAGGCCGGCAAGCTCTCCTTGCACCTCCCGCAACCAGACCTCACCGCGACCGATGCGCGGTGTGTAGTCTTCGGTAACGGGAATCGGCGGGCGGCCAAGGAGACGCGTGTATGGAGCATAGGCTTCGGCGGTCAGCGCCTCGACCGCCTGCAGGTCATCGAGCGACGCCGCTCTCAACATCACTCGGCTGCCACTACAGTTTTTCGTGTGGGACGCCGCTCAAGCAGCTCCTTCAGGAATTGCCCGGTATAGGACCGCTTCTCCTTGACGATAGCTTCCGGCGTGCCGACGGCGACGATCTCCCCACCACCATCGCCACCTTCCGGACCGAAATCGAGAATCCAGTCCGCCGTCTTGATGACTTCGAGATTGTGCTCGATGACGACGACCGAATTCCCCTGGTTGACCAGCTCCTGCAGCATCTCCAGGAGCTTGGCGACGTCGTGGAAATGCAGGCCGGTCGTAGGCTCGTCGAGGATGTAGAGGGTGCGGCCCGTCGATCGCTTCGACAGTTCCTTTGCCAGCTTGACGCGCTGCGCCTCGCCACCGGACAGCGTATTCGCCTGCTGTCCGACCTTGATGTAGCCGAGGCCGACATCCTTCAGGGCCTGCA
>Ga0102593_1001331_pt1 | contig 24721 bp, 21 predicted proteins | sample AraplaCol_mMS_r2_2_FD_76862 | JGI IMG/M metagenome (GOLD analysis project Ga0102593, IMG submission 76862) | Arabidopsis root microbial communities from North Carolina, USA - plate scrape MF_Col_mMS_r2 (SPADES assembly) (version 2) | ecosystem: Host-associated > Plants > Roots > Endosphere...
TCCCCGATTCCCCGATCCCCCGATTCCCCGATTCCCCGATTCCCCGATTCCCCGATTCCCCGATTCCCCGATTCCCCGATTCCCGATTCCCGATTCCCGATTCCCGATTCCCGATTCCCGATTCCCGTCTTTTGACACCGGTTACCAAAACCCCGCTATCATCCCCTGACACCGCCCCGCCGCGCGCTTTCGCGCCGGCCAGAACCACCGGAGAGGCCCGATGTTCCGCAAGACCTACCACGCCACCCACCCGGACATGATGGCCGGCGCCAGCAACGACCAGCTGCGCGAGCGCTACCTCATCGAAGGCCTCTTCGTTCCGGGACAGGTCGTCCTGAACTACTCGCACAACGAGCGCTTCGTCATCGGCGGCGCCGCGCCGACCACCGCATCGGTGTCGTTGCCTGCGCAGACCGAACCGGCCTCGGCCGCCGGCAAGCCGTTCCTCGAGCGTCGCGAGCTGGGCATCGTCAATGTCGGCTCAGGCACCGGCACCGTCACCGTCGACGGCACCGCGCACACGCTGGATCCGAAGGACGGCCTGTACGTGCCGATGGGCAGCGCGGACGTGGTGTTCGCATCCAACGACGTGGCCAATCCCGCCAAGTTCTACCTCGCTTCCACGCCGGCGCATGCGCGCTTCGAGGTCAAGCACATCTCCATCGCGCAGGCCGTTCCGCTGGAACGCGGCGCGCTGGAAACCTCGAACGAGCGCACGATCTACCAGTACATCGTTCCGGCCACGGTGAAGTCGTGCCAGCTGCTGCTGGGCCTGACGATCCTCAAGCCCGGCAGCGTCTGGAACACCATGCCGCCGCACCTGCACGACCGCCGTTCGGAGGTCTATTTCTACTTCGATCTCGCCGACCAGCGCGTCATGCATTTCATGGGCGATCCGGCGGACATGCGCCACCTGGTCATCGCCAACGACGAAGCCGTCGTGTCGCCGCCGTGGTCGATCCACATGGGTTCGGGCACGAAGAACTACTGCTTCATCTGGGCCATGGGCGGCGAGAACCTCGATTACACCGACATGAACCAGCTGGACATCTGCCAGCTGAAGTAAGCACGCCGCCGTACTCGCACACAGCACAAGGGGAAGGGTTCATGGGCAATGCGTTCAGTCTCGAAGGCAAGGTCGCGCTGGTCACCGGCGCCAACACGGGCCTCGGCCAGGGCATCGCGGTCGCGCTTGCGCAGGCGGGTGCGGACATCGCCGCCGCCGGCATCCAGGCGCCGCTGGAGACCGAAGAGAAGGTGCGCGCGCTCGGCCGCCGCTTCGTGTCGATCGAAGCGAACCTGTCGAGCGTGGAGCCCATCGACCGCGTCGTGCGCGAAACGCTCGACGGCCTGGGCGGACTGCACATCCTGGTCAACAACGCCGGCCTGATCCGTCGCGCCGACGCGGTGGATTTCACCGAGAAGGACTGGGACGACGTGATGAACGTGAACATCAAGGGCGCGTTCTTCATGGCGCAGGCGGCGGGCCGGCACATGATCGCCAACGGCGGCGGCAAGATCGTCAACATCGCCTCGATGCTGTCGTTCCAGGGCGGCATCCGCGTGCCGTCGTACACCGCCAGCAAGAGCGGCATCGCCGGCATCACGCGCCTGCTCGCCAACGAGTGGGCGAACAAGGGCATCAACGTCAACGCGATCGCGCCGGGCTACATGGCGACCGACAACACCGCGCAGCTGCGCGCGGACGAGGCGCGCAGCGCGCAGATCCTCGATCGCATCCCGGCCGGACGCTGGGGCCTTCCGGAAGATCTCGGCGGCACGGCGGTGTTCCTTGCATCGCGCGCTTCGGATTACGTCAATGGCGCGATCATCCCGGTGGATGGTGGGTGGTTGGCGCGTTGATGGCTTTGCTTGGCCCTGCTTTGAAGTCTTGCTTTGAAGTCCCTCTCCCACCGGGAGAGGGATTGGGGTGAGGGGTAACGAAGCCACAGTGGTGAACTGCTGTGAACGCGCAGCGCTGCGATGTTGCACTTGAAAAGCAGAGTGGGTTCCAGCTTTCGCTGGAATGACGGTGAAGTTGTTCCACCGCAACGAAACTACCCACGCGCTGCGGGCCTGGATTCCGGCCTTCGCCGGGATGACGACAAGGGAGACGGACATGCTGCGATTCATGCTGCTGTGCATGCTGGCCATGGTCACCGCGACCCACGCCGCCGAACCCCGCCGCGACTCCTACGTCGAGAACGCGCGCGACATCGCGGTGCAGCAGCCCGGCCCGCACGAAGGCGAAGGCACCACCACCGCGTATCCCTTCTTCGAACAGGCCGACGGCTTCGACATCGTCTTCCGCCAGCGCGCACTGCATCCGGGTGCCACCATCGGCGAGCACCGCAACGACAAGGACGAGATCTACTACGTGCTTTCCGGTCGCGGCGAACTCCTGCTCGATGGCAAGCGTCGCGATGTCGGCCCCGGCGATGCGATCCTCACGCGCGACGGCAGCACGCACGCGCTCGCGCAGCGCGGCGATGCGGACCTGGTCATCATCGTCGTCTACCGCAAGCGCGCGCCGCGCTGACGAGCCGCACTCCGGTGAAGAACCGGTGACGCGTTCGCGCTTCGACGACGTGCATGAACGAAGCGCGTTCGCGTTCGCCCGACCTTAACCGTCTCCCGAACAGCATGGGCCATCGTCCACTGAAGGGAGCCTATCGATGGAATCGGGCAAGCGCGAACTCATCGCACCCAATGGCGACAAGCGATTCGTGCGTCGCGACGAGAAGGGACGGTTCAAGGAATCCGACGACGTCAGCCGCTCGCTGTCGCAGGATCGTCGCCGTGATTCCGATACGGACGTGAAGTCCGGCCAGGGCGATCGCGGCGACCACAAGCGTTGAGGCAGGCGCGATGAACTCCCGCCAGCTCATGATCGCGATGGCGATCATCCTTGCCATTGCCGTCATCGGTTTCGTGTACCTGCACAGCCGCAAGGCGGCGCCGTTGCAGGATGCGTCGCCGGATGCGACGAGTGCGTTGTACATCGGCGTCGATGCCGCCACGTAGGATGGGTTGGGCGACGCCCAACCCATCGTCCAGCGCAACCGGCGCCCGTGCGATGGGTTTGGTTACACCAAACCCATCCTACGATTCGCGATCCGGGCGTTCTTCCTTCGGCCCACGCAACTTCTCGATCGCCTCTTCCGACACCGAACGCAGGTGGATGTCCTGCTGCGAGAAAGGCAATTCGATCCCCGCCTCGTTCAACGCGATATAGATACGCGTGACCAGATCGCTGCGAATGGACGCTGAGTTGTCGTAATCGTAGGTCCACGCACGGATGCCGAAGTTCAGCGCACTCGCACCGAAGCCGAGGAACAGCACCACCGGCTCCGGACTCGACACGATCCCGGTCGTCTGCAAGGCCGTTCGCTGCAACAACGCCGACAACTTCGCCGGATCCGAGCCGTAGGCCACGCCGATGTCGATGTCGAGCCGGCGATTGCGATCCAGCAGCGTCCAGTTGGTCAGCTTCTCCGACAGCAGCGTGCCGTTGGGCACCACCACGTCGGCGCCGTCGAAGGTCTTGATCGTGGTGGCGCGCATGCCGATCTCGCGCACGCGGCCGGACGTGCCGGTGATTTCCACCACGTCGCCCGGCTGGATCGGCCGCTCGAACATCAGGATCAGACCGGAAACGAAGTTGTTCACCACGTTCTGCAGGCCGAAACCGATGCCCACGCCCAGCGCGCCGAAGATGAAGGCCAGCTGCGTCATCTTGAAGCCGGCCGCAGTCAGCGCGACCAGCGCACCGAGCAGCAGCACGGCGTAGTACGTCAGCGACGCGACCGAGTTGCCCACGCCGCGCGGCAGCGACATGCGCGTGAGCACTTCCTCCTGCAACAGGTAACGCGTCGCCTTCGCCGCCCAGAACGCGACGTAGATCGACACGAAGAACACCAGCACGTGGCCGAGGCTGATGCCGATCTCGCCGATCTGGAACGTCCGCGTGAGGATCGATTCGAAGAATGCGTACACCGGCCGGAACACGCGGAAGCGGTTCGCCGCGAACACCACCCAGCCGATGATCGCCGCCAGCGACAACAGCCGCACGATCAACGTGAACAGCGGCGTCGCCTTCTCGCGCACCACGCGCAGCCGCGCATCGCCACCGCGCGCAAGCAGCAGCTGCAACAGCGCGACCGCCACCGTCATGCCCGCGTACAGCACGAGGGCGAGGTAGCCGCTGTCTATCACCGCGCTGCTGAGCATTTCGGCGAGCGACACATTGCCGACGATGTTCGAGACGATCGAGATGCCCAACGCGACCACGCTGAACCACGCCGCGAAGTGCACGACGCGACCCATCCGCATCTCGAGGACGTGTCCGTCCGGAACGGCATGCCTGTGCTGGCGCGCGCGCCACAGCAATCCCAGCGTGAGCAGCAGCGCGAGCGAGGCGAGCACCAGGTGGTACCAGCGGTACACCAGCGCATTGGGGACGAAGAAGATCGCGATGCGTTCGAGCAGGTACAACGCGGTCGCGACATACGGCCACAGGCCGAGCAGGCGCTTGGCCTGCGGGGGCAACAGGCGCAGCACCGGGATCAGCGCGACCAGCATCGCGAACTGGTGCGCCAGCAGCGGCGCATCGGGCTCGAACGCCAGCACGCCCATCATCGACAGCAGCAGCCACGACGAGAACGGCCGCTGCAGCACGCGCGTGGTCGCATCGACGGGTTCGGGCTCGGCGCCGGCCTTCTCCGCTTCGCGACGCGCACGTCGCGCGCGCCACGACAGCAGCAACAGCACCGGCAGCAGCAGGATCTGCAGGACGTGCAGGGCGCGCTGGTTGCCGAAGTCGGACGCGCCGTACTCGGCGAGGAACCGGGCCTCGATGTCGAGGCCGTTCTTGATCGACGTCATCGCGCCGTCGGAATCCGTGTCGACCTGGCGGGCCTTCCATAATGGCGGCGAGTCCAGGCGGATCAGGCGGCTGTCGATGTAGTCGATCGCCTCGGCGACCGAACGCAGGCCGACCTGGATGCGCGCATCGACGAGGTTCGCGCGACGGCCCAGCGAAATCTGCCGCGCCAGCGGCTTCGACAGGGCCTGCTCGGCGGCCTTCAGTTGCGCGACCAGCGCATCCACGCGGCTGGCCAGCGCCGCCGGCATGTTGCCGCCGCTCGCCATCTGCTGCGTGGCTTCCCAGTCGGCGCGTCGCTGCGCGAGCTGCGCGGCGCTCTGGCCGTAGGGCGCGGTCGCGGCGCGCATGTCGTCCTGCCAGCGCGCGAACCGGCGTGCGTCGAACTTCCAGTGGCGCTCGAAACTCTCAAGGCGCATCACCGGCAGCGCGCGCAGGTCGCCGGCGCGGAACATCTTCGCCTTCTCGTCGACGGAACGCGCGATGGCGTCGAGCTGCGGCGCGAGGCGGTCGGTCGGATCCTCCTGCTGCGCGCGCAGCGTGACGGCTTCGGCGAAGCGCTCGTCGGTGTCGGCGCGCAGCGGGATGTCGGCCACCGGAATGGCGACGGGCGCCTTCGGGCCTTCGGGCACGGCGATGGCCGGCGCGGCGCTCTTGGTCTGCGCGAACGCCGGCGCCATGGCCGAAATGGCCAGGACACAGCCCAGAACTATGGTGCGGAACGAACGAAGCATCATGCCTCCGGCGACTCCCGGCGAAGTCTATCGCGCCAGATGGTCCGATTCCGGAACGGGGGTCGGCGGACCGGTCGGCGAACCGACAGAGTCGGCGAGTTCGACACAGTCCTCGCGTCGCTATATTCGCCGCGGCGTCGCGTTCGCGGCGTCAAGGATCACGACATTCCAAAGGGGAAAGGATGCGCAAGAAGATGATGCTGGCGGTCGCATGTGCGGCCGCCACGGGCATGGGCGCCTGGGCGATGGGGATCGCGCCGGCGACGACGACAGCGCCTGAAGCGGCGGACGCGCCGCTACCGCCGCAGGCACACGCCGCGAAGCACACACCGACGGTCGGGCCGGACGCCGCGTTCGTGGCGAGGACGCGCGAGCTGGACGCACGTGTCGCACGCCAGAAGGCATTGGATGTGGGCGATGCCGATTCGTTCGGACGTCCGGTGCGCTGGCTCGGCCTGCTGAGCATGCGCGCGGTGCAGTTGCGCCGCGATTGCACGCCGATGCCGGGCGATCCGGCCGATGCACGCTGCCTGCAGATCACCGATCCGATGGGCAGCGGCTACGGTTCGTATCGCGATCTGGCCCACATCACGCTGCCTGGAGGCAGTCTGAACTCCATGCTGTGCCAGTGGGGATCGGCGAGCGTGGAAGGAGCTTTCGTCAATGAAACGACGTTCAACAATACGGGCTCGTTGACGATGTACCCGTCGATCACGCTGGAAAGCGAGGTGCTCGGCAAGCTGGCGCTCACCAACCCCGACACCGGACAGCCGATGGACGGCACGCTGGAACTCTACCCGGCGCCCACGCACGTGTTCGCGGCATTGTCGCCGGGCCAGTCGCTCAATTTCGACCAGCCCACGACGCGTACATGCGTAGGCGGCCTGCTCACGCGGCGTACGCTGGTGCAGTACTACGGACTGACCGATCGTCAGGTCGACCGCGTATTCGCAAAGCCCATCACGCTGCGCTTGAACGTCGACGTGATGAGCTACGGCCTGTACGCCGGCAATGCCGGTTAAAACGTGCGTTTCGTGGGCGACTGACGCCCTTCCGTACGCCCGCGCGGTGGGACCGCGCGGGCGCTCGCATTACTTCGCAGCGACGCCCGAACCGCGCTGCTGCGTCGCGATCCAGTCGTCCACCGACGCCTCCAGCACCGCCAGCGGCACCGCGCCGTTGCCGAGCACCAGGTCGTGGAAGGCGCGGATGTCGAAACGATCGCCCAGCCTGGCGCGCGCGCGTTCACGCAGTTCGACGAACTTCAGGTGGCCGATCTTGTACGAACACGCCTGTCCCGGCTGCACGAGGTAGCGATAGACCTCGGTCCGGACCTCGCTCTCGGGCATGCCGGTGTGCGCGCGCATGTAGTCCATCGCCTGCTGCGGCGTCCAGCGCTTGCGATGCAGGCCGGTGTCCACGACCAGCCGCACGGAGCGGAAGAGTTCCGCACGCAGGCGGCCCAGGTCGCCCCACGGATCGTCCTTGTACAGGCCCATTTCCGACGCCAGCTGCTCGGCGTACAGGGCCCAGCCCTCGGTGAACGCGCTGGGATTGAGGCTGCGACGCAGCATCGGCAGGTCGGTCAGCGTCTGCGCGATGGAGATCTGGAAATGATGGCCCGGCGATCCCTCGTGGTAGGTCAGCGTCGGCAGGCTCCAGCGCGTGTTGGCCTTCAGGTTGCCGAAGTTGACGAAGAAGATGCCGGGGCGCGAGCCGTCCAGCGCAGGCTGGATGTAGTACGCACCGGGCGCATTGGCTTCGGCCTCCTTCGGCACCGCGCGCACGTCCAGGGGCTGCCGCGGCGTGCGGCCGAAGTACTGCGGGACGTGCGGATCGAGCTTGGCGAGGTTGTGGCGGATATCGGCGATCAGCTCCGCATGACCCGCCTCGGTATCGGCGTACTGGAAGCGCGCATCGGTCACCAGCGCGGACATGCGTTCGCCGACACTGCCCTTCGTCATACCCTGCGCGCGCAGGCGTTCGTCCATCTCGCGTTCGATGCGGGCGACCTCGGACACGCCGAGTGCATGGATCCTGTCGGCATCGAGGTTGGTGCTGGTATTCCAGCGCAGGGCAGCGTCGTAGTACGCCGCGCCACCCGGCAGCGCCCACATGCCGTGATCGCCCGGCTTGCGCGCGATCTCTTCGTCCAGGCGCGCCAGCAATCGCGCATACGCCGGATTCGCATCGACGCGCACCGCGTCGATCGCCTGCGCGACGAGTTCATCGCGACGCTGCTGCGGGAGCTTGAGCGCGGCGAGCTTGCGTTCCAGCGACGCCACCAGCGGGCTCTTCGCCGGTGCAGGCGAGATCAGCGCGCGGATCTGCGTCGCGGCGCCTTCCATTGCCGTCTGCGGCGGCAGCACGCCCTGCTTCGCCTGCATGTCGAAGTTCGCGCGCACCTGGTCGATCTTCTTCGCCACCGCATGCAGGCGCGATACGTACGACACCGCACCGGCTTCATCGCGGACCGCGTGCTGGTTTTCCAGGAACCCGGCCAGCGACACGGGAATGCTGAAAAGCTGGTCGACCGCATAGGTCGATGCGCCGGCCGGCATCCACGCCGGCGCCCAGTCGGGCTTCAGCAGGTCGATCTGGGTCTTGTAGAACCACTCGACGAGGCCGTAGCTCCAGCGATCCTGCCCCGTGAGGCGCTTCGGATCGAAACGCTCCAGCTCCTTGAGGTTGCGCTGCATCTGCGCGCGCAGTTCGTCGCGGCGCGGCAGGCCGACGTCGGTGAGCTGGCCGGACAGGTCGATGCCATCGCCCGACAACCCCAGCAGCGTGCGCAGCTCCGGATTGTGGCGGACCTCGTCCATCGTCTGCCGGTCGACGAGGGCACCGACGGTTTCGGGCGTATCGGCGGCGGAGGCGTTGGCGACGGTCAATGCGGCGACCAGCGCCAACGGGAAAACGGAAAGACGGGGCATGCGTACTCCATGTAAGGCGAAGCGCCGCTTCGGCGAGGGCGACATCGTGGGTTCGAATCGCCGTCGCGTCGAGTGCCATTGTCACGGTTGACGGGAGATCGGAAGTTCGGCTTTGCGCAATCCCATCATTCGAACGCGGCTGGCGCCCGTGATGGGTTCCGCGATGCGGAACCCATCACCCCGCAACGTGTCGGGGGCGTCGTCCCGTTGTTTACCGCATCGCCCACTCCAGACCGACATACACCGAGCGCCCATCTCCCGGCATGAAGTTCGCCTGGTCCTGGCCGCGAGCGTCGGCCACCACGTTCGTGCTGGAAATCCATCGACGATCGGCCAGGTTGCGCGCATCGATGAACCACGACCACTGCGACGCCATGCGTCCACCGATCTTCAGCCCGACCAGCGCGTAACCCGGCGCGCGGAACGTGTTGGCGTGGTCGATGTAGTAATCCTGCGGCACCCACTCCACATTCGGCTCGACGTGGAACGCCTCGCCCGGCGAGAAGCGCAGCGACGCGCGCAGCTGTTGCGGCGGGATGCCGGCAAGTTCGTTGTCCCCATACACCGCATCGTGGTCGAAGCGGAAATCGTTCCAGAGGTAGTTCGCCGACAGCAGCCACTGCGGTGCGGGATTCCAGCCCAGCCCCAATTCCAGCCCCTGGTGGATCGTGCGATCCGCATTCACCGTACCCAGCGGGTTGCCATGGCCGTCGGTCAGCGCGAGCAGTTCGCCTTCCACGCGCGCGCGATAGAGCGCGGCGTCCAGCGACAACGCATCGCGCTGCACGCGCACGCCCAGTTCGGCGGTCGTCCCCTTCTGCCCGTCCACCTGCGTCACGCCGGGGCCGCCGGTGAGCTCGCCGAAACTCGGCGGTTCCAGGCTGCGGCTGATGTTGGCGAACAGCTGCGCGCCGTCTTCGATCAGGTAACGCATGCCGATCTTCGGGCTCACGCCGGAATACGAAACATCGAAACTCTCGTCGCGCCCGCCGGTGATGTAGCCGTCGCGCGAACGCCGCGTGGAATGCAGGCCCTGCGCGCCAAGCGCGAGCACCCAGCGCGAATCCAGCCACGTCTGGTTCTCGACGTACGCCGAGGCATTCGTGGCGCGCTGGTCGAAGCGGTTGGTGCGCGCGCCCGCGCGACCGGCGACGTTGACGAAGCGGTCGTCGTCGATGTCGCCGCGCGTGTAGGTCGCGCCCGCGATGAAGACGTTGCGGTGGCCCGCGAATTCGCCTTCCTGGCGCCAGCGCACGTCCAGGCCGACGTCGCGGCTGTCCTGGTCCAGCACCTGGTAGATCGGATGGTGCAGCGACTTGTCCGACAGCCACGTCGAAACCACCAGCGTGTCCGCTTCGGATGGTTTCCATCCCAGGCGCCCGGCGATGCGGTCGAGCGTGAAGTCGCGGCGCTGGTCGAGCGCAACGTTGCCGGCGTTCGCCATGCGCGGATCGGCCTTCGACTGCGCGAGCGTGAGATTGCCCGGAAGCTCCGACGCCGTATCGACATGCGTGAGGTACACGCGGCCGTCGAGCGTGTCGCTGAAACGGTAGCCTGCGTTGCCGAACAGGCGGTAGTTCTCCTGTTTCGAATGCGCGCGGTAGCCGTCCTGTTGGAGTCCGGTAAGACTGAGGTAGCCGTCGGCGTCATCCGACACGCCGGCGACCGCCAGTTGTTCTCGCATGTAGCCGAAGCTGCCCGCTTCCAGGCGTGCATCGAACATCGGCGCGTCGAAGCCGGTCGGCGAAACGAAGTTGATCGCGCCGCCCAGCGTGGCCGCGCCGTACTCGAGCGCGTTCGCGCCGCGGTACACCTCGATGAAACGCGCGGAAAGCGGCTCGATCGCCTGCATGTCGAACGCGCCGTCGGCGAGGTTCAAGGGCACGCCGTCCTGCAACACCTCGATGCCGCGGCCGTGGAAGGTGCGCTGCACGCCAGAGCCGCGGATCGAGATGCGCGCCTCCTCGGCGCCGAAGCGCGATTGCACGAATACGCCAGGCGCGTACCCGAGCGCATCGGTCAGCGTGCTGGCGCGGCCGTCGCGATACGCGTCGGCATCGACAAGCGCGGTACCGCCAGCACGTTCGCCGAGCGTCGTGCGCGCCTGCTGCATCGACGGCGCGCTGGCCAGTTCGGGGCGTGTGCCATGCACTTCCACGCTTTCCAGCGTGGTCGAAGGCAACGAGGGATCGGCGAAAGCGGGAAACATTGGAACCAGGGCCACGCACACGGCAATGGCCAGCCGCGATGCGCGCGGCATCGCGGACGAAATGATCGACATGGAAACTCCAGGAAGCACGGGACGCACACGCAGCGAAGCGTGCGCAGAACTAAGTCGGTTCTGGTTTCGTGACGTCTAGAGTGCGATCGGCGGGCCGCGCGAGCCCAGGCCGCTGGGATGCAGGAAATCCCGCAGCGGCGTCCTGCGCGACGCAGGCAATGCGCGTTGCGGCGAGTGCAGCGGTGCGAACAGCGTCCACACCAGCAGCATCGCCAGGCCGGCGAGCATCGGACAGTAGGCGCAGTCCTCGCCGGGCATGAGGTGCTTCGGCGCGGGCGTGTCGGGCGAACCGGGAACAAGCGACGTGGAGCCGCCGTCCGGCGCGATCTTGACCAGCTTCAGCCCGGCCATGGTGCATATCTGCGCCCACGTGCCCGACGAATCGGACGAGGCACCCGCCAATACGCGCCCCACCGTCGGCAACGACAGGAGCAGCAGCATGGCGGCCAGCGCCAGCAGGGTCATCCGTCGGTGGAAGGCAGGGCTGCGCATCGGGGCGCATTGTACGGATGCGCGCGGCCGTGGGGCTGATGTCGATCAAGTTCCCGCGGCATCGGGCGCAATCGGCAACGTCACGGCGGGAGCGCTCCGCACCGAACTCGACTTCACGGGTTCTCGACGCGATCCGGTGCATGAGGTCGTTTCGCCCACGCTGGAGAGTCGGGATGACCGCGGTACGCAGGCTGTCGTTGGCCGCTTTGCCGGCCGTTCTCGTCCTTCTCGCCGCATGCCAGCGGCCCGCCGAAACCGCCGCTCCCGCCGCGCCGGAAAGCACCGCGCCCGCGACCGCGAACACGGCCGCACCCGTCGCGGCGCCCGCCACCGCGCCCGCCGACATCGCGCGTCGCGCGATCGAACGCCGCGCCACGGAAGCGGCGATCTGGGGCATGCCAGCCGTCAACTACGACCTCATGCGCCAGCAGATGCTCACCAAAACGGCGGGCAAGGAAAACCAGGTGATCTACTGGGGCCGCCCGCTGGACTGGCACAACCAGACGCTCACGCCCAATCCCGACACGATCTACTTCATGGCCTTCATCAACACGAAGGACGCGGGGCCGATGGTCGTCGAAGTGCCACCGGCGGGACCGGACGGTTCGGTCAACGGCAACTTCGTGAACGTGTGGCAGGCGCCACTGGAAGACGCCGGGCTGATGGGCGTGGACAAGGGCAAGGGCGTGAAGCTGGTCTTCGTGCCGCCGGGTTACGAAGGCACGATCCCCGCCGGTTTCCAGGCGATCCATCCGGGCACCTATGGCGGTTACGCGCTGGTGCGTTCGAACCTGAAGAGCCATGCGCCCGAAGACGTCGCCGCCTCGGTCGCGTACGCCAAGCGCATGCGCGTGTATCCGTTGTCGCAGGCGGCCAGTCCGCCGGAAACGGTGTTCACCGACGTGCAGAACGTCGATTTCGATTCCACCATCCGCTACGACGACACCTTCTTCGACAACCTCAACCGCATCGTGCAGGCCGAACCGTGGCTCGACCGCGACCGCGCGATGATCGACACGCTCGCCACGCTGGGCATCGAGAAGGGCAAACCGTACGAACCCACGGCGGACACGCGGCAGGCGCTGGCCGCCGGCGCGCGCGAAGCGCAGCAGTATCTCGCCGCGCGCTACGACGCGGGCCTGCCGGCGTTCTATGAAGGCACGCACTGGACGTACCCCGCGCATCCGGACCTGGTGCGCGCGGCGCAGGCGGATTTCAACGAACCCGACCACTATCCGGTGGACGTGCGCGGCACGACGTATACCTACGGCTACATCGGCATCAAGCACCTGGGCACGGGGCAGTTCTACTCGATCGCGATCAAGGACAGGGACGGCAACGAACTCGACGGCGGCAAGACGTACCGGTTGCACGTTCCGGCGAACGTGCCGGTGGCGCAGTACTGGTCGGTCACCGCGTACGACCGGCAGACGCATGCGCTGATCCGCAACATGGACCGCGCCAGCCGCGCATCCAACAGCAGCGAAGTGCAGAAGAATCCGGACGGCTCGGTCGATCTGTACTTCGGCCCGAAGGCGCCCGCCGGGAAGGAATCGAACTGGGTGCCGACCGATCCCCAGCGCTGCTTCGAACTGATGTTCCGCGCATACGGGCCGACGAAGGCGTTTTTCGACAAGCAGTGGAAGCTTACCGATCTGGAGCCGGTGTGACGTCACACACGATCACACGCAATGCCACTCGCAGGATGGGTTTAACTTAGCGAAACCCATCGCGTCGCCACGCGGTCGGGTGATGGGTTTCGCGGTGCGAAACCCATCCTACGCAGACGTCAAGCGCAATACTTGTCCACCACGTTCAATGCCTCGTCGACGACTGCAAGCGCTTCGCGCAGCGTGCCTTCCTCGATGTTCAGCGGCGGCACGACGTGCAGGCGGTTGCCCATCGCCAGCGGCCACACGCCCAATCGCCTGCACTCCGCCGCCAGCTGCATCATCGGTGCGTTCGCGTCGCCGCTCGCGTTGAACGGCACCAGCGCTTCGCGCGTGTCGCGATCGCGCACCAGCTCGATCGCCCAGAACGCACCGAGCCCGCGGACGTCGCCGATCGCCGGATGCCGCTCCTGCATCGCCCGCAGCTCCGGCCCGATGACGGTATCGCCCAGCGCACGCGCGCGTTCGATCAGGCTTTCCTCGCGATAGACGCCAATGCACGCCACCGCCGCCGCGCACGCCAGCGGATGACCGGCATAGGTGAGTCCGCCGGGGTACGCACGCCTGGCGAAACTCGCCGCAATGGCATCCGAAATGATCACGCCGCCCAGCGGCACATAGCCGCAGTTCACGCCCTTGGCGAAGGTGATGAGGTCCGGCACCACCTTCCACCGATCGATCGCGAACCACTCGCCGCAGCGACCGAACCCGGCCATCACTTCGTCGGCGATCATCACGATGCCGTGCTCGTCGCACAACGCGCGAACGCCTTCGAGGTAACCATCGGGCGGCACGAGGATGCCGTTTCCGCCGACCACGCTTTCCATCAGGATCGCCGCGATGGTCTGCGGCCCTTCCATCATGATCGTGTCGGCCAGGTGCGCGAGCGCACGCACGCACTCCTCGCGCTCGTCGCGCGCATGGAACGCCGAACGGTACGGGTACGGCCCCCAGAAGCGCGAAATGCCCGGCATTCCAGGCTCCGCCGGCCAGCGCCGCGGATCGCCCGATGCGGTGATCGCACCAGCGGTCGCGCCGTGGTAGCTGCGATACATGGTCAGCACCTTGTGGCGCCCGGTGTGCAACCGCGCCATGCGCATCGCGTTCTCCACCGCTTCGGCGCCGCCGTTGGTGAAGAAGACACGATTGAGATCGCCCGGTGCGACTTCGGCGATCAACCGCGCCGCTTCGCTGGTCGCGGCATTGGCGTGATACGGCGCGATGGTGCACAGCTTCTGCGCCTGCGCCTGGATCGCGGCCACGAGTTTCGGATGTTGGTGGCCGACATTGACGTTGACCAGCTGGCTGGACAGGTCGATGTAGCGTCGACCCTCCTCGTCCCACAGGTACGAGCCGGATGCACCGGCGATCACGGTGGGATTGATCGTGTCGATCGGCGACCACGAATGCAGCACGTGCGCACGATCGTCGCGACGCGCGGTCGAGGGCGCGGCCTCGCCAGCGCCCTGCAGGGAAGCCTCACGCATGTCGGTTGCCTTCGACGTCAGGGAATGAAGGTGTGTTCCGGATCGTCGAACGACTTGAATTCAAGCGCATTGCCCGACGGATCGAAGAAGAACATCGTCACATGCTGGCCCGGCTTGCCCTTCAACCGCAAGTGCGGCTCCTCGGCGAACTCGACTCCGGCCACCTTCACGCGCTTTGCGAGCGTTTCCCACGCTTCACGATCCAGGTTCATGCCGAAATGCGGTACGGGCACGGCCTCGCCGTCGAATCGTCCGGTCTGCAACGGCGTGCCGTCGGGCGCGATATGCGCGACCAGGTGGTGCCCGAAGAAGTCGAAGTCCTGGTACGACACATCGCTGCGTCCCTGCGGGCAGCCGATGATGTCGCCATAGAAGTGGCGCGCCTCGTCGAGATCGCGCACCGGGAAGGCGAGATGGAACTGCGTTATCTGTCCCATGGCCGCCGCGCTCAGGAAATCGCGCTCGGCTTCGGCGCGCAGGCGTCGAAGATGTTCTGCCAGAAGCGGTTCCACGCGGTGATGCTGCGTTCGTAGCCCTGCGCGAGGTCCGGCAATGCGCCCGGTTCCTGCTGGATGTAATGGTCGATCGCCGCGCGCGTGAGCTCGCCGTGGACGATGTCCTCCTCGCCGGTGTGGATCGTCCAGAACTCCCAGTCGATGCGGGCTTCGTTCTCTCGCATGTATGGATGCACGCGCAGGTGTTCGAACATCACCGACAGGTAGGTCTGGCACAGGCACTCGCCGCCCATGCCGCGCAGGCCGACACCGAAGGCCGCATCGCGCTGCCACAACTCCTGCGTGAGCGCGCCGAGGATGCGCTTGTTCTCCGGCAGGCCGCGATCGAGCCGCTCCTGCGCAACGCCGATGCTGGCAAGGAAGCGATCGTAGATCGCCGGATGCGCGCGCGACTGGTCGCCCTCACCAAGCTCTTCGGCCAGGATCTGGCTCAGCAGACTGCGTAGTCCGCCGAACGGCAGCTTCGCCAGCAGAAGCGCGAGATCGCTGATGTATTCGATGGTGAAGAAGCGGTATTGCGTGCAGAACACCCGCAACGCGTCGACCGGCATGTTTTCCAGCGCCTTCATCTTCTGCGCCGCAAGCGCTTCGGTGGCTTCCTTGGCCGCGTCTGCAAACGTCCAGAAGCTTTCCCTGTCCCATTCACCGCTGTGCATCGCGATGGGGAAGGTTGGCGTCGTCAGTGGACTCAAACTGTTTTCCAGGGACATGTATCCGGTCCGATAGGGGGCGCGTCGCACACATCGCATGCGTTGCGCGTGGAAGGGATATCGCGTGGAAGGAACTCACCGTGCGGCTGGAGCATACCTCCGAGGAATCGTGTGAAGGTTCACCCGTCTTTGACCACAAGCTCTCGTTTTCGCTGTATTTGCGCGCACTTTCACCAACGCGCTCACGTTTGCGAAGACGCGCTTCACGCTTTTGCGCATTCATGTTGTTGCACGAACAGCGGGGATTCATCTTCCTTTACGAAGCGCATGCGAGGCTCGCGCTGCAGTGCATCGCACAATGTACTTTCCACGACTCCATCGATGCGTTTGACACGCATCCATCATCGCGAGAGGAAGCGCGCCGCATGCAGACCACGCGCGTCAACGACGACCGCAACGACGACGCGCACAGCGTGAAGCTGCTCTGGACCGGCGGCTGGGATTCCACTTTCCGCCTGTTGCAGTTGCTGTTGCGCGATCGCGTGCGCGTGATCCCGTACTATCTCGAAGATCGCACGCGCCCTTCGACCGATACCGAGATCGACACGATGGCGCGCATCTCCGAGCGTCTGCGCGAGGAGTTCCCGCACACGCGCGAGCTGCTGCAACCGATGCTTCGCGCGGCCGTGACGGACATCGTCGTGGACGACGACATCGCCTCGGCCCTTCGCGAGATCCGCCGCAAGTCGTTCATCGGCAGCCAGTACGCGTGGTTGCCGGCGTTCTGCCGCGCGCACTCGCTCGATGGCATGGAACTGGGCGTGCACGTCGACGACAAGGTGCAGGCGCTGCTGCGCGGGTTCGTGGTGGAAGTCGACCATCCCGCGGGATTGCGCAGCGTGCGCGTCGATCCGGCGCGCGCCGGAACGCCGGAGCACACGTTGTTCGGGGCATTCGGATTTCCGCTGTTCCGCGTGGACAAGCGCGGGATCGAGCGCGAATCGCGCGCCGCCGGCTGGGACGGGATCATGGAGATGACGTGGTTCTGCCATCGCCCCGTGCGCGGCAAGCCCTGCGGCTTCTGCGCGCCTTGCGTGTACACGATCGAGGAAGGACTGGCGCGACGCGTGCCATGGCCGCGACGCGTGCCGTCGTTCTTCTACCGTCGTTTCGTGCTGCCGTGGAAGGGACCGATGCGGCAGTTGAGGTACGGATTGCGCGGACATCGTGACGAGAGGCCGCCGCCGGAGCCGGATCTGGGCGCGTGATGCCTTGGTAGCCCGTATAGAAAAACGGCGCGACGAATCCGCCGCGCCGTTCTGTTTCATCTCAACGACCGGTTACCAGATGCGAACGCGCTTCTCCGGCGGCAGGTACAGCGCATCGCCCGGCTTCACGTCGAACGCCTTGTACCACGGGTCGAAATTGCGAACCGGACCGTTCGCGCGATACATGCCCGGCGAATGCGGGTTGGTCTTGATCAGGTTGAGCAGCGATTCGTCGCGGTACTTGCCCTTCCAGATCTGGCCGAACGCGAGGAAGAAGCGCTGGTCGCCGGTGAGGCCGTCGATCTTCGGCGCCGGCTTGCCGCCCAGGCTCAGCTGGTACGCGGTGTACGCCATCGAAATGCCGCCGAGGTCGCCGATGTTCTCGCCCATCGTCAGCGCACCGTTCACGCACTGGCCTTCCAGCGGGCAGTAGCTGTCGTACTGCGCGCCCAGCGCCTTGGTGCGCTCGTCGAAGCGCGCGCGGTCGGCGTCGGTCCACCAGTTGCGCTGCACGCCATCGGCGTCGGACTTGCTGCCCTGGTCGTCGAAACCGTGGCCCATCTCATGGCCGATCACCGCGCCGATGCCGCCATAGTTCACGGCCGCATCCGCATTCACGTCGAAGAACGGCGGCTGCAGGATGGCGGCGGGGAACACGATCTCGTTGAAGGTCGAGTTGTAGTAGGCGTTGACCGTCTGCGGCGTCATGCGCCATTCGTCGCGATCGGTCTTCTGGCCGACGCGGCGGTTTTCATCGTTACGCTCGAAGCGGCGCATCTGCACCGCGTTGGCGACGAGGTCGTTCGGCACGATCGTGACGCTGGAGTAGTCGGTCCACTTTTCCGGATAGCCGATCTTCGGACGGAACGTGGAGAGCTTGCGATAGGCCTCGGCCTTGGTCGCCTCGCCCATCCAGTCCAGCTTCTGGATGTTCTGGCGCAGCGCGGCGCGCAGGTTCTCCACCAGCTTGTCCATCGCGGCCTTCGACTCGGGCTTGAAGTAGCGCGCGACGTACAGCTCGCCCACCGCATCGCCCAGGCCCGCGTCCTTCGCACCGACGACGGCGACGGCACGCTTCCAGTCGTCCTTCTGCGCCTTCTGGCCGGCGAGCACCTTGCCGTTGAATTCGAACGAGGCGTTGTCGATCTCGCGGCTCAGCAGTTCGGCGTTGCCGTCCACCGCGTGGAAGGCGAGGTAATCGCGCCACACCGGCAGCGGCGTTGCGGCGATCACGTCGAGCACCGGCTGCACGGCGTCGGGCGTGACGATGTTGACGCGGTCGGGCTGCGGCATTTCCTGCGCCTTGAGGTGCGCAGCGAAGTCGTACGACGGGAACTGCTTCTGCAGGTCGGCGAACGAGGACACGTTGTAGGTCTTGTCGCGATCGCGGCGCTTGGCGCGCTCCCACTGCGGCTTGGCGAGTGCGGCTTCCAGCTCCAGCACCTTCTGCGCGCGCGCCTGCGCGTCCTTGGCGCCGGTGAAGGCGAGCATGTTGGCGATATGCGCGACGTAGGCTTCGCGGATCTTGACGAAGCGCGCGTCGGGATTGGTGTAGTAATCCTTGTCCGGCAGGCCGAGGCCGCCGACGTTGAGGCTCACCAGGTACTGGTCGGGGTTCTTGCGGTCCAGGTCCAGGCCGATGCGCACCGGCGAGGCGCTGGCGTCGAGGTCGGCGTTGGCGAAGGCGTTGATGAGCTCGCCCTTCGACTTGATCGCACCGATGCGCTTGAGCACCGGCTGCAGCGGCTTGATGCCCTTGGCGTCGCGCGCGTCGCGATCCATGTAGCTGGCGTAGAAGTCGCGCACCTTCTGGTCGTTGCTGCCCGGCGCGAGGTCCTTGCGCGCGGACAGTTCCTCGATCAGCCCGTGCACCTGCTCCTCGGAGCGGTCGCGCAGGGCGTTGAAGGAACCGAAGGAGGTCTCGTAATCCTTGAGCTCGTAGCTCTTCAGCCATGCGCCGCTGACGTAGCGGTTGAAGTCGTCGCCGGGCTTGACCGACAGGTCGCGGGCGCTGAGGTCGACGCCGAAATCGCCGAGCTCGGGCTTGCCGGCCGCACTGTCGGCGGCGAAGGACGCGGTGGAAGCCAGGCCGAGCGCGAGCGCGAGGCTCAGGGACGAGAACTTCATGGGTGGTTCCGGGATTAAGGAATGCCCGAGGCTAACGGCGCGGCGCGGGGCGCGTCGAGTGACTTTGGTGGGGTTTCGGAGGTTTCCTGCGGGGGCGGGACGCGGGGCGCCAGTTGCGGCAAAGCCCTTCTGGCCCGGCCAACCCTTCCCCCGTCAGCCCTTTCCCGGTCATCCACCCTACCCCGTCATTCCCGGCGAAAGCCGGGACCCAGGCTGGCAGCGCATCACATGCGCCACCCTCACCCCGTCATTCCAGCGAAAGCTGGAACCCATTTTGATTTGCGCTTTTACGCATTCGTCGCCGCACCGCCAAGAGCAGATGGGTTCCAGCTTTCGCTGGAATGACGGTGTAATTGTTCTGATGTCGTGGGCTACGGTTGGCTTGATGGCCTGGGTCCCGGCCTTCGCCGGGATGACGGTGCAATTGTTCTGACGTCGTGGGCTGCGGTTGGCTCGATGCCCCTGGGTCTCGGCCTTCGCCGGGATGACGAACGTAGGATGGGTTTCGCCTGGCGAAACCCATCGCTTTTGCGCCTGAGGATGGGTTTCGCTCCGCGAAACCCATCCTACGTTGGCCGAAGTCGCCTATTTCGCCGCAGCCGCGCTCCCGCCCGCGCCACCCAACTCGTACAGGTAATCCACATACGACATCACCGCGCCGTCGAAGCCCTGCACCTTCGGGTTGGTGGATTCGATCAGGTAGAACTCATCCGGCGCGTGCGCACCGCCGCCGTGGCCGAGGCCGAAGTGGCCCGCCGGCAGCGACAGCGGCGGCTGGGTGAACACGAAGCCGGGATACGAGCCGGCCAGTCGCGGCCACAGCAGCGGCTTGATGCCATTGCGCTTGAGCACGGCCATCTGCGCCTGGATCAGCTTCGAGTTCGCATCGGTCGTGGTCGGGTCGTAACCGCCGCTCACGTTCACGGCGATATCGCCATAACCGCGCTTTTTCAGGTGCGCCTTGAGCGCTTCGACCGCGCCATCGCGCGTCATCGGCGGGACCAGACGCATGTCGATCTTCGCCACCGCACGATGCGGCAGGATGGTCTTCCCGCCGGGGCCGGTGTAGCCGCCGACGAGACCTTCGATGTTCACCGTCGGCTGCGAGACCAGGCGTTCGTTCGCCTTCTCCCACGACAGATCGTCGATCCAGTGCGGCACGCCCAGCGACTTGCGCGCGGTCGCTTCATCGCGTGCGGCGACGGACTTGGCGATCTGTGCGCGCTCGGTTTCCGTCAGCGGTGCGGGCTTGGGAAAGCCGTCGATCGCGATGGTGTTGCCGTCGTCCGACACCAGCGTGTCGAGCGCCTTCACCAGTCGCCATGCCGGGCTGTCGACCATCGCCTTGAGCGAGGAATGCACGTCCTTCGACGGGCCGCGTCCCCACGCGTTGCCGTCGGCGATCAGTTCCAGCTCGACCACGCCCTTCGCGCCGAGGTTCACCGTCACCGCGCCATCGGGATCCTGCAGGCCCATCGGCATGAACACGCCGATGCTCTTCTTCAGCGCGGCCTGCACGTCGGGACGCAGCACCAGCTTGCCGATGTTGGGCGAACCGATCTCCTCCTCGCCTTCGGCGACGAGCACGAGGTTCACCGGCATCTTCTGCTTCGCGTCGCGGATCGCGTGGAGCGCGGTGAGGAAGGCGGTTTCCGGACCTTTCTGGTTCGTCGCGCCGCGGCCGACGATGGCCTTTCCAAGTCCGGGCTTGTCGACCATGCGCGCTTCAAGCGGCGGCGAGGACCACTCGGCCGGATCGAACTGCTTCACGTCGTACATGTAGTACACGCCGACGGTGATGGGCGCTCCCGCATCGAGCGTGGCGAACACGCCCGGCTTGCCGCCGGTGTCGACCACTTCGACCTTCTGGAAGCCGGCATCGCGCGCGAGCTGCGCCATGTATTGCGCGCCCTGCGTCGCATTGCGGTCCTCGGCCGCGATCGACGGCAACGCGATCCAGTCCTGCAACGCCTTGATCGCGGTGTCGTGGCGCTTGGCCACCTGCGCCTGGATCGCGGCGCGATCCGGTGCCTGCGCGTGCGCGGAGCCGATCGCGATTGCCGACAACACGAAAGCACTTCCCATCGCACGTTGCGCGCGACGCCCGAAAACCGATGCAGCCATACACCGTTCTCCCCGCCCTGGTTGTGGCTGGAGTCTAGCCGGGGTTTGGGGTGCGTGTTGCCGGCTCCGCCACGAAACCGCGCTGTAGCTCGGGTAAGCGAAGCGCACCCGGGGAGGCCGCGACCGGATGCGCAACCCGGGTGCGGCCTTCGGCCTTACCCGGGCTACGGTCGTAGGCTGCTTACGCCCGGCGCGGCAACTTCCAGTCCGGCCGCACGAAGTGGCAGGTGTAGCCAGTCGGGTAATGCTGGAGGTAGTCCTGGTGCTCGGGCTCGGCCTGCCAGAACGGGCCGGCCGGCGACACTTCGGTCACCACCTTGCCCGGCCACAGGCCCGAGGCGTCCACGTCGGCGATGGTGTCTTCGGCGACGCGCTTCTGCTCGTCGTCCGTGTAGAAGATCGCCGAACGGTAACTCGTGCCGAGGTCGTTGCCCTGGCGGTTCTTCGTGCTCGGATCGTGGATCTGGAAGAAGAACTCCAGGATCTCGCGATAGCTGAGCTTGTCCGGATCGAACACGATCTCGATCGCCTCGGCATGCGTGCCGTGGTTGCGATAGGTGGCGTTGGGCACGTCGCCGCCGCTGTAGCCAACGCGCGTGGACACCACGCCCGGCATCGCGCGGATCAGCTCCTGCATGCCCCAGAAGCAGCCACCGGCGAGCAGTGCGGTTTCGGTACGGACGGTCATGGTGTGTCCTCGTTGTCGATAGTGTCCGAGGTGGGGGCGTGAGGCCGGACACGCAAGCCGAAGGCCGCATGGTGCGGAGCGGGAAACGGCCAGACCGGCCGTTCACTCTTTTCCCGTTCCAATCACTCGCTTCCATCACTCCTGGCTCGCTACCCTGCCCCCCATGGCCATCCACCTGTTCGTCTACGGAAGCCTCGCCCCCGGCCGCGACAACGCGCACATGCTCGCGGACGTTCCCGGGCAGTGGCAGGCGGCGACCGTGTCCGGGACGCTGCATTCGCAGGGTTGGGGCGCGACACTGGGCTATCCCGGCCTCGTGCTGGACCCGCACGGCGACGAGGTGCCGGGGATGGTCTTCACATCCGACGAACTGCCCGCGCACTGGCAGCGGCTGGACGAATTCGAGGGCGAGGGTTACATGCGCGTGATCTGCTCGGCGCGCCTGTCCGACGGCTCGCAGGTGAAGGCGCACGTCTACTGCCTGGCGCACACGGACGCCTGACGCGGGCCGCGACTTGATCGCCCCGCCGCCACGCAGGCACCATGCGGCGCATCCGTGACGCGGAGCCCCCCATGGCCCGGCCCGAAGATGAATCGCCCCGCGATCCCGTCGAAATCGGCGAGGACATCGACGACGACGCACCGCACGCGCAGGGTCTGACGAACCTGCTGCGACGTTCGATCTCCGGCGTGGGTTCGCTGGCACGCCGGCTGCTGGTCGGCATCGTGCTGCTCGTCCTGGTGCTGATCGCCATCCGCGCGTACCTGTCCACGCAGGGACCGCCGCTGCGACCGTGGCAGACGATCGTTCCGGAAGAACCCGATGCGGCCGTCGTGGCGAAGATGGACTGGCGTGCCTACACGCAGGCCGAGACGGCGATGTTCGACGACGTGCATCGCAAGCTGCACGACAAGATGGAGCCGTCGGACAAGACGCTGCTCAACCGCTATTACGACGCCAGCCTGACCTCGCCGCTGCGTTTCGATCGCGACTGGAACCGCTCGTTCGTGATGGAGCCCAAGGGCAAGGCGCGCGGCGTCGCGGTGATGCTGCACGGCCTGACCGATTCGCCCTACAGCATGCGCAGCCTCGCGCAGCGGTACAGCGAGCACGGCTACATCGCGCTGGTGCCGCGCCTGCCGGGGCACGGCACGGTGCCGGCGGGCCTCACGCGCGCCGGTCGCGAGGAGTGGAACGCGGTCGTCGACATGACGATGCGCGAGGCGCGGCGTCGCGCCGGCACGGAGCTGCCGATCCACCTGGTGGGGTATTCGAATGGCGCCGCGCTCGCGCTGCTGCATGAGCTGCGCTGGATCGAACGCGGCCAGCGCAGCGACGTGGACCGCATCGTGCTGCTGTCACCGATGATCGAGGTGAACCGCTTCGCGCGTTTCGCCGGCCTGGCCGGCGTGCCGGCGTTCTTCAGCCGTTACGCGAGATCCGCGTGGCTGGACCTGCTGCCCGAGTACAACCCGTTCAAGTACAACTCCTTCCCCGTGCGGGCCGCGCGCGAGTCGTACCTGGTGACGGCCGACTTGCAGCGCTCGCTCGATGCCGTATCGCGCCAGAACCGCATTGGGCAGTTGCCGCCGATCCTTGCGTTCCAGTCCGTCGTCGACGACACCGTGTCGGCGCGCGCGGTGATGGGCCGGTTGTTCGACGTCTTGCCCGACAACGGCAGCGAACTGGTGTTGTTCGACGTGAACCGCAGCCGCGTGATGGCGCCGATGCTGCGTCCGGCCGCGACGCAGTGGCCGCGCACGGTGTTGCAGCGCTCGCGCGTTTACACCTTGACCGTGCTGGGCGTGACCTCGCCGGATGATGCCACCGTGCTCGCGCGCTCACGTGCGGCGCATGCCCCGGCGATCGCCGCGCAGCCCATCGGCATGAAATATCCGGACGAGGTGTATTCGCTGTCGCACGTGGCGTTGCCGTTCGCGGACGACGATCCGTTGTACGGGCTGCATCCGACGGGACAGGGTGGTTTGCGGTTGGGCGCCGTCGCCGTGCGCGGCGAACGCAATGCGTTGCTGGTTTCGCAGGATGCGTTGAGCCGGCTGGGGAGCAATCCGTTCCATGCGTACATGCTGGAGCGGATCGGGGATACGCTGGATTCGCCGTCGCCGTAGGGTGGCGTTCGCGTGGCGAAACTCATCATCGGGCGTGGAGGCGATGGGTTTCGCGTTGCGAAACCCATCCTGCGTAGCTTCTTTGCTTCGTATAGCCAGATCGCAACGTCAGATGGGTTCCAGCTTCGCTGGATTGACGGTGATATTGGGAACCGTCAACAGAGTGCCCGGAATTTACGGGCCTGGGTCCCGGCCTTCGCCGGGATGACGGTGAGGAACCGCGATGCGGAGCACGAGCATCAACCCCGTCGAAAAGCGCGAACGCGACGTTACGGCTGCCCGCCATCCGGTTCGGCCGCCGCAAGCCACGCGGCATGCACGCGCTCGACGACTTGCGCCCAGTCGAGTCCGGTGGTCACCGCGTACAGGTGCCACAGGCTCTCGGCGCGTGCCTGCACCGATTCCCAGGTGGTGTTGCCATGCACTTCGCGAATGCCCTGGCCCACCGAACGTATCAATATCTCGTAGGAGGCCAGCGAGGCCTCTGCAGCGTCTTTGCTCATTGCCACGAATGTCTGTGCGCGAGGAACCATGACGTCGTTCAACGCGAAGGAAAACAGCGCACGCGCCGCAAGAAACAGGCGCATGCATCGCATCGGATGTGAGCTCTTCCCCGTCCCACTGCCGTCCCACTCAGGGCTCACTTAAACACAGCAACCTGAACGATGCAAATGTGAGGGCTCGTTTCGTGCTCGAAATCAGGCTTTTTTTGCGCATTCATGCGTTGCATTCGCACGCTT
>Ga0102593_1001332_pt1 | contig 24720 bp, 26 predicted proteins | sample AraplaCol_mMS_r2_2_FD_76862 | JGI IMG/M metagenome (GOLD analysis project Ga0102593, IMG submission 76862) | Arabidopsis root microbial communities from North Carolina, USA - plate scrape MF_Col_mMS_r2 (SPADES assembly) (version 2) | ecosystem: Host-associated > Plants > Roots > Endosphere...
ATACCAAGATCGACTTCAGGACTCACTTACCGTAGCTTTTAAAGTAGCTGCCAACACCACAAGTTCTTCTATAGATGCTAACTCCTCCTGTGAAGCCGCAGCTACTTCTTCAGCATAAGCAGCTGCTTGTTTGGCAACCTCTGAAAGCCCCATGACAGACTCCATTACCTTGAACGAATACCCATCAATCTCTCCTGTTGCCTTTGTCATTTTGTTCATTTGTTCTTGAGCAGCAAAGACATCCTCCATGATTGTGGAAAATTGTTCAGTTACATCTTCGACAGTGGCAATACCAAGTGTGACTTCTTCTGTATTGACTTCCATGTTTTGATAAGCCTGCTTTGCCTGGGCTTCAATTTCTTTTAACAGATGACTGATTTGTATAGCGGACGTTTTAGATTCTTCCGCTAGCTTACGTACTTCCCCTGCTACTACAGCAAAACCTTTTCCATGTTCCCCAGCTCTTGCAGCTTCAATAGCAGCATTAAGTGCAAGAAGATTTGTTTGTTCAGCAATTCTTGTAATCGTGTCAATAATTCGTCCAATCTCTGTAGAACGATCTTCGAGTCCCTTTACTTCACTGGTGGATATCTTAACTGATTCATAGATTTTATTCATTTGGTTCGTCACCTCTTTCACCGAAACATTTCCAGTGGAAGCATGTTCAGAGGCTCTGTTCATCGATTGTTGTACCTTTGAAGAATGATCAGTCATTTTCTGAAGCAGCTTGGCCATATCCACCATAGCTTGCTCGGTTTCAACCACATTTAGCAACTGCTTATCAGAACCCGCAGCAATTTCTTGAATAGACATCGTAACTTCTGTCACAGCTGTTTTTGTTTCCTCCATGCTTGCAAGCAATTGCTCTGAGGAATGACTGACCGTGTTCTTTGTTTTACTTATTTTCTGACGCAGCATTCTCATGTGAGTCATCATTTCATTAAATGAAGATATGAGTGTACTAATCTCATTTTTCCCTTTCAAAGGAACAACATCTACAGATAAATCACCGTTTGAAATCCCTTTCATTGTTTTTGACAAATTTTCAACCGCAATTATGTAGCGACGTATGATAAAATAGAACACGGTAGTTGTAAAAGAACCAAACAGAAATGTAATCACTAGCGTAATCGAAGCTGCTTGCTCTTGTTTCACAATAAGATAATAATTTGTTACTTCAATTACAGTAGATGTTATGGCCACCATGGCTGCAATCATACATAGCATTTTCATGCGTAAACTTTGAAAAACTTTTTTCATTTTTTCATCCCCTATACAATCTAAAGACATAGAATGTCTAATCTATATTAGTAGTATCGGCATATTTTTATATTTTTTTGTAAAAACTAAAGAAGAATTGAAACAATTATTATTGGCGCTTTTCCACTAAATATTGGAATACATATCATTCTGCAAGGCGCTGCAACAGCAGTTGATAACTGTCTGATTATTCTTTCATTTGACCAAACTCTACCTTTGCTTATAAAATGAAGATTTGTAGAAAGGAGTACGAAAAATTTTATGTATACGTATCAAACAGGCAATCAAACAATTGACTACAAAATTGAAGTCGTTCCAAATAGAACCGATATCACGGTGCAAATTTGTGACAAAGAAGGGGTAAAAGTTATTATCCCAAGAGGTCTTAATGAAAACAATGTGCGTTCAATCATCGCACGCAAAGCAACATGGATTTTAAAACAACTAAACGGTTCACAGCCAGCTGAGGAAAAGCCAGCTGCTCCAAAGAAAGAAGCAGTAAAAAAAGAAACAGCTAAAAAAGAGGCTCCTAAAGCAGCAGCTTCTGCAGCTAAAACTGGTTCTTTTGAAGAGGGAGACAAATTCCCTTACCTAGGACGTCAATACCGCTTAAACATCGTTCGTGGAGATGTAGCAAAGGCTGAAATGACATTCCGTGCAAAATTCATTGCTACAGTACCTGAGAGCTGGAACGAGCAGCAAATAAATGAAGGTATTGGACAACTATTAACAGAATGGTACCAAGGCCGCGCAGGTGAAAAATTCCAAGAAGCTTTGAAATCTGTTAAAAAAGCAGCAGACAATGCTCCTGAATCTGTTAAGTGGGACGAGTTAGGTGAAGAATACGCTACGACTCAAGATAATACAATCGTATTAAACTGGCGTTTGCTAACAGCTCCTCTTGCAACAATTGAATATGTCATTGCTTCTCAATTTACAAATGCAGATGAGTTATTCGAAGATGCAGCTGAACGCAAACAGTGGTTAAGCGATAACACCCTAAACGCATTTTAAGTTTATACATAAAAAAAGCACGCGGCGAACGCGTGCTTTTTTTATTTGGATAGAAGTACCCGAATAATCTCACTCCTCAAAAATTAGTTAATCTGATAGGTTCATTCAAGCGCAGTTTATAAACCAATATATAATATACATGTTTAAAGTTTTATTAATCTAATTTTAAAAGCAGTAAGTAAGAATAAACTGATTCTATAAAAAACTGCTTTCTATCCTTTTAATACTCTAAACGCTTCTCTTACTTTTCGTGCAAAATCTAACGGTGGCTCTACGGATTCAAAATGCATATACATTGCTCTCGGCTCTTCAAATAGCCAATGGTTGTGAACGGCCGTAACCTTAATATCTCTTTTTCTAAGCTCCGTTAATAATGGATTTACCTCTTCTTGCAAAAGCACGGTTTCACCTAGATTTAGCGCTCTTCCTTTGCTATCTAAATCTTTAAAAGTGAAAAATTGAGGAGTAACTAATGGAGAGCGTGTTGGACGCCCTAAAATTTTAAAACGAATCGTACGAAACTTTTGTACCAAACAAACGCCATTTTCATCTAAACTGCCTTGTCCACCTAGAATTCTCGCAAACTCCTGACATAGACTCTTTTTATTTTCCCAACTCATTATGCTGACTTCCTCTCTTGTAATAACTTGTCCTACCTTAATAAATATATGTGAAAGTTATCAAGTAGAAACGGCAAACACACAGGAAAACTACCCATTTTATAAATCCTGATTATCAAAAGTCATATTTATTTTTCTTTGTTCATATCAATAGCATGTATTTTTGAATTTAACTAAAAAGAGAAATTCAGATGCTCATTTAAAGAATTTACTTAAACAGTTTTTTTAAATTGAATTTGTAGGGGGAAGTAAAATGAAAAAAATAGGCAAAGATGATTTTATTTCAGGGTTTGTTCCTCATCATAATCATGGCTCAGTGGACTACACTTCTGTTGCGTCAGGACATGTCCATCAGTGCCTCGATGTAACGTCTCCTCCAATTCAAAGCGAGGATGGAAGCCACATTCACTATACAGAAGGCTATGTTGTTTTTGAAGACGGACATACACATCATTACAAAGCCTACTCTGGTCCCGCTATTCCCATTGGCAACGGTATGCACGTTCACTATTATGACTTTTATACCAGCGAAGACAACCAGCATCGACATCATGTCAAAGGTGTAGACCACCCTGCTCCGGGCGATAGATAATGAAATAATTTAATGCACTTAAGACAAAGTCTCAGCTTCTGTACTGATTTATATCTTGTGTTTATATACCCCTTTATTAAAAGTGAGACCTTTAATAGATAAAGGTCTCTTTGTACATATATGAGTTAAATGCAAGTCTCTCCCTCTGCTTAAGCAAAAAAGGATACGCGAGCTCTTTATTCCAAAAATTCGACATACCAGGTCTTTGCACATGTCAAAGTTTCTACACCAATCGATATATTGTGTTTTAAAAGAAAGATATATATAATCAAGAAAATGTTTGATTTTGTTTAAATGTGGATACGTATACCTATAAGCAAGATAGCAAACACTTAAGATGAGTGGTTACGCTATAAAAGTTGTAATGACCATGTAAAGAAAGGAAGTGCAGCTTATGAAAGGACAGAGCTTTTTTATTTTAGGACTTATATTTGCTCTTATCATTGCTGTTTTAGCTGTAATTAACAACGATCCGGTACAATTTAACTATGTATTTGGTTCACAAAAATGGCCTCTTATTTTAATTATCTTAACAACGGCCGTGTTTGGAGGAGTTGTTGCTGCTTCATTGAGCTTTGTAAAAATTGTTCAACTAAGAGGACAAGTGAAGCAGAAAAACAAGCGAATTGCTGAACTTGAAGAAGACATCAAGCAGCATAAGCCTGTTGAGCCTGTTGTGGAAGAAGAACCAAATCAACCAGCTACTCGAACTGAGCGCGCTCAGTTATAATAAAGAAGAGCCGTTATTCTCTAGAATAACGGCTTTTTTCATTTTTTGTTCCCTCACGCATATTTTTGGCATACACGCATAAACAGATAGATATGGAAAACTTTAGTTCTGAGTGGTACAATCAACACTGTTATATCTCTATGAAAAACTTAAATTGACAGTCTTACCGTTAAGAAGGTGTTCATCCATTATGGTCAATAAAAAAATAAAGCGTGAAATTCTTACATACACAAGCGTCATCCTCGGCACCGTTTTGCTTTCTGTTGTTGTTCAGCACTATTGGTTTCAGCCCTACACTGTAAAAGGCGATTCGATGAAGCCTATTTTACACGAAGGCAATCGAATTATTATTAACAAACACAGCAAGCTGGAGCGCTTTGACATTGTCGTTTTACAAGCTCCCTATAGCAGTGATTTTCTAGTAAAGCGTATTGTGGGCTTACCAGGAGAAACGGTGGAATACAAAGATGATGTTCTGTATATAAATAACAAAGTCAAAAAAGAGCCGCATCTTCATAAATATTTATCCAAAGTACCCGCTTACGAGCGATTTACTGAAAACTTTTCAACTTACGAACTGTCTCCAGACGGCACGATACCGGATGGATACGTATTAGTGCTAGGTGACAACAGACGCATTAGCCGAGATGGCAGGCATTTCGGCCTCACTCCGATTTCTTCGATCATGGGAGAAGTCAATATGAAATACTGGCCTTTAAAGGAAATGACTTTTATGCATTAACACAAAAAAAAGAAAGCTCGAAAGTGAGCTTTCTTTTTATTTTGGATTTTCCTTGTTTTCTACATGCTGTTCTTCAGCAAATTCTGTGTCATACGCTAGTTTTCGCTTAAAAGCGGGACGCGTTCTTGCTGTATGTTTCGTTTCAATATGGTTGAATAAGTAGCGGTGAACAAAAACCTCAGCGAATGTAATAATAGCTGCAGAAATAATACTTCCCCAAGCAATTTGAACGTAGCTGTCTAATAACAATGTGCCAAAAATCCATACGCTCATATAGGTTAGAACAAATTCAACAATAATGGCATCACGGTTGCCCACTCGAGGCAGTACAATTCGATCCACTACTAAATATGTCACAACTGTCGTTAGCAAGCTAAAGGAAATAATGTCTCCGATGGTTGCATCAAAAAACAAATCAAGGCCTATACCAAACGCAATAAGTGCCGCTGCAAATTTAATGAGCAATAATGTTGCATGATTCATATTTGAACCCTCCTTTTTCTATTTAATTTGAACAAAAATAGGGAAATTAATACCTTTTTTGCCAAGAAGGGTATAATATAAGCAAAGCCAGTACGTTTGAGACTGCTCTAGCGTACAAGAATAATTTAGGAGATGTTGTAATGATTGTACTAGAAAACAACGAAATGAAAGTCAGCATTCAAGAAAAAGGGGCGGAAGTTGTAGAAGTATTTCATAAAGAAAAAGACCTGCAGTTTATGTGGAGCGGCGACCCCGCTTATTGGGGACGAGTATCGCCCGTATTGTTTCCGATTGTAGGCCGATTAAAGAATGATCAGTATACCGTTGATCAGCGCGTATACTCTTTGCCTCAGCACGGTTTTTTACGTGATTCTACTTTCAGCGTGATCGAACAAACAAACGAAACAGCACGGCTGCAATTTGCTACAAATGGCCGCTTTAAAGACGTATATCCGTTTGAATGTTCAGTTGAAATCAGCTATCGTCTGGAAAACAACCGATTAACGTTTCAGTGGAAAGTAGTAAATGAAGATAAAGGCGATATGTATTTTTCAATTGGAGCCCACCCTGCTTTTCGTATTCCGTTACGTGAAAACGAGCAGATTTCTGATTACTTTTTAGAAATAGAGCCTTCTGAAACTACGCCAAAGGAATTTGTATTAAAAGACGCTCTTATTCATGAAAAAGGGGCTGCAGAAAATTTGCACCAGCTGCCGCTAAGCGCAGATTTATTTGCAAATGATGCGTTAATTTTTAGTGATATTGACGGAATTACGATTAAATCGACGGTTAATGAAAATCAAATTAACGTTCAGTTCAATGATTTCCCGTATGTCGGTATTTGGTCAAAGTATGATGCAGAAAATCATACAATCGCTCCTTTTCTTTGCATCGAACCTTGGTTTGGAATTGCAGATACGCATGATCACAACGGAAATTTCAAAGAAAAATTAGGCATCAACCGTTTATCAAAAGACGGTGTATTTCAAACAGAGTTCTCTGTTTCCTTTAGCTAATGCAACACATAACAAAATCAATCCAATCAACAGCTAGAAGCAGTTAAATAGATCTTCGTTCACCATAATAATGAAAAGCTCCAAACGATTACTCGTTCGGAGCTTTCTTAAACTAAACTACTTTTGTCTCTGCTTCTTTTTATATTAGTTATTTACAACATCACTATTTTTTAGCGCATGGACTTGTTCTATTAGCTTCTGAACGTATTCTTCGCTGAGTACACCTGTTGCTCCTCGAATAATTTCAGTCGAATAGTGATCCGGAGGTGCGACTTCTTTTTCTTTATTTAACACAAAAAAAGTAAGAACATGATCCACCATCTTACCTTCATGCTCGACAGAAATAATAGCAGGACGATAGCCGTTATTATCTACGCCTTCTCTGCCATACAGGTACGTAATGGCTTCAGGCGGCACGCGGTATAGTTTGCCTTCAACGACTCCGCCTTCTTCAACCATGTCTGCACGTCCTCCGTCATGAATAACGTGGTTATATCGAAGCGTATAGCCTTTAAAAACAGCTCTGCCGAGACAGTCTTGGAAATGCTGATCCACCCCGTGCTTAATAAAACGATCGTTATCCATACATGAACCGTAAGCAAAATACAGCATACCTTCTAATAAATCTTCTTTCCACACGCGCCAGTTTCCGCTCGGGATAAATTCGTGCAGCAGCGAACGATCGCTTGCCACATAAACAACGGCTTCAAATTCACCTTGGTCCGTTTCAACCGTTTGCACAACTTTATCATATTCATTGTCTTTATGACTTTCATGAATGTATCCTTCCAATTCATCAAGAGCCTTCCACATAAGCTGATCGGTCACTTCATATACTTCTCCGTATACAATATGTTCACTGTCGATATCGAGCATAGGGTAGCCTTGCTTTGTGTCATATAATTTCCCTTTCGTTTTTGCCTGCTTGGCAATAGGGCGCGCATGATGCAGCAATCCGTGATTACCTTCTCCTTCAAGAAGCGTTCCGTATACAAATAAATAATTGCACATACTCCTTATTCCCCCTCTTTCTCTTCATAAAGCTCTAGCGGTAACCCGTCCGGATCAGCAAAAAAAGTGAATTTTTTTCCCGTTAGTTCATCTACCCTAATAGGTTCCACATCAATCCCTTGCTGCTCTAGTTCACGCTTGGAATCCTCTACGCTTTCAACCGCAAAAGCTAAATGGCGTAAGCCGCACGCTTCAGGTCTTGAAGGACGTTGTGGCGGATTTGGAAACGAGAACAACTCAATTTGATAGCCAGGAGCTACTTCTAAATCTAGCTTATATGAATCTCTTTCTTTTCTATATGTTTCTTCTATAATCTTGCATCCTAACACATTTACATAAAAAGCTTTTGAACGTTCATAATTACTTCCTATAATGGCTACGTGGTGCATTCGTTTTAAATTCATTTCATTCTCCCATAAAAACCCTTTTCTAATCATCCTACACAAAATGCCGGCAAACATCAAATAATTACGTTATCACCTTTGACTAGAGTGATAAAAGTCACGGACATGGCGCCTCATAACAAGTAACATAACAACGAGGTGAATAACATGATTTCGTTAACATTTAAAGCAAGAATTGACCGAACTCAAAATTTAGATTCGTTAAAAGAAGAAGCTGCTATTATGCACCGTATTGCTGATCAGCTATCTCCAATGAGCCCTGAGTTCATAGAATATACTGAACGTATTCAATATGTGTATGAACGCATGCACATTATCGTACGTCATCCTACTAAAAAACTCGCTTAATATAAGCGAGTTTTTTTATAAAATCTTTGTCAAACTACCTTATTTTAAGATATACTGAATGCTAATAAAAAAATGAAACTTTTTGATCTTACGCGCGTATACTTAATTACGATAGGATAAAAGATAAATAGTTACGTAGATGAAAACCATCACGTGATGGTTGACATAGTTAAAGGAGGTGGTATTCTGATGGGGTTGCGACATACAAAATTGGCGAACTTGCAGAGATGGCACATGTAACGAAACGCACGGTTGACTATTATACCAACATTGGGTTGTTAAAAGCAGAACGCTCTGCTTCTAACTATCGCTTTTATAACGAAGAAGCGCTGAAACGTCTTTACTTAATTGAAAAATTAAAAAGCGAAGGCCGTTCTCTTGAAGAGATTTCTTCTCTATTTTCTATAGAGCAATCCGAGAATAGCCACTCCAAAGACGAATTAGCATCCAAATTTTACGTACTAAACGACAGTTTAAAAGAAGTTGCACCGCTTATGGAAAAGCTTAATGAAGAAGATCGAAAAGTAATGATGAATCGGCTCTCACCAGAAAGCGTCACTCTTTTGCACTCTTTACTGCTGCTGCTGTCGTAAATTTATTATTTACAGGAGGTGTTTACTTACTTTATAGCACTATAAAGTAAGTATATTCATTGATAACCATTAACTTAATTATTTTTGCGATTTTAATTGTACTCACTGCTTTTTTCGTTGCTTCAGAGTTTGCAATTGTGAAGCTTCGTAGTTCACGGGTAGATCAACTTGTTGCTGAAGGAAAAAAAGGAGCGAATGCGGTTAAAACCGTGACGACACACTTAGATGAGTATTTATCTGCGTGTCAGCTTGGTATTACGATTACTGCTTTAGGACTCGGTTGGTTAGGAGAACCGACTGTTGCGAAGATTTTAGAACCTCTGTTTGAAGAACTGGGTGTTGCTGCATCTTTAACACATATTCTTTCATTCATTATCGCATTTGCCCTTGTAACGTTTGTTCACGTAGTTGTTGGTGAATTAGCGCCAAAAACATTTGCGATTCAAAAAGCTGAAACAGTTACGTTATTGTTTGCTCGTCCGTTAATTTTATTCTATAAAATTATGTTCCCCTTCATTTGGTTACTAAATGGTTCTGCCCGTTTATTAACTGGAATGTTTGGATTAAAGCCAGCTTCAGAGCATGAACTTGCGCACAGTGAAGAAGAGCTGCGCATTATTTTATCAGAAAGTTTTAAAGGCGGGGAAATTAACCAGTCTGAATATAAGTACGTGAACAACATTTTCGAATTCGATAACCGTGTTGCTCGCGAAATCATGGTACCAAGAACAGAAATTTCAGCTGTTTCTGAAGACGACAGCATTGAAGATTTCTTAAAGCTTGCTGTAGAAGATCGCTACACCCGTTACCCTGTTACCGTTGACGGAGACAAAGATAACATTATTGGATTAGTCAACGTCAAAGAGATTCTAAACGATGTCGTAATTAACGATGCGTTAAAAAAGCAAAGCGTGAAGCTTTATATGAATCCTATTATTCAAGTAATTGAAACTGTAGCGATTCAAGACCTATTGCGCTCGATGCAAAAGAAACGTACGCATATGGCTGTGTTGATTGACGAGTACGGCGGTACGGCTGGTATCGTTACCGTTGAAGATATTTTAGAAGAAATCGTTGGAGAAATTCGAGATGAGTTTGATACAGATGAAAAGCCGCTTGTTCAAAAAATCAGCGATCAGCATTTTGTCTTTAACTCAAAAGTACTGCTTGAAGAAGTTAACGAAGTGCTTCATATCGAAATTGAAAACGACGATATCGATACAATCGGCGGCTGGATGCTAATGCAAAATATCGATATCCAGGAAAGCGAATCGTTCAAACTTTTTGGATACGAGTTTATTGCAAAAGAAATGGACGGTCACCAAATGAAAGAAGTAGAAGTACGTGCCCTTCCTGAAGAAGAACGCGTGCAGTCTGAAAGTCATTCACCAGAACAAGAAGTTACACAAGCATAATAGAAAGAGCCGCTTCTTTATGAACCGGCTCTTTTTTTATTATTGCTTTATCTTAATCATGTAGCAGCTTATACACAACGTTCTCTTCTGCCTCTTCCCCAGTCTTTTCCTTCGCCTGGTCCATGGTGCCGACAAATTCCAGCTTTCCCTCCTTTAAGACCGCAAACCGATGACACACGTCTAAGATTTCATTCAAATCGTGGGTAATATAGATAATCGTCTTTCCTTTTGCCGCCAGCTGTTTAATATAACGAATGATCTCAAGCTTGGACTGCAAATCAATTCCGACTGTCGGCTCGTCCATTAACAAAACGGACGGTTCATGAATAAGTGAAACGGCTATGTTTAGCTTTCGCTTCATGCCTCCTGATAAATTTTTTACTTTTTCCTTCCATCTTCCTTCGAGCTGTACAGCTGAGCAAAGAGACTGAAGCTGTTCATTCGACAGAGAGCGTGAAGTCATTTTGCTCCACATTTTCATGTTTTCTTTTACGCTAAGCTCTTCCCACAGCGCTATGTCTTGTGGAACGTAGCCAATGACTTCTCGAATCGCTTTTTGATTTTTCTTAAGCGATAAGCCTCCAATCGTGACATTCCCGCTTGAAGGAGCCGTAATGGTAGACAAAATAGACAGAAGCGTCGACTTACCAGCGCCGTTTGGTCCTAAAAGACCAATGACTTCTCCACTTTCTACGGTCAGCGTAACATTTGCTAACGAACGTTTTTTTCCGTATGTTTTGCTAACATTGTTAATTTCAATCATTTGATGCTCCTCACATTCCACACTATTTTAAATGCGCACAAACATATACATGCAATGGAAACAGCTATCTCTTTCCAAATGAACGTAAGCGGCAGTGCATGCTGATACAGAAGCAGATGCTGCGGAAGCCACTGACTTATTCTTTCAATCGTTGCAGAAAGCTCTCCTACCGGGAAAAAGCTCCCTCCTATTATACTGAGTCCTGTGACCATGACAACGCTGATCATATAATAAGATCCAACTCGCTGACTTTCACTTGCAAGCCATGTGCTAAAAGCAACGCACACAATCACATAGATACACATATACAGCAGCACACCGTAAGACTCTACTCCATACAGCCATTTAAATAGAGCAAAGCTTATGAGAGCTTGAAGCACGTATAGCACAGCATAAGCAGCGCTGACGCTTCGAATATAACCGTAAAGTCCTTTTTGCATCGTTTTCATTCGTTTGAAAAGGTGCCTCCGCTCTTTAATCATCCAATCTGATGTAATGCAGCAAAGTAAAAGCGTAAAGAATCCCCATAGCGGCACGTATCCGGTCATTTGAACGTTCCCTTGCTTCGTATGCTTCGTTCCTTGCGCCTCGTAATCAATTGTCATCAGCGGCTTTGGCTTCCACTGGTTATCGGTATAACGATACGCTTCTTTCCATAAATCCGGTCCCGCATGAATGTTATAAACTTTATATAAAAAACGCACTTCATTTGCCGCTTTAACATTTGTCGTTAACCTTGTCACTTCACTCGCCACGACTTCTCGAACCGCTTCTGTGGCAACTGAAGAAGGCAGCGTGAGCAAATCAATGACTCCTTGATAATTCCCCTCTTCTACTTCTTGTTGAAATCCGTTAGGAAACATAAAAATGCTGTCAATTTTATTTTTAGCCAGCTCCTTTCTCGCTTGTTCTTCGTTCAGAGAAAGAAACTGAATTTCTGTTGTTTTCTGTAGTCGATCCATCACTTGTTTAGACATGTTGCTGTGATCTTGATCGACAAGAGCAACGGGTATTTTTGAATCACTTTGTACTTTTGCTAAAAATGAGCTGCTAATAATCGTTCCTATTAAAGGTAAAAAGAAAATCATGATAACAAGCATAGGGCGCTTCAGCAGCTGCTTTATTTTTTCACTAATCATTTTCTCCACCGCCTTTGCAAAGTCATCACGTAGCCAACAGCAAGAACAAAACTTCCTGTTGCCGTAATGAGAATAGGCTTAAGGTAAAGAAAAGCTTCGTTTGTGTTATATCCATCAAATTCATAAAATAACAATTCCAAGACTCTGGTGTTGAGTGACCATTTCTGAAAACCACTCGCCCAGTCCGGTAAATAGACGACCGGCACAACATGTCCACTTAAAATCGCACTCAGCAAAATAAACAGCAAACCGGTTATTTGATAAGCTTTTTGTGATAAAAAAAGAACCCGAAGCAGTAAAAACAAACATAAAAAAGCAAACAAACTTCCGCTTACCCCTAAAAAAAGCTCTCCGTACGTACCGGTTACAGGCAGTTTCAGTTCTTTAATGAGACTTCCAAACAAAACGACAGAGACCGGTAGCAAAAGAACATACAGAGCCGTCAGCTGTGCTAAATAAATGTGAACAAACGATACACCTCTTGTTTTCATTCGAGCCAGCACCGGAGAAGTCTGCGTTTCACTAGCAAGCAGCCATCCGCCGTAGCTCCAAATCATAAGCAGCAAAGCAGCAAAAGACAGGACATAATATTGCTTCATATCCTGCTGAAAGAAACTCGTTTCTATTTGTTCATCAAATAAACTTCCTCTATCTAGTACGTGAAGCCCAAACGTCACCAAGCTCTTCTTAAATTCTGCGCGTCTATTTTTATCGGAAACATTTTCTTTTTCTAAAAAGGCATCAACCGTATTAATACCGCTTTGAGCAGCTGACGTGTAGTCAGCTGCACTTTCCATCACGTAGCGAAACAGCTGTGACTGAAGCGGCTTATTGCTATTTCCAATGACGTGTAAAGGCTGATTTTTTCCATGAGCAATATCGTGACTAAAACCTTTTGGCAGCGTCACAATGGCTGCCACTTTATTTTGCTGCAGCAGCTGTTTAGCTTTCTGTTCATTCGTGTAAAGAGGCTTCATGATCTTGCGAAGCTTACCTTCAGTCAGCTGTTCGATGACGTACTTCGTTTGTGCAGTATCATCTTTATCCACAATTGCCACGGGGAACCGATTTACTCTCTCCTCACCTTGCATGGTCTGACTAATAATGATCCCTGCTCCAAGTAAAAACAGAGCAGGGATCATTATTAGCAGTATGAGAGATTTTATATTTTTCAATAGAGCTTTACATGTAAAAAGAGTCAAAGAGAAATATATCTTCATCTGCTTTGCACCTTTTAGTAACCAGCGGTTCCCATATTCATCATGAGACCTTGAACATTTTTAGCGAAATTTTCTTGAATCGACAGCATATCTTCAGGCGTTACATCTTTTACGTTTGTTGCATTAGATGCGTCAAGCTCTGGAATAGTTGCTGATTTTTTTAATTGAGAAGCAGAGGCAATTTTTAACGTAACGTTTGCCGGATCTGCTTTTGGTCCTATCTTTGTACGAATATCAAACGAATAATCTGCTTTTCCTTTTGAAGCACTGATTGCTTGATTCTGCTTTACTTCCCCATTTACTACTAGATCTTCTTGATCACCTAAGTCTAAAGAGAAAGTACGGTCAGCCGTTTGTTTCGCATCGGTTTTACCATTGATTACCGAATTCATTTTAAACGTCATATTCGTGTCTTCATCTTTTGAATCTTTTGTTAACAAATGAATAGACATGTTTTCTTTTCGTTTTTCACTTTCCGTTGTTACGTCATTTTTCATATCAAACGTAAACGCATCATCGGTAGTGCTATCCGCTAGAACTGCTTTAAACTGCTTAGCCGTTTTGTTATCTTCATACGGAATATTTTTAGTCACCACGTTAAGTTTGCCTTTATCGTTAGAAGCATTTTTTACGCCCATGTTCATATCGCGAGCTACCACAACATCATCTTGAACGTACACAGTTGATTTCACACCGCCAGGGTAAGTCGTATCTTTTGCTTCTTTTTGGAAGTCTTGAAGACTTTCTTTTACTGATTTTTTCAATTCTTTTGGATCTGCCATATCTTTTAATTCTGGATTCGTTGCTGCCGAAGATTTAAACAGCTTAGATACGTGATTTGCATAGATGGTATGAAGCTTGTCATCTTTTGCTACTTTCGCAATAAGCTTATCCATAAATTGTTTTGTTTCTTTATCAGACATGTTAAGCGTCACGCTTGTTAACTGAAGCGTTTTGCCATTTGTTTTATAATCCACATTTTTTTCTTTTGTAAAATAATCGCTGTCTAACTCATCATAAATGAACGTTCCGTACTCTTTTGCAATGTAGGTCTTTTCTTTTTCCGTTAACTTTAAGTCTTCTAAACTCACGTTGCTTGTGTTAATATCAAGCGTTTCAGGACCAGAATAAGAAGGATCGAACTTACGCGCTACCTGTCCATATTCGTCTAAGTTTAAATAGAAATATTCATTTGCTAGAATCGGGGCTTTAAAGCCTATTCTTTCTTTCGTTTGAAAACCTTCTAGGTCAAGCGCTTTTGAACCGCCGATATTAAGAGCCAGTGAACCGTATCCTTCACTTTTTTTCGGATCTTGTTCCGCTTTAATTTTAATTTCAGCTTTACTGATAAGATCTTGAATCATTTTAAAGCTTGGATCATACGAAAGTGAATCCATGTTAAAGCCGCCTTTGATAGTAGCATTTGTAGTAGAAGGCTGCTTCATCGCTTTTTCCTGATAAGCCATCGTTTCACTGTACTTTGTTTCTAATTCATCAGCTGCTTTTTGATACGTATTTACTTCAGAAATTAAGTATAATTGCTTAGGAGATTTTTTAAATACCGTAGCAAATGTAATTGCTCCTCCAATAATAACAATTAAAGCTGCTAAAATGATAATCCATTTAGCCGGCGCTTTTTTGGGAGCGGGCGCTGTTTCTAGCGAAGCCGCTGTTTCGTCTGTTGTTCTGTTTTGATCTTTCTCACTCATCTACACCAGAACCTCCTATGTATTTTGTTAGTCACTTTGTACATGATAAGGAATGGTTTCCATAAATTCTACTACTTCGACAAAATAAGACAATAATTAGTCCGATAAACCGATGTCTTTCGGTGCAATATCGTGTGCAAAGTACTCTACTTAAGTACCCAATATATTGAAAATAAAACCAATTATTCAAAACTATCTCAATAACTATTAAAATAGGTAAATGACTTAACTTCTTATTTCTTTACAATATATTCCTATTTTTAAGCATTTACACCTAAGAATTACGAATCGGCGTTTTTTCTATAGTCGATCTCTTTTTCCTTTAATCACATACAGGTGATATCTATGTACATCTTTATGAAAAGATGATAAAAAAGCAGCGTTTTGTTCTAGTTCGAAAGGGAAATAATAAATATAAGAAAGCTTTTTTCTTGCCGGTGATATAAAAATCGAATAAAGTATTGTTAAATATATTTTACACAATTTAATTTGAGGATAGAAAAAGGAGGATATCATTATGAATATACGCGTCACTCCTTCTGCAAAAGAAGCGTTGCAGAACGTAGAACAAAATCAAATGATTCAGCTTTCTTTTGATCGAGGAAGCTGCGATATTGTTAATACAATTTATGAAATGAAGATCATCTCAAAGCGCAGCCTTCAACCCTATGAAAAAGTTGTAACGGTTGAAGACTTAGAATTTATTGTTGATGATGACATGGAAGAAGTATACGACAATGAGCTGGTGATTGATCACGCAGCAGGTGCTTTTGTCTTCAAAAATCACAACCAAATCTTTAATAACCGCGTAGGATTGCGCTATATTAATTCATAGAAAAAAGCAGGGAACTTCCCTGCTTTTTTTCCTTGCATATGTTAGTAAACTCGCTTCTATCGATTGACCTTTAACCGCTCTTGGATAAATAACAACACGTTCACAAGGCTATTTTCTTCATATACATTCACCTGCTGACGCTTAAATTCTCCTTGTTCATGATAGTAAATAATATCTCCCGTTCCTTTGTCTTCATTCATATGTAAATGAAAACTGAGCGGCGTTGCCAAAATAGATCCGTCTTCATCTCGCTGAAGAATTTGACAAAGCGTTTGATTCCCTTGTTTTTCAGATAAAAAGTCATAGCCAAATTGACGTGCTAACTTCTCCACTTGTGCAGCAATAAGAGCTGTAATCTGTTGATTGTCTTTCATATCTCTAGTTTCTCCTTACTTATTTTCTTTTTTTATATTCCATGCTTCATAGCCGGAACGAGTTTTTGATAGTTTTTCCATAATATCGAACCACGCTTGTTCATGACCTTCACCAGCTTCAGAAAAAATAGCCGATAACTGCTCACGCTGTCGATTACTTAATTCTTTTTCTAATTCCCGTCCTTCATCCGTCAAAAACAGCTGCTTTACTCGACGATCATGCGCTGCTTCTTCACTAATCATTAATTCTTTTTCAACCAATTTTTTCATTGGACCGTGCAGCGCTTGTTTTGTGACTTCTAGCAATGCCAACAGCTCGTTCACACTAAGTCCCGGAAACCTCGCAATGAAAAATAAAATACGATGATGAACGCGCTGAATTCCATACTTTTGAATAATTTGATTCGGCTCCTCCGTAAACGTTTTATAGGCAAAATAAAATAAAGCCAGCACATCATTCATTTGCTGCTTCTTATTTTCGTCCATTTATGTCACCTGCTTTCTCTACGCTCTGAGTATCTTCTTATCAGTATACTATATTCTGAACTTATAGCACTAAAGGTCAATATACTTGACTAAAAACACTTATTCTTCTACACTTTATTTAAGTCAACTATGTTGACATATTATTTTGAGGTGATGAAGTATGAGTAGCAACTATACAATCGGACATTATTTATTAGATCGTTTAGCCGAATTAGGTGTTCACCATATGTTTGGTGTACCTGGCGATTATAATTTATCTTTTTTAGATGAAGTCATTGATCATAAAGAAATAGAATGGATCGGAAATTGTAATGAGTTAAATGCAGCTTATGCTGCTGATGGCTATGCAAGAGTTAATGGAATGGCCGCGCTCATTACAACATTTGGTGTCGGTGAATTAAGTGCTGTTAACGGTATTGCAGGATCTTACGCTGAACGTGTACCCGTCGTTAAAATTACGGGAACTCCTACAACAAATGTAATGGATAATGGTTTGTACGTTCACCATACGCTTGGAAACGGAAAGTTCGATCATTTTTCAACTATGTATAAAGAAGTAACTGTAGCTCAAACGTTCCTTACACAGGAAAATGCAGCTCAAGAAATTGACCGCGTACTTCTTACATGCTGGACTGACAAAAGGCCTGTTCACATTAATTTGCCAACCGACGTATATGATAAGCCTATTAGCAAACCCTACAACTCATTATTAGACAGTGCCATTTTAAGTAACGAAGAAACATTGAAACAAATGATAGTAGACGTTCCCGAAAGAATCAATTCAGCCAAAAGGCCCGTTATACTGGCAGACTTTGAAGTAACTCGATACGGAGCACAGAAAGCTTTGCTGCAATTCGCTGAGAAAACCGGTTTTCCTGTTGCAACATTAAGTATGGGAAAGAGTGCTTTTAATGAAGCACACCCTCAGTTTATCGGTGTTTACAACGGAGATTTAAGTTCTTCTTATGTGCAAAAACGTATAGATCAATCAGATTGCATCATCAGCGTTGGAGTAAAATTAACGGATTCAATAACAGGCGGATTTTCTCACCAATTTTCAAAGGACAATGTTATTCATATTCACCCATTTTCCGTTCAGTTTAACAGCACAAAATATGCACCTGCTACAATGATTGATTCTTTACACGCATTAAGCAGTGCAATTACAAAAAGAAAAGCGGAAGATTTGGATATTCTTTCTCTCACTTCACAGATGGCTGCTAAATCATATACTGCAGCTGAAACCGAGATAACGCAAGAAAGGTTCTTTGAACGAATTGCTGCTTTCCTTCATGAAAATGATGTACTGTTGGCGGAACAAGGAACATCTTTTTTCGGAGCAGCAACCATGCCGCTGCCAAAAGACACAACATTTATCGGCCAGCCGCTTTGGGGATCTATCGGCTACACACTCCCTGCTCTTTTAGGATCACAGCTTGCCGACAAAAACCGACGCAACGTATTGCTTATCGGCGACGGTTCATTTCAATTGACAGCACAAGAGCTGTCAACTATGCTGCGTCAACATATTAAACCGGTAATTTTTCTAATTAATAATGACGGCTATACGGTAGAACGTGCGATTCACGGCGAAAATCAAGTATATAATGACATTCAAATGTGGAATTATCAAGAGCTTCCCGCTGTGTTAGGCCCTAAAGACCGGAGTATAACTTTTAAAGTTCGTACAGAAATAGAGCTGGAGGAAGCTTTAATATTGGCCGAACAGAATTATCAACATCTCGTATTTATTGAAGTTATGATGCACCGAGACGATAAACCTGCTCTGCTTGCCGAACTTTCAAAACGATTTGCAAATCAAAACGTATAAGCTAATAACTGTAACACAAAAAGCTTGTGAGTCATGCTCACAAGCTTTTTCCTCATAAAAAATATGTATGCTGCACAACTACAATCACAACCGCAATTAAAATCGAAGGCAATAAATTAGCAACTTTGATTTTAATAATTTCTAATAAATTAATCCCTATTGCTAAAATTAACACGCCGCCTACTCCTGTTACTTCGGCAATGATACTATTCATTAAATCTTGCGGCACGACCGCATTAATTTGCGTAGCAAATAACGAAATGATGCCTTCGTACAGAAACACGGGCACCGCTGAGAAAATAACGCCTATTCCAAGCGTAGTGGTTAATAATAATGAGATAAATCCATCCATCACCGCTTTCGTAAACAATACGCTGTGATCGCCTCGTATTCCGCTGTCTAATGCTCCTACAATCGCCATCGCTCCAATAACAAAAATTAAAGTTCCTGTCACAAAGCCCTGTGAAATACTGAATGCTTGCTTTTCGTTTTGCTGCGATTGAAATTTTCGTTCAATCATATTACCTAAAAGGTTTAGCTTTTCATCTAAATCGATGAACTCACCAATAACAGCTCCAATGGCTAAGCTCAAAATTACAATTAAAAACTGATGGCTTTTAAAGCCCATTTGCAGACCGAGCGTGATAACCGATAAACCCATCACTTGCATCACCGTCACGCTTACCTTTTCAGGAATGCGGTGAGCAAGCTTGCCCATTAATGTTCCTACAACAATCGCTAGTCCATTTACTAATGCTCCTATAATAAACATGTTGTCACCTTTACTGCAAATAATACCGCTTCTTTTTTCATTTGCTCTACTTCCTCTCTGCTCCGCACTAGCTGTATCAAACACACTAAATTTTAACACAAAATTCTTTCAATTATGAAGAAAAGAAAAAGATCCGAACGATGAATCATTCGGATCTTTAACTAAAACACATTTGTTCCAGCCTTTTTATTAAAATGTAATAACGTCTTTTGTGCCTTGCTTTTGGTAGCCTGTTTTTAACAGCTTCACTTCTTTATCCTCTGGCAAGTTGGTAAATACAACTGGTGTCACAATAGACGGCGCATGCTTTTTAACATAGTCTAAATTCACTTGTAAAAGCGGCGTTCCTTGTTGAATGCTGTCACCTTCTCGAACAAGCGCTTCGAATCCTTCTCCTTTTAAATTCACCGTATCTAATCCAACGTGAATCAGGATTTCAATTCCTTCTGCTGTTTTTAATCCAATCGCATGTTTTGTTGGGAATACGGTCATCACTTCACCGTCAATCGGTGATACGAGCGTTCCTTCAATAGGTTCAATCGCAAAACCGTCGCCCATCATTTTTTGTGAAAACACTTGATCTTCTACTTCACTCAGCGGCTTTACAACGCCTTCAAACGGTAAAACAAAATCCGTATGTGCATCTGCTTGAATAGACGGCTGTTCAACAGGTGCAGCGGTTGACGCTGTGCCGTATTTAACTAATTGATTCATTGCGTCCGCAACAAACTCTACTTCTGTTCCGACAATTACTTGAACATTTGTTTTGCTGAGCTTCATGATTCCTCTCGCTCCGTGACGCTTTAAGGCAGCTTCGTTAATGTTGCCGGCATCAGCTACTTGTAAACGAAGACGAGTCGCACAGTTATCAATTACGGTTAAGTTTTCTTTTCCGCCTAAATCTTCAATAAAATAAGACGCCATATCCACATATTTATCGCCTGTTGCCACAACCGTTTCGTTTGATGTGTCTACTTCTTCATCATCTTCACGTCCCGGTGTTTTTAAATTTAATGCTTTGATCAGCGTGTAGAAAATGACAAAGTAAATGACTGCATACACAATTCCAATTCCTGCTAACAGCAGCGGTTTTTGTGAAATTCCGTAGTTTAAGAAGAAATCAATGGCCCCTGCTGAAAATCCAAATCCAGCGTGAATACCAAGTGCAACGGCTAAAGCCATCGAAATTCCCGTTAAAACGGCATGAATAACGTATAATAGCGGTGCTACGAACATAAATAGAAATTCAATTGGTTCCGTAATTCCCGTTAAAAAAGAAGTAACAGCAAGTCCGATTAACATACCGCTGACTTGTTTGCGTTTTTCTTTTTTAGCTGCTGCAACCATCGCAAGCGCAGCTGCCGGTAAACCAAACATCATAACCGGGAAGAATCCAGACATAAATGTTCCTGCCGTTGGATCGCCTTTAAAGAAGCGGTTCAAATCTCCCGTTACGCCGTGATAGTCTCCGAATACAAACCATACTAAGCTGTTTAACACGTGATGCAGTCCAATTGGAATCAACAGACGGTTCAAAAATCCGTATATACCTGCACCAAGCGCTCCTGCTCCTGTAATCCACGTTCCTAAGTTGTTAATTTGATCTTGAATCGGCGGCCAAATAACGCCAAAGATTCCTGCAAGCGCGAGCATAACGACTGACGTAATAATCGGTACAAACCGCTTTCCTGCAAAGAAGCCGAGCCACTCTGGCAGCTTAATGGCTGAGAAACGATTGTATAGTAAACCAGCCGTTACCCCCGAGACAATCCCGCCGAGTACACCCATGTTAATATCTTTATCAATAGCTACAGTCCCTTTTGTTAACACAAAATAACCGACCACTCCGGCAAGTGCTGCTGCGCCGCTTCCATCTTTTGAAAGCCCTACAGCAATACCGAGTGCAAACAGTAGTGCTAAATTCGCAAAAATCGCATCTCCGGCTTGAGCCATAAACGGAATATCCAATAAGTCTTTTTGACCCAAACGAAGAAGCAATGCCGCAGCAGGTAATACTGCGATTGGCAGCATAAGCGATTTACCAATACGTTGTAAAAAATTCAGCATGTTTCTATCCCCTTTGTATAACGTATTTAACCCGATGTTACGAGCAAGGATTTTCGTAACAATATTTATCGGATGACAAGTTACCGCATTCATCCCGGCCTATGATTACATCATCAGCTGACATAACGGCGGTTTTACTGCATGGACTCATACTAGCACATAAAATATATAGTTGTCTATACCAATTTTCTTTTTAAAAACCTTTCTATATCAATGTTAAAAGCCCTTACAAAACTTTCTAGTTCACAAAAAAGAATCAACTGGTCTAGACAACTATTCCAAAAAGCGTTACACTTAAATCAATACAACGAGCAAAGGAGTGTATGTATGGATACACATTCATCCATCATTATTTATAATGTAACCGTTTATAGTGAAAATCAGACATTAAAAAACGGGTATATTAAACTAACGAACAAAAAAATCACTGAAATCGGAGAGATACATCAATACGTACGTCAGCCAAAAGACCATGTAATTGAACTTTCTCCTTCCTATAAAGTTATTCCGGGTGCCATTGATGTGCATATTCATGGCGTTAACAATGCCGATGCGATGGACGGTACAGCAGAAGCATTAAAAACAATGGCGCGCACGCTCCCAAAAGAAGGTACAACAAGCTTTTTAGCAACCACTATGACGCAGTCGAATGAAGCGGTTGAAAAAGCGCTTCGCAATGCCGGCACTTATATCGAAGAGCAAACAGATGCGGATGCTGAAGTAGTTGGTATTCACTTAGAAGGTCCGTTTATTTCACCAAAACGTGCGGGCGCACAGCCGCCTACTCACATTCAAGATCCGAATGTGACACTGTTTCAAGAGTGGCAAAAAGCAGCCGGAGGACATATTAAACTTGTTACATTAGCTCCGGAGCAGCCAAACGGCTTAGCGCTTACTTCTTATTTAAAAGAAACAAACGTCGTCGCTTCTATTGGCCATTCCGACAGCACATACGATCAAGTTGGTGAAGCCATCGAAGCAGGAGCGTCTCATATTACGCACTTATATAACGGCATGCGCGGTCTTCACCATAGAGAGCCGGGCGTATTAGGGGCCGCGTATTTGAGAGATGAATTATTTGTAGAGCTGATTACAGACGGCATCCACTGCCGACCTGAAATGGTCAAGCTTGCGTACGATCAAATTACAAGTGAACGCATGATTCTTATCACGGATTCTCTTCGTGCCAAATGGCTAAAAAACGGTACGTATGATTTAGGAGGGCAGCCTGTTCACGTAAACGACACAACCGCTACACTTGCAGATGGAACATTAGCAGGAAGCATCTTAAAGATGAACGATGCGATTAAAAACACGATGAGCTTTACGAACTGTTCATTAGAAGACATCGTAAAAATGACTGCTGAAAACCCAGCAAAACAGCTTAATCTGTTCGATACAAAAGGAAGCATCAAAATTGGAAAAGATGCGGATATCGTGGTGTTAAATGAAAACTTAGATGTTGAAATGACATTTTGCCGAGGCACATTGAGCTTTAAAAAGGAGGACTAACAATGAATATCATCCAAGTGAAAAATTACAGTGAAATGAGCGCAAAAGCAGCTGATATGCTGATTAGCAAACTTCATGAAAAACCAAATATGAATCTGGGACTTGCAACGGGAGGCACGCCGAAAGGATTATATGATCGTTTAATTCAAGATCATAAGGAGCACGGCACGTCTTACAAACACGTTACTTCATTTAACTTAGATGAATATGTCGGAATGAAGCCGCAAGATCCAAACAGCTATCACTACTATATGGCAGATGCGTTATTTAATCATATTGATATTGACGTAAGCAACACGCACGTTCCTAACGGCCTAGCTGATACGCCTGAAGAAGAATGCCGCCGCTACGATGAAATGATTCAAAATCACGGAGGCATTGACCTTCAGATTCTTGGAATCGGCCAAAACGGACATATTGGCTTTAACGAACCTGGTACGTCATTCAACTCTCCTACTCATATTGTGACGTTAGAAGAGTCAACGCGAAAAGCGAATGCGCGCTACTTTAATTCTCTTGACGAAGTGCCTACTCAGGCCATTACAATGGGAATTGAATCGATTATGAAAAGTAAAGAAATTTTACTGCTTATCTCCGGGGAAGCCAAAGCAGAAGCGATGTATCAGCTGCTTAACGGAGAAATCACAGAAGACTTTCCTGCTTCTATTTTAAAGAAGCATCACTGTGTTACAATTATTGCGGACCAAGAAGCTTTAGCTAAAGTGAGCCTTTGAAAGAATAGTCAAGTAGGCTGTCCCGACTATAATCAATCCGTCTTTATGAAAGAAAGGTGTCTGGCTATTAGTTAGAGTATATATAGATAACATACCTCCTCGTCTTTTTTAGATGAGGAGGTTTACATAAAGGAGAGAACTTAAGTGATTGATAAAAGCTCACCTCTTCCGATTTATTATCAAATTGAAGAACAGTTGAAAAAACAAATTGAAAACGGAGAGTTAAAACCAAATGATTCGCTTCCTTCTGAACGAGAGTTTGCAGAACGATTTGAAATCAGCAGAATGACCGTTCGCCAAGCGATTAACAATTTAGTAAACGACGGTTATTTATACCGTCAAAAAGGCCGGGGCACCTTTGTGTCTGAAAAAAAACTGGAGCAGCAGCTCGTTGGATTAACGAGTTTTACAGAAGATATGAAAGCGCGCGGAATGGTGCCAAGCAGTAAGCTGCTGAGCTTTGAAATTATTGCGGCTTCAGAAAAAATTGCCGAGCAGCTGCAAATTTCTCTTCATGCACCTGTTTATGAAATCAAGCGTATTCGTTTAGCTGACGACGTGCCAATGGCGCTTGAAAGCGTGTATGTATCCGCTAACTTAGTCAAAGGCTTAACAGAATCCATTGTTAATGACTCGCTCTATCGCTATATTGAAGAAGAGCTCGGGCTGAAAATCGGCGAAGCCAATCAAACGTTAGAATCCATTTTAGCTTCTGAAACCGAAGTGAAGCATCTTGGAATCAGCTCATATTCACCCGTTCTATTGATTCAAAGAAATACGTATTTGCAAGACGGCACGCCGCTTGAAGTGGTGAAGTCTTCGTACCGAGCAGACCGCTATAAGTTTACGATTAACATGACACGATCTTAACTAAGGAGTTTTTTTATGTCTAGTTTATATCTACAGGAACTAACAAAACTGCTTGCCAAAGTGGAGGCGCATGAACAGCAGGCAATAGAATCCGCAGCCGAGAAAATTTCACAGCAATTAGCTTCTCATCACCTCATTCATTTATTTGGGTGCGGTCATTCTCATATTTTAACGGAAGAA
>Ga0102593_1001333_pt1 | contig 24687 bp, 22 predicted proteins | sample AraplaCol_mMS_r2_2_FD_76862 | JGI IMG/M metagenome (GOLD analysis project Ga0102593, IMG submission 76862) | Arabidopsis root microbial communities from North Carolina, USA - plate scrape MF_Col_mMS_r2 (SPADES assembly) (version 2) | ecosystem: Host-associated > Plants > Roots > Endosphere...
TCCGGCGCGACACCGCTGGGCGTCAGCAGGCCGACCCATGGCACGACATCGAATCCCGGAAGCCCCGATTCGGCGACCGTGGGAATCGATTCGAGCTTGGGCAGCCGCTTCGCGCTGCTGATGGCCAGAGCCCTGATGCGGCCGCCTTGCAAGAGCGGCGTCGCGGCAGCCACCCCTTCGAAGGTCACCTGAACCTGGCCTGCGGCAAGGGCCGTCAGGGACGGCGCGGCCCCCTGATAGGGGACGTGCACGAACTTCAGCCTGGTACGCCGGATGAACTCCGTCATGGCCAGATGCGAAACGCTCCCCACGCCCGGCGATGAAAAGCTGATCTCCCCCGGATGGCTGTTCGCATAGCTGACCAGCGACTCGACGGAATCGATCGGCAGCCTGGAATTGACGAGCAGCAACAGCGGGGTGTCGTAGAGCGTCGCGACCGGCTCGAAGTTCTTCAGGGTGTTGTATCTCACCGCCTTGAATAGGATCGGATTGATGACCAGCGCCGAAGATGCCGAGAAGGTCAGCGTGTTCAGGTCGCCGGCCGATCTGGCGACGTTGCCCAGCGCGATGCTTCCGCTCTGGCCCGGAACGTTCTCGACAAAGAAATTGCGGTCCAGCTTCCTGCTCAAGGTGGATGCCAGGTACCGCCCCACCGTGTCGACGGATTGACCCGGTGGATAGCCGATGACGATCCGCGACGAGCGCTGGGAAGCGTCGCCCGCCTGCGTCTGCGTCTGTGCTTCGGCCTGGTCGGACATGCCGATGGAGAGCAGGCCCATGGACGCGGCAATCCACACGAACAGGAATCGAACTTTCATCCGTTGTCTCCATCGTTGTTCCAAGAGATGGCGCCCGAATCACGTGCACGCACCGCGTGCGTCTGCGCTCAATTGCCCGAATGGCTTGTCATCGAACAATCATCGAACTGGGGTGAGGGCCTCGTCCAATACCGTTTGACCGGGCAGGCATATGAGAATCGTATGGGCGCGGCCCAGCCGCCGAAGCGGCGCTGCGCCGCGTTCAGGGCTGCAGATGAGCCAGATCGATCCGAGGAGTCTTCGCTGCTCGCGCGCCAGCCTGTGGTGTCGCTGCGCAGCCTGGGCGGGTTGGCCCGCGCCGTCCGACTCGCTACGCGGGCTGCAGCGGCCCGGCGAGCTTGTAGGTATTGAGAAGTAGGCCGGACGGCGTCGTCTTGGTGCTGGCGAGTTCGAAGGAACACCCCGGCGTCCCCTCGGCGAAGAGGCGCTTGCCCGTGCCCACCAGCACCGGGTAGACGATCAGCAGGACTTCATCCGCAAGCCCATGCGCCAGCAGGGCAGATGTCAGCGTGGAACTGCCCCACAGCACAAGGTTGGGGCCGGCCTGCGACTTGATGCGCCGCACGCCCTCGACCAAGTCCGGCCCGACGCCTTCGAACGGCCCCCACGCGAGGCTCTCCGGGCGATGGGTGACGACGTACTTGGTCGCCGCATTCAAGCCATCCGACATCGGACTGCCGGGCGCCTTCGGCCAGTAGTCCGACCACATGTCGTAGGTGCGCCGTCCCAGCAGCAGATCGAAGCGCCCGCCGTGCGCGGCAAGCACCTCGTCCCGGCCGGCGGGAGTCCGGTAGGGCGCCGTCCAGTCGGCATAGGGGAAGCCGTCTTCGCTGGAGGGCTGGATCACGCCGTCGAGCGACACGTGCTCCATGAGCTTGAGCTTTCTCATCCGGGTCTCCGTGTTTGACTGTTGGGGTTGGAGGACTGGGGATGCTGAACTGCTCCCGGGCTTCGCGCAACTCCGTTGGCCCTGGCCGGGCCTTCGAAAGTCGGCGATCTTGTGTTGCGGATCCCGTGCAGAGGCCCCGACGATTTACCTTCCGGGGGGCAACCCGGCTGGAATCGACACCGGCTCGATGCCTCGCAATAAGGATCGCGGAAGGAGGCACATTGATTGCACGGGCATTTGCGATGATCCCCGTTTCTGTCCGCTAGACTCCCTCGATGCGTCGGCGCCTCGCAATTTTTCTCGTATTGCTTTCAGTGTTCTGGCAGGCTTTTGCCATCGCTGGGCAGGCGACGGCATTCGCCGAAGCAGAAGAAGTCGCGCATGCCGCTTTACATTGGCAAAGTGAGGGCCACCATCACCATGAGGATGGCTCGGTCACCCAGGATGACTCTGATGAATCTCTGCAGCATGTCGCCTTCGATGGCTGCCTGAGCACTTCGGTAGTCTGGCAGACCGCCTCTTTCTCGTTCGCTTCGAGTGTCAGCTCACCACCTCGGATCGCGGATGAGGCCGCAATCCCCTCGCCGCACCTCGCCGGCCTTCGACGACCTCCCAGACTGAACGCCTGAAAACGCCTTTGCTCACCCTGCGCTTGCGCGGGTGGGTCGTTTTCATGCGGGCGACCCTTGCCGACTGATTCCGTGCGCCTTCCGGTGCGCGCAGTCCGCGAGTGCCGTCGCCATCACATCAGTCAGGAAACCTGTGAAATCCGTCCCGTGGTTCGTGCCCTGCGCCATTGTAGGAAGCGTGCTTTTCGGGGCCGTGCCCGCCACCGCGCAACCGGCCCCACCCGTCCCTTCTACCCCCACGTCATCTGGCGTGACACTCGCCCAAGCGTTCGAGGCGGCTTGGCAACGCGCCGTACAGGCCCGGGAGGCCGACGCCCAGACCCGGCGCGCACTTGCCGAGCAAACGGCGGCCAGCAGCCTCTGGGCTGCGCCGCCCGCGATCGAGGTGAATCACCTCAACGACCGCCTGCACTCCAACGCCGGACGCCGTGAAACCGAGGTCGGTCTCGTTTGGCCTCTGTGGCTGCCCGGCCAGCGCGATGCCCGATCCACAGCCGCCGATGCCGAGTCGAAGCTCGCGGACGCCGGTGCCCAGGCCGCGCGACTTCGCGTGGCCGGCCAGGTGCGCGAGGTGGCGTGGCGGTTGTCTGCGACCCATGCCGAAGCGGCTTCGGCGGCGGTGCAGACGCGCTACCTGCAAGGCATCGCCGCCGACGTGCAACGGCGCGTCCAGGCCGGTGATCTGGCTCGCTCAGACGCGCTGGCCGCACGCGCGGAGCTTCTGGAGGCTCGGTCGACTCAAGGCGATGCCGATCAGCGATGGCAGGCCGCCCGCGCCCAATGGCGCGCCCTGACCGGGCTAGAGGTGCTGCCACAAGCTCAATCGCTGCCGACGACAGGTCTTGCCGATGTGGCCTCGCCCACCGAAGAGCATCCGGAGCTGCGCGTCGCCACTCAGGCGGTGGAACGTGCACGCAAACGACTGGATTCCGTCAATCTGTCGCGGCGCGATCCACCTGAACTCTCCCTGAAGTACCGCGAGGAATCGCCGGGCCATGGTGAAGCGGCGCAGCGCGGCATCGGTATCGGACTTCGGATTCCGTTCGGCACCGAAAGCCGCAACGCCCCTTTGCAGGCGGCTGCCGTCGGCGATCTCGACGTGGCCGAGGCCACCGAGCAGCGTGCCCGAGCGCAGCATGACGCGGACTTGATGCTGGCCCGCAGCGCGCTGCGGAACGCGGCGCAGCAGCTCGATGCCACGCGCGACCGTGCGGAACTGCTGCGCGAGCGTGCCCGGCTCATCGACGCCTCGTTCAAGGCCGGTGAAACCTCCCTTCCCGACCTCCTGCGCGCCGCCAACGCGGCCGCTCAGGCCGATGCGGCACTCGCGCGCCAGCAGGCGGCACTGGGCCTGGCTCACGCCCAACTCCAACAAGCACTCGGACTTCTTCCATGATCGATTTCTTTTACACCCTTCAACGCGGGCGGCGCCATCTGCTGCCGCCGCTCTCCAGCTTTCTGATGCTGCTGTGCATGGCAGGCACGGCCATGGCCTCACCGGGAGCTCACGGGCCCAATGGCGAGCATCTCGATGCGCCTGCCCAGGCTGCGGGGGGAGTCAGCAAGGCCCCTCGCATGGAGGCCAAGTCGGAGACCTTCGAGCTGGTGGGCCGGCTGAGCAACGACGAGTTCTCGATGCTGGTCAATCGCTTCGAGACCAACGAGCCCGTGCTCGACGCGAAAGTCGAAGTCGAGACCGGCGCGCTGAAGGCTCCAGCCAAGTTCCATGCGGACCTTGGCGATTACGCGGTGGATGACGCGGCCTTCCTCAAGGCGCTGAAGGCGCCCGGCACGCATGCAGTGGTCGTCACGATCATTGCCGGGGGCGAATCCGACCTGCTCGACGGCACCATCCAAGGCGAAGGGACTGCTGTGAGTTCAGGCGCGCATTCCGGCGATGACGGGCACGGCCACGGCATCCCCCTGACCGCCTGGCTTGCCATTGCCCTGGCGGCAGTCGGCGGCCTGATTTACGCCTTTAGCCGCCGGCCGGCTCGCAATATCGCGACGCCGAATGGAGGTGCCCGATGATCCGCAGTCGCAGAGGTTTCATCGCCGGCCTTGTCGCCGCCCTCAATCTGGCCGCTCTCGGCGGCGCATTCGCCTCCCCGGGCGCGCACGGTCCCAACGGAGAACACCTGGACGCGGCCGGCGGTGGCAGCGCCGCGAGCGGTCTGGCCCGCCTGCCGGACGGCAGTGTGCAGGTGCCGATGCTGGCCCAGCGACGGATGGCCATCCGCACGATGCTCGCGAACGAGAGCGACGCCAGTGCCACGGTGGAGCTCCCGGGACGCGTTGTGATCGACCCCAATGCGGGTGGTCGTGTGCAGGCCGTTCACGGCGGCCGCGTCGAAGCAGGACCGGCCGGTCTCCCGGTCGCCGGCCAGGCCGTGAAGAAAGGAGAAGTGCTGGCCTATGTGCAGCATCACGCAGAGCCTTACGCGCTCGCCAATCAACAGGCGCAATTGGCGGAGCTGCGCAGCAACCGTGAGCTGGCCGCACAACGGGTGCAGCGCCTCCAGTCATTGGAGGGCACTGTCCCGCGCAAGGAGATCGACGCCGCGCGGGCCGAACTCCAGAGCCTGTCGGCGCGGGAGAAAAGCATCGGTGCCAGCCTCGGTTCGCGCGAGACGCTGACTGCCCCGGTCTTCGGTGTCATCGCCCGGGCGGATGCGATTGCGGGGCAGGTTGTCGAGGCGCGCGAGGTGCTGTTTGAAGTGGTCGATCCCACCCGGGTGCTGGTGGAGGCGACGACGGCTGATCCGGCGCTGCCGGCGCGCGTGGGCGACGCTTCATTGCAGGGGGTGGCCGGCGTCAGGCTGAAGCTGCTTGGCGCGGCACGCTCGCTGCGCGACGGTGTGCTGCCGCTCACCTTCCGGGCGCAGCCGGAGAAGGCGGGGGCTGCAATGCCCCTGGCGGTCGGGCAGCCAGTCACGGTGGTGGCTGCGCTCAACGAGCGCGTCAAAGGCTTCGTGCTGCCTTCCCAGGCCGTCGTGCGCAACAGCGCCAACGAGCCGGTGGTCTGGATCAAATCCGGCGCCGAACGCTACATCCCGCAGCCGGTGCAATACCGCTCACTCGATGCCGCCACGGTTGTCGTGATCCAGGGTCTTGGTGCCGACAATCGCGTGGTCGTGCAAGGCGCACCGCTGATCGCGCAGATCCGCTGAACGGAGCCACTACTCATGTTCAACTGGATCGTCCGAAACAGCCTGCACAACCGCCTGTTCGTCCTGGCGATTGCGTTGCTGCTGCTGGTCTACGGGGCCATCACCGCATGGCGCACACCGGTCGATGTCTTCCCGGACCTCAACAAGCCACTGGTGACTGTGCTGACAGAGGCGGGAGGCATGGCGCCGGAAGAGGTCGAGCAGCTCGTCACCTTCCCGCTGGAGACGGCGCTCAACGGCATGCCTGGCGTGACGCGCGTGCGCTCGACCTCCGGGGTGGGTCTTTCCATCGTGTACGCGGAGTTCGACTGGGGCACCGACGTCTATCGCAACCGCCAGCTCGTGGCCGAGCGCATGGCGCAGGTACGCGAGCAACTGCCGGCGGGCATTGCACCGATCATGGGGCCTGTCTCCTCGATCATGGGCGAGGTGATGCTGATCGCGCTGCCGTTGTCTGCCGGTGACGGCAAGACCGGCGCGGACCCGATGCGCGCGCGCGAATATGCCGACTTCGTCTTGCGCCCGCGTCTGCTGTCGATTGCCGGGGTGTCGCAGGTAATCCCCATCGGCGGTGACGTGCGGCAATTGCGTGTGGAGCCCGACACGGCGCGCATGGCGCAGTTCGGTGTTTCTCTCACGCAGGTCGAGCAGGCGCTTCGTGGCTTCGCAGGCAATGCGGGCGGAGGCTTCATCGACCTCAATAGCCGCGAGTACCTGATCCGGCACCTGGGGCGCACCCATCGCGTAGAGGACCTGCAGGGCATTGCCGTCGCATGGAAAGATGGCCGGGCCGTCTTGCTGAGCCAGGTGGCCGAGGTCCGTTTCGCGGCAAGCATGAAGCGTGGAGATGCCGGCTACAACGGAGCACCCGCGGTGATCGTGAGCGTGCAGAAGCAGCCTGCGGCCGATACCGTGCAGCTCACCGGAGCCATCGAGACCGCGCTGGGCGAACTGAAGCAGGGCTTGCCCCCCGGCCTCGCGGCGCCCAAGGTGCTGTTCCGGCAGGCTGATTTCATCGAGTCGTCCATCGGCAACGTGAGCGAGGCCTTGCGCGACGGCGCCATCATGGTGGCCATCGTCCTGTTCGCGTTCCTGCTCTCGGCGCGCACCACGGTTATCTCGCTGGTGGCAATTCCGTTGTCGCTGGCGGTGACCGCGCTGGTCTTCAAGCTGCTCGGGCAATCGATCAACGTCATGACGCTCGGCGGCCTGGCCATTGCCATCGGCGAACTGGTCGACGATGCGGTGGTCGACGTCGAGAACATCGTGCGGCGGCTCAAGCAGAACCGTGCTGCCGACAATCCGCTGTCTACCCTGGAAGTGGTGCGCCGGGCCAGCGTGGAAGTCCGCTCGGGCATCGTGTACGCCACAGTGATCGTCGTGCTGGTGTTCGTACCGCTCTTCGCGCTACCGGGCATCGAGGGGCGGTTGTTCTCGCCCCTGGGTATCGCCTACATCGTGTCCATCCTGGCCTCGATGCTCGTGTCGATGACCGTCACGCCAGTGCTGTGCCATTACCTGCTGCCGAAGATGAAGCGACTGGATCATGGCGACAGTCCGCTGGTCGCCCGGTTGAAGCGCTGGGACGAGCGGGTGCTGGGCTGGTCCTTCGGGCAGGCGAAGATGCTGATTGCGGTGGCGGCGCTTGCGGTCGCGGCTGCCGCCGCCAGCGTGCCATTCTTTCCTCGTGCCTTCCTACCGGCGTTCAATGAAGGCTCGCTGGTACTCGGCATGGTCTTCAACCCCGGGACGGCATTGGCAGAGGCCAACCGCATGGGGGCCTTGGCAGAGACCTTGATTGCCGAAGTGCCCGAGGTGACCCAGGTCGGCCGGCGTACCGGTCGCGCCGAACTTGACGAGCACGCAGAGGGCGTGCATTCGGCCGAGATCGACGTGGACCTGAAGCGCTCCGCGCGCGGCCGCGAAGCCGTGATGGCGGACATCCGGGCACGGCTTTCCGTGCTTCCCGCACAGGTGGCCATTGGCCAGCCCATCTCTCACCGCCTCGACCACTTGCTCTCGGGCGTCCGGGCCCAGATCGCGCTGAAGATCTTCGGCGACGACACGGACACCTTGCGCGGCCTGGGCGAGCAGATGCGCCAGGGCCTCTCGGGCGTGCCCGGGCTGGTCGACCTGACGGTGGAAAAGCAGGTTCTGATTCCGCAGATCACCGTGCGTCTCGACCAGCGAAAGCTGGCCCAGACGGGACTAGCACCAGGGGAGGCGATCCGCATCCTGCAGGCGCTGACCGACGGCGCTCACGGCGCGGAGATCGTCGATGGCTTGCGGCGCTACGACCTGGTCCTGCGCCTGCCGGACGGCAAGCGCAGCCCGCAGGATCTGGCCGCGACGCTGATCGACACGCCCGCAGGGCGGTTGCCGGTATCGGCCATTGCCACGGTCGAGGAAACCGACGGCCCGAACCAGATCGGCCGCGAGAACGGGCGGCGACGCATCGTGGTGTATGCGAATACCGACGGTTCCGACATGGGCCGCGTGATCAAGGACATCCGGGCGGTGATCGCGAAGACAAAGCTTCCATCGGGCACCTTCGTGAGCCTCGAAGGCCAGTTCCAGGCACAGGAGCAAGCCGTCACGCTCATCGCGGGCCTGTCGCTGATCTCGCTGGCGATGATCTTTCTCGTGCTGTACGCGCGCTACAAGTCTGCCGTGCTGGCCGGCATCGTCATGGCCAACATCCCGCTGGCGCTCATCGGCAGCGTCGCGGCAATGTGGCTCGCCGGCGTGAGCCTTTCCGTTGCCTCGATGGTGGGCTTCATCACCCTGGCCGGCATCGCCACGCGCAACGGCATCTTGAAGATCAGCCACTACATCAACCTGTGCAAGTTCGAGGGCGAGACTTTCGGACAGGCCATGATCGTGCGCGGCTCGCTGGAACGATTGACGCCGGTTCTCATGACCGCGCTGGTGGCCGCCTTTGCGCTCACGCCACTGCTGCTGGCGGCCGATGCGCCGGGCAAGGAGATCCTGCATCCGGTCGCAGTGGTGATCTTCGGTGGCCTTGTCAGCTCGACGCTGCTCGACACGCTGCTTACGCCGGTCGTTTTCTGGCTGGTTGGAAAAGAGCCGATGGAGCGCCTGCTTCGTGACGAGTCGGAAAGCCAAACGCCGCCTTCAGGGCTGCAGGAGGCGTACTGACGCACAACCCAGCTCTCCAGGCCTCCATCGGCGCCGCCTGTCCAAGTGCGCCGACAATGAACACAGGAATCCCAACATCATGAAATTCACGACATTCAAGCATCTCGGCGCCGCTCTCTTGCTGTCCTTCTCGACCGTGGCCACCGTGCCTGCTTTTGCCCATGGTGCGGCACCGGCTCGCCACGGCGGCGTGGTACAGACTGCCAGCGACATGTCTTTCGAGCTCGTGGCCGTCGCCGATGGCGCGGCTCTTTACGTCGTCGACCACGATGATGACTACGACGTCAAGCAGATGAGCGGCAAGCTGACCGTTCTCAACGGCGCCGAGAAGTCCGAGGCGGAGCTGAAACCGGCCGGAGGCAACAAGCTGGAGGCCAAGGGTGCCAAGCTCGGCAAAGGTGCCAAAGTGGTCGCTGCGGTAACGGAAGGCCGCAAGACGATCACGGTCCGCTTCACGGTGAGATAGGTCTCCCATGACAACGCGCCTTTCCTTGCCTGCTGTCCGTGGCGGATTGCTCGCGCTGCTCGCGGCGCTTCTCTTCGGTGTCAGCACGCCTCTCGTCCAGCATTTCGGCAAGGGGCTTGGGGCGTTCACCACCGCCGCGTTGCTCTATGCCGGCGCGGCGGCTGTCGGCATGGCCTCCCGCCAGCGGATAGAGCGGGAGGCCCGGGTGGTGCGCGGCGATGTTCCGCGGCTCCTGTCGATGGCCGCCTTCGGTGCCGTGCTCGGGCCCGTGGCTTTGGCCTGGGGATTGCAGCATACGAGCGGCACCAGTGCCTCGCTGATGCTGACGCTGGAAGCGCTCTTCACGGCGTTGCTCGCACGGCTGCTCTACCAGGAAACGATGGACCGGCGCGTATGGGCCGCGATGCTGCTCCTGCTGGCCGGTGGCGTGGCGCTGGTACTGGACCAAGGCCGCAGTGGCGCCACGCAGCTGTGGGGCATGCTCGCCGTGCTGCTTGCCACTGCCGCCTGGGGCGCGGATAACACGCTCTCGCGCGCGCTGGCCGAGCGCGATCCCGGCCAGGTCGTTCTGGGTAAGGCTGCCATCGGAACGGTGGCGACAGCCTCTCTGGCGTGGCTGTTTGGGGAGCCTTGGCCAGCGCTGGGAGTCGCATTGGCATTGTTTGCAATCGGCGCGAGCGGCTACGGGCTGAGCCTGCGCTTCTATCTGCTCGCACAGCGGGCTTTCGGCGCGGCGCGCACTGGATCGGTCTTCGCCTTTGCTCCATTCATCGGTGCGGCCTTCGCCATCGCCCTCGGCGATCGAAGCGGAACATGGGTGATGGCCGCGGGCGGCATTCTGATGATGCTGGGCGTGGCGCTGCACCTGGCGGAGTCGCACGGCCATGAGCACGAGCACGAACGCCTGGAGCACGAGCACGCGCATCGTCATGACGACGGCCATCATGACCATACGCATGCCGTGCTTCCGACGGGTTCGCACAGCCATCCTCATGTGCACGAGCCGATGCGTCATGCGCACCCTCACGTTCCCGACGTGCACCATCAGCACAGCCACTGAATCGCCGAATCGCCGAACCGGAGCCGTCCGGCGGCGCCTATTCGCCGTGCAGCCGGTTGCGCCGCATGGCGCGCCAGAGCGTGAGGTCGTAGGCGATCTTCAGAAGCCCGCACGCGACGAGCGGCGACGAGATCCATCCGGCAGCGAACAGCGCGCCGCTGAGCGTCGGGCTTATGGCCGCGGCAAGACTCCTCGGTACGGCCGTGAAGCTCGCAGCGGCATTGCGTTCGGCCGGCGTCACCACGCTCATCACATAGGCCGTTCGCGCGGGCACGTCCATCGAGGACAGCGAGCTGCGGATCATCAGCAGGCCCAGCGCGACCGGCAGGCTGGGCGCCAGCGCGGCAAGCACGAGGCAGACGTTGGCGGGCAGGTGCGTGAAGACCATGGTGTTGAGCAGGCCGACGCGCCGCGCAACCAATGGCGCCGCCAGTTGCGATGTGGCGCTCAGCAGGCCCGTCCAGAAGAAGAACACGCCGGCCTGGGTCAGCGAGAAGCCGAACCGCTCCAGCAGCCAGAGTGACATCAGCGCATTGACCGTGAGCCCGCCGGCGAACGCATCGACGCTGAAGAGCGCTGCCAACCGCATCACGACGGGGCGCGAGGGCCCCAGCGGCGCGGGCGCGACGGGCAGGCCGTCTGCGTTGCCGGTGCCCGCATGGGTTGGCAGGTTCCGATAAAGCAGGAAGACGGCCAGTCCGATCACGGCATAGACCACGAACATCCCGCGCAGCGCGTCGAGCCGTGCGAAGCCGGTGTGCCGGACCAGCCAGTCGGGCACCGCCGCGGCCAGCGCTCCCAGGGCTGCGCACAGGGCTCCGAGCAGGCTGTAGCGGGCGAACAGCGCGGTACGCGCATGGCCCTGCGCCGCGCCGGCCAGCCGGGCGTGCTCCAGCGGAAGAAACACGCTGACGTCGCCCGAGCTGGGGTTGAGCGTGCCGACCGCCGCGACAAGCAGCAACGGCCAGAACGAGGAAAGCCCCGCGAAGCCCACGCCCGTGGCCGCCATCAGCAGGGCCGCGCCGCGAAGCAATCGCCCCGCAGCGAAGCGGTATCCCCAGACGCCGACCGCCAGCGTTGCGAGCGCCGAGCCCAGCATCGTCGCCGTGCTGACGATGCCGACCTCCAGCGTTCCCAGCCCGACCGAAAGCAGGTAGGCCGGCAGCAGCACGGCCATGTACCCGTCGGCGAAGGCGCGGAGTCCCCGGGCGACGAGCACGGGCAGGGCGCCGGGGTCGGCCCCGGAGGGGAGCAGCCGCATCAGGCCGGAGCGTGGGCGAGGCATGGACGGCGTGCTCATCGGATCGCCTCGGTCGAGGCTGGGGGCCGGGTGTGCAAGAAGCTCTTCTCGCCGATCCAGCGCCGACGCTCGACCAGTTCGACATGCAAGATCGCGATCTGGCCGGTGGGGCCGCCGAAGCTGATGAAGCCGGGCTTCAGCCAGAAGCGGAAGGCTTCGGCAAAGGAGACGGGCGCGGGGGGCGCGGAGAGCGCGGGTGAAATGTGAGGCAAGGCGGTGTCCACGGAAGTCTCCGTTGTAAGTCACCAGCGCTTGGACGGGACACCGTCTTTCCTTGCAGAACGGGAGGCTGTTTTCCCGGGGAGACGATCCTAGCAGGGCAAGAGCACATTGCCTTGGAACGTGCGCTGCGAACAGTGTCTCTGCCCAAGGCCGCTCTGGATTCGGGCTCTTGACGCCCGTCGGCTGCAGCGCTTACATTGCCCCCGCCTCGTGATGAGCGGGGCCGGGTTTGGAAGCCCGCCGACATCCTGCGACGAGAGCCGCAGCCACCGCACTGGTCTGCGGCTTTTTCGTTTGCGCCTAATTTTTAGGCGGCTCGAACGGGAGGGCTCGCGCCCTGCCGGTTTCCGCAAGGATGTCCCGGTCTTCCAACCTGTTCGAGCTGCCGCCCTTGTTTGGAAGCGAGGGCGTCGGTTTCTGCAAATCGACATCCTTGGGAGGCCCACTCATGGCCAATGCTTCTTCAAACGACGCGGCAAGCGCCGACGCTCGCTGCACTTGCACGCCTTATCGCCCCGGCGCCCAGTTCAAGCCCTTCGAATGGGTTCAGGGCGACCGGCTCGGAGACTCTTCGCAACAAAGCCAGGCCGCATTCCTCAACGATGCCCGCGACGTGGTGCAGGGCGCGCAGACGCTGATCCAGTTGCTTGGCTGGGACGAAGACCGGCGCGATGCCGCTTCGTCCGACGCAGACCCCGCGCCACTCTTCGATGCCTGCCAGCGCAACTCGCTGCAGCGGCTGCTCTCGGCGACGCTGGGTCTGCTTCATGCCCGGATCGAAATCCAGTGCGAGGCGATGACGGGGTAGCGCGCTTTCTTATTTGCCCGGCGGCATCTTCTCGAACTTGACCAGCTCCGGGTCGAGAACGTCCCATGCATGCCCCCGCACGCCGTACGTGACCGCCTGCGGCCTGAACCGGCTCGGGTCATCAAGGCTCGCTGCATGCACGGTGATGACGTCCGGCATCGCCGCATAGGTCATGTAGACGGGTGAGCCGCAGGTGGGGCAGAACGCGCGGGTCTTGACGTTGCCGCTGTCGCCGACCATGTCCCACAGCGTGGCCTTGCCGGTCTGCTTCGCACCGCCGCGCGGAAAGCTCAGGTACGAGCCGTGGCCGGTGCCGCTCTTGTGCTGGCAGTCGAGGCACTGGCAGTGGTTCTGGAAGATCGGCTCGGAGGGGATGTCGTAGCGGATCGCGCCGCAGGCGCAGCCGCCGGTGTAGGAGGAGTTCATTTGTCTTGTCCTTTCGAGGTTGCCGGGACAGCGAGAGCTGGCGGGAGGCAACGAATTTATTTGGACAAGGGCAGGGCGGGTGAGTAACAAGTTCGTCGCGAATTGGCGCCGCCCGGGGGCTCAGGCTTCCTCCTCATTGTCAGCACGACGCGCTTCAACTTGCGCAAAAACACACGTTGTGGGGGAGCGAGGGCTTTGGGCTGGCTGGCGGCACATGCCCGAATCGATACCATGCGCCGGGCATCGCCAGGGTATCTGGCCAATCAAGGAAGGACAATGTCAACAGACATGAATACAGTTGGGCGTGCACAGCACTCGGAGCCAACCTTCACGCTCTATGGGCGGATCGCTGCGACGTATGCGGGGTACATCGGGCGTCCATACGCCGATCTGCATTTGTCGCTCATCATTGACGATGCCTACAACGGCATCACCGTGATTGATGGACAGCCCACCTTCGGGGAAGCAGGTTTGCACAATCTCTTGCGCATCAGGACCAACATCTACACCAACGAGTTGCCCGGCGGGGTGATCGTCAAGATTCCGCTCGATCCGCCGGCCGGGATGAGTCGCGAGACCTTCGCGCGTGAGTTGGTGATTCGTGCCACCAACTTTGCAAGCTATGTCTCACCCTATCGTCCTCCGGCCAAGCTGCGGGGCGACAAGATGAATCCCGGCGAATACAACAGCAGCTCGTACTTGGCTGCGCTCCTCAAAAGCGTGATGGGTTACGTGCCAGCGGTCCATGTGATCGGCTACCAAACACCCGGGTGGGAGCAACCCATGCCATTGCATTTCTTCAAGGGCGAGGCGCTGCGATGAAGCCGAGCTGGCGACTTGGCTCGCACATTGCGCTCTGGGCGATTGCTTCACCTCTGGTCGAGATGCTGGCAGGGTTCATCGGGACCAAGGCGTTCTCCGCACTGGGAGCGTTTGCACCGACCCTCACCCTTGTCCTCGAGGGCGCGATTCTCTTGGGCTGGGCGGTCTGGATCTATTGGCGTCACGTGCCTGGCGCACCAACGGCCGGCCGCCGCATCGCGTACGCCATTGCCTTCGGGTGCGTGCTGTTGGCTGCCGGTTATGCCGCTCTGTGGGCGGCCTGGATGCTGGCGACCCTGCTGTTCGGTGCGTAGGCGGCGCCCGGCGTGACCATCAGGTGCGCTGGAATTTGCTTGATGTAACGCGAAAGAATTGTTATTTGAGCGGCTCCAGCGTTGAAGTTCTTACAACTTCGGCCCCGTTCATGCCGCTTTCAGACGGTAAAGTCCTGTTTCCCGTTTCGGACTATTTCCGAACCTTTTCCTGCCGCCTCCACCCCGGTCGCTTTCCCGCCTTCTCGCGCGCTCTTCCCCATGTCCAACCTCATCGTGCACGGCGGTACGCCGCTGCGTGGCCGCATCACCCCCTCCGCCAACAAGAACGCAGTGCTGCCGGTGCTCTGCGCCACGCTTCTCACCTGGGAGCCGCTGCGCCTGCATGGGGTGCCCGACATCACCGACGTGCGCAAGATCCTGGACATCTTCCGCACCCTGGGCAGTGACGTGCGCATGGACCACGAAACGGGCACGCTGGAGCTGCACCACCGCGAGACGGCCTTCGACGCGTCGCGCCACCGGCTGCCGGAGGAGATGCGCTCGTCGATCATGCTGGTGCCGCCGCTGCTGGCGCGTTTCGGCGTGGCGCGTCTGGAGGACAACGTCAAGGGCTGCACGCTGGGCGTGCGCGAGATCGATCCGCACGTGGAGGTGTTCCAGCGCTTCGGCGGCGAGGTGGAGCGCACCGAGGGCTCGCTGCTGGTGCGCAGCAAGGGCCGGCTGATGCCCACCGACCACTGGCTGGACTACGCCTCGGTCACTACCACCGAGAACTTCGTGCTGTGCGCGGCGGCCACCGACGGCGCCTCGACGCTGACCAACGCGGCCTCGGAGCCGCACGTGCAGGAGTTCTGCCGCTTCATGTCGATGATCGGCGTGCGCATCGAGGGCATCGGCACCTCGCGGCTCACGGTGCACGGCGGCGGCACGCTCAAGGGCGGCGAGTTCCGCTTCGACGAAGACTTCCACGAGATCACCACCTTCCTCGCGCTGGGCGCCATCACCGGCGGCGACGTGATCGTGCGCAACAGCGCGCCGGAAAACTTTCCGCTACTGGACCGCACCTTCGCCAAGTTCGGTGTGCAGATCGAGCACAAGGAAGGCTGGTCGCGCGCCATCCGCAGCGGTCCGCTGAAGGTGCAGACGCCGTTCACGAGCAACGTGCTCACCAAGGTGGAGGCGGCGCCGTGGCCCTACTTCCCGGTGGACCTGCTGCCGATCTTCATCGCGCTGGGCGTTCGCGCCGAAGGCAACGCGATGTTCTGGAACAAGGTCTACGACGGCGCACTGGGCTGGACGGGCGAGCTCTCGAAGTTCGGCGCGCACGTGTTCTCGTCCGACCCGCACCGGCTCATCACCTTCGGCGGCAATCCGCTGACGCCGGCTGTGGTCGAGAGCCCGTACATCATCCGCGTGGCGATAGCGCTCTTCATGGTGGCGGCCAGCATCGAGGGCCGTTCCGAGATCCGCAACGCGGCGCCCATCCGCCGCGCGCATCCGCGCTTCGTGGAGAACCTGCGCAGCCTGGGCGTGCAGGTGGAGTGGACGAGCGAGGAGTGAGCTGAAGCGGGGCGATGACCCTGCCGCCGCGGCGACCTCCGGCTTGGCCGGAGAATGGCCGGCATTCGACGAAACAGAAGGAGCGCCCTCGAATGACCACGCTGCAACAACTCCTCGGAACGGAACTTCCGCTCATCCAGGCCCCGATGGCCGGCATACAAGTCAGCGCGATGGCCATCGCGGTCAGCAATGCCGGCGGCCTGGGCTCCCTGCCGGCGGCCATGCTGAGCACGGACACCCTGCGTAGCGAGATCGCCGCGATCCGTGCTGGCACCGACAAGCCCTACAACGTCAATTTCTTCTGCCACACGCCGCCCGTGCCCAGCGCCGAGCGCGAGGCCACCTGGCGCACAGCGCTGGCGCCTTACTACGCCGAGTACGGCATCGACGCCGCGAGTATTCCGGCCGGCCCGGGGCGCAACCCCTTCAGCGCCGAAGTGGCCGACTTGCTGGCCGAGTTCCGACCGCCGGTGGTGAGCTTCCATTTCGGGCTGCCTCCCGAGGCGTTGCTGGCGCAGGTGCATGGCTGGGGCGCCAAGGTGCTGGCCTCGGCCACCACGGTCGACGAGGCGCTGTGGCTCGAGGCGCATGGCGCCGACGCGGTCATCGCGCAGGGGCTGGAGGCAGGCGGGCATCGCGGCCATTTCCTCTCGCACGACCTGACGAAGCAGCTCGGCACCTTCGCGCTGCTGCCACAGCTGGTCAAGGCGGTGAAGCTGCCGGTGATCGCCGCGGGCGGCATTGCGGATGCCGATGGCGTGGCGGCGGCGATGTCGCTGGGCGCGGCGGGCGTGCAGATCGGCACGGCCTACATGCTGACACCCGAGGCGACGACCAGCGCGCTGCATCGCGCGGCGCTCAAGAGCGAGGCGGCGCGGCACACGGCGCTTACCAATCTCTTCACCGGGCGGCCGGCGCGCGGCATCGTCAATCGCGTGATGCGCGACCTGGGCCCGATCGGTTCGGCGGCTCCTGAATTTCCGCTGGCCACCTCGGCCATCGCACCGCTGCGCGCCAAGGCCGAGGCGAAGGGCAGCGGCGACTTCTCTCCGCTGTGGTCGGGGCAGAACGCGACCGGCTGCCGCGAGATTCCGGCGGCCGAGCTCACCCGTGCGCTGGCAGAAGGATTCCGCCGATAGGAACGACAAGAGAAAAGTCCAGGACCATGACCCAGCTTCACCTGCCCCTGAAATTCCTCGCGCACGGCGCGCAACCCGGTGTGCGCGAGCCCTGGCTGCTGGTGCTGATGCACGGCGTCGGCAGCAACGAGCAGGACTTGTTCGGCCTCGCGCGGATGATGCCGCCGCAGTTTCACGTGCTGAGCCTGCGCGCGCCCTATGTGCTGTCGCCCGACTCCTACGCGTGGTTCGAGTTCGAGGTGCTGCCCGGCGGCGAACGCCGCATCGACGAGGAGCAGGAGCGCGAGAGCCGCTTTCTCGTCGGCGAGATGGTCGCCTCGGCCGCGCAGCAGCTCGGCGTGCCTGCCGAGCGAGTGATCGTCGGCGGCTTCAGCCAGGGCGGGATCATGGCACTGTCGCTGCTGCTGACCAAGCCCGAGAGCGTGCGCGCCGCCATGGTGTGGCACAGCCGGCTGCTGTCGCAGGTGGTGCCGCACATCGCGCTGCCCGAGGCCTTCGAGGGCAAGGCGCTGTGGGTGAGCCATGGCAGCGCCGACAACGTGATTCCGCCGAGCGCGGCGCAGGCCACGCGCGAACTGGCGCGCACGCTGCCGCTGACGCTGTCGGGCACGGACTTTCCGGGCGCGCACGAGATCCGTCCGGCCGAGCTGCAGGCCACGCTGGCGTGGCTGCAGTCGCTGAGCGCGCAGGCAGGCCCAGCTTGAGCGACTGAACTTCAGCGCGGTCGCCGCGTCACAGGGCGTTACGACGAGGCGGGCCGGCCATGACCCGATCTGGTGCACCATAGCCGCTCGCCTTCCTGACACTCCAGCACAAGGAACCGCCCCTATGTCCGACAGCGACACCCGCGACACCCCCGAGTTCAGGCCCCGCCGCGAAACGCCCATAGGAACCATCGTCGTCGGCGTGCTCGTGCTGCTCGCGGCCGCGTTCTTCGGCTGGCGCTGGTACCAGCAACAGCAGCAGGCCCCCGAGGCCACGCCGGTGGCCACGGCACCGAACGACGGGGCGCCGCCCGCGCCGGCACCCGCGCCCGCACCTCAATCCCAGGAACCGCGAAACCCGATGGACGGGATCGCGGTGCCCGACGCGGGCCTGACCACTGCCACCGACACCGATGCGCGCGTGATGAAGGCGCTGGTCGACCTGTTCGGCAGCAAGAACGTGGCCGACTTCCTGCAGTTCGACGGCATCGTGCGGCGCTTCGTGGCGACGGTGGACAACCTCGCGCGCGAGCAGGCACCCGCGAGCGCGTGGCCGGTGCAGCAGACCAAACAGCGCTTCATCACCTCGGGGCAGGGCGACAAGCAGGTCATCGCCGCCAACAACGCGGCGCGCTACAACCCCATCGTGCTGTTCGCCGAGTCGGTCGATCCGGCGAAGGCGGCCAAGGCCTATGCGCGGCTCTATCCGCTCTTCCAGAAGGCCTATGAAGAGCTGGGCTATCCGGGGCGCTACTTCAACGACAGGCTCGTCGCCGTGATCGACCACCTGCTGCAGGCGCCCGAGCCCGCCGGTCCGGTGCAGGTGCGGCTGGTCGAGGTGAAGGGCGACGTTCCCTCGCAGCGCCCGTGGGTGCGTTACGAGTACGCCGATCCGCAGCTGGAGGCCATGTCGTCGGGCCAGAAGATCATGGTGCGCATGGGCCTGGAGAACGAGCGCAAGGTGAAGGCCGCCATGCGCGCCTTCCGCGAGCAGGTGGCCACGGGCGACGTGGCCAGGAAGAAGCAGCCCTGACGCAGCGGGCGTTCTTCCGGCGCTCCGTGTAGGCGCACACCGATTGCATGCCCTGCGGTTGTCGCGGAGGCTTGGTTGGCGAAACCCAAGCTCCGGAGGACAACCGTATGAACCAGATGAGCGTCGACCTCTACCAGAGTGCCACCGATTCGGAGAAATTCCTTGCGCTTCCCGCGGGCACAGACCCCGCTGAACTCATGGGCCCGATGACCTTCGACCGGGACTACGCGCAGATCAAACGTTACCGCGAGGCATTCATGTTCGATCCGTCGGAGGCCTATGCGGGCGTCAATGCCGCGAAGATCGCGGCCGACATCCTCACCGTGAAGTGGGCGACCTACCGCCGCGACCCTTCGTCATAGAAGGACGCGGCTTCCTTTCCCTCGGTCACTTCGCTCAGGCCTCTTCGGCTTCCTCGCTGTACTCGCTCACCGGCACGCAGCTGCAGAACAGGTTGCGGTCGCCGTAGACGTTGTCGACGCGGCCGACCGGCGGCCAATATTTGGCGCTCTTGAGTTCGGCCAGCGGTAACGCGCCAAGCTCGCGCGAGTACGGGTGGCTCCACTCGCTGCCCAGCAGGCTCGCGGCCGTGTGCGGCGCGTGCTTGAGCGGGTTGTCCTCCTTCGGCCAGACGCCTTCCTCGATGCGGCGGATCTCGCCGCGGATGGCGATCATCGCGTCGATGAAACGGTCGAGCTCGGCCAGCGGCTCGCTCTCGGTGGGCTCCACCATCAGCGTGCCGGGCACGGGGAAGCTCAGCGTGGGCGCGTGGAAGCCGTAGTCGATCAGGCGCTTGGCTACGTCTTCTGCGGTGACGCCGCTGGTGTCCTTGAGCGGGCGCAGGTCCAGGATGCACTCGTGCGCGACGTGGCCGTTGGGGCTCGCGTACAGCGTCGGGTAGTGGTCCTTCAGGCGCGCGCTGATGTAGTTGGCGCTCAGGATGGCCGTCTCGGTCGCGGCCTGCAGGCCCTTGGCGCCCATCATGCGGCAGTACATCCAGCTGATCGGCAGCACGGCCGCATTGCCCAGCGGCGCGGCCGACACCGCGCCCACGCCGTTCGACGCCACGCCGGCCGTGGCATGGCCCGGCAGGTAGGGCACGAGGTCTTCCACCACGCAGACAGGGCCCACGCCCGGGCCGCCGCCGCCGTGCGGAATGCAGAAGGTCTTGTGCAGGTTCAGGTGGCTCACGTCGCCGCCGAACTCGCCCGGCGCGGCCACGCCGACCAGCGCGTTCATGTTGGCACCGTCGACGTACACACGGCCGCCGTGCGCATGCACCAGTTCGCACAGCTCCTTCACGCGGGTTTCGAACACGCCGTGGGTGCTGGGGTAGGTGATCATCACCGCGGCCAGATTGGCGCTGTGCTTCTCGCAGGCGCGCTTGAGGTCGTCGAGGTCCACGTTGCCCTGCGCGTCGCAGGCCGTCACCACCACCTGCAGGCCGACCATCTGCGCGCTGGCCGGGTTGGTGCCGTGCGCCGACGACGGAATCAGGCAGATGTTGCGGTGGCCCTGGCCCTTGGCCTCGTGGAAGGACTTGATGGCCAGCAGGCCCGCGTACTCGCCCTGCGAGCCGGCGTTGGGCTGCAGGCTGATGCCCGCGTAGCCGGTGGCCTCGCACAGCCAGGCGCGCAACTGGGCGTCGAGCTGGGCGTAGCCCTGCAGCTGGTCGGCCGGCGCGAAGGGGTGGATGTTGGCGAACTCGGGCCAGGTGATGGGGATCATCTCGCTGGTCGCGTTGAGCTTCATGGTGCAGCTGCCCAGCGGGATCATGCTGCGGTCGAGCGCCAGGTCCTTGTCGGACAGGCTGCGGATGTAGCGCAGCATCGCCGTCTCGCTCTTGTGCGTGTTGAACACCGGGTGCGTGAGGAAGGCGCTGCTGCGGCGCAGTTCCTCGGGAATCAGCGGCGTGGTGCTGCCCGAGAGATCGTCGAAGCGCGGCGCCTGCTTGCCGGCGGGCGCGAACAGACCCCACAGCGTTTCGACGTCGGCGCGCGTGCTGGTCTCGTCCAGCGAGATGCCCAGGTGCTGCTGCAGGCGCTGGCGCAGGTTGACGCCGGCCGCTTGCGCGCGTTCGATGATCGCCTGCGTGTCTTCGCCGGTGCGGATGGTCAGCGAGTCGAATGCGGTGGCGTTCACGGGTTTACGGCCCATCTGCGCGAGGCCCTTGGCCAGCACGGCGGTGAGCGCGGCCACGCGCTGCGCGATGCGCGTGAGGCCGTCGGGCCCGTGGTACACGGCGTACATGCTGGCCACCACGGCCGGCAGCACCTGCGCGGTGCAGATGTTGGAAGTGGCCTTCTCGCGGCGGATGTGCTGCTCGCGCGTCTGCAGCGCGAGGCGGTAGGCGGGCTGGCCGTGCGTGTCGACGCTCACGCCCACGAGGCGGCCCGGCAGAGAGCGCTTGAACTCGTCGCGGCAGGCCAGGTAGGCGGCGTGCGGGCCGCCGTTGCACAGCGGCATGCCGAAACGCTGCGTGGTGCCGCAGACGATGTCGGCGCCCCATTCGCCGGGGGGCGCCAGCAGCGTCAGCGCCAGCAGGTCGGCCGCGACGATGAAGGCGGCGTCGCACTGGTGCGCATGGCCCGCGAGCGGGCGCAGGTCGTGCACGTGGCCGGTGGTGGCGGGGTACTGGGCGAGCACGCCGAAGAAGGCGCCGCTCACCATCAGGTGCGGCAGCGTTTCCGACACGGTGCTCACCTTGACCTCGATGCCCAGCGGCGCGGCGCGGGTCTTGATGACTTCGATGGTCTGCGGATGGCAGTCGCCCGACACGAGGAACACGTTGCTCTTGGCTCTAACGCTGCGCTTGGCCAGCGTCATCGCCTCGGCGGCGGCCGTGGCCTCGTCGAGCATCGAGGCGTTGGCGATGGCCATGCCCGTGAGGTCGCACACCATCGTCTGGAAGTTGAGCAGGGCTTCCATGCGGCCCTGCGAGATCTCGGCCTGGTAGGGCGTGTAGGCGGTGTACCAGGCGGGGTTCTCGAGGATGTTGCGCAGGATCACGCCCGGCGTGTGGTTGCCGTAGTAGCCCTGGCCGATGAAGTTGCGGAACACCTTGTTCTTCGACGCCATCGCCTTGAGCTCGGCCAGCGCGTCGGCTTCGGTGACCGGGGCGGGCAGGCGCATCGGCTTCGAGCGGCGGATGGCGGCGGGCACGATGCCGTCGATGAGCTCCGCGCGCGTTTCCGACCCGATCGCCGGCAGCATGCGCGCCTCGTCCGCCGCGTCGATGCCGATGTGGCGGGCAATGAATTCTTCGGCGTTCTCGAGTTCTTGCAGGGTGGGAAGGGCAGCGGGCTTCGACATGGCAGTGCTGTTGATAAGAGCTTGGGGCGGGGGAGCGGGGTCAGAACGCAGAAGTCGCGAAGGTCTCGCAGAGGTCGCAGAAGGAAAACCAAAAGATGATTCGGTTTCTTCTGCGACTTCTGCGTAGTTTTTGTATTCCTTCTGCGTTCGGCTGTCCGATTTCGAGGATCAGGATTCGGCAGCGAACTTGTCGTACGAGGCCGCGTCCAGCAGCGCGTCGAGCTGCGAGGGGTCGCTCAGCTTGACCTTGAAGAACCAGCCGGCGGCCAGCGGGTCGCTGTTGGCGAGCGACGGGTCGGCGCGCAGCTCTTCGTTCACTTCGGTGATTTCGCCCGACACGGGCATGAACACGTCGGCGGCGGCTTTCACCGATTCGACGACGCCGGCGACATCGCCCTGCGCGAAGGTCTTGCCGACTTCGGGCAGGTCGACGAACACCACGTCGCCCAGCGCGTCCTGTGCGTGCACGGTGATGCCGACGGTGGCCGCGTCGCCTTCGGCCGACACCCATTCGTGGTCCTTGGTGTACTTGATGCTCATGGTGGAAAACTCCTCGTGGAAAAAATGGTTCGGGGGTGCAGAGCCTAGCCGGTCAGCCGCGTTCAGCCGCGGTAGTAGCGGGTGGGCACGAAGGGCATGGTCGACACCTCCATCGGCACCGACTTGCCGCGCACGATGGCCTGCACGCGCGTGCCCGGCTCGGCGAACGCGGTGGCCACGTAGCCCATGGCGATGCAGCGGTCGGCCGTGGGGCCGAGCAGGCCGCTGGTGACAGTGCCGATGTCCTGGCCCTCGAAAGACTGCAGCACCGTGCCGTCGCGCACCGGAATGCGCTCCAGCGCGACGAGGCCCACGCGTTTGCGCTTCAGCGTGTCGTGGTCGGTGTGTCCGGCCGCGCCGGCGGTGGAGGCGGCGAGCTGCGCGAGCACCTTCGCGGCACCCGGAAAACCGCCTTCGCGCGCGCCGCCCGCGCGGCGCACCTTCTGCATCGCCCAGTTGAGCGAGGCCTCGACGGGCGTGGTGGTGGTGTCGATGTCGCTGCCGTAGAGGCAAAGTCCCGCCTCGAGCCGCAGCGAATTGCGCGCTCCCAGGCCTATGGGCTTGACCTCGGGCTGGGCCAGCAGCAGGCGGGCGAGGCGTTCGGCGTCGGATGCGGCCACCGAGATCTCGAAGCCGTCTTCTCCGGTGTAGCCGCTGCGGGTGACGAAGGCCGCAATGCCGTCGATCTGCACCGCTCCGCCCGTCATGAACACGAAGCGCTCGACGCCGGGCGACAACCGCGCCAGCGTGGCCGCAGCCTGCGGGCCCTGCAGCGCGAGCAGCGCGTTCTCGGGCAGGGGGCGCACCTCGCAGCGCGAGCCGATCTTCTTCTGGATATGGGCGATGTCGGCAACCTTGCAGGCGCCGTTGACGATCACGAAGATCGAGCCGTTGCCCTCGTTGAAGAACATCAGGTCGTCGAGGATGCCGCCCTCGTCGTCCAGCAGCAGGCCGTAGCGCTGCTTGCCGGCGGGCAGGTCGATCACGTCGACGGGCATCAGGGTCTCGAAGGCGGCCGCGGCGTCGGGCCCGACCAGGCGCAGCTGGCCCATGTGGGAAATGTCGAAGAGGCCGGCCGCGTCGCGCGTGTGCTTGTGCTCGGCCATCAGGCCCGCCGGGTACTGGACCGGCATCGAATAGCCGGCGAAGGGCACCATGCGGGCGCCCAGCTCCAGGTGGAGGTCATACAGCGGCGTCTTGAGAAGTTCGGTAGCGGGGGCGGAAGAAGCGGCCACGGGGCACTCCAAAGGGGCAGTCGAAATCCATGACGCAAGCCATGGGCCACCCCTGCTGTCCGCTTTACCTGAGAGATTCGCCCCACGATCGGGGTTTGCTCCTTCGGTGGGCCGCTGCTCCTGTTTTGGATGCGGCGGCCTCTCTCCAGCAAGGAAACGCCGGTTTTCACCGGCGCCTCGTCAGTCCTTTTGCCTGAGCGTTCGGGGGAAATTTGCCCCCTGCGCCTTCGGCGGCCCCGGCATGCGGGGCTCTCTCCTGACTTTCGAGAGTGTAGTTGATCGGGTATCGCTAGGAGAACAGACGGTGCATCGAGTCGATCGACTCCGGCCCGTACGCGACCACGCCAACGGGCACGGCGTAGTCGATGGCCTCGATGATCTTGCCCGCCCACACGGGGCTGAATCCGCCGCAGAGTTCGATGAGCTGTACACCTTCCCGAACCATCTCCTGCGCAACCTCGATACCTTCGGAGGCGGTTGCGACTCCTACGACCTTCATTCGGAACTTGTCTGTTCCCTGATGCTGGACAAATCGGTCTCCCGTCACGATGAATCCGAAACTTGTGAGAGCCATGGGCTTGTTCTCCCTTTATGCATTGATGAGCGTTGAGGCAAGCGGTGCCTCTGGCGGCTGCTTGCTCGGTTCAGCGTACACCTTGCAGCGCTTCGCATCCGCAAGATTCATGACCACCGGTTCCAGATGTCCGATGTACGGTCGGACACGATGAAGCAATGCCGAAGCCGCTGGCGTCGGCCGGCTTTTCATTCGCAGCGATTCGGCGCGCTCCGCAACGACCATCTTCTCGATGCGCTCAGCGCACCCACAGGTACCACGCCCCTGCGGCGACCGCGATCCACACGGCCACGACCAGCGCGGCGCCCCAGCGGCTGGTCGGCCTCGAGCCCGAGCTTTGCATCCAGGCATCGGCCCGCTCGCGGCATTCGGCGAGCACGGACGCGGGAATCAGCCGGACCGCGAGCCAGATCAGCCCCGGCAGCAGCAGCACGTCGTCGACGTAGCCCAGCACCGGAATGAAGTCGGGGATCAGGTCGATCGGGCTGAGCGCATAGGCCACCACGAAAACACCCAGCGCCTTCGCATACCAGGGCGTGGAGGCGT
>Ga0102593_1001337_pt1 | contig 24607 bp, 18 predicted proteins | sample AraplaCol_mMS_r2_2_FD_76862 | JGI IMG/M metagenome (GOLD analysis project Ga0102593, IMG submission 76862) | Arabidopsis root microbial communities from North Carolina, USA - plate scrape MF_Col_mMS_r2 (SPADES assembly) (version 2) | ecosystem: Host-associated > Plants > Roots > Endosphere...
AGTCAAAACTAAGGAGGCTGACATGGCAGTCAAAAGTAGTTTAGTGTTTCTTGGCATTTAGGGTTCGGGGAACAAGAGAAGAGCAGAAGTGGTGACACCAATTTCCGGAAATACTGTATGAAAAAGAAATAGAAGTTTTTGATTCAATGTTCTACTGTAGCGAGAATTATACTGTACTCGAGTTAACTAGAGCTCGGATTGGAAAGGCGCAATTCAATAAGTATTTCATTGATTCTGAGCATAAATGGATTTAGCTGATTGTCTCAGGTAAAGAACATGCATAATTCGTTTCCAATTTGTTGACCATGAGGATTCAATACTTACGAGCGGACCGAGAGCCCATCATTTACTCAGGAATATATTTAAGAGCTCTTGTCACTACTCAATGATGCTTTTAACTTTCTATGCACCAAAAGTCAATTTGATGCTTCAGGTCCGCTTTTTCTCTCACGAGAGGATAGTAGTCGCAAGTATTATCAAAACTCAAGCATGCCACAATCGAATTTAATGCAAATCAGTGCAATATTGAATACGCCTCGTAAGTACATTACAACAGAAGCTGAATCGCTTCACCGGATAACAAATATGCGGCAGCAGTCCCTCAAAAAGGTAAACAGTCCCCAAGCGACCTCAGATCTTCACTACGCGTAGGTGATGTTTCTGTGGAAACAAAGACCGGCTCGTCCAATCGCTTTTCGGAGAGTCAAACGAGTGAAATAAAACTTTTCGTTCGAAAAAGAAGAAGCGAAGAGGTGAAAGGGAAACGAAAAGCGAGAGAATTGGAAAGGAGAACATTGAAGCTTTTGCCTGAGCCCGCATATGCTCCACCCGCCCAAGTCTTGTATCGTGTCATGCGAGACGGTACTGCAGACCTCCGACCGATTCCATTAGGGACAAATTTGCCCTGGAAAAGCCTTCCTTGTGTTTTCTCAGCGTCACTCGCAGAATGGGAATTTAACCGCGGCGACATTGTGATCGTGGACATAGGAGACGAGAGGGATGATTTTGCCAAGGTGTCCGACCTGCGCCGATTACCCGACGGCCGTTATGTCGTCGTCTATGCGTGGCTGTACACAAGAGGGGAAATCTGCCGAGAATTTGAAAAAGGAGGGGTACTCACCCCACGTTCAAGAAATCACATTAACAAAATGTGGCCACTGGATACTTCGCGCAAGTTCATGCTTAGTACCAATCGAACAATCACGCTGTGGGACACTGCAATTGCAAAAGCGCCCGAAAATGTCACTGCAGGCGTTTTTGACGACAAAATATACAGCACAACAGCAAGATCACGACGAATAGTCAACGTCAATGATTCCCATTTCAAGTGGATGAAAGAAATTCTCAGGATGAAGCCGGGGGAGAGAGGGGGGGGGCATTGTATTCCATAGATAGAAAGGAGCCACGAAGAACACAATAGAACACCCGTTAGTAATGGGTTTGCCATCGAGCTTAGTATATGTCAATGGATGATGAATCTGTATAAAGTTAGTCTCAAATCAATTGCGCATCGGAGTTTGGGAACCGAGTAGCGTTATGCTCGAACGGACAAACCGCATATAAGGAGAGCTTCATTCACTAATCCTGCCTCTACACCAACTCACCGTCAGTGCCTCAATCTCCAATCCTTTCCCTATGAAACGAAATACATAATGTGAGTTTTGATCAGTTTTGCCGGCCAGATCTCCTTTAATCTCATGAACCTTCAGCCCTGGCTCTCAATTGTCGACGATGCATCTTTAACTCATGATTAAAGTTTTTGCTATAGCTTCATCGACATTGCTACTGGTAGACGCCAAGCAAGTTTCTTCATTGCTGAAATTGAATATCTCTGAAGTGTACTGATGGAATGAGAAGCCTGTATGTATACTGTACTACGGAGCATAACAGCAACAATGAGATTTCCATCGCCATCACCAAACAGCGTGATGAAAGTGATACTATCAATATTTCAAAACTGCAATCATGCGATAGAAAATAAGACCGACTAAATATCCAGTACTTGTATGACACGGCTGAAGAGGTCGATTTACATGATGCTGCATTCGTCTTGCCGTGCGTGGCGTAGAGATAATTGATAGTAAGAGGCAAGAAGATATTTTCTTCATGTGGGATATGTACTGTAACAAGATTTGTCTAAGAAAGCTCATTTGGGATACAGTATATTTTGAAAATTACGATATGTCACGGTAATTTTACCTTCTACTTGTTCGCTGTGTCACAATTATCAGTAGGTGATGCTCGGCTCAGTAAGCTGAGACCCAAATATCACACTTGGCTTGAGTTATTTACAGTAAGACTAATAGTATCAAGACACGAAACATTTTTAATATAACTCAGTGAAGAAATATCCGCTGTGCGCTTGCACAGATGCCCGTAGGAGTCATCGCTCTTGGAGATTTTCCATTTACGGCTGTGGCGTTTGGGTCAGCCCCGGCAATCATTAAGGCTTTTGCTACTTCCCAAAGAGGGCTTATGGCCCAGTTCTTGGCAGCAGCAACGTGAAGAGGAGTTTGTCCCAGATCATTGCGAGAGTTCACATCGGCTCCATGTTCAATGAGAAGCACAACGACATGGTAGACATTTTTGACATTGACATGGTGCAGCTCTAAAGCATTATGAAGAGGAGAGTTTCCATGTATGTCTCGTGATTTAGTACTTGCTCCTTGTTCCAGTAGGACACGTATGATCCCCGGGTAACATGAACGGGCAGCAAGGGCAAGAGGAGTCAGCCCATCCAAGTTCTTCAAATGGAGATTCGCTCCGTAAAAGATCAACTGCTTGACCTTCTCCAAGCTTTGCGGATGAAAAAAGCCCCGGACGGCGTAGAATATTGGCGTTTCATTTTTCTTGTTATCGGTCCAGTTGACATCAGCCCCGAGTTCAACTAGCCATGGTACTAAGTCATTGTATTCTGTTCCTGCCAGAACTGCAATATGAAGTACAGTTTCTCCATGCGCATTGCGCGCAGTTATATCAGCCCCGCAGTCAACCAAAGCTCGCGCTGCGTGACTGGCTCCGTGAGCAATTGCCAAGTGTAGAGGTGTCGACTGATCGACACATGTACAATTGACGACGGCGCCATATGTAACAAGTGCTTTAATGATAGATTTGTTGTTGAACTTTGGACGTTTGGGCGCAGCTGCATAGAAAATAGCAGACCAGCCGTTTCCATCTGCATCGGTGTTGCGAATGTTTGGATCTGCTCCAAGTTGAAGTAATCGACGTACCGCGCGTGTGCTAGAGGTGTTGGCTGCTATGTGAAGCGGTGTCATACTTCTATCATCTTGAGAATCGATCAGGATGCCGGCGTCAGTTAACAAGTCCAGGCAATTCGGAGTGACATTTGTAGCCGCTGCCAAGTGTAACAAAAATACTGGCTTTCGATTGCACGAGTACCGAATTTCCGCGCCGTACTTTAGAAGTAGAGCAACTTTATGTACCTGTTTTGACCTAATAGCCTCGTATAGCGGGCCATGCTTGTCGCCTTCGATAGCATTTGCATTGGCTCCATGTTCCAAAAGCAACTGGGCAATCCTTATCGGACTCCCGCAGGACGTAGCTATAACTAAAGCTCTATTGGAGCCAATGTTTGTAGCATCGGGCAAGGCTCCGTGTTCAAGGAGAATTTGCACGATTTTTATGTTCTTGTTGCTCACTGCCACCATAAGAGGTGTAGATAGTTGTTTATCTGGCCCACGAAGATTGACGTTGGCACCTGCGGCCAGCATATGCCGAAGTCCGACTTCTAACCCCTGGCGTGCGTACCAGATGAGTGCAGACCCCCCATCCGCTTGAACATTCATGCGATATAATTGTGAGATGACTAGGTTGTGAAAGGTCGGTCCGACAAGCATAAGGTTCAGAAGCTCTTTTGAAGTACTTAAATAGCTTCCGACAATCAATATGAGCTCTGGTGGGAGGCGACTGAGCGACATCTGCTATAATTGGAGTGAAATATAAGATAGTGTCATTTATAGCCTGCAAGTGTATAATTGACTCAAGACATCGTCAAAGTAGATTTTTGACTTACCTGAAAATAAAATACTTTTTATCTGGAAAATTAGTACTGTCACTCGCGGTATTTTTGAGCCTTGGAAGCTGGAAGACGAGATAAATCTTGTCTTGCTGATTTTGAGTAAATCGGCTGGACTGAAAAGTCTAGGTATATTGAAGTACTGCTATCGAGGAACGCAATAAAAAAGTTACCGTGATTACTTTCTATCTAGTAGGTCGTTGTAAGGTACCTGCAATCCATAGGGCTCAGTCTTCTCTTGGTCAAGCGGTTGTGCTACTTTGAGAGTAGATTGACTTTAGTCCAAAATAATTGATAGTATGGTAAACGGGGCATATCCTCGAATGCTGGAATGAACAAGCCCAATGTCACGGCCTATTCATCATGGGGAAGCTTATCTCCCTCTTGCACCTCACTATTAATTTTCCGCCGGATTTTCATTGTGCTCACTTTCCCTGTTTTTAATCATATAGGGATTATGCAATTCAGTTGTGCGCGCATCTTTATGATTGAGTGTTGGCGATAATGAGGGCCGAGTATAACTCGACTAGTGGATAATTTCCACTGTCCTTCGAAGCAGTAGGCTCAATAAATTAAGAACTGTTTGATTATTATCAAGGAACGGGGTTTCGCTGGAAGTTGATGGTCTCATGTGCCGCTGGATAGAGATGTAGAATATTCGTTTACTCTTGCCAAATTTTATAGCTCCTAAGACCAGTTAATCATTTCCCTAGCTGAAGTAGAAAAAATATTTATGTGCTGCTTTCCCGATCGTAAGTGCTGCAAAAGGCGCTGCAATTAATCATCCTCATAAAAATAGCTCTCATGAGTGGTCCTCATAGTGAATAATCGAGCGGCTTCAGTCTAGGTTTCGCGAGCTTTCAATGCTAATATGACGGTGTAAATATTGTCATTCTTGAAATTGCCTTGGCTTGTTGAAATTCAGATATTTCTTGATCCCCTCAATAACTTAACGCAAATCATTGGTCGGACAATGTTGAGGGCCGCTGAGAAATGAAACGTGTGAGGTAGCAAATTCCTCCGCCGTAAAATGCGTGCAAAGTTTCGCATGTGCGTAATTGTTGATGATTATTGTGCCAGATTAGTTGCATATCACAGTGGCGCATGACCAGCCTGATTAAATGGTCACGCTAAGGTTTGGCAGTGAGGACAGGAATGAATAATTTGTGAGCTTTGGACAAGTCATTTGCGATATTGACTGTATCACGATCTTGGCCTTCCTGACCTAGTAAATCACCGTGGCAGATCCAGTGATAATTTCATACCATGTGAAGGCTCTTGATACTGTATTGAATTGCACTGCCCGTGTGTCTTGCTTTTGCAGAGGGTTTTGCGGCCCTTACCAAAACTAATTATCTTACACTGGGGAGATCATGGTGTACTGTATGTACACGTTTGAAAAACCGCTCCTGCACTTGGAATGGAGAAAGGAATGTCTATCGAAGCATTTGTAGCAATTAACAAAGACTCAAAAATGAGAAAGCGAATCATTTTCACCTAGGGTCGTCATTTGAAGGCAATATTACGTTTGCACCGACAAATTGACTTTTTTATATCAGCACCCGTGGTCAACGGAAACTAGATATAGAATTGAAGATTGGAAGTGAAAAAATGGCCTACTGTTAGGCTGCCATAGTTAGGATATCAAGAGTCAATTTATGTTGTATTTTTATAAGCAAAGCCGCGCTATCCCTTACAAGTAGCTAAACTGCGTACTGGTCTTGTAGTTTGATGTCTTGGTTTTGTAGGCTGTACCTGAATTTAATCAATTACGATGCAGGTTTTCAATGGACGAGGATTAGCAACCTGATCGAAGGTTTGACCTATGAGTGTCATCCCAGACAGACTTTAGGCACGCGGGGAACGCTGTACATGGCCATATAGCCATGTAGCCTTAACGCCCTAGTCAGAGCGGCCAAAAAGGCTTGTAGAACAAGGTTGGCTAGCAGTCGCTATAAAGACAGTCCCGGAAAGCCGGGGATAAAAACCACTGCCGTGGAAGACGAAGATCGAAATTGAAAGAATATGGGTCCAAGCCGCCAGTTGACGGTCGAGCAGCCCAGCTGGCCGACAATCCCAGGATTGTCGGCCAGCTGGGCTGCTCGACCATCAACTGGCGGCTTTCCTGGCTAATAAGCTACGTTGGCGAATAATCAAATGGCAACAGGGCCCTCTGGGCCGCAATCCATGGCTGTTATGGAATTTGATTTACAGACACTTGTTATAGAATACTATCATCGGAGCTTTGCTCTTCCTCGTGGTTCTTCCCCAAGAGGGCATGGGAGACAGATTCCATTGTTTCCTGATTGACGGCAAGATTGCGGCCAAATGACACGAAAATTGTGTTCATGCCATCTGCCACGGCTGCTTCGAAACATTTTGCAGGAGCTATTTGGCGAAGATTTCGGTCGTAAAAAGTTGCCTCTTGCTCTCTCGCTTTCTTCTTAGCAAAAGTCTCTACTGACTTGGGGTTTGAGGGATCGATCATCTCTTGATGGATGATTTCTTTCCATTCCCCTCGGTCATTCCTTCCCCTAAAAATAATCGGGATCCTTAGGTCTCCATGGGCTGATGCGTGCTGAGGCCCGCTTATAAAACTTTCATCACAGACTCCTTTCGTAGGCGCTGACTTCTCACTTCCTTTTTCATTGCTCACTTCCTTTGCTGGTTGCGATGCGGAACTCGGGAATGTTTGCAGTACTTTGCTGGGTATTTTGACGTCTCGGGGCTGTTCGCTTCCCATTGGGGAGCTTCCGTTATTATCAGTAAAATCTTGAAAATCGACTCTTGTCTGTCTGGATTTCTTCAGTTTCGCCTTTACCCTCACTTTCCCTTCTCGCGGGTATGTGTATTCCTTGCTGTATCCAAGAAATCCAAGCGGCCTCTTTTGACCGGTAGAATGTTGTATCTCACTGTGCATCAACTCATTTGTTTTCTGGCCATCAATCCCGATTACTACACCAGGTTTTTCGATACCTTGCGATTCCACAGTCTCTTCAGATGTATTTTTTTGTCCTTGTTCATAGATCGAACGGGATAACTTGTTGTGTGTCGACTTTAAAGAATTCTCGGAGTTTTTGAGGCCCGGGGGCATAAAAGCTTGTCCAGATGCTGACTGCTTAAATATCACTCCATCTCGTCGTGACTTATGCTCGGAGTCTTTTTTTGGAGAGATTCTAACCCCCTGTGAAGCTAATTGATCTTCTTCCGTATTGCTTTGCAATAATTCGTGTTGCAAGTTATCAACTCTAGCGGAGACATCATTTGCCATTGTTTGTCGGATGCCTTCCGAATTTGCACGTTTCTCTGCGTCGCCATCCTCCGCTCCCTCGAGGGATTCCGACGGCGGGGTGAAGATTTTTGCAGATGTGGTCAGGGGCGCTTCTGGTGCTTTTTTCCCAGCTTCATTCGGAAGCTCCTTTGTCTGTGACTCCAAATATGAATCTGTTTGTCGTGTCGTCAAGTCCTGCCGAAGTAGACGGTTATTTGGAGTCGTTAGTTCATGAATCTCTCTTTCTAGTGATTTTTGATTTTCTTCCAAAAATGAATGTTGTCTTGGCTTTCTCCTGTTTTGAACATAGGGGCCATCCTCTCCTCGGCCACTGGCTTGGACGTGAGCCTCAAAGGGGCTTCGACTTCTTTGGGAATCCTTCTCTGACTCAGTGTGACTTAAGCGACGTTCGCGGTATGTGTTCCTTTTCACGATCGAGTTTTTGCGAGGTCCTTGCTCAACGCCTATTGCGTCCCATGGATCTATACCACTGGGCTGCTCTTCCATGGCCACATCCTGAGGTGACGGATCGCGCAATTGCTCGGCTTCCACCTCCAATTCACTAGCATTTTCCATCATTTGGGTACATTGACTGTCAATGTCACTCAAATTGCTCTTCATTGTGCTGTCAGTTTCTACTTCTTCCTTCTCTGCGTATATTGGATTTGAGTTTCTTTCAATATGTGCATTTCCTGACAAAGAATCCGTGGTGGCTCCGTTATCATGTGGTATCTCACTCTCTTCTGAGCTCTCAAGGGTCATTTCAGACGCAATATCACTTGACGAAGAATCACACTCATCCATGTTTGAGCTTTGATCTTTCTCTCCCGCTCGGTTGTGTATTGTATTCGGGGATATCGTTGTGAGTTCTTGCAAGTTATTGCGGGAGGCTTCTTTCTTCCGAGCGTTTCGTTTCTTCTGCTTCTCTAGATGAGTCATTGTCTGTGCCTCCCGCTTGCGCCTCCCATGGCGATTTCTGCGTTCTCGATGGTTTTTTTTCACTCTAGTCGCCGGACTTGCAGAGGGCATTTTCTCATGCAGAGGTACGAATAATGGCGACGCAGAACGAGCTGGGCCTTCAACTTCGAACGCAATCTTTTGTCCTGGGAAAAATTTGAAGTAGACAGATTGTCTTACAAATAGTGACGTGACCTTCTGGGGAATTGATGAAGGTGTGCAATGAAAGTGGTTCAGGAAAAGGAGACGGCGATCCCCCTCCTGGTCTTGAGGCTGCGGCTTGCCACGACGGGTCTTAAGCGGGGCCTCCCTCTGATGAGCAGTCACTGCTTTCGACTCAGAACTCTGTGGGGAAGCTAGTTCAAAACACTGGACAACACGTTCGACAAGAGACTCAAAATCATCGTTGTTGAATGTGAACAAATGAGGCTTCCGCGCCTTGAGTAATGCTTCACGGGCGATCTGTTTATCGGGAGATTCTTTCAACAAAGCATTGATTTTCTCGGATTTGTATCCAAGTTTATGAGCTAACGAGGCAAATTCAAAAAGAGTCTTTTGGTCCGCCATCTGCCAGTCCTTTACTACCTGGTCTTTTTTTTGTGGCTCCTTGGGCATCTTGGGGTAATGACGCATAGCGTACAGCCAAATCTGGCGATAGGCAACTTCGGCTGGATCGATCTCGGGTAACAGGTAACTCCTAAACTCGGTTTCAGAGACTTGTATCAAGAATTCCGAGACCCCGGAATAGGGCAATGAGAACGCATGCTGCATCGCACGTCTAAGAGTAGGTTGAAATTTCGTTGGGGGGATCAGCCGTTTAATGCAATTCGCGCAAGATTCCAAATACCAGGTGTCTTGAAAGAAGGAGTCAAGTGATGGAATGATACATTTCTTCGCTTTCATTCTCTTCCAGATTGAGGTACGCTCTTTCATACTGAAATTTGAAAATGCTTCACCACCCAGCACAAGTCCCTTTGCTGTTGTCTTGTCTCTTTCTGAAATCCCCGGTGCCAACAGCTGTAAACATTGCACGGTATGAGGGTCAAGTCTCAGCATTCTCGCCTGTTTATGCTTGCAGAGAGACGCCCAATAATCGTACAAATCTTTCAGACCGTTCACCAATTCCTGTGCTTGTGAGTCATGACTTTATGATTGAAGGTTTATCGACCCTAGCCACTTACCTCGTTACAGCCAATCGCCAACGCTCTCGCCACTGAGGAAAATTTCATGCCGTGCTCAAGTAGCCCAGGCAATGACAAGAGAGAGTCCATCGCAGCCCGAACTTCCTCGTGAGAGTCAAGCTGGCGGAATCGCTTTAGCTTATCGGCATCCAGGCGAGCTTTCCATCGCTTTTCGAAATGTGCATTGGCACTGTGTTGGTACTGCCGGATTTTACGATAGACTTCACCGTCAGTTGGCTTTTTCTCATTTCCGTATTCTTCCACCAAGGTAGTTTGAAGAGATAAACTTATGTCTTAAGATATCGTTAGCGAAAAGCTTCTTTACAAAAGAAGTGGGATTGAAAAAAATGCCATCATATCCCATTTTCTTTCATAGTGAGTGATCACCGACCATCTAAGTATAAATCGACAGCCCACCATTGATCATACTCCGATAGGAACTCCTCTCCCGCTTTCAAACGGTGCTGTCCGTGTAGACATTTAACTTGACCAGGAGAAAATCGCAAAAAAGGGTACTGATTGGAATGCGTGGTCATCAATTGTACTTTGCTCACACGCGACTTTCGTAACGCAGTATCAAAATCACGACTTGATACAACAGCCGTGATGTGGTTTGCGATCTCAAGCCGCTGACAACCCTCTCTATTGAAGATTTTGCATAATCTAGTCACATTTTTTAGATCGAGAGATCGACAAATTTCAGTGTGCGGGCTGATGTGCTTCAAATTCACACGTGCTGTGCCTTGATATTTTTCGTTGCTTTCCGTAGCCACTTGTGCTTCATAATCGGTATACATGGGCGGCTGCATTGTTTCGTTTCTGATGATATAAGGTTAGTGTAGTCAGTGTATGATATAGCTTAACATCCCTAGAAATGCTTACTAAGAGATCGCTGTGGATAAAGTTCGTTGCTCAGAGCATAATTCAATTGTTGTATTAATCCTTTAATGAGGGCGGTTACCCTGACCTTACTACAATTATACACTCCGTCCTTAAGTATTTTTACCTTTGTCTTCGAAGTATATATAATATCCTTCAAGCAAGACACATCGCACCTTGTAGTATTTGCAAGCATGGCCCTCGACTCCGATAAGCGTAACACATTTGTTGATTTTGGGGGGTTTCGCGAAGTTTCAAGCGAAAAGTCGCCACCTGTGAAACACCAAGGCCGCCAGATGCCTTGGAATGACAAGAGACCCATTGCACATTCAGGACATGGGACAGGAAAAGTCATCAAAGGGGGTATCAAGGACCTTGCGCTGCAACAACTAAATCAAGGTAGTATCACGTCCAAACCATGTATTTTGAGACATGAGTCTCCTTGGGATACCTATAGGGCGACACTTTCCTGTGAGATAGCGGGAAGTGTAATTATTGCTGCGCAGCGATCAGACCCGACTCGTGTAATTGCGATCCGGCAGTATACGAATGAAAATTTACAGCCAATAATAGAAAATTTCCGTCGCTTGAGCCACGAAAATATTTTGTCCGCGCAGGAGTGTTTCATAACCGACGATTCACTTTTTGTTTTGGTAGAAGACTTGCCACTTTCCCTCGAACACCTCGTTGGATGTCGCACGCTTTATCCCACTGAGAGTGAACTGGCATCGATGCTTTGGCAGGTAAGTTTATCCGTTCGTACCACAAGCGAGAGACTTACTTATTTGTCTTTTACTTTTGAACAGATTCTCGCCGGACTTTGCTATCTAAGTGAGAATGGATGGGAACACCAAGAACTGCAATGCAGCAATATCCTTCTCGGGCTTGATGGGTCCCTGAGAATTGGTGCTTTCCACCCCACCCTCCCTCTACAGCCAGGTCTTGCTAATTCTGATTCTGCCAGCACATCTAGAGTCATGTAAACATAAACCATCCTCAGGGGAAGAAGATGCACATATTAAAGGACTTACTTGTATTTCAATGGAGTTGATGCAGAAATATACCAAAGACGATGGCAGAGCGGGGGTCGATGACTTGGTTCGTTGGCCAATTGACTCAGACGCTTTTCGCTTTCTCCTTGCCATATCAGACACAAACTCCTTGAAGCTTTTGAAAAAGGTAAAAACTCAATGATTGGGTTCTCGACTCCGTGTTATATGCTTGCCTTTGCTGACGACACCCTAGCAACCATTATTCCAACCTCGAAACTTACGTCGCGGTAAACTAGTGCTTCTGGCTCGCACAGTCATCGTTTCTGCGAGGATTTTTTATACACTTTTGTAGTTCATAGTCCTTTTGTCACAATCTAAGGTAGTGGTCGCCATCAATATTTACTACCTGATCTAGATCCAATACATAATCCTCAAAACCAAATAAGTTTTTGTTTGAATTTTACAGTACTCCTTGTGTTTTCTGGTCAAGACAATCTCGAGAACGACTGTAACAGAACCTAACACTGAGAATACGCAGCGATCTACTTGGTACTTCAGTTGTACGTAGAGTGATTCTAAAAGTCGCCCTAAGCAGAACAAAGAAATTCTCTCCTGGTCTCAATGCCAAGACCTTAGCACGATGTATTGATTGGGTGACCAAGAGACGCTACAGTGCCGACCGTTATTGCCTTCCATATCGATAGATAAAGAAATACTATTTCAAACCCTAATCACATGATATGCTAACCTAATATGGACTGGGCGTAAATTACTGGTTTTCTATATACGGTGTAATTATACCTAGCCTTGTACCCATCTGTTTGAGTACAACAATCAGGAACGAATGACTAGAAGCCTCCATGCACACTGAGCAAGCTAAGCGACCGTTGGGGATCTGTCAAATTCCTACTTCCATCTCTCAGTTGCTTCATTACAAAGGACTGGCGCTGTCCTGATTGTCTATCTTGAGTCTAATTGATAGGCAAGGCTTGACAGTAAGATTTGTTTAAGTGTTCACTATCGCTTATCGCCATGTGGCGGCTTCGGGCTAGTATTGGGCATGAGTCATTCCTGGCTAATCACTTACAGCTTTAGCTTACAGGTCGCCCAGAGATATTCGCCATGGCCCAGAGCTACTTCACTGAAGATGCCACTCAATCCAGGATGATTGACCCATGGGAGTATGCCCCCACTCCTGGTAAATTCGGTAGCACACCCGCAAGCTTGTAACTTTACGCCTTGTTTGCGAATCCCGTGCTGAGTCAGACAAGCAAAGTGCAACCTCAGGCAGAAAGAGATACTCCTCGGGGTCCAGGGTTACTCCACCAATTGGAGATCGCCTGCCATCGTTGACGTTGCATTGCGACTGGAGGAATGGCGTTATCAAACAGGACAAAGAACTCTCAACTTCGCAACGGTCATTTAAGTCTATCGTCGCTAAAGTTCTGCGAAAGCTCATCCACCTCCACGCCCGATGTTGTTACCATGGCCACGCAAACGAAGACTACCCAGCAAAGAGATGACGTCCAGACGCGAAGATTGGGAGCGGTGTCAGTTCTAGGTTGTGGACACACGGCGCTCGCAGAACTTGCTCTGGCTGCCTCCCGCCCATTGCCCAACCTGTTTGGTTGTTGCAGGGTTTGGACTATCCGTGCTGGTCTGGTCATGCCTTGATCTAGGTTGGAAATAGTATTAAACTGTCTTCCGAAAGGCAATAACGATCGGCACTGTATGTCATGCTTGCAAAGTATAGCATGAGGAAATAGGGTTTGAAGGCACAAGCGAATAACTTGCCACAATTTTTGACCAAGTAGCTCTCCCATACCCCTGGAATTCAAGAGCCAAAGTAACGCGGAGGCAACCGTGATAACTTCTGTTACTGTTACGAGATGTCAGATCTCGTGCGGGGGAGGAAACAGCATGGGCCATTTCGCTAACCGGAATAGGCCCAAGTTGCAGCGATCCAGTTCATGAATGATCTCCAAACAACCCCTGACCCCTTTGTTCATTCCGAGCTGACAGGCTGACTGTATCTGTGAGAGCGGAGATTGTTTCACAGAATCGAAAATCTGGCAGAGGAGTTGACCCTTCGTTGAACATCACTGAACAAAGAATCTTCGCGGTCGAGGTGCTAATATGACGAGACCTTGTATAGACGCGCTCGAAATCAGTTTCACCTTTTTTATTCTCTTTGATTCTTTTCCAAACTTAATCCTGAAACACGCTAGTCTATGTTTGGATTGGGCAATTTCCTTCCCTGAAACGTATTGTAACTCCAAATCACATGATGAGTCGTATGTAATATATTGGAAAGAATGATGTCTTGTAAACGTATGAACAAGCCACATTTTGTTAGCGGTGTGATAAAATTAGTCCCTAAGGTCGTTTTAAACAGCTAATACAACTAGATGACTTAATAAACATACCTGCAGCAACTCCTAGGAACTCTTCTGACCCAGTCAACATCCATCAAATTAATTTAACATGCCACTATATCATCTACCAAACGAACTGATACTGATGATCGCCGAGAACTTGAAGTCAAATGGGGATCTCAATAGTTTTATTCAAACCAACATCCACATTTGCAAATTGCTTGACCCCCTCCTCTACCTTCGGGATGCAGCATCTTATGGACCACTGGCTATATTGCGTGCCGCTGAAAATGGAAACGAGAATACAGCTCGAAAATCACTACAAGCAGGATTAGAGCTTGACTGCTGCGTTTATTGGGGTAAAACGCTGTTGTGCTTAGCGGCGGAAAACGGCAACGATGGGGTCCTCAAGCTGTTTCTCGCTTCTGATGAGAGTGTTGACCCAGACGAGGAGAACTCAGAAGGAGAAACGCCACTGGTTTGCGCGGCAAAATGGGGACACGAAGTAGTGGTCAAGCAACTACTTTCAACCGGTAGAGTCGACGTCAATTTTGTTTGCTGGGGATTCACACCGCTTTGCTATGCGGCATGGAATGGTCACAAAGCAGTTGTAAATCTGCTTCTCGATGCCGATGGTATCAATTTGGATTTCGCTCATTCCGATGGGCGAACAGCTATAGACTTAGCATCAGAGTCAGGCGATGAGTCGGTTGTCAAACTTCTGATCGCAGCACGTGCTGAACTAGGCGGTAAAGGGCATACTGTTACGGACAGGCCAGGCACCAGTCAGACCTGCGCCTCCACCACACAAATGGGCCATCAAGAGCCAATGAACTAGTTGTCAGGTGAGCAGCCATAGGGCGGCCAGTTCCGGCCTCTCATTCGCTGTGCCAATTTATACCGAATAAAACTAGCGGGAAGCTCGTCGTATGGCCTATTTGCTTTTCACGTGAAGCAGCTTATTGGTTTCTGGTGGGGTTGAGAGTAAGGGCTCGACACCGTCCTGGGGGCAATGGTTCGGTGAAGGGCTGATTCCATATTCTGAGGGTGGCGTGTGTACGTAATATCCTGGGGTTGGAGCGTATTGCGAATCCTGGTCTGAGGGATCGAGGTCCTGGGGTTGGAATTCATCGCCGTCGGAAAAGAAGTGGTTAACCATCGGCCTCAATTTCCTAGTAAACCGAACTTCAGCACATTTTGGTCATCCAGGGTTTAACAGACGGGGCCAAAGGAATGCAGCATTTGGTAAGGCGGACAAGGCGTTTGTAAAGAAATATTTCATCCCACCAGTATTGTTTGTACGTATCTCTTCACTCGTTCACTATATAATTAGACTAGTAGTGTAAACGGGATTAATTGAAGGGGGAGGGAGGTGAAAGGTGTAGTGAGCAGACAACCGACCAAATCTCCTGCCAGCCAGTATGTTTGGTTTGTTTGCAAGTGGATGGTTCTAGACAGGCCCTGAGCCATACAACGATGATACGATAGCTATTTTAAGCCATTATTTATCACTGTACTAAGATACTGCCAAGAGTGTCGTTCGGGGTTAAGCTAACCATAAAAGGCATGGCGTCACACAAAATAAAGGTTGACAAAGAATTGAAGAGTGTAAAGACATGAAACTGATTTCGAGCGCGTCTGTACCACAGAAAATTAACCAAAAAGTAGGTCAGCAGCCACATCCCTCTATAGATAGAGAAGTGCTCTTGTGCGAATGAGACCTTTTTATATTCAAGAAACATAAACGAAATGAGGCCATTGAAAGCAACGAATCCAACGAATACAGCAGCACACTTCTTTTTGGAAGAATCTCGGGTAGGATCTCCGGCACTTAACCTTTTTAGGCTGCCCATAACGCCTCAACCAACTTATATAAAATTAGGATGCAAAGAAGTGAGAGAAAAAAAAGTCATGTGTTATTATTAAACACAACTTACTAGTCACTAGTTTCAAGTCTTCGGAATCAACAAGATATTGAAGGCAACAAAGGATGGGATATGTATCAGGCCACGTTGACATTACTCTTTTCTTCATTTCTGTGACGTCACATGCTGACAAATCCCGAGCCCCACAAGCCTCACAATTGAAAATTGAAAGCCGCAGCATTCTTCAAAATGATCAACAATTGTCTCGGTCGTCTATATATAATATGAGGCGCTGTATTTTTATATGCATTTTAATCGCGATCATAAGATCTGTTTTTTGTATAGAGCGTCAGTATTCGTTAGGTCCGGATATCTCCTATCCGGGCGCAAGGCAGAAAGTGTTGTTTCTTACCAACTCTGATCACGAGCAATCCAAGGCGTGTATAGAAATATGCAAATTGCTTCTCCAATACCCTTTCGTGGATATCCATATCGCGTCTTTCCCGGAGCTGGGAGATACAGTATCAAGACTACCATTAGGCTGGCCTCGAGTTGGGTTCCATCCTCTTCAAGGAATCCCCTATGCGAAACGGCTTGAATTGGAAAAGGGCAGACTATCGGATTTATCACACCCCCCCGGAGTGAATGGCGTTACCGCTTGCCGAAAAGATTTACCGATCTCTCAAGTACCGTGGGATGTTAATGAGTATCTGGAAACCTATCGCAGTATGTTGGATGTGATCAAGACGGTCAATCCAGCAATGGTCGTGATCGACCCGATGCTCAGGCAGGCAAACGACGCAGTACTCCAGTTGGGCTATCGGTACGTGATTTTATCTACGAATAACCTTCGTAACTTGCTTGTGGAATACCAATCAGTAGACAAGATAATTCGTGAGCACCCTGCGTGAGTACCAAATGTTCATGCGCCTTGATTTTGGCACTAACGAGACTTGTAGTATTGGATCTGGCTTTTCGGCCCCCTTGCCATGGTACCTTGCTCCGTATAATGCCTACATGTGGTTACAGAGAAGAATTACAAAAGCTTTCTCGTCCCATTTACGCAGATTGAATTTATGCCGACGATATTATGCCATTGCCAATCCTGTAGATCTTGTTGATTGGTACAGAGATGAGGTAGCAGTAATCGTGACTTCGTCCCTCAAGATCGAATATCCGATATCCATACCCTCAAATGTCATAGCATGTGGCCCAATTTCGACGCCGGTGCCACCACCCTCAAACCTAGAGCAACTCTGGCAAGACTGCTGCTATAAATGCTCGCACAATTGCCGCCGACGTATAGTCCTCATTGACCTGCAACACTTAACGGAAACTGAGGCGAGGGAAATCGTCCAGTCGGTTCTTGCCATCTTGCTGGAAGACGACCATATCCAGGTGTTGTGGAATATCAAAAATCACACTGAAATCCCTCAGAACGATGAGGTCCATTCAATAGTCGACGCAATAAGTCATATATCTCACAATCGGACGCGCAAGTTGCAGCTTGATCCGTCAGAAACCGCGTCATTATTGGCTAGTGATACCATCTCTTTTATTGTACATCGTGGCGAGACGGGTCTTTTCCATGATGCTCTAACGTGAGCATGACAAAGAATATTCTCTAGAAACAGACTGACTAACAATAAGTATTGCAACAGATCAGGTATTGCTCAGTTGCTTTTGCCCAAGTGGCAAAGCAATTACGACTACGCAGTTCAGGCTGAATGGCTTGGCGTTGGAAAATGGGCAAATAAAGCTCACGCCCCATCAATAACAAACGGGGAGCTGACAGCGGTACTTCGTAACCTTGTAAATCAGCAAGGTGAAGAGTCCGGTATCACACAGCAAGCCACTCGGATTAGCTCTGCTCTACAAGCTAATCCTGGCCAGCTTACTGCAGCAAAGGAGATTTTGAAAGCGCTGTCTCTCTCTATGAAAGAAACAAATAGACAATGGGAAGCTATGTCAGACGAGTTATGATGGCGTCAATCCTGAGTTGCGGCTGCGATCTTCCCGGGCCACTGATCTGAGTCGTATTTGGCTCCAACTCATCGCGGGAAGTCCTTTGTGAATGAACGATTTACTTCTCCGTCTCATGGTACAATGAGTTTTCAAAACAGTTTATGCTTGAGAAAAGAGGGCTTTCTAAATGCGCTAGAGCACTCACTCACTGCGCCAGCTCTGCCATCTGCGATGTAGTAAATTTGTTCTTACTGCATATCGTATTAACGATCATCTTTCATTATGTAACAGGACTCGATGTTTCTTACCATTCTGTTAGCGTTTTAGTGGATTTCAGTTGCTGGGTTTGGAGGGGGGCGACGAAAGAAACCATGATGGTAGGGATCTTTGGGCATGGAGAAATGGTTTATTTTTGGACATGTAGCAGTACATGAATGTACAGCATTGTACTTTCAGCCTAGTTACCATGTAAACCTGTAACAGATTTTTAATTACAGGACTAACCGTATTTGGCTTGTCATGTCATGTGATTAGGGTTTGAAATAGTATAGCTCTGTCTCCTATATGGAAGGCAAAAACGGTCGGCACTGTAAAATATGCACTCCGTTTAACACAGTGATCAGCAATATCTGTTGCACGCATTTACAGTTGCAGGAGGTACAACACCATTTAAGTATATCTCAGCGCTACCCTTAGATTGATGACCAACCCAGTTCTTGATCTATGCTAAGCCGCTGTTAGGGGCGAGGGAAAGGTTTCCAAGCGTGGACTGGTCAGGATCATTTCGAATATCACTGTATGTAGATTTTACTTCATTTACTCATGATGCCGTTTGAGTGAGTACCTCTAATAAGAGATGTAATATGCTACAGATTCACCACTCATTGCGACCTAAGGAAAATAGGCTAAGCATTTGGTGCTCCAAACCTCGCAAATATATGATGGTCCAAGGTACAGATATTTTAGTGAGGCTTCCGAGGTCTCAAGGCTCCTGCATGAAATAACAGAAATCGCCATTTTTCGCAATATCATGTAAAATATCTAATCAATTATGAGGGCAGTAAGAGCTTCCTCGGCAAGCTCCAATTTGTTGTGGTTTCAAAGCTGGACAAAAAGCCAGGCGTCGATCTGTTTTAAGTGCTATTCTTCTACACGCTGGATCAGATTTAAAAGAAATGCGCAACCATGGTGCCGCTGCTAACAAATTATGGTACAATATGAAACATACTCCTTGATCTCAGTACTTTTGCAGTCTTCCCGCCGGAAAATAATGGAGCTACTCTCATTTTACGCCATATCCGTTGGGGGAATTCTAGCCGTTCTGGTTTTCAGACGCATCGCACCCTTCGTAACTCAGCTCGTTGACCAACTGGGAACATTTTTCTGGAGATATTTTGTATACCCGTATTTCGTTAATCGCCACCGCCTATGTGGGCCATGGAGCCGCGCCAATGTAATCTTATGTTGTTCATATGCCGTCATCCAAATATTTTTCATATCATTTCAAGCCCACGACATAGAAATGGCAGGTCGGCGTGCGGGGACTCTGTCGGTTATTCATATGGCACTACTCATCCCTATGAACCACCTGAGTTTTTTCGCGAATATCACTGGAGTCTCTCTAGTGGTTTGTCGACGGATTCACAGGGTAGCGGGCTTGATGACAGCTGTTCTTCTGTGTTTTCACATCATTTTACTCACGAGTAACAAAGAAAAGCCATGGAACTTAAGTCATGGTGGAAATCTTTTTGCTCTCCTTGTATTAATCCCTCGTTCAGCTGTTTATTCTGCGCGTTTCAAGATGACTGACGTAGCTGAATAATTCAGGGTTCTATTGCAGCAGTCGCCCTCGTTGTCTTTTCAATCAGTTTCATCCGGCGACGTTGGTTCGAGATCTTCATTCGTTCACACCAGTGCCTCGCTGCTCTCTTCGTATATTCCACATTGCGCCATTTGCCATCTAAAGCTGTTGACTCTCGAATCTACATCTATGTATCATTGGGGGTACTTGCCACTACGACAAGCGTGCACGCCGTACTCTTCCTATTCCGAAATAGGATTTTCACAGCAAAATTTCACCCAAGAGCGTTGATCACTTGCGAGCGAACTGAGTCTGGGCCGAATAATATGGGCCAAGAAGGCAAGCCGCTCAAAATTCGTATAGTTCTGCCCAGGCCACTTCGAGTGAAAGCTGGCCAGTATGTCAACATTTGGTTGCCGACGGTTAGTATTATGTCATGGACACAGACTCACCCATTTATGGTGACTTCGTGGTCCCCAGAGAAACAAGATGTCTTAGAATTGTTTGTGGAGTCACGCCGTGGCATCACAAAAACTCTCCATGCCCGTGCATGTTTTGATGGCTCCTCCTCCTATTCTGCATTCATAGGTGGACCGTATGGAGCTAGCAAAAGTATGAATGATTGCGAGTGTGTTCTAGCTATTGCGACCGACTTTGGCATTTCTGGGATTATTTCATACCTCAAAAAACTTATCTATGGGTATAATACCTCGACATCATACGTTCGCCGGGTTCACTTTGTATGGCAAGTACAGAGCTTAGGTGAGAAATTCAGCTTCTCAAATTTGGACTCCATTAATTATGTAGAGATCGCTAGGGCCTCGGAATCATTGCTAAACGATCTTCTTGCCGACGACCTCCCTGAAAATGGCTATGTGGGTGACGTCTTCATTCTTTCAAAACACTTGACTAATGGGTATCAAGATGCTGGAAATTTCTTTCTATCTCAAATTTAATAGCCCTAAAGAAGCTTTCGGCATTCGTGCTCCCATTTACAACGGAGAACCCGACTACGAATCTATTGTGTCAGAAGAGTCGACGGGGGTGAAGATTCCTCGCGTCACGAATACCAAGGAAGAGCAAGGGAAGACACTCGTTCTAGGTAAGACATAATCACTTTCGCGACTTGACAAATCGTCTAATCCATGGACCCAGTGTCTGCTGGATCAGGTGTCCGAGACAGGTTAAGGGCAGCAGTCAATATCCAATCAAATAGAAAGGTCTGCCTCTACGAAACCGACTTTCAGCCGAATTAAACTTGGAAAAAATTGCCATTCATGAAGAGCCCTATACTCTTTCATTGCATTAAAAACCCGAGTAATACGACACACCATTGAGAAAGTAATAGAAATGTGCCAATTTATTGAGACTTGCTTCAGCTATAACTCGAGAGTTAAATCAACATCATTCCTTTGTTTATTGAATGAACTGAGTAAGGCCGCTCCTATGTAGCGGCGATCTGCTTTCAATACTAACGTGGGTTAAACAGGTGAACGCTGAATTCATCTGGGACTAGTGTGGGAATACATCACCTGCTCGGCCGATTCGTCGGTGATTTTAAAAAATTTCGAAGCCATGTAACATTTACTTTTCTGTGGATATTTTGTTGTGAGGGAGATCCCAGGACCTACCGCCCCAATTTCAATCTGTTACAGTACTCATTAGACGTTTACTTAATTAAGAGTCCACACCACACTATAAAAGTTCCTCGAACGTAAATGTACGTTTTCTCAGGCAGACAGATAAAAAGAAGATTATGAATTCTCTTTGAACGGCTATGACTGAAAAGCCAGACTTATATTCCTAAACCTATAGAAATAGATTGCTTAAAATGAAAGTAGAACGTTAAGATGATCAAAGATGTGTAACCCTGGTACTTTGCTCAACATTCCCTCGCAATATTAAAACGGAAAGTACCTTTCTTGTAACGTCACATGCAGCTTCAATGTTCCTAAGAGTCTGTGAATTTCCAGCGACGAGAACATCTCATGTATACATTTTTCAACCCATTTTCGCGCCTAAGCATGATGTATATGATAGATATGTAACTTGCTCGATTTTCTTGTGGCTTGAATGTTCGGGCCTCAGTGCGAAAGATGGCCTTGTCTTGATTCTTTTGGCTTGGGTTCAGAAAAACCGGATTCTAGCAATGATCAAATGCGGGCGTTGGTGAAAAGTATTCATCGAGAGCACTATTGAAAGAAGTCGTATATTAAGGCTTAGTAAGGTATGTTACTGGTTGACTAATTATACTATGGATAAAGCAGGCAACACACAAAAGAATCACTCATCGTCGAAGTCTCGACTGGATAAGGCGTTTTCCGACTACTATATTGCGATAGATTCTCTCCATCCAGCTGATCCGGCATTTTGAAATTAAATAAGGTTTCGTTTGCAATTAACCTCTTATTATATCTTATACTATCGCAAAAAATGAATTTAGTCATTCAATTTCAATTTTGAATATTCTGGTAAAAGCTGGTGTGATGAGACAAACTGGTTGCACAGGAAAGAGAAATAAACGACAAATTCAAAACAATCTTCGATGATGAAATCCTCAACCCTACATTTTTTTTTTATTTCGTTGGTAAAATCCCTCAAAGTGAGTCAAAAAAAATAACAGACAAATCGAAATCGTCAAGATACGACGAAGTCTTTCACAACGACGAAAGATAGCATTTATATGTGTTAGGCTTGTTACATTGCCAACGTCGCGCGATCATTGATTTCCAAGAACATTCAATGATTTGCCATCTTCTGAAATGTACTTCCAAGACCCATATCATCTCTAACTTCGGCTCCTCCGTCCTTCAATTCCTTGATATAAATCTTGGCTGCCGCTATAAAGCTCGCAAAGATTTTATCATCAAGCTCCTTCCAAGGAATGTTTGGGTCAACATCCTTTTTTTCCAAGTAGATCTCATAGAAATCCTTGATACTTTCACTGGAACTCTCAGCTGTAGCTTGTTGTTCTCCAGAGTTTTCCTCGCTCGTTTGGTTCTGTGCAGCTTGATTCTGTGCAGCTTGGTTCTGTGCAGCTTGGTTCTGTGCAGCTTGGTTCTGTGCCGCTTGGTTCTGTGCAGCTTGGTTCTGTGCCGCTTGGTTCTGTGCCGCTTGGTTCTGTGCAGCTTGAATCTGTGCAGCTTGGTCCTGTGTACCCTGGTCCGCATAGTCAGGCTCCGGTGTTTCTTCAAGTGGGGTGGGGCTTCTTTCGTCTCCTCCTCGATATACTCCAGCCCAAGTAGGATCAAGCTTGTTTCCTGCCCAATCTCGGAACCTTTTCACTTGGAGGCATCCCATTTCATAAAACTTTCGGTCGGTTCGCGCGCTGGAATCTTTCCCCGAACTGCATAGTGCTTTATACTTTGATCGGTCAATCCAAACACTTTGATTTTTATCACCTTTAGCTGTCAAACAACCTTCAAGCTCCACAAGTACACAACTGAAGGGGTAGATATATCTCTCCCGTTGTTCTTTCCGAATGGGGTTTAACTCTTCCACAGAGTCTAGAATGCCTAGCATAGTATCACCACCTCGCTTTGGCAGCCAAGCAATAGCTTTGATTGGGCCAATTCTTCCTTTGTATTTGAGAGTATCGGTTTCCTCGTCTCGCTCCATGGCTTTATCGTGAGGTGCTCCAAGAAGATTTGTAACCTTTTTGAGTTTTTCAGCCGCGGTGGCTCCATTCTTACTCCAAATCAACATCGCGCTGTATTTTGGCCCGTATGATATGAGCGCTAATTTGTGGCTTCTCGCGTGGAGTATTACTTTCCCATTATCAAGAGAAAAGCCTGTACTATATTTATTTTGCTCTGTCACGGTGGGGAGATTGAAGTCATCGAAATCCTCGGGCGCCCGATCATTTTCAAGATCTGACGCTAAGCCCTGTGGATGGTCGAATTCATCACCTTGGCTTACAGGTAATTCTGTGGAGTCTCTTGGGTTATCACGATCCAATATGTCTTCAGCAGACCCTCGTATGTCAGCAGATGCATTAGCACCACTAAGAGGCACGATTTCAGGGTCTGGTGGCATCGGGGAAGCTGTATCTGCTGCTGAGTTTGTATTGTTTCCCACTTGACCTGGCTCCACATTTTCACTGGACTTAGTTTCGTTATCTCGTCGCCTTTCGCTTCCACCCATCTCGTGACCCTCCTCCGTTTCACTTGTTCCTTCCTCGCCACTGTCTACCTCTCCGTCATCCAATTCCATCGGTTCACCACGATCAAGCCGAGCCTCATTTGACTTTATTTTTTCAATTTCCGATTCAATTTCTTTCAATTTACTCTCCACCTCTGCTGCATTGGACTGCAAGTTTTTCAATTCTTCCCCGAGCTGTGACTTTGATTCGTCATCTTCTTCTTCATCCAATCGAGACTGGATTTTTGTGATTTTTCTAGTGAGTTTCTCGAACTCTGTTTTTCTAGAACTTTGCTCGGTCGTTTTAGCCTCTTTTGATTGATTAAGCTGCTTTTTCTTGGCGAGCTTATCCGTTCTGGTGTTCCGTCCACGTGAGCTTTTCGCACTTGCCGGCTTCCTAATCTTTCCTTTCCCTTTAGAGTCATCCACTGCCATTTTGGGGATAACAGTAAATAGTTTTCAATTTAATCCAACCAGGCTGTCCAAGGATGTCAGGTCTTCTCCTGAGGAAAGTGGTTTGGTTGAAAAGCAACTGTGAGATCCTCGTAGTTCGAGAGAAAGCGACTAATTAAATACCGCAGGTCGCGGAGGGAGAATACCCAATCCAAGGCTAGAGTACCAAAGATGAGGCGGAATATTTTTATGATATATGCCAGCCGAATAAATAACTGCGGGCTATGCTAAAGGTGCAAAAAGTTCCTTCTATCTATCTAATCGTCTGAATTGGATTGGTGTGCCACTTAATCTGCGGGCTTCTTTGGAAGAAGTCATTAAAGACAATAAAGGGTCGTTTTTTTGACAACCACAACATTTTTGCAGTGAATATTTTTGATTAAATGACCACAAGTGACACGTTACAGTACGTCTTTTCAAAACCAAGGAAGGATGACATTTGATTCAACTATAAGCTATGTTTTTGCATGATACAAATTGTGAGCGAGAGTTTATCTAGCGATATAGAGTATCATTACATTGATTGATCTTCCACGTGTGCCTGCAAACAATTGGTATTCTTTCTAGCCTGGTACAGTCATTCTCGAAATCGGCTTGACCAATTCTCATTGAGAAACTCTTTGCTGGACCCACCGCCCAGTCCTTAGCGCGGAACTTTTATTTGGCCTGCCGCATGAATTAGGCCCGGTAGC
>Ga0102593_1001012_pt2 | contig 24501 bp, 30 predicted proteins | sample AraplaCol_mMS_r2_2_FD_76862 | JGI IMG/M metagenome (GOLD analysis project Ga0102593, IMG submission 76862) | Arabidopsis root microbial communities from North Carolina, USA - plate scrape MF_Col_mMS_r2 (SPADES assembly) (version 2) | ecosystem: Host-associated > Plants > Roots > Endosphere...
CCCCGAGACAGCAGATAGCCCATCACGCCATTGCTCGGTCGCGCGGGGTTCGGTGACGCGCCCGTCAGGGCAATCGTCTTCACGGAACGCAGAATACCGAGGATGTAGTCATCCTCATACCTATCGTGATTCAAGGACTTCGCCTCCAATAACAATCGCGTTTACTTCGGGGTTGGTTGAAACCAGGCTGATCGTTTCAGCGTATATAGGAATTAGGACGCAGCAGGAGGATTTTCCCATGAAAAAATTGGTTGTCGCGATCGCCTTCGTCATGGCCGCCTCCCCGGCACTGGCCATTTCGAGATACAATGCGCTCGGCATGAGCTGCCAGGCAGCGCGCGCGGCGATCCATAACGAGGGCGCCGTGATCCTTCGGTATCCGTCGAAACGAGTGAGCGGCATGACATTGTTCGACCGCTACATTCGCAACAGCAACTATTGCGACCCCAATCAATATGCTGAATGGACGACCATTCCTACGAAGGACAATCCGAGGTGTCGCGTGCTGAACTGCCAGAATATAGACAACTTAGACGGGATGTTTGTCATTCCCGATTATTCGCTGTAAAAGCTTGTTTCTGCTGTCCCAAATCGCGACGCTTTAGCCTCGCGGGCTCAAGCGCGCGCGTCACAAAATTTCGGCTAAGCGATGGATTCCGTGATGGCTTTTGTCACAGTTTTGTGAGAATCTGCGGTGGCAAATCCGTAGCCTCCGTTCACCGTTCTATGTATATCCTGTATATGTTCACATATGTTCTTGCATATGTTAGCAACGCCTCATGGTTGAACAGGCGACCATCGAGCAAATACCTCTGGTGTACGTTCCTCTTTTATCGATTTGAGGGCCAGCATCCTCAGGTTGCTTGACGGGCGACCGGGAGCCAGTGTGGTCCGTCCTGTCATCGAACGGGATTGATTTTTACCAAGAGCGGCGTAACAACAATTCCACAATCGCTGTTTTCACACCGCCCGGTGGTCTTTTTGCCAATCCACGTCATTTTGCTCGTTCTATTTGGTGCCCTGTTGCACGCGACATGGAACGCCATGATCAAGGCGGGCACGGACAAATCGCTCGATGCCAGCCTCATTTCGGCAGGCGGTGCCGTGTGCGCTCTTCCCTTCCTGATGTTCCTGCCATTGCCGAACTCGGCCGCATGGCCATTCATCGGCGCTTCCGCTGTTCTCCAGTTCGCGTATTTTCAGCTCGTCGCAGGCGCATATCGCGCAGGCGACATCGGCCTTGTCTATCCGCTGATGCGCGGGTGCGCTCCGCTGCTGATTGCGGCCACCAGCGGTTTCATCCTGAACGAGACACTGTCGACCGGCTCGCTCCTCGGCACGATGACGATCTGCGCCGGTATCCTGACGCTGGCCTTCGAGGCGCGAAAAGGCAGCGGCCACGCGATCAGGCTGGCCCTCGCCAATGCCTGCGTGATTGCGACCTACACCTATGTCGACGGTGTCGGCGCCCGCGTCTCGGGCAATGCCGTCTCCTATACGCTATGGATGTCGCTGCTGCCGCCGGTATTGCTATTCACCTGGGCGATCTCTAAGCGCGGCGCCGTCGCAGTCGCCATGCATGTCCGCTACAACTGGTGGCGCGGCCTGATCGGTGGCGGCGGATCGATCGCGTCCTACGGCCTCGCCCTTTGGGCGATGACCAAGGCCCCGGTGGCAACTGTTGCGGCGCTGCGCGAGACGTCGATCCTCTTCGCCCTGCTGATCTCAGTCATCGTTTTGAAGGAAAAGGCCAGTCCCTGGCGCTATCTCGCCGGCGCAATCATCGCCGCAGGCGGGCTGATCCTGAAACTCGGCTAGCTATTCGCCGGTCCACTGCGGCATGCGCTTGGACAGGAAGGCCCCAATCCCCTCCTCGGCATCGGCGGTCAGCATATTGTCGACCATGACCTGAGCAGCATAGCCGTAGGCTTCCTCGACGGGCATTTCGAGCTGGCGGTAGAATGCCTCCTTGCCGATCTTCAGCGTCAACGGCGATTTGCTTGCAATGACGGACGCGTATTTGGTGACGACCTGCGTCAGATATTGCTTCGGCACGATGCGGTTCACCAGGCCGAAATCCTTCGCGGTCGAGGCGTCGATCGTCTCACCGGTGAGCAACATCTCCATCGCCTGCTTGCGATGCGCCGCGCGGGACACGGCCACCATGGGGGTCGAGCAGAACAGGCCGATATTGACGCCGGGCGTACAGAAGGTTGCCGTATCGGTGCAGATCGCAAGATCGCAGGAGGCGACAAGCTGGCAACCGGCAGCCGTTGCGAGGCCGTCGATCTCGGCGATGACAGGCTTTGGCAAGCGGGTGATTTCGAGCATGAGATCAGCGGCCAGCGCAAAGGTTTCTTCGAAGAATGCCTCGCCGCCGTCCTCATCGGCCCGATGCGCGGTCAATTCCTTGAGGTCGTGGCCGGCAGAGAAGACATTGCCGGTCGATGCGATGATGACCACGCGAACGGCAGCGTCCTCGGCGGCGCTCTGGAGCTCACCGATCAGGGTCTCCATGACGGCGATCGAGAGCGCATTTGCAGGCGGATTGCTGAGCGTCAGCCGCAGGATGCCATCGCTCAATTGCGGGATGACGAGCGCGCCCTCGCCCGCTTTGCTCGGGTCCTTCCGAAAGGATACGACTTCGGCCATGGTCTAACTCCCTGCATTGCTATTTCGTGCTAATTGTTCTGCCACAGGCGACAAGCAATTTCGAGGCAAACTCATGCAGCCGGTCATGACGATCGACGAGCTCCACCGTTTTCTGGATACGGACTTTCCGCAGATCCACACGGGTGGGCGCGTATTTGCGATCACCGAGATCACACCCGGCAGCGTCTCGATGCGGCTGGACCCGAGCGAGAGGCACTTGCGCCCCGGCGGCACCGTCTCCGGACCAGCCCTTTTCACCTTGGCGGATGTGACGGCCTATGCAGCAGTATTGGCGCATATCGGGCCGGTGGCGCTGGCGGTTACCGCCAATCTCAACATCAATTTCCTGCGCCTGCCGAAGCCTAGACCGACGACTTGCACCTGTCGGATTCTCAAGCTTGGCAAGCGGCTCGCCGTCATCGAGGCCTCGATTTTCCAGGAAAGTGCGGACGAGTTGATCGCTCATGCGACGGCGACTTACTCCATTCCGCCGCGCGAAATAGGAGGTAACACAATACCACATATATAACATATTGATTTTACTGATACATTTTTGCTGCACGCCAATTCGTAAATATTGACCCCAGGCTGCTTTGCCTCTATAAACACCACCAGAAATGCAGCCTTTCCGGGCTGCTTTCTTTTTGGTGCGTCTTCGGACAGCCAAACCAAGCAACAAGAAACGCCCTCTCGCCTTCGGGCCGAGGGATCCAAAAGAGAGTAACAACTATGGCAACCTTCTCCCAGAAGCCTGCAGAGGTGGAGAAGAAGTGGGTCATCATCGACGCCGAAGGGCTCGTCGTTGGTCGTCTCGCTTCCATCATCGCTATGCGTCTGCGCGGCAAGCACAAGGCAACTTTCACGCCTCACGTTGACGACGGCGACAACGTTATCGTCATCAACGCCGACAAGGTCGTTTTCACCGGCAAGAAGTACTCCGACAAGGTTTACTACTGGCACACCGGTTATGCCGGCGGCATCAAGGAGCGTACCGCTCGCCAGCTCATCGAAGGCCGCTTCCCGGAGCGCGTTCTCGAGAAGGCTGTTGAGCGCATGGTTCCGCGCGGCCCGCTCGGCCGTCGTCAGATGAAGAACCTCCGCGTTTACGCTGGTTCCAATCATCCTCATGAAGCACAGCAGCCTGTCGTTCTCGACGTCGCCAAGCTGAACAAGAAGAACGTAAGGAGCGCCTAAGAATGGCTGACCTCTCCTCCCTGAAGGATCTCGGCACGTCCGAAGCAGCTGCTGCTCCGGCTCACGTCCGTAAGGTCGACTCGCTTGGCCGTTCCTACGCGACCGGCAAGCGCAAGAACGCTGTTGCCCGCGTTTGGGTCAAGCCGGGTTCCGGCAAGATCATCGTCAACGGCAAGGAATTCGCGGAATACTTCGCACGCCCGGTTCTGCAGATGATTCTGCGTCAGCCGATCGTCGCTGCTGCCCGTGACGGCCAGTTCGACATCGTTGCAACGGTTGCAGGCGGCGGTCTTTCCGGCCAGGCCGGCGCCGTTCGTCACGGTCTTTCCAAGGCCCTCACCTACTTCGAGCCGGGCCTGCGCTCGGTCCTGAAGAAGGGCGGCTTCCTGACCCGCGACAGCCGCGTTGTTGAACGTAAGAAGTACGGTAAGGCCAAGGCCCGCCGTTCGTTCCAGTTCTCCAAGCGTTAATCGCTGCGGAATATCGACTACGAAAGGCCGGGCGCTTCGCCCGGCCTTTTTGTTTGGTGGCTGCTTGAAGCGGCCCGTTCCCTTGCCAGTTCTACTGCATTCCAGGCGCTTCACGCGCATGCCAAGGGAGGCAGGAATGACCAAGCAAGCAATCTATGTCGAACTGAAAGCAAAATCCGGCAAGGAAGAAGAAGTGGCGACGTTCTTGAAGAGCGCGCAGGCGCTTGTCGAACAGGAGCCCGGTACCGTGACGTGGTTTGCCATTCGCTACGACCAGAGCACATTCGCCATCTTCGATACCTTTGACGATGAGGCAGGCCGGCAGGCGCATTTGAACGGCAAGGTGGCCGCGACGCTGATGGCACGAGCAGCTGAACTGCTTGCCGAAGCGCCGCAACTGAAGACACCCGAGGTGTTGGCCGACAAGCTGCCGGGGTAAAACCAGTTTGGCCGAGCGACCAGAACCGTTTTGGCCTTTCGGTTTGAGATTCGTTTCTGGTAGGCATAGCGACCAACACCCTCGAGGAGCATCTCTTGGCCAACAAGTCGATCGACCACGCATTCACGGCAACGAGCCTCAAATCGGCCGCCAGCGACCCCACCTTCGCCGGGGCGCTGTCGTTCATGCGTCGCCGCTTCACCAAGGAACTGGCCGGCGCGGATGCGGTCGTCTGGGGCATCCCCTTCGATGCCGCGACATCCAATCGGCCGGGCACGCGGTTCGGACCGCAAGCGATACGGCGTGCGTCGGCGATCTTCGACAACGACCCGCAATATCCATTCAACCGCGATCTCTTTGCCGAGATGGCCGTGATCGACTATGGCGACTGCTTGCTCGACTACGGCAACCACCACGAGACGCCCGCAGCAATCGAACGGCAGTCGAAGGCGATTGTCGACAGCGGTGCATTCATGCTGACCCTTGGCGGCGATCATTTTGTCACCTGGCCGATCCTCAAGGCGCATGCCGCCAAGCACGGACCGCTAGCACTCGTCCAGTTCGATGCGCATCAGGACACCTGGTTCGACGACAACAGGCGGATCGATCATGGCTCGTTCGTGGCGCGGGCCGCGCGGGACGGCATCATCGATCCCGATCGGTCGATCCAGATCGGCATCCGCACCCACGCACCCGAGGATTTCGGCATTCATATTCTCTACGGCCATCAGCTTGAGGAGATGACTCCGAGCGATATCGCCTCGACGATCATCTCGCATACCCGCGGCGCGCCGGCCTACCTGACCTTCGATATCGATTGCCTCGATCCCGCCTATGCGCCCGGCACCGGTACGCCTGTGGCAGGTGGTCCCTCGAGCGCCAAGATTCTCTCGGTGCTGCAGCGTCTGCACCAGCTGGATATCCGCGGCGCCGACGTCGTCGAGGTCTCGCCGCCCTACGATCATGCGGACATCACCGCCATTGCGGGGGCGACGGTCGCGATGTATATGCTTGGCCTACATGCCGAGCGCCGCGCAAGCGCGTCACACGGCTGACTCATCCCTCTTACAAAATGATTCCGGACTTCTTTCTAACCTGTTGAAAGTGTGAGCGAGACAATGGCACCGAAGATCTTCATCGATGGCGAACATGGCACGACGGGCTTGCAGATCCGCACGCGCATGGCCGGCCGCCGCGATGTCGAGCTTCTGTCGATCCCGGAAGCGGAGCGTCGCAACGCCGCGATGCGCGAGGACATGCTGAACAGCGCCGATATCGCGATCCTCTGCCTGCCCGACGACGCTTCGAAGGAAGCGGTGCAGATGGTCTCGGGCAACAACAACGTGCGTGTCATCGACACCTCCACGGCGTTCCGTGTCAATCCTTCCTGGGCCTATGGCTTCGCGGAGATGGACAAGGAGCAGGCAGAGAAGATCAAGGCGGCGCGTTTCGTCGCCAATCCGGGCTGCTACCCCACCGGCGCGATCGGCCTCATCCGGCCGATGCGCGCTACCGGCATTCTGCCCGACGGCTATCCGGTCACGGTCAATGCGGTCTCCGGCTACACCGGCGGCGGCAAGCAGATGATCGCGCAGATCGAGGATCAGAGCCGGGAGGATGCGATCACCGCGCCGCACTTCCTCTACGGGTTGACGCTGGCACACAAGCACGTGCCCGAGATGAAGATCCACGGCCTGCTGGATCGCGCACCGATCTTCTCGCCGTCTGTCGGCAAGTTCCCGCAGGGCATGATCGTTCAGGTACCGCTGCATCTCGACGATCTTGCCGAGGGCACGACGCTCGAAAGCATCCACGCTGCTCTTGTCGCTCACTATGCGGGCCAGGACATCGTGACGGTGGTGCCGCTGGACGAGAGCCGCAAGCTCCCCCGTATCGATGCCGTCGAGCTTGCCGGCAAGGACACGATGAAGCTCTTCGTGTTCGGCACGCCGGGTGCGTCTCAGGTCAACCTCGTTGCGCTGCTCGACAACCTTGGCAAGGGTGCCTCGGGCGCCGCGGTTCAGAACATGGACCTGATGCTCGCCTCCTAATCCCGGAACCGATCATGTCGCTTGAGACGCTGCTGGCGAACACGAGCGCGTGGTTTGTTGCCGCCCTACCAGACCGCGGCATTTCATCGCTCGTCGCCATAGCCTTGATTGCGGGACTGGCACGCGGCTTCTCCGGATTCGGCGCGGCGCTGATCTTCGTTCCGCTTGGCGGCGCAATCATAGGTCCGAAGCTGATATCGCCCGTCCTGCTCGTCATCGATGGCCTGGCGACGCTTGGTATGATTCCCCCGGCTTGGCGCAGCGCAAACCGGCGTGAAGTCTTCACCATGGCAGCGGGCGCGGTGCTTGGCGTGCCTGCCGGGACGGCAGCGCTGGCGCTGGTGGATCCGCTGACGTTGCGCTGGGCGATCACCGCGATCGCCATTTGCCTGCTTGCGTTGCTGGTTTCCGGGTGGCGATACCATGGCGAGCCACTGGTATCGCTGACCTCCACGACAGGTCTCGTTGCCGGCCTCTTCAGCGGCGCTGCCCAGCTCGGTGGACCGCCGGTCGTTGCCTATTGGCTCGGCGGCAAGACCGATTTTGCCCGGGTGCGGGCAAACGTCATTCTCTATTCGCGATCTCCACCTCCTTCAGCGTCGTCAGCTACTATTTTGGCGGGCTGTTCGTTGAGGCCGTGTTTGCCCTGACGATCGTTATCCTGCCGAGTTACACCATCGGTCTCTATGCCGGCTCGAAACTGTTCGGGCTCGCCAAGGAGAGCACGTTCCGAACGATCTGTTATCTGCTGATCGCAGCCTCCGCCATCATGGGAATGCCGCTGCTCGATGGGGTCCTCCGGTAGGGTCCAACACACCGCCGAATGGCGGAGCGCGAAGCCGCGCAACCGTCGTTGATCAATGGTCCACTGCCGCATAAAGTCGTGCCCGACCTTGGGGGAGCGCGCATGAGTGCAGTCGTCCTGTTCGGTGTTGCCTTTATCGGCGGTACGGTTCTGGTAACGCTGGTCTTCTATTTTGTGATGCGTCTGATCATGGGCGGCGATCCGACTGGCAAGGACAGAGAGCTAGCCGGCGCCATCGTCATGCGAATATCGTCGCTGCATGCGCTGATCCTGGCGCTCGTCTTCGCCCAGGAGATGATCGAGTACCAGCAACTGAAGTTCGAAAGCGTCACGGAAGCGAACGCAATCGCAGACGTGTATTTCGACGCTGATCGCTACGGCGTCAACGAGAAGGCGCCCATCCAGCAAGCGCTCTTCGAGTATGTGCAGATCGTCGTCGACGAGGAGTGGCGCATGCTTGGAGACACTGGGCAGCTATCGCCCACGGCGTGGAACAAGTGGGACAGCGTCTATCAGCGGGTGCTCGACCTGACGCCGACCAATGTGCGCCAGCAAAGCATTCGCGAACATATGCTTGGTGATGTGCACCGTATCGCGGAGGCGCGGGACAAGCGTGAAAACAGCGGCACCGATTCCATCAGCATCATCTTCTGGTTCGCGGCGATTTCGGGGCTCGTGTTCATGGCGCTCGGCTACTATCCCTACCCGCCGGATGCGCGAAACCTGCTGCTGCTTTCGGTGCTCGGCGCGTTCACCGGCATCATTCTTTTCTTCATCTACGCGTTCTCAGACCCCTACAACCCGCCGGCTACAATGAAGCCGACGGCGTTCGAGCGCCTGCTCGATGAATTGGCAAACCCTCCGCCCTCCGGATAGCTGACCTATCGAGCCATCAGGGGCGAGCGCGTCTTCAGGACCAACGCGTCCCCCGGTCCATGCACCGCCGCGTAGAGCAGGCCTGCGAGGAAGGTGAAGTGATCCACGAAGAAACCGAACTCCGCCTGATTCGCGCTCCAATGGCTTGGGCCATGGAAGGCGAAGGCCAGGAATATCACGTAGATGCCGGCCAGAACCGAGGCTTCCGAGAAGAAGGCTCCCGTCAGGAATGCCAGCGTCAGGGCAAGTTCGAAGAACGCCGCTATCCACGCCAGGAAGAGCGGGAAAGGAAAGCCCGCCGCGGCGATATAGCTCGCGGTGGCTTGTATATCCATGAACTTGAAACTCATGGCCATCGCGAAAATGGCGCCGAAGATCAGTCGCGCCAGCAGAATTGCGAACGTTTTGCTCATGCTATCTCTCCCTCGGCCCGAAGCCGTTCGTTGTCCAAATTTCCGGCTTTCTGCGTCCCGCGATTGCGGTTCCACTAACCTTCCCCCATAGGACGCAGCGGGACATTCTCTCCCGACATCCAGCCGCCATTATTTTCGACAGCGCAATTCCGAGAGCGTCATGCCCACGCCAGGTAATCGGCCAGCACGTCTTCGATGACCTGCCAAGATCTCCTGACGTCTACGGGATTTGCGCCGGCCATGCCGGCGGCGACGATCAGGGCCTTCCATAGCGTCCATCCGCGGCCGCGTGCCCACGTCCCCGCGTCGAGCGGACGTGCCTTTCGAAACACCTGGCGGCTCTGTCCCTCGAACAGGTGCCAGGTGATTGCGAGATCACAGGCGGGGTCGCCGACGCCCGACGTCCCGAAATCGATCACGGCATCGAGGCGACCGTTCCTGACTAGAAGGTTGCCATAGGCGACGTCGCCATGAAACCACACAGGCGCGCCTTGCCACGAAGTCGAAAGCGCGGCTTCCCAGACGTCCGTCGCCAGTTGCGTGTCGATCCGACCATCCAAACGCACAAGCGCCTCGCGCGTTTGCGCGTCGTAGACATACAGCGATCCGCCGCGAAAAAAGTTGTGCGAGCCGGGCGGAGGTCCCCCTCTGGCGTCCACCGCCTGCAACGCATCGAGGAAACCGGCCAGGGTGGTGGCGAACTCACTGAGGTCGTCGATGCGTTCCGTCAGCGCCGTCTCACCGTCACGCCACTCATAAACCGACCACGGCCAGGGATAGCTCTCGTCCGCCCTCCCCATCGCCAGAGGCACGGGTATCGGCAGAGGCAGCTGCGGCGCAAGAACCGGCAGCCACTGCTGCTCCTTGGCGACCTGTTCGGCATAGTGAGCAGCGCTCGGCAACCGAACCGTCATCGCCGCGCCAAGGTGGAATGTCCTGTTGTCCCATCCGCCGAACTCGACGGGCCGGATCGCCAGATCAGCCCACTCCGGAAACTGCGTGGCAATCAGCCGACGCACGAGCGCGGTATCGATTACTGGGCCATCCATTGTTCTGGCAGTCCTCCCTGAAGGTGCCGGCATAATGTCGGCCTTTCCCAGCAGAGATCAATCCTAAGGTTGTCTTCGACCTTTCGACTTTGAATCAAGACCCTGAGAAGATGAATCCAGGCTCGCCGCTAATCGCCTGAAATTCATGGTATTTCTCCGGCGCCGCCGCCTTCGTCGGATCCGCGTCTTTATGCGATTTCTATATCACGCTGCTTGTACTCGAATGGAATTCCTACCGTGAATGGCGTTAGCCTTCCCATGAAATGCGAAGGTTGAAAGCCATGCGAGATTTCATGCTACCTAATGCCCCGATCCCCCGCCCGCGCCGCCCGGCACCGAAACGGCAGATGCGCGAGCGACGCACGGCCCAGGCGCTCATCCTGTTCGGCGTCGTGCTTGCCGCTGTTGAACTCTACGTCATTCTGGGCGGCCTTTGAGCGCAGCATGCCAGCTGACAGACCGTTGCGCCTCGGCGCCACCACGACCGCGCTCATCACGCCGTTTCGCGACGGAGCACTCGACCTTCCCGCACTGGAACGACTGGCGGAGCGACAGATCCGCGGCGGTGTCGACGGGCTTGCCGTCTGTACACTGACCGGAGAAGGACCGACCCTCACCAGAAGCGAGCGCGCCGCAGTCATCCGGACCTGTGTCCGCGTTGCCGGCGATCTTGTTCCCGTCATTGCCGCAACCGGCACGAACGCTACGGCAACGACGATCGCCTTTACGCTAGACGCCGAGGAGCTTGGCGCCAGTGCTGCCCTAGTGACGCTTCCGTACTATTCCAAGCCTGGACAGAAGGGCATTGTCGGTCACTTCGCTCAGCTCGCGACCGCAACGAGCCTTCCCTTGATCGTCGAAAACAACCCGATGCGCACGGCAATCGATATGACCTTGCCGACACTCGCCGCGCTCGCCGATATCCCGTCAATCGTCGGCTTGGCCCTTGCGGAGGGCAACGCCGTCGCTAGGTGCCCGGTGCCCTTCTGGCGTCAACGCTTCCTGCTTCTTTCCGATCGCGACGCAACGGCCCTCTCCTTCCTCGGCAGCGGCGGCAACAGCATCATCTCGGCTGGCGCGAACGTGTACCCGCGTCTGTATGTCTCGATGCAGCAGGCGGCGCGCGGCGGCAATCTCCCAGCTGCGCGCTTGCTCGATAACAGGCTGGCCCCACTGACAGGAGCGCTAGGCCCCGAGGCCGACCCCGCTGCAATCAAGAACGCGTTGCGGACATTGTTGCCGATCGATCCGGAAGTCCGAATGCCGCTTCTGGCCCTGGATGCCGATGGAGAACAGCTTATTTCGCAGGCGCTCTCGCGCGTTTCCGAGATTCAAGATGCCGCTTTATATATATGATATTTTTATATTTTCCTGATCACCGGCCAATGGAAGGCGAATGCGAGTACCACTACCTTCCTGAGCGTGGCACAGCGCTGCAATCCAGCGCAGAAGACAATTCGAAAGGAAATTCGATGCCCTCTCTTCAATCTGCGTCCGCAATCGAACCCCTCCAACGCCAGGGTTCTGCACGCTTCACCATCGGCCAAGACCGAAATGGCCGCTGGGTCGTGCAGGACCGCAAAGGGCTCGTTGGAGGCGTCTTCATCAGCGAACACGCAGCACGCCATTTCGCAGCCGATGAATGCGATCACAAGCCCGAGCAGATTTGCCGCGCCGCGGATGGCATCGTCCTGCAGTTCGGCGCGCTAGAGCGCGGCGAAAAGGAAATCCACTGATACATCGTGATTGGTGGCGGGCCAGCTGGCCCGTCGCCAATGGCAAACGCTTCCTTAACTGGAAGGGCCTATGGTGCTGGCGTAGAGAAGATGCCACGAGACCATGCCGAAACCAAACTTTCGCTTTACCCACTACGATCTGAAGGAACAGCGCGCCGGGACGATTATCGAGGTGACGTTGAACGCGGTGGCGAATGTGCGCCTGATGACTGCGCCGAACTATCAGCGCTTCACCGAAGTCCTCGACTTCAAATATGTCGGCGGCGTCGCGCGGAAGTCTCCCATCCGTCTGTCCATTCCCGACAGCGGACATTGGCATCTGGTCGTGGACATGGAAGGCCATCATGGCCTTGCGGAATCAGCGGTGAAGCTCGTCGCTCCCGCAGGGCAGATGCGAGCCTCCTGATCAGCGCTGATTGCGCTCCTTCCTGAGCTTTGCCCACCATTCAAGGCGTTTGCGGATATCCCGCTCGAAGCCGCGTTCTGGTGGATCATAAAAGGTCTGTCGGCCCATTTTCTCCGGGAAGTAATCCTGGCCCGAAAAGGCGTCCGGCTCGTCGTGATCGTAACGATAGCCCTCGCCGTAACCCTCGCCCTTCATCAGCTTCGTCGGCGCATTCAGGATGTGCTTCGGCGGCAGAAGCGAACCATTCTGCTTGGCGGCCATGGTCGCGGCCTTGAAAGCCGTATAGACGGCGTTCGACTTCGGTGCGGTCGCGAGATAGACGCAGGCCTGCGCCAATGCCAGTTCGCCTTCGGGTGAGCCCAGGTAGTCGTAGGCGTCCTTCGCCGCGTTGCAGATCACCAGCGCCTGCGGGTCGGCAAGGCCGATGTCCTCGACAGCCATGCGAACGAGGCGCCTGCCTAGATAAAGGGGATCTTCGCCGGCGTCGAACATGCGCGCGAGATAGTAGAGCGCTGCATCGGGGTCGGAGCCACGGACGGACTTGTGAAGCGCGGAGATGAGGTTGTAGTGCCCATCCTGGGCCTTGTCGTAGACCGGGGCGCGGCGCTGCACGATGCGCGTGAGGCCCTCCGTATCAAAAGTCTCCTTCTCGCGCGCGGCACGCCATACTTCCTCGGCAAGCGTCAGAACGGCGCGTCCGTCACCGTCCGCCATTCTAAGCAGACTGACACGGGCGTCTTCCGTCAGCGGCAGCGCCTTGCCTTCGGCAGCCTCGGCACGCTTCATCAATTCTTCGAGGCTTTCATCGTCATGCGACTTGAAGGTCAGCACCCGTGCGCGGGACAGCAAAGCCGCATTGAGCTCGAATGAGGGATTCTCGGTGGTGGCGCCCACGAGGATGACGGTGCCGTCCTCCATCACCGGAAGGAAACTATCCTGCTGCGCCCTGTTGAAACGATGAATCTCATCGACGAAGAGCAGCGTCTGCCGGCCATCCATTCGACGCAGCCGTGCCGCCTCGAATGCCTTCTTGAGATCGGCCACGCCTGAAAAGATCGCGGAGATCTGTTCGAAGGCGAGACCCGCCTCGCCCGACAACAATCGGGCGACAGTCGTCTTGCCGGTGCCGGGCGGCCCCCAGAAAATCATCGAGCCGAGCGAACCGCTCTCGATCATGCGCCGCAACACGCCGTCTTCGCCGGTCAGATGCTCCTGGCCAGTGACTTCCGAAAGCGTGCGGGGCCGCAGGCGATCGGCAAGAGGCCGCCGGTTGGCGACCTCCTCGGGAATGCGCGGTGCAAAGAGATCGTCACTCATCGGAAAAACTGTCGGATTCGCTGGCCATCGCGCTCGATCTCGACGCGCCAGAAGCTGGGATCCTCGTCGGCGATCGCTGCGAGTTCCTTGGTATTCTTCACTTCCGTGCCATTGATCGAGATTATGATGTCTTTTGGCTCAAAGCCGAGGCGAGCGGCAAGGGAGTCTTCCTTCACCTCGGAAACAACGACGCCGGTCGATTCCGAAGGCATGCGCAGCTCGTCGGCAACACGCGGTGAGAGATTTTCGACAACAGCGCCCGTGAAGGGCGTGCGGCCACCGATCGTACGCTGGTCGCGTGGCGCCGTCTCGGGCGCTCTGTCGAGCGCTAGTGCGATCTGCTGCTCGCGGCCGTTCTCGACCACGGTCAATTTAACCGACTTGCCAAGCCCTTCCGTGGTCAGGCGATAGAGCAGCGCATCCGGATGCTCGACCGGAATGCCATCGACGGCGGAGACGATCTGCCCGGCTTTCAATCCGGCCTTGGCCGCCGGGCCACCCTCGGTAACCTTGACGACAAGCGCACCGCGCGCCTTGTTGAGGCCGAGCGCTTCGGCAACCTCGGACGTCACCGCATCGAACGTGGCGCCAACATAGGGCCGCTCGAAGGACTTCACGCCGGCATCCGCAGACGCAAGGAACACCTTCACGAGATTGGCCGGGATCGCAAAGCCGATGCCGTTCGAACCGCCGCCGCGCGAGAAGATCGCCGTGTTGATCCCGATCAGCTCGCCATTCATGTTCATCAGCGCGCCGCCGGAGTTGCCGGGGTTGATCGACGCATCCGTCTGAATGAAGAAGCCAAACTCGTTCTTGACCACCTGATTACGTGCCAGCGCCGAAACGATACCGCTGGTGACCGTCTGGCCGACACCGAAGGGATTGCCGATCGCCAGGACGAGATCACCGACCTCGACGACATCGGAATTGCCTAGCGCGAGGGTCGGGAAGGTCTCTTTGGTGTCGACCTTGAGGACGGCAAGGTCGACACGGTCATCTCGCAGGACAACCTTGCACGGAAACTCCCGCCCGTCCGAAAGCGCGACCTTGATGTCATCCGCGCCTTCCACGACGTGGTTGTTCGTTACGATCGTTCCGTTCGCCTCGACGATGACGCCCGATCCCAGCGACGACTGCTTCTCGCTTCGGTTCGGCATCTGCTGACCGAAGAACTCTTCAAAGAAGGGGTCGCCCCCGAAAGGCGACTGCCTGCGGACGGTCTTTTCGGCATAGACGTTCACAACGGCGCCTGCCGTCTGCTTGACGAGCGGCGCGAAGGAGAGCTGCATCTCCAGCTGGCTCTGCGGTACGGTCTTGGCGGTTTGAGCATTGGCGGAAACCGGCAGCGCAAGCACCAGAGCCACGAGAGGCAGGGCCGTGCGCTTCAACAGGTCATGCATGGGGATTCCTTCTGAAATTCGCTCTTGAACACGTTGTAGCGCCGGACGCTAGAAAGGAAAGAGGGCGGAAGCATGGAAGAACAAGGCAGCTCACGGACTACTGATCAAGCTTCGCAAACTGATTCAAAAACGAACTCTATGCGACTGATATCTAATGCCAAAGGCAAGCCGAAGTCACCCGAAGGAGACATCGCGCTCGAAGCATGTTGCACCTCTGCCCCATTCCTGGTGCCCAAGCTGTTGAAGCGCCGTTCGCCCACCGATTCCTTTAAGCCAAAGCAGGACCCGTCCTTGCCGCGTCGGCCAACTGCATCATGTTTGTCGCTGGACCCAATGAAACAGGAACTGATGCATGAGAGCTTTTCACCCCACGCTTTTCCCCGTCGCAGCATTCACCCTTTCAGCGCTCATGGCAGGCGCTTCCCATGCCGCGAGCTTTGATTGCGACGCAAAGGAACTGAAGCCGGATGAAACAGTGATCTGCGAAAACCGCGCGCTGAACGATGCCGATGTGAAGATGGTAACGACGTTCAACCTGCTGTCTGGGCTTATGGCGATGGGCTCGCGCGGCACCTTGCAGGACGAGCAAACGGCCTGGCTCAAGAAACGCCAGGAATGCGCCGCAGACGCGGCATGCATCAAGGCTGCCTATGACGAGCGCCTGAAACAGCTCGATGAAACCTACAAAAAAATAAACCGGCCGCTTTAGCGACCGGTCCATTTCACATTCTCTTGACAAGAAGCTCAGCGGCTGCCGAGATCGCGAACGGCTCCCCGATCGGCGCTGGTTGCGAAGGCGGCATAAGCCTTCAGCGCCGTCGTGACGTTGCGCTTGCGCTGCTCGGCCGGATGCCAGCCCCTCTCCTCCTGCTCGGCACGACGGTTCGCCAGCTCCTTGTCGTCGACGCGCAGGCTGATGATGCGGTTCGGGATGTCGATGTCGATCATGTCACCTTCGCGAACCAGACCGATCGTACCGCCGTTTGCCGCTTCCGGCGAGACGTGGCCGATGGAAAGCCCGGAGGTGCCGCCGGAGAAGCGGCCGTCGGTGATCAGCGCACAAGCCTTCCCGAGGCCCTTCGATTTCAGGTAGCTCGTCGGATAGAGCATTTCCTGCATGCCGGGGCCACCCTTCGGGCCCTCGTAGCGGATGACGACGACATCGCCGGCAACGACCTGGTTCGACAGGATGGCCTTCACGGCCGCGTCCTGGCTTTCGTAGACCTTGGCCGGGCCGGAGAACTTCAGGATGGATTCGTCAACGCCTGCCGTCTTCACAATGCAGCCGTCAAGCGCCAGGTTGCCCTTCAGAACAGCAAGACCGCCGTCCTTCGAGAACGGATGCTCCACGGAGCGGATAACGCCCTTTTCGCGGTCCGTGTCGAGATCGTCCCAACGCGCTTCCTGACTAAAGGCGACTTGGGTGGGGATGCCGCCGGGCGCGGCGCGGTAGAAGTTACGGACCGTCTCGCTGTTGGTGCGGGTAATGTCCCAGCGGTCGATCGCGTCGCCGAGCGTTTCGGCATGGACCGTCGGGCATTCGCGGTTCAGCAGGCCGCCCTTGTCCAGCTCGCCGAGGATCGACATGATGCCGCCGGCGCGGTGAACATCTTCCATATGGACATCACTCTTTGCCGGTGCGACCTTGGAGAGGCAGGGAACGCGGCGCGACAAGGCGTCGATGTCGGCCATCGTGAAATCGATCTCGCCTTCGTGAGCAGCCGCGAGGATGTGCAGGACGGTATTCGTCGAACCACCCATGGCGATATCGAGGGCCATCGCGTTCTCGAACGCCTTCTTGGACGCGATCGTGCGCGGCAGAGCCTTGACGTCGTCCTGCTCGTAGTAACGGCGCGCGAGATCGACGATCAGGTGACCAGCTTCGACGAACAGGCGCTTGCGATCGGCATGCGTTGCGAGCGTCGAGCCGTTGCCGGGCAGCGACAGGCCGAGCGCTTCGGTCAGGCAGTTCATGGAGTTGGCGGTAAACATGCCCGAGCACGAGCCGCAGGTCGGACAGGCAGACCGTTCGATGACCTTGACGTCCTCATCACTGATCTTGTCGTCGGCGGCGGCAACCATGGCGTCGACGAGGTCGAGCGCGTGGGTCTTGCCATGCAGGACGACCTTGCCGGCTTCCATTGGGCCACCGGAGACGAAGACGGTCGGGATGTTGAGGCGGAGTGAGGCCATCAGCATGCCGGGCGTGATCTTGTCACAGTTGGAGATGCAGACCATCGCGTCGGCGCAGTGGGCGTTGACCATGTATTCGACGCTGTCCGCAATCAGTTCGCGCGACGGCAGCGAATAGAGCATGCCGTCATGGCCCATCGCGATGCCGTCGTCGACGGCGATCGTGTTGAATTCCTTGGCGACGCCACCAGCAGCTTCGATTTCGCGGGCCACGAGTTGACCAAGGTCCTTGAGATGGACGTGGCCAGGCACGAACTGGGTGAAGGAGTTCACCACCGCAATAATCGGCTTGCCGAAATCCGAATCCTTCATGCCCGTGGCGCGCCAAAGGCCGCGCGCACCCGCCATGTTGCGGCCGTGGGTCGTGGTTCTGGAACGGTAGGCTGGCATTGGCGTATTCCTTACGTGTCGGAAATCGTCGGCGATTGCGGGTCGCAGGCTTCAAGCGGCCGGGTTGTCGCCGTTTTTTGGAATTGTCCTAATCCAAACGGTGTGGGCTGTCACTACCGGGAAGGCCGAAACCGGTACGCTTCGGCTCCTGGGCACATCGAGCTTATACGGTCACGGCAGTCGTTTCGTTACAGACTATTGCATCAAGCAGCGAACACAAAAAGTTGGCTTTTCGCAGCCGTGCCTGTGGGCATAAACAATGATCTAAAGATGTGTTTAATGCGTTGAAGGTTTATACCGAGCTTACTTGCTCAGGAGGTTTCCGATGCCAGCCTATCGCCCCCCCAAGATCGCATCCTCGGAGATTACGCCGCAACAACTCTATCTGCGCCGCCGCGAATTCCTCGGCGCTGCGACGCTGGGCGCCATGGCGCTGTACGGAGCCGGCAAGGCCAGTGCAGCGGCACTGTCGGTCGTCGAAAGCAAATATACGGTCGATGAGAAGACGACACCCCTGAAGGCCGTCACGACCTACAACAATTTCTACGAATTCGGCCTGGATAAGGGCGATCCCGCTGCGCTCTCCGGCGACTTTAAACCGCTGCCTTGGACGATTAAGGTTGACGGCATGGTCAACAAGCCCGGCACGTTCGATGTCGAAGCGCTGATCAAGGAATTCCCGATCGAGAGCCGCACCTACCGCATGCGTTGTGTCGAGGCGTGGTCGATGGTCATTCCGTGGGATGGCTTTCCGCTTGCTTCCCTGCTCAACAAAGTCGAGCCGCTCGGAAGCGCAAAGTACGTCGCCTTCGAAACGGTCGTGCGGCCAGAAGAGATGCCGGGACAGAAAGGCATCTTCCAATCGCTCGACTGGCCCTATGTCGAAGGCCTGCGGCTCGACGAAGCGCGTCACCCACTCGCCCTGCTCGCCGTCGGTCTTTATGGTCAGACCTTGCCGAACCAGAACGGCGCGCCGATCCGGCTGGTCGTGCCATGGAAGTATGGCTTCAAGGGCATCAAGTCGATCGTCCGGATCACCCTGACGGATAAGGAGCCGAAGAACACCTGGCAGGTGACCAATCCCCAGGAGTATGGCTTCTTTGCCAACGTCAATCCGGAGGTCGATCACCCACGCTGGAGCCAGGCGACGGAACGGCGCATCGGCGAAAGCGGCTTTTTTGGCGCCAGCCGCCACCCCACCCTGCCGTTCAACGGCTATGCCGACGAGGTCGCCAGCCTCTATAGCGGCATGGATCTTCGGAAGAACTTCTGATGCCGGGATTTTCGCTCAGCCTTGCGAAGCGGTGGCAATCGGCCTCTGTCTGGGCGCTCTATGCCATCGGCCTGTTGCCCGCCGCATGGACCTTCTATCTCGGCGCGACCGATCAGCTCGGCGCCGATCCGGTAAAGACCTTCGAACTGTTCCTCGGCCTTTGGGCGATCCGCTTCCTTATCCTGACGCTCGCCGTCAGCCCTGCCCGCGATCTGTTCGGCTGGAACTATCTGCGCTATCGCCGCGCGCTTGGGCTCCTCTGTTTCTATTACGTGGCGATGCATTTGACTGTTTACATGGTGCTGGACCAGGCACTTGATCTCTCAGCTGTGCTCAACGACGTGCTGAAGCGGCCCTTCATCATGTTCGGCATGGCCGGGTTCGTCATGCTCGTTCCGCTTGCCGTGACGTCGAACAATCTTTCGATCCGCCGCCTCGGACCGAACTGGGTCCGGCTGCATCGCCTCGTCTACATCATCGCCGCTGCCGGCGCCGTACACTTTGCGCTATCGACGAAGGTCATCGACCTCGAGCAATACGTCTATGTCACGGTGATCATCCTGCTGATCCTCTACCGCTCATGGCGGCCGATCGCGCGGAGCAGGAAACGCGGCCAGGGCCGCCAGCGCACACGGGCTGCAGCGACCGCCTCATGATTTGCGCACGCTCCTTCGACTATCGGCTAGCGACCAATCACGATTCTGTCGCTGGCTGATTGATCATGGCTTCGATGTTGTAGCCATCGGGATCGAGAACGAAGGAGGCGTAATAGCCTGATGCATATTGTGGGCGTGGGCCGGGGGCGCCATTGTCCTTTGCGCCAGCATCAAGCGCGGCGTGATAAAACGCATCAACTTCGGCCTTGCCTCGAGTGCGAAAGGCGACGTGCACACTCGTCAAAGGCGGCTGGCTGTCGACCTGCTGGATCTCGAAAAGGCACCCATTGCCGATATCGAAGGCCCAGAACACGCTCTCCTTTCCGAAGGAAAGTTTGTATCCTAGCGGTGCAAGCGCCTTCTCATAGAAGAGCTTGCTCTTTGCCAAGTCACTCACAGCAACGGTTATATGGTCTATCAAGCGCCCACTCCTTGAGACGTTGGCGGGAACACCAAGCTAGCTCCGATCTCAAGACTGCTCAACATGCCAAGCGGCAGCACGATACAGCATTGGCCTGCGGCTGCATCCAAGGGCAGCGATCCGCTCCTGAATACGCCTTGTCTTGGTGGAAACACGACGACCCCGTCCACGACCGCCGTCTCCCGTGCCCAGCAAGGGCTACAAACGAAAACAGCCGGGCTTTGCAGCCCGGCTGTTTTGCTTCCGGCAAACCGGAAAGGATTAAGCGGCTTCAGCTGCAGCAGCTTCGGCTTCAACGCGAGCCTTGTCGGCTGCGCCCTTGGCGTAGGTGTCGCGGTCAACGAACTCGATGACGGCGAGAGCGGCGTTGTCGCCCTGGCGGAAGCCAGCCTTCATGATACGCAGGTAACCGCCGTTGCGGGTTGCGTAGCGCGAAGCGATCGTGTCGAAGAGCTTCGAAACAACAGCGGCGTCGCGGATCTGCGAGATCGCCTGACGACGAGCATGCAGGTCGCCCCGCTTGCCGAGGGTGACGAGCTTTTCAACGATCGGACGGATTTCCTTTGCCTTCGGCAGGGTCGTCACGATCTGCTCATGGGTGATGAGCGAAGCCGCCATGTTGGCAAACATTGCCTTGCGGTGGCTAGCGGTTCTGTTCAGCTTGCGGCCGGATTTACCGTGGCGCATTGCTATTCTCCTTCACATGCAGGCATCTCGCCCGCCGTTTGATGGTTAGTATTGGTCTTCGTAGCGCTTGGCGAGATCTTCGATGTTCTCAGGCGGCCATGCCGGCACTTCCATGCCGAGGTGCAGGCCCATGGAAGCGAGAACTTCCTTGATTTCGTTCAGCGACTTGCGACCAAAATTCGGCGTGCGGAGCATTTCTGCTTCGGTCTTCTGAATGAGGTCGCCGATGTAGACGATGTTGTCGTTCTTCAGGCAGTTTGCCGAGCGAACGGACAGTTCGAGTTCGTCCACCTTCTTGAGGAGCGCCGGGTTGAAAGCGAGTTCGGTGACGGCTTCTTCTTCGGCTTCCTTCTGCGGCTCGTCGAAGTTGACGAACACGCCAAGCTGATCCTGGAGGATGCGAGCCGCGAAAGCGACGGCATCTTCGCCGGAGATCGAACCATCGGTTTCGATCGTCATGTTCAGCTTGTCGTAGTCGAGAACCTGTCCTTCGCGGGTGTTTTCAACCTTGTAGGACACCTTCTTGACCGGCGAATAAAGGCTGTCGACCGGGATGAGACCGATCGGAGCATCTTCCGCACGATTGCGGTCGGCCGGAACGTAGCCCTTGCCGTTGTTGACGGTGAATTCCATGCGGATTTCGGCGCCCTCGTCGAGCGTGCAGATGACATGCTCGGGGTTGAGGATTTCGATATCGCCGACCGTCTGGATGTCGCCAGCCGTTACAACGCCCGGGCCCTGCTTACGCACGACCATGCGCTTTGCGTCATCGCCATCCATCTTGATGGCGATTTCCTTGATGTTGAGGACGATGTCCGTGACGTCTTCGCGGACGCCCGGGATCGACGAGAACTCATGCAGCACGCCATCGATCTGCACAGCCGTCACTGCGGCACCGCGCAGCGAGGACAGCAGAACGCGGCGAAGCGCGTTGCCGAGGGTGAGGCCGAAACCGCGCTCCAGCGGCTCTGCTATGAGCGTCGCCTTGGTGCGCGAGCTCGAAGAGAACTCGACCTTGTTCGGCTTGATCAATTCCTGCCAGTTTTTCTGAATCATATTTTTGCCTTCCGTTCGTTACCACCATCCAATCGTGGCAACCGAGCTTGAGAAGCACCGGGAGCGAAAACCCGCTCACCGGTGTTGTGAATGGCGATGATCAGACGCGGCGCTTCTTGCGCGGGCGGCAACCATTGTGCGGGATCGGCGTCACGTCACGGATGGACGTGATCATGAAACCAGCAGCCTGGAGCGCGCGCAGAGCGGATTCACGACCCGAACCCGGGCCGCAAACTTCGACTTCCAGCGACTTCATGCCATGTTCCTGAGCCTTCTTGGCGCAGTCTTCAGCAGCGATCTGAGCAGCGAACGGGGTCGACTTGCGCGAGCCCTTGAAGCCCTTGGCGCCAGCAGACGACCAGGCAATGGCGTTGCCCTGAGCGTCGGTGATGGTGATCATCGTGTTGTTGAAGGTCGAGTTGACGTGGGCAACACCCGACGAAATGTTTTTACGTTCGCGACGACGAACGCGTACGGCTTCCTTGGCCATTTAAATCCCTTTCTTGGATCTCTGCACCGCCGTAATACCAGCGGCTACACCGGAACGAGACCTTACGGCCCTGCCCCAAACTCAAAAGAGGCCGGCGCAGACCGCCAGCCCCCTCACCTCCGGTTTCCCGGAAATTACTTCTTCTTACCAGCGATGGCCTTTGCCGGACCCTTGCGGGTGCGGGCATTGGTGTGCGTGCGCTGGCCGCGGACCGGAAGGCCACGACGATGACGCAGGCCACGGTAGCAGCCGAGGTCCATCAGACGCTTGATGTTCATCGAGGTTTCGCGACGCAGATCGCCTTCGACCTGATAGTCACGGTCGATGGTTTCACGGATCTGCAGAACCTCGGAGTCCGTCAGCTGATGGACGCGCTTGTCAGCCGACAGGCCAACCTTCTCCATGATTTCCTGCGCGAATTTTGGACCGATCCCGTGAATGTAGGTCAGCGCGATAACGACGCGCTTCGCAGTCGGGATGTTGACGCCAGCGATACGTGCCACGCCTATTCTCCTTGCGTTCCCGTTGCCATCCGGCAAGAGGCTTTTCGTTATGCAGCCGAACCGGCCGCTCGTTCAGATTTGGGTTCGTACATGTCAAAACGACCGAACCCGGACTTCTCTGGAAATCCGCGCCGATCGCATAAATGTCGCGAGTTGGCGCGGTGTTTAGCGGAATCAGTGCTGAAAAGCAACCGCTTCCGCCAAGTTTATTTTCAAAGACTAAAGCTTCGAAAGTATCTTATCGATCTCGCTGGTGACGTGATCGATATCCGCCATGCCATCAACCGACTTCAGCTTGCCCTTGGCATAGAAGTAGCCGATCAATGGAGATGTTTCCTTGTAGTAAGCCTGCAGGCGCGTGACGACCGTTTCGCGGTTGTCATCCGGGCGCCGCTTGAAGTGAGTCGAACCGCAGCGGTCGCAAACGCCTTCAATCTTCGGCTTGACGTTGGTGTCGTGATAGCCTGCACCGCAGTTGGCGCAGGTATAGCGTCCCGAGACACGGTCAGCGAGGACGTTGTCGTCAACCTGGATCTCGATCACGGTCGAGAGCTCAAGACCCTTGCTTTTCAGAATGGCTTCCGTTGCGTCGGCCTGAACCAGCGTGCGCGGGTAACCGTCGAGAATGAAACCCTTGGTGCAGTCCGGTGCATCCAGACGCTCGGAGACGATGGCATTGACAATCTCATCGGAAACAAGCTTGCCAGCATCCATGACGGCCTTTGCACGCTTGCCTACCTCCGTGCCAGCCGCAACGGCAGCACGCAGCATGTCACCCGTGGAAAGTTGCGGAATTCCGTACTTCTCCACGATCCGCTGAGCCTGGGTCCCCTTACCCGCGCCCGGCGGCCCTAACAGTATGAGTCTCATCGCCCCCTCTTTCCTCCGCGCAACTTCGATTTCTTGATCAGGCCTTCATACTGCTGTGCGATCAGATGACCCTGAATCTGCGCCACCGTATCGAGAGTTACGCTAACCACGATCAAGAGCGAAGTGCCACCCAAGGACAAAGGAATGCCCGTCTGAGACACAAGAATTTCAGGCAGAATGCACACGAAGACGAGGTAGATCGCGCCAATCACCGTAATGCGGGTCAGCACGTAGTCGATATACTCAGCAGTCCGCTCGCCCGGGCGAATACCCGGGATGAAGCCGCCATGCTTCTTCAGATTGTCGGCGGTGTCCTTCGGATTGAAGACGATAGCGGTATAGAAGAAGGCGAAGAAAGCGATCAGCAGGCCGTAGAGCAGCATATAGAGCGGCTGGCCGTGGCCGAGCGCGGCGACGATCGAGGTCGCCCAGGCCGGCAGTGCGGTCGTGTTGGCAAAGCCTGCAACGGTCGCCGGCAGCAGCAGCAGCGAAGACGCGAAGATCGCCGGGATAACGCCCGAGGTGTTGAGCTTCAGCGGCAGGTGCGACGTGTCGCCCTGGAACATGCGGTTGCCGACCTGGCGCTTCGGATACTGGATCAGCAGGCGGCGCTGCGCACGCTCGACGAAAACGATGATCGCGATAACGGCGATCGCAATGACGATGACGGCGAGAATCAGCGTCGTCGACAGGGCGCCGGTGCGGCCAAGTTCGAGGGTGCCGGCAAGAGCCTGCGGAAGGCCTGCGGCGATACCGGCGAAGATGATCAGCGAGATGCCGTTGCCGATGCCGCGCGAGGTGATCTGCTCGCCGAGCCACATCAGGAACATCGTGCCGCCGAGCAGGGTCACGACCGTCGAAATGCGGAAGAAGATGCCAGGATCGACAACAAGGCCGTTGCCGCTCTCAAGACCGACGGAAATGCCGTAAGCCTGAAGCGCACCGAGGAGTACCGTGCCGTAGCGCGTATACTGGTTGATGATCTTGCGGCCCTGTTCGCCTTCCTTCTTCAGGTTTTCGAGCGCCGGAACGACCGAAGTCATCAGCTGCACGATGATCGAAGCGGAAATGTAAGGCATGATGCCGAGCGCAAAGATTGCCATGCGCTGCACGGCGCCGCCCGAGAACATGTTGAAGAGGCCGAGAATGCCGCC
>Ga0102593_1001343_pt1 | contig 24499 bp, 28 predicted proteins | sample AraplaCol_mMS_r2_2_FD_76862 | JGI IMG/M metagenome (GOLD analysis project Ga0102593, IMG submission 76862) | Arabidopsis root microbial communities from North Carolina, USA - plate scrape MF_Col_mMS_r2 (SPADES assembly) (version 2) | ecosystem: Host-associated > Plants > Roots > Endosphere...
AAAAAAAACCCTTATAAAAAAAAATAATATAAAGAAAAAATTTAACCCCTTTTAAAAAAAAAAAAAAAAAAAAAAAAAAAAAAAAAAACTATATCGTGGGCAGCCCTATGGTAATCCCAAATTTAACAGCTCTCTTGATTCCCAACACGAGAATTTCTCTTTTTAATTCCCACGTTTATGACTACCTAGCAGTAAATTCTAGTAGCTATAACTATTAATAAAATCTATACATTGGATGAGTGGCTCTAGAGGCCTTGACTTGACTCCAATCTTGAATTGAAGTCCGGCATAAGCTTTGACGGGTCCCGAGGCCCCCTTGGTTATACACTAGTGTGGTCACTCTATAAATAGTGAACTATGATTCACAACTATTCTCCCGGAAATCCCTCCCTCCACTTCCATTCCCCGAAACTCGGCATTCTTTTCTTATAGTGTTTCAACATCGTACCGACGCAACAGGCTTGATTATCGATGATGGACTTGACTTCAGAGATAACATTGATCCCTTGGGATCCGCTCTCTGAGTCACATCGCATGCTTCTCTTCAGACAGCGAGTAGATTGCTCTTGGGATATGGAGTTGGTACAAGAAATATGGAGAGATGAACAAATTCGAGGCGATAAATGTATTTATTGGATTGTGAGTTTTACGTCCACGGCTCTAGCGTGTGATGTTCTATAAGCGTGCGAAAACCAAGAAAGGGCTAACAGGGAGTTCTAGGCTCTCTCTTCCAATCACTCGGAGAGAGGAGACCGCGAGAAACTGCTGGATACGGCTACATCCATATACGCAGCAAAGCGCGAACCAACACAAGCAGAGTTTATTCCAATCGGACATATTGGCTTAGACTCGAAGAACAAGAAAGCCGAGAAATTAGATCTCGAAATCCCATCTGAGGGAGTCTTTTGGATTAAAAGTTTCTTTGTTCTACATGATGTCCAGGGAAAAGGAATTGGACGAGCAGCTATGGATGAAATTGAACGAATCGCTGCCCAAGACCCTCTAAACGCTAGGACTTTGATGCTGGATACCGTTGAAAGAGGAGATGCACTGAGAGAGGAATTTGCTAAGGCTACCTATGGAGGTCTTCAGAAGGTAAAATTCATTAATTATAGTTCTCTTTAAGCTTGAATTGGGCGTTGACGATCCTGCAGGTTCCTAATCAGGATTGGTATAGTAGACGGGGGTATAGATCTCTTGGGATTGTGCAGAATTATTACCATATCAAGGATAAGAATGGGAAGGTGTGGGATACGAAAACTATTTTCATGCGGAGGGATCTTTGATTACAGCTACGCCTAAGGAATAGATTGAGTAGTAGCTGTATTTCATAAGGTTATATAAGGTTATGAAGAGAGGCATCTTATAGAAACTTGAATCAATTGAGTGTATCTGACAATGAGATATAAGCAAGTTTAAATTGTAATCCACAAAGTCAACAATAATCCCTCCGACTAGGTATATATGTCCGAACTCCAACGCCCATGTACATCATTGAAACGATGGTCGTGACCAAGACTCAGCCCGGGGAGATAAATTAAGGAATAGTAAAGGATAGACCATTGAAACGGTACAACAAATACATGCAAGATCCCGACCATTCGATCGAAATCATTAAATTCTTTTTTTTTTTTTTTGAAAATTTTTTTAGCTTTTTTTGGGAGGGAAGAAATCGAACTGCTCTGATCCCTTCCATCCCGACATCACGCTAATTCCATTACTGGTGCACTGCAGCAGGGAACGTAGGTCCCATGGGACTCGAATATCCACCTGGGATAGGAACAGCAGCGTATTCAGTCTCACCAGGTGCCGCAGCAACATGCTGTGGAGCGGATTGCGGAGGCGGGGATGGAGTTTGGGAGGGAGCGGAGAATTCCCCTTGAGTTGTTTTAGGTGTGGGCTGTTGGACACGGATGGGTGGGGGTTGTAGTTGAAATGATGGGACTGGTCGGGTTGGAGATCGCGGTGAAGCGTATTGCGTTGTTGTTGGGGAGCGGGGTGCTTGGCCCTTCTCTGCGGCTGAATAGGGATCTACCTGTGCCGCGTAGGTGAAGGGAGATTTTGGCGGGTTGGAGGAGAATCCTGCGAAGCCTGGAGTGTTGGGTGCTGATTGGAGACGGAGTTGAGCGAGGTAGAGATCGTCTCGGGCTTGGTCGCGGCCGTTCATGGTCTTCATTAATCGGCGTTTTGTCCAGATACGGTACAGGACTACGGCGTAGATTATTATTGCGAGAAGTTCGATGACGACCTCGATGATTGCGCAGACGAGACCCCAGTCCTAGAAGATTTTTATAAGTTTTATGAATTTGGGTGGGAGAGCAATGAGAAGGAGACTTACCTGGAGACGACAGAGAAGTGCGTAGTCGATCACGTCGTGATAGATCTCTTCACGAGTGTTTTGGGCACAGGACCATCCCCACATATCCTTATTGTTTCCAGTTGATTTCGAATGCTGGTAGATGGCGGCACCCACAACCCACATGATCAAGCTGAAAAGGAAGAAGAATATGGAAAATACGGTATAGTAAATGGCGGCTTTCTCGGCTCGATGGTGACCACCTTTCCAATAAGCGTAAAACACGAGCAGACAAGCGAACAACGAAACACACGCCATTGCTAAAAGCATATATTGAGCCCAGGGGTTGGTCCCCTCAGCCCATGCAGGAAGACCATTGCGTGTTGGAAGAGCCCTTGTTGCCCTGAAAACAGTAAGGGTCACTGCTAGAAGACATAGGACGATGAGACTGCAGCCGAAGTTGATAAAACGCAGAAAGATCTTGGCGATGCGAACACGAAGTTTGATCCTCTAGTGGAGTGTAAGCAGTTTGTATGGGAATGGGGAGAATGAAAGTTCTTACCAAGTCTCGGGCATTTTCCTTCTCAGTGATTTTCTCCTGCTTTTCAAGCATGTATTCTTCACGGAACGTCGGACTCAGCGGATTCAACGAACGAGCTGTATTCGGGACCTTCATATCAGCCCTCCAAGGTGAGACTGGGGGCATCGAATCGTCCGCATGCTTTGCTGGATCGTTTGCCGACACATAACCAAAGCCAAGGTCTCCAACACCACCATCAGGTTTGTTGTTCTGAGGATCAGCAAATGGGGACTTGTTTGGTTCAATTGGAGAATGGATTGTGGTGGCCTCGGCGAATCGAGCTGTGCGAGGGCTCTTGAGAGAAGCACCGCTACTCTCAGAGGAGCTCCGAGTCTCTTTGGTTGTGTGTTGTGGAGGAGGACCCATTGCGCTGTGATAAGACCCGCGAGTGAGATCTGCTGGTACAACTGGATCGTATGTCTGAGGAGAACCGTTGTGACTATCACCTGAGATTGACATTTTTCAAGCAAGAGCAAGACAATCTAAAATCACCAAGTTTCGACCAAGAGAGCCAGCTCTCAATAAGATTCCCTAAGGAAATTGTGTTCTGCGATCTCAGCTAAGAGAGTGTGTGTGGATACAACAACTGCTGAGCAAGATGAACGTTTTCGCAGGATCACCTTGAATAACCGTGAGCGAGACCTGCTGTCCACGGATTAAACAAACACAAAACCAGGCAAGACGGGCGGTGATGAAAAGAAAGAAAGACGTGAGAACACGCAGGAGCCGGCCATGGCATTCTTGAATATCAATCACAGCGAGAACCAGCTCAAGAGGGGGGCGGGGCCCCCCAGAACTGCAAGGTGAAAGTTGCTCATCACTCGTGCCATGTTGAGAGTAAGCGCCGGGGGAAATAGTGCTGGTGCAACAAAGCTCATGATTGGAGCAGACCCCCTCTCTGAACGAGGATCCTGCATTTTCACACTGTCGGGTTGTGCAGTGAGGGAAATGTGACTGGACGCCAGAGGTGATCGGTCGAGCTTGTCACAGTGGATCATCGAGCCAGTGAAATGCCCCAGATGGCTCTAAACACCTCCTCACAATGCACGCCCATCACCTTCGAACCGGCGCTAATCCGCCGATCGTCTGGCCAATGAAACTTCGTGCAGAACCGCTCGAAAATGGGATGGCATGGAAGGACAGGATCACAGTGCACGAAATGTTCAAGCCCGGTTCTAAAATACCCGCCAACCCGCATCGTTGTGTGCTTTCCAGCCTGTCACACAGAGTCAATAAGCACCGGGATGTTTCGCTTGGCGCCTCACCAGATTTTTTGGTCGAATTTAGTCGAGGTCAATGCGCAAAATCCTTGGGGAGGAGAAGGTATTTTGGAGTGTGAGAAGGTGAAGAGTGACGGTGGTTCAAAATTGAAGATGAAAAGTGGCAGGCGGAGAGCTTGTGATCCGTGATATATCAGATCATGGCACATACTATAATTATGCTAATAGTAAACATCCATGTTTAATACTGCTGGTCAATACAATTAGAGATTGTTGGGTGAATCTACCTAAATTCACACCAACAATGCGACGCTTGGAGATAATGTGATGTACCACAATAAATATACTTACGACTGTCCAGGCGAGCCAATGCCACTGCTGATCTCGACTTCGAGCGTAGTCTGAGGTAAATAAGAGAGATCATTGAAATGAAGGGCTTGGATCAATTAATTGTCGACTTTTGTGAATTCACCTGCATACCGCCGCGCGGTGTACTCATGTACATCGATACTCATGTTCTGGCACCACATAACTGGCAGCTTCGGCTTAGTGAGGCTCAATGCTTTAATGCAGGAACAGCATACTTACAATCTCATAAAAGTTTGGATTTCGTTTATTTATAGATCTAATCTATCATGAACTTGCACAACTTTAAGGTAGTCCATCTATTTCGTGTAGGACAAATTCAGGCTCTGCTGTCATCACTCCATGGATATTCTATTATTCTCTTCGATGATGCTGTGATATAGTTGTGGTGCTGGCCTGATGCAACCACACGTGAAGCGAAGAGTATAGGGCACTATTCGTAATGGTGTCTGACACTGTAGCCATATGTTTATCTCACTATATACAGCATGGACTTATTCCCTTGAGTACCTCAGTCAGATAGACTGTTGAGAAGTATGGAGGTTAAATTGAGATAAACCCATTGACTAGCTCCTAGGGTATTCTGGGGTATTTCCTAGGTACATTTCGGTTGAGCCAGTAGTATCTACCGAGTTGATTCAATATAATCCGGGGTCATCTCCAAATTGTCACTGAGAATTGACTAAGTAGAATAGTTCCAATCAAGAGTTTGAATCAATCTACATAAGTCCTCGATTGGACCAAAGCCACTATCTTTGCAGATCGTAAATCAAGCGATCTCAACCTTTGATTGCATGGTAGTGGATCTTTATCAAAGAGGGTTAAAAACAATATTTATTCTCCGAATCAAACTGTCAGGGGTTGATAAAGTACTGTAGAAGAGTCAAGTCTTAAGTGCAGAATCATTGATACATTTGAATGTTCTCACCAGCCACAACTCTGATGTAACTACGGCCAGGCACCAAGAATCTTGAAACGCCTTAACCATAGTGTTGGTACATAGTCAAAGATGATTGACTCGGTCCTCTTCTCATATTCCACACACACACATCATTTAAATACAATGCTTGGTATTTGATGACTACAAATCAAAAAACAATATCGACCAAACTGTCCATTTGAGTCAACGGGGTAGATGCATTACTAGTGCAAGCTAAGCCACGGTCCGTCTGGAATCTGGTTTGGTTCATCGGTGGATCTAGGGGGTATTATTTCCGCGATAATGTGGATTTATACTGTAAGAGCGAGTATTTATAGAACATTCCAATGTCTACATATAGGAATCTGGGTGTCATTGTATTGATTGACATATTCGATATTAAACTCCTGGGTCGATACTACTAAGCAACACTGTAAATACGTTTAAAACTATATAGAGATTGAACTCGTTTCTCCCATAAGTACTATTATGTCTACTGTCCTATTTCATTTCCCTTGCCAGAGATATTATATTGTCATAAATTGCATGTATCTTCAATTTGTAACGCCACATCTCTCATGGTTCCATCATTGGTCATCCCTTGCCACCTCATTCTTGTATCCCTTGTTCTGCCTATCCAGAAATTGCACTAGTGTAGGTGGGACATTGGGTAACTCTTTGAGAAGAAAAAGACGAGTCAATACTGCGATAATTTCTAATCGAAGTCGTACATTTGGATAAATCGTAGCTCATGGTCCCTGGGCGATGCCGAGCCACTGGACTATGCAAGGCGTGAAGAGCCTCATCGCACTAGTATGCGGATATAGTCCGCTTAGGCCACGCTGGTTACATTGGATTCGCCTGATGCTAGTGGAAGTGTCAGATACCTACATTCTACACACTGTATGTACATATGTATACAGATTGGGAGAAGTCTCATCTGACTGATCAACTACTAGTGGCTCACAGTAAGTGCAGACTCGTCTGTACTGTCTGTATCGGGTTCCTGATACTTTACTATACATCTAGCTTGTTTGAGGGTATGCTTCGCAGATCATCGTCATCGGTGTGCCTTGTAAGCGTATACTGTGTGGTAACCTGGCCAAGGAAGGGCCGAGTGAACCAGATATTGTCGATATTATGTAAAATTGGAAACAAGACTAACTGCGGTCTATAGTAACTACTGTACGTACATAAGTGTTAGATGGTCTACTCACGACCCTGAATGGATACATCAATCTTCTCGATCCACGGTCAAGCCCCGAACCATGGTGGATTCAAGTAGATCTGCCGGCGAGCGGCATGAGGTTGTTCATGGGGTGACATCACCGGCGGTTGTGGCAAGGACAGGTTGTACACCAGTCGTACATGGGTTGTATCATCCGGAGAGTACGGTGCATAAAGGGAGATCCAGAATTCTTACCAATGTGACCCTCAGCCGCATGTTCGTACTCCGTAAATGTACATACATTTGTGTACAGTCAATTGTACTGTACGAAAAAGGAGAACAAGTCAAAAAGGGCAAGCCTCGTGTCGGACCCACCGCCACAAAATGCCTTAGTGGCTACACAGCCTCAATCTTATTCAAGTAGATGTACCCATCTTAACAGTTGGAAATGTATGAAGTTTAAAGTACTCAGTACATTGAGAGATTGTTTTTGTTCGAAAGAGCCTCGACCGACAGTCTTCACTAAACCACATCTGGAGTAGACAAGAGTGATCAGTGTGTACATCGTACAGTATACTCTGACTGTACTCTACTATCTCATTCGTACTGTGTAATTGATGGACTCCCAGAGTCCTGAGTATATGTATTGTATTTACCGTAAAATACATCCAATCCGCCACCGCGCCACTGCCAGCCCCCGGAAATACCGTACGCGTACTGACGGGCCCTGCCTTGTTTCTGCCTACTCTACAAACTCCCCTCTCTGTTGTTTCTTCCAGTTTTGACTTCATAGTTCTTTTTCTTCTGTTCATATTCGGATCTTGAGTGTCAATTTCATTCTCTTTCATCATCTTTCATCATCCAATTTGATCTTCAATCAAACAGAAAAAAGAGAGGAGCCAGATCTACTCTCTTCTTTCCGTCCCTCTCCACCGCCCCAGAAGTCAGCTCCGTCTTCAACTTCGTTCCTGCGCAACCGCACCCGCCACGGTTCCAAAGTTCACTCCATCTTGATGGCCTGGTTCTATGAAACCCGCCAATCTCGTTGATTTAACGCCCGACTGCTATTTTAAAGCAAGGCCTAAGCCCCCCTCTGTCTGGTGGATCCTCGCTCTCGGCCTGACAAAAGGGAAGGGAAAAGCTGAAACCAACCTCGTCAGCTTGCGCCACACTTACCAGGTGAAAGTTGAAGTGAGCGTGTGTGAGTGAACGCCCCACACGCCCTGGACTTCGCCTTCATCCTTCGCTTCTCCTCGACTTCCCCCTCTCTCCGCCTCACCCCCAATCCTCGTTCGTCTATTCCAAAAGCATCTCGGGTGAGTCTTCTTCCTTTTCTCTTCTGTCCATCTGCTTCCCCCCATCCTACTTCCGACTTTGTATATTCTAACATGTCTGCGGAAGTAGCCATCGCTTTGGTTCGTCCACCCATCGAGGCTGGCGCGAAACCTTCTGCCTCCATGGCGGCATTGATGCACTCCAACAACGAGCCTGTCGCCATTTCCAACCCTATCGCTACATCATCTACCGCTCTCTCTAGCCCTGAACCCATTTCTTTTCTCAAAGGTCACACAAAGCCCGACACAAACCTAAGCTCCATCGCCAGTGCTGGTCTACACGTCTCGCGATCTCAACCCCCTCAGATGACGAGTCCAGTACCACTGCCGGCGGATAAGTCGGCTGAACAGGATAGGGAACCCGAAAGAAATAACACACAAGTCGCTCGCGAAGCATTGGGGGCCAGCGAGAGGTCTCCGGCTCCATCTATCCACGAGCCTTCAATCCATGAATCCCCGGAACAGATGCAAGTAGACGCACAACCACATGACACTGCGTCAGACCCCTATGAATCCGCCGACCACAATCCAAATTCCCTCATGCACACATCGACAGTCGCCAGTCCAGGGCCCATTGAAGAGTCGGCCTCACAGGACGGCGATCGACCGCGTCCCCGGGCAGTTTCGGATATTGAACAAGACAGCAATAAAGCATTCTCATATCCCATGCCGTCCGGAGGGCCCGCAATCTTATCCGCAAACAATCAGCCTGTCAGTTCCCGTCGCCAGAGCATTAGCGATCCGCGTCGCGGGCTCAGCTTGCCTGATGCAGGCTACAATAGAGGCAGCCCGCGCTCGCCATCGGCCAAGAAGCACCGCTGTCCTTACTGCGCAACTGAGTTCACAAGGCAGCATAACCTTAAGAGTCATTTGCTCACCCATAGCCAAGAGAAACCGTTCGTCTGCCAAACCTGCCAATCCCGCTTCCGCCGATTACATGATTTGAAACGACACACCAAACTTCACACTGGTGAACGACCCCATATATGTCCGAAATGCGGGCGTCGTTTTGCTCGAGGCGATGCGCTTGCGCGCCACAATAAGGGTCAAGGAGGTTGTGCTGGTCGTCGATCAAGTATGGGTAGCTTCGCGGCGGATGATGAATACGGGGATGGCCATCCCGCAGATGATACAATGGACGGATTGGTCTACGCTGAGCCGGAGCGAATGGATGAAGAGGAAGAGCGTAGACTCAACATGCCTAGCATTCGCAAGTCTGATGTCGATACTCTCTCCCGATCCGATTCTATACACTCGCGCCAACCCAGCACATACCCGCCGATCGCTGCTGGCCGCCCTCTCTATCCACCTCCAGGCTCACATGGAGGATCCGGAACATCGACAGCGGCGACTTCGCAACCAAATAATTTGACGTTCCCACCCGCAGGGCATCCATCTGGGACCTCTATCTTTACTTCAACGAATGCCGGCGATAGCCCTAAACCACTTTCGCCGAACGCCCTGTCACATCATGATAACAATACGCAACCTCACCGTGCACATTCTCCGGGCATGGGTCAATCCTTGCCTCATCCTCAGCCATCATACCCTCGAGCAGGGCAGCCTAATCATGCGCCACCGAGCTTAGGCCTGCCACCACCAACCGGCGCGCCTCATCTTCCCCCGCCAGTTATCAGTTCGCCTGATGCCAGATATGGCTTGCAGGCTCCAGCAAAACATACTTCATCACATGTTCTCTCCGGTTCCCATCCTGGCTTACCAAAGGTGGGTCTCGATGGTCCAGAGACGAACAATGATGCCGGCCAAATTGATAAACTCTGGCAATATGTTCGCTCTATGCATGATGAAATGGTAGGGTTGCGCGAGGAAGTCGCGTCACTGCGCGCCCATATCGCCGCGGCAAATTCGACATCACCATCTCAACCGGCGGAATTGAACCAATCAAATCCAGGTCCAAGATGATGGCTTGAAACGTGATCATCGTGTATGATATAGCTTAACCTTGTTCAACAAAATCCTGACAAGGGAACGCCCCCTTCGCGCTTTTCTCCTTTCTTTCGATACGATGCTACCATCTCGCACACTCTGCGACAAATGGTTGCTTTTTATTTCAATGACTAGCATCCTATTAGTGGCCAGCACTGGTGGCCATCTTCCATTCCCTATCCGTTCACTTTTCCCACTCTAATCTCCTCCTTCTCATTCCCTTTTTCTCTTTCTCTTTTCCTTTCTTCATACTTTCCTCTTCTCTTCTTGCAAGGTGTTTTCTCCAAGGGTCAATTTGGGAGTCTGGCGTACCAAAACTGGATAACTGCGGCCAACATTGATCCGTGCCTCCATTGGGGTTTCTCCACGAATATAGCTGGGGGGAAATGGCCGCAACTTTTCAAGTTTCATCTTATTTTCCTTTTCAACTCCTCTACTTCCTTCCCTCAATCTCTTCCTTTTATACTGTTTCCAACGATGCATGGAATGGCCCTTGGCTTGGAGTTTTCTCTTTCCATCTTTGTTTTCCTTTTTCTTTTCTCACCTCTTCACTTCTCTGTCGCGCTATTCAACCTTAGGTAGTGATAATATACCCCAATGATAAATCGAACACAATATATTCACACAACTCAATCAATCAATTCAACTATACAGTAGGCTTCAATACTCTACTATGGATCTCTAATTTAATCTTTAACCTCCACGCATAAGCCCCATGCACAATCATATGTGGAGATATTCCCCACTCGGTCCAACAGTTGGACCGAGGCTCATTTCCCCGAACATCTTCTACAAGACCTCAAGTTCCACTTTCATTTTCCTCTCTCCCAACGTTGCCTCAATCTGGAGATAAACCACTCAATTCAACACAATCACACTCAGAATATAATTAAAATGTCGACTATTCTCAAAGCATCAGCTGCATCTTTCGTCCTCTTATCCCTCGGCCACACTGTACATTCCCTTCCTCTCCCTAAGATTAAAGGAACATCAATTAATCCGAATCTCATCTAGATCTCCGGCCGGGAGTGGACATCTGATAAAGTCTTTAAGAATATCAAGGGTTCTAGATCTTGGGCTTGTGGTACTGTCGGTTGGTACCAGGTACGTCTACCCCCGGAGTTTCTCCTTTTGCAGTCTCTCAATCTAACCATTGTACTCCGTACAGGGAAGTGCATTCCTCTTCATATCCGGTACCTTTTTCTCTCCCTCCCCTCATCCATGTATATGGATATTAGACTCTTAATCGTACTAACTACTAACTATTTATATCAGGAATCCTACACTACCAATGGTCCCGTGATCCAGCAACCCTGCAGGACCCACTGAACAAAGCCATTGCGGCTATCATTAATGTCTTGCTTTGGATTAGTTCGTCTTGGTATGTTAAGAATGGGGTTATGCCTAGTGCTGTTGCTTGTGGACTTTCGGCTGCGTTGCAGGGTGCTGCTGTTTTGAAGGAAATTCTGTGAGTGGAGGGATGAATTCGAATATCTAGTTGTATCTTTGTATCCACTTTGGGTGATGTAGGGAATTTGGAGGCCTGTTTTGTGAATTTGATGCGCTTAGTCACCGAATTAGTTGTTTTTATGTCATACGTTCTCGAATTTGGAGGTTATTTTGAGTTGTTGATTCGGTTGGAATATCTGCTTGTACCTTAGGAAATGGATCTCTGGATTGTAAATGTTGTGGAATTGCTCTGGTTCTCTACACTAGTCTACCAATTCCAAGGTTGAAAACTATTGAAGAATCATCCAAGAAATACAAGTCATAGTCTGGTATCGAAGTTTCATTTCAGCTAGAGAATATTCACTCTTAGTTTTTAACATAGACACTCAACATATCAGTACCCCTCCCACTCTCATAAGACCTCTCAGGCTTCATATATATCAACCTCTCAAAAAATCCCCCATCAGCCCGCGGAACCGTCTTGGATGGATACACAATTCCATCACCACCCTCAACCAGCAAATTCCAATGCACACCCTGTAAAGGCCAAGGCGGCCCTACTGCCCCAGGATCTTTGAAAAGAGGAAATTCCAAACAAACAAGAAGACCCCCCGTATTTAAAAGATCTGCCATACGCGCCGCCCATTGAGCACGCATCGTCGGATGAATAGCGCAAAGGAACTGTAATAGTCAATTCCTGCGCCATAACGTGGGGAGTCTGGAGTTGGTTTGAATCTGTTCCCAAAGACTTACAGTGTAATCATAAATGATATCGAACTTCTCTCCCACAGAATCACCTTTGAAAAAATCACCTTGTATAAACTTCACCGTACCCTTACCCACTGAACCAGCATCACGCGGATCGGAAGAACCAAAATTATACGGTTGCGGGGCAGAGAGCTCTTTTATCGCATATTCATCCGCGATAGATACGCCCTTCGATGATATTTCAAGACCAACGACATCAAACCCGTGAAGCGCGAGCATGACCACGTCATATCCTTTCCCGCATCCCTGAGAGCGTTAGATTGCATATCCCAGCACTTGAATATCTGGAGATATCTTACTGGTACAAGGACTTTCTTTCGTCGACCTTCGGCTGTAATTGGGTTGAGAATGTCGTCTTTCTCGATGAGGTCTATCAATGCTGGTGAGGGTTTTCCTCTATCCCACATATCGTCATTATTTGTGTCCCAGAGATTTGCCCATGCTTCATTGTGTCCTTCTATTGCGCTGAAGTTGAGATTTAGTTAATTGCTTTACGTTATTGGGTGGAATCAAGGTGAGGGCAAGAGTATACCTTTTTTCGAAGTGTTGAACTAATCGAGTCTTCCCCTGGGGGTTCTGATTTCCCGGAGTATCCGCCATCGTGATGATTCACTTTTTGCTGACAGTGGGGATCAGAGTATTGGAGACTTAGTGTGGAGATAATGGAAATTATTGTCATTTATAGTCGTTTTCATGGAGGTAAGGTGTTTTGTGGGTTCAATTGGAGTTATAAGATAGTTCTATCAAGGATGATTCGAGATGAATTCCCGCGCCTTTAAATTTCCCGTTTCGGCGACTCCACCATCAGTGACTAAGCCTGGCCGGGCGAGACTTTATACTCCAAGAATGACTCAAAGGGATTACATTTGTCTCTCTAGACATGGTGAACCGTTAATTTTGACAAGGCTGGGGCATACTGGAGCGAAGATGTGCCAATGACAGTAATTATGAATTGTGCCTACTAGAACCCAAAGTGACATCTAAGTCGTTCCGAACAGAGTCATTCCCAACAGAGTCATTCCCATAGAATCTGGCGATTCACCAGTTACCAGTGACCTTCACCATACTATGTTGAAGCCCTCCTCTTCGCAGTCCAATCAATAAACAAACCTACATCAGCAACAATCGCCCGAGGAACCCCTCCAAGAGTCCAATTCTTCTGCACCCATTGCGGTATCAACCCGCCAGCATCAGAGGTAGTAGCCATAGTCCATTGAATGAGTGACGGCTGAGCAAGTCTTTCTGAAACTATCTGCGACGAAGACTCTGCAGCACAATTCTTCTTCACGACGCGCTCCACACTAGCATAATTGGCGAAGATTGTCCGTTTCGGAACGGTGGATTTGATCTTTTCGTATATTGCTGTTGGTGTGGTTGATTGGTCTGGGTAAAGGGGAATTTGAACTGTTATAAATCCTTTCGATGGGTATGATGGTTCGTTGCTATGTGCATCGTATGTAGCAGATATAGTGAAGGAGATAAAGGAACGTGGAGATATAAGTGCTGTTGGGTGGAATGTATGGGTGATTAGATTTACTGCGAGGTTTTGTTAATATAAGGCAGATAGATGTAGTAGAGAAACTATCATTGAGGTAGGTATGGGGAGGAGTAGAAAGTTACCTTCAACGTCCACATCTTTAAAATTTACCCCGTTCATATCCAATTCTCCAATTTCTTGCTCTGTCCATTGAAGTAATCGCTCAACACTAGTAACACTAGGTGTATATTCCATTTCATGCTCAGCATGCTCGGATCTCAATCCATCTTCAAATTCAGTCCATGACGCGCTCCCAACTGAATTAGCATCATGGTGTTCACTTTGACGACAGACCCAGAATTCGGGTTTTTGTTTAGAAGCGGTATCAGGCGTCGGTTCATGTCTGCGTAATTTCCGCAGGAGGCGGATTTCTGCATTTGCGGGTGGAGAGCGACGAGTCTTGGAGTCTTTTTCCCACGTTGGAAGGTCTGAATTGAGTAGCTCGAGAGCTTCTCGTAGGGCGGCGTTTGCGACTTGCCTTACTTCTGAACGTGCTGGTTCGGGAGGGAGAGAGGGGTGAGAAGGTAGGATTGTGAATGGATGAGGTTGGAGTTGGATGAGGGGCATTTTTTGCTGGGAATGGGGAATCTGGGGAATGTTGAAGTGGAGAGAAGGTGAGGAAGCTTTTAATTTGGAGGGATAGGAAAGGGATCGGCGGAGCTTGTTCAGGTTTGGAGCTTGCGATGTGACGTGCTTTAAATTTGTGGGGCGATCTGCTATTCGTTGGATGGATTGTATATTCAAATTTGTATGTATGCATTGAGGAAAGGGGTATCATATATATGCTCTAAACTCTGGAATCATGCAGCAGTCATACGCTAGAGGCTTCTTATCCCCGGTCCTACACTGCCTGTCTCAAAGATTTCTGCGAGGCCCGCCCCCAATGCCTCCTCCAGTACCCAACGGAACCGCATGCCATAAAGATCTTTCCACTTCTTTGTTTTACCTGGAAGTATACCTGCAAACTCTCCACGCGCTCTTTTGGCTAGATGGAAGCTCTTCTCCGTTTCTACTGCCCCATCCCAACGATCTTTCAGTAGGCCCATTGGAACCTCACTACAACTGGACCGTTTGAGAAGAGACAGCAGGTGAGCACGACCAGCACCTAGCAGACGAAGATATGTCCCAGTATTCGGCAGCGAAAGGAATAGTGTCGCTGCACGAGATTGGGCATCGGTCTGCACAGATCGGTCGGAACCAGAAGATCTGACCGGCTCACTCCGACTGGCGGACGAGACAGCCACAGTAGGTAATTTGGGAAGAGACGCTAGACTAAGCGACCCTTGTGTGAAAGATGAGGATGATACGAGGAATCCTGCGCGCATCAGTGTCCTATACTCTTCCGGCGTAAATACACTCTGCGAGATCGCAGAATTGGTCCCAATATGCGGAAGTATTTCAAGAAATTTATCTGGGAAATTGTCAGCAGCCCTTTCTCTCACTCTTCATTCTCGCACATTCAGGAGAGATCAAAATACATACCCTTGATTCCATCATCGAGAGCTGAGCTCTCACGTACCAGTTTCACCCAATCGTCCGCAAGGACCAGGCAATCACCCAGTCCTGCTGCATCATTGCCCCGCCCTGGAACGATAAGACGCCGAACTCGACCTTCTTTGACCAACTCAACAATCTCCCTTTCCACTTGTGTCGGTGCATTGATCAACATATGGACATGCGCGACAGAGGCAAGTGGAGGCAGTGAACGTCGCAAGTTGAGCACCTCTGCAATGCGTGTACTATTCATCCCAGCTCGAGCGGGAAGCTCGTCGAACATTTTCGTCCCAATATATTCAATCGCCTGGATGACATTTTCGACAGGAGCAGATTCAGATATATAATGTGAAGCACCTAGATCTGGAAGAGGATCATCGTCAAGAAGTTGGCCCTCTTCGGCTGCCCGCCTTACGCCGCTTGCTGCGGCGGAATTTGGTTTGCGGCGCGCATGGGCGGCAAAGGGTGATGCCTGGGGTTTGCGGGCCGCGGGTTTGCGTTTTTTGACACCGGATACTGGAGCTGATGTGAGACGCAAGGGCATGCCTGGAAGAAGTCGTAGATGAAAATGAGAGAAAGTTGAGTTGCCGCAAAGAGCCTCCTTTGAAGATTACCTCATCGTGTGTCAGGTGACTGATCCTGAATCAGATGTCTCAAGCCGAGCTTAGGAACACTGCATCATATTGTGAAAGGGTAGAGAAAGTAGAATTGTTTCTTAATGAAGTGAATTGAATGTTAATTAATTTTGAAACAAGGGCGTGGAAAGTATGGTCGAAAATATCTGCTCTAGAGAAGAAAACAAAACTGTAGATTCATTATTTCCAAGTGCTGTAGGGTAGTTCCAACGGATGGCAGAGCCAGAAGTATGCGCATACATTCAGTACATCATTAATTGAGGTTTAATCCATAATCAATAATGTTTCAATTGGCTTGGCTCAAGTCCATTTTATTTTTCAGATGATACAATACTAGTCTGCAGATAGTAGTAGTCCCTGACAGCGGTTGTGGCGCCGTCCGTCGATATGTACAATGCATGCTGCTAGATGCAATGTTGACACCGCTGGTTTTTTTATAGACAAAACCTGACTCAGGCGAAAACTGATAGAAGAAATAACATCCATGGAAAAAGATACACCTGATATTTCTATATACGTCACTACTAGTAAACAAATGTTGAAATTTTTTATTGCATGTCAGTATCCTCAAACAGCCCGCCATTGAGACCATTGTCAGCCAAGGAATGTGTCAGACACTGCACACGTCTTCTTTCACCCTGACAGCGTGAACAATCTGTTTGACATGATACTTGCAAATCTTGTTTATGCAATATTCCAATCCAACTGCATGGTACTTCTATTGTCGATCAGGCACTTTGTTCTGGAAGATCCCGCCAATAGCGTCAAATGCCTCTTGCTTTTGTATATGTAATACAGTAATTAAACATCATGCCCCGCATGGAACTGTCGGATATCCGTACAGCCTTGTCTAGTTCAATACACCGGCAGTCCTGGAAAGCTTTGAATCCCGCCCCGCGGCCTGGTTTCACAGAAATATAAAAAAGAACACGACCAGGAGGAATAAAGTCAGTATCTTCCCACCTACGCGTCTGGAATTTTTGTATTTCGTCGATTGTGACTACAAAAAGCATTCCAATAACATTTTGTCTATAATACTACAGTGTATGTTCACCGGCCCACCTGATCTGCCTTCACATGACGTAGCCATGAGAAAACAGTTCTTGATCTGATCTTCTTTTCTTGCTTGCTTCCGTCGATGACAGCTCTATACCCTGCACGACAATTCTCGCTTTCCGCTCTCTAACTGTCTGTTACTTTACTTCTTCAATCGCTCCACGCGAGCTCTCTGTCGCACCGTGTTTCTCATTTGTGTCCCTCGGTCGAGGTTGGTATCCCACCATGACGGTCTTCATCGCGTCTCTGTAAGCCACCATGAAAAAACCCACCTTGACCCCACTCAATGCCGAATTGTAAATTCTAATCAAGATCTTCATACAGCTTTCTCCCATACACGGTCAACTTTCATGTTGAAAACTCTCGCTATCGTGCGGCTCCACCACCGACTTCGACCGATGTTCATCATGCGGGGGCTGACTCGACTCCTCTGCACCCTAATGCGGGCGCCAGTTTATTCGAGAAGAAAGATCCCCAAGCTCAGAAGGGTCTAACTCCTGGTGCGACGACCGACCATGAGCGAATCTTCACAAGCAACCCTGACCGTGGGGCTCAGAACGGGCAGGCCGATGGTTACTTTGCCTTGCCTACCATCCCAGAAAATGCCGAAAGCCAACTGCTCACTGAGAGCGAAGGTCACTCTCCGGCCTGGGGAGCTACCACCTCGTTGAACCAGCCTAAACCTCAAGGAGTTCTGTCACCGTCGCCGTCTATCTTGAAGCACCAAGATCCTATCCTGCCCAACAAAGAATTGCTTTCGCCAAAGATCCCAGAGACAAAGGCGACCAATCAATACGTTGGAAGCATCAAGCCCGAGATGTTCGCGCGGAAGCAATCTTTCTCTCGGGCGAATTGGACCATTGAAACGGCCGAGCAAGGTAACGGTGGGTTGCGGAATGCCGTTCGTTCGGCAAAGGAGTCAGGATACTTGGGTGAGCTGATGTGGGTCGGTACATTGGGAATGCCCACCGACGCATTGGTCAATGCCATGCGCACTGAAATCGCAGACAGGTTACGGGAAGAATACGACTCGATGACGGTTTTCGTTAGCGATGGCGACTTTGATGGTCACTACACCCACTTTTGCAAGACTATTTTGTGGCCCGTCTTCCATTATCAGATTCCAGACAACCCAAAGAGCAAGGCCTATGAAGATCACTCGTGGATCTACTATGTGAAGTTGAACCAGGAATTCGCGGAGAGCATTGCCAAGAACTGGAAACGCGGCGATTCGATCTGGGTCCAAGATTATCACCTGCTCCTTGTCCCTGCTATGTTGCGGAAGATGCTGCCCGACGCTGAAATCGGGTTCTTCTTGCATATCGCTTTCCCATCATCGGAAGTCTTCAAATGCTTGGCCCCACGAAAAGAGTTATTAGAAGGAATTCTCGGTGCCAACTTGATTGGTTTCCAGACGACTGAGTATTGCCGGCACTTCTTGCAGACTTGCAGTCGTATTCTTTCCCTGGAGGCCACAAATGATGGTATCCAGATGGAGGATCGATTTATCAACGTAGGGACCTTCCCCATCGGTATCGATCCGACCTCTTGGGACAAACGTCGCAAGGCAGCCGATGTGGAGAGATGGGTTGATACTATCTCCGATAGATATCAGGGTAAGCGGTTGATCGTCTCGCGCGATAAGATTGACTCTGTTCGGGGGATCCGCCAAAAGCTTCTGAGTTATGAGTTGTTCCTCAACACTTATCCGAAGTGGGCAGACAAGGTTGTTCTTATCCAGGTTGCGACCAGTACTACAGAGCAACCCGAGTTGGAAGCAACTATTTCTGATATTGCCATGCGTATCAATTCTAACCATTCAACCTTGGCCCACCAACCTTTGGTCTTCCTCAAACAAGATTTGGCATTCCCTCAATACCTTGCACTCATCACAGTGGCAGATGCGTTGATGATCACTAGTCTTCGTGAAGGGATGAATTTGACCAGTCATGAATTCGTGTACTGTCAGGATGGCAGCTACGGCAACAAGAAATATGGATCCCTTATCCTCAGTGAATTCACAGGAAGTGCATCGGTATTTGGGAATCACGCACTGTTGGTGAATCCCTGGGATTACCGGCAATGCTCTGAAGCAATTCATACGGCACTCACTCGGGACGAGAAAAAGCGAAAGGAGGTATGGGAGGAATTGCACCGTGCTGTCCTGCAGAACTCAACGGCAAATTGGGTCAAGTCTTTCAATGAAACCTTGACCCGAGTTTGGAATGAACAGTCTTCACGAGAAATAATGGCAGTACCGAGGCTCTCGGTACCTAGATTGATGGAGAGATACCGACAATCGAACCGTCGTCTTATGATTGTCGACTACGAAGGCACACTTGCATCGTGGGGATCACCACGTAGTATTATTTTGACCACACCACAACGTGCCATCACCACACTGACGGAATTAACCGATGACCCGGCCAACATTGTCTATGTGATGAGCTCACGCATGCCTGAGGAGATGGAGCGCCTGTTTCGCCAAGTCAACCATCTAGGACTCATTGCAGAGAACGGATGTTTTGTTCGCAAACCCGATTCCGACGAGTGGTCGAATCTTGCCGACAAGAACCGCATTCAGAAGTGGAAGGAAGCGGTATCGCCTATCTTGGCTTACTTCAAAGTTCGTAGCGAGGGAAGCTGGATCGAAGAGCGACATTGTTCACTCGTGTTCCATCATGGATCAGCTGAGGATCCCCTTAGTGCTGGGCGATTAGCTGCCGAATGCGCTGATCATATCAACGATGCATGCGCCGGTCATGGAGTGCATGCTATTCCAGTTGAGGGTGCCTTGATCGTTGAAACCTCGAGTACAAATAAGGCATCTGCCGCTGCGACGGTCTGGAAATGGTCATTAGAAGCCGCGAAGCAAAGCGAGGACCTTTCAAGACCAGATTTCTTATTAGTGATTGGTGACAATCGCGAGGATGAGCCTGTGTTCAGGTGGGCTAATAAACTGGAGGATGCTAAGGGCGTGGACTACACAATGACAGTCACACTGGGATCACGAAGCACAGAAGCTCGAGCGACATTGACGCAAGGTGTAACAGGTATGTGTCAGAATATAAGAACAATGTAAATGGTCGATCTAACTTCCTATATAGGTGTCCTATCTTGCCTACAACAGCTGGCGGCACCAGCAGAAACGAAGACAGTAGCATAGAGCTAGTCTCAGTGGTGGAGAGACTTGGTTTCTTCATGGTTCAGCATGAAGAATCGATTTCGGGGTACCTAATAACGCAAGTTAAAAGGAATTGGCGTTCTTGGATTGTTCTATTCTAGTGGATACCGCGAGGGCTCTACTAGTACATGGTCATTAGGGTACATACAACTACCATTTCTATTACACCATACATTGTGTGAGAGTACAGCATTATCAATGGCGTCTCCAGGCGCTGTAAAATACCCATGGTACATTCTCAGGTCTTTGAATTTCGAACCTGTACTTTTCTTCTCTTTAATATTACCTGGTGTGTATGACATTTTCTAGTCCACTAGTAGACCGGAATTTCCTTCTAGAATACCAAGTACAATTATATTAGTATTAAAGCTGCATATGATAACTTCAAGATCGTAGATCACTCGGGGGATAAAATAATCGTGCCGAATAGTTAAATTCACTTTATGCTGATAGGTGGAGATAGACTGGTGGATCTATTGGGGAAACTCGAGGGCCGAGGTAGACCGAGGCATGCGGAGTTACTTAAAGAATCAAGCATGCACTACTCAACCAGCTCTCTTACTCCCTCTCCAACTTCTCACCATCAGCACCTCCACAATGTCTACCCTCAACGCCTCCTTCGAAGAGGCCATCCGCGTCACACCCGAAGGAAACAACAAATACAGTGCTACACTGCGCCCGGAATGGTGCATTGGAGCAGGTATTTCACGCCTCATCCCCGCAAACTGCGAAAAAAAACCCCCCCCGGCTAATCATATTCAATAGTTCCTCATGGCGGGTACACAACCTCAGTTCTATACCGATTAGCCCTAGTCCACTTCGCCCACGCCCATCCAAACAAATATTCAACCCCAGCCTCACCAATCTCCCTACAACTCTCCTTCCTCCGCCGTACATTAGCCGGCCCCGCAACAATGGAAGTAGAAGATGTGAAACTCGGCGCTCGCACAAGCACAATCCACATCAAACTCCTCCAACCCTCCGAGAAAAAGAAAGATGAATCCGAAATTAAAGTCGCGGGCTACATAACCGTTAGTCCACCAGATGCCGAAATCGGAATCACCGCATCAACAGGTTGGAAACCTCATCCAACACCACCAATTGGTTCCGGACCTGGCGGGGAAATCAATTTCTCTGCACTAGCATCCAAAGGGTCAGATGGTCGTTGGATAAAACTTGAACCGCCGTTCCCGGAGTTTCGTCGTGCAGCGGCGCAATTGGAGCTTTATGGACCTGGGAAGGGTGATGAACAGCAGAAGGAAACAGGTAGTATGGCTATTGATCAGTGGGCGCGATTTCGACCGAATGGTGATGTAAATGGGCGATGGACGGACGCGGCTATTCCGTATTTAATTGATATGTTTCCTATGGCGTTAGATGGGTTTGATACCGTTTCTGCGAACGCTACGGCTAAGGAACAAGGGAAGGGTGGGGTTTCTGAGGGTGATAAGGCGAAGTTTTGGTATCCGACTGTTACTTTGAATGTTGATATGAAGAAACATTTACCGGTCGAGGGGGTTGAGTGGCTTTATTCGAGGATTGTTACTAAGGTTGTTAGGGATGGGAGGACGGATTTGGATGTTACTGTTTTGGACCAGAATGGGGATGTTATTGCTTTGAGTACGCAGGTTGGATTGGTTGTTAGTGCGAGTCGGAATTTGGGGACGAGAAAGATGCAGAAGTTGTGAATGGCTTTCTTCATAGATGTATATAGTCATAGATCTACTAGTGCATACTGGATTAGTGTCACGCTAAAGTATGTTTTTACTGGAAATAGTACTGGATATATCCTGATGTTTTAAAATGGTGGTTTATATAGACAAGTATTCCAAGGTTGTATTTCGCGATACTCATACTGTATTCATGGGCTTTATGGTATCTTCTTCAATATGTACAAATCGATCACCATCCACACTCATACTTCACGAACCCAGACAAATGTAAATAATAATCTAATATACAAGAATTAGCGCCAGACATCCTAACAAGCTTCACAGATCATACAGCTCAACTCAAAGCTTTTCATCCGGGATAACGATCCAAAAAGCCATAGCCTCAGCCTTAACAATCTTCCTCTTAGCCCACTCAAGATGACCACCGGAACCCTCCTCATCCTCCTGTAAAGCCTGCGCACGAACCCAATACTTCCTACCAACCCGACCAACAACCTTCGTCCGCACAACCAGCAACGCCGGATTAACCACTCGCTTCTTGTACCGAACATCCAATTGAGAAGTGAATATACTTCCACGCGGATTATCCTCGACATTGGACCTCGACCCGATCCCAGTGTCGGACCCAGAATTTACATTTGCATGAGCCGCGACAGCAAGTGACATCGCCTCATCAATTAATGTTGCGATTATCCCACCGTGTGCGGTTCCGGGATGTCCTGATAAACCGGGACTAGCGAGGTCGAAAAGCATGATTATATCTGCTGGCATGGCGGAGGGTGTGGGGTTAACCTTTGCGTCTTCGACTTGTTGTTTTGTTGCGGGGAGCCAGGTTGGGGGTTTTGATGGGGGTGCAGGGATATCCCGACGTTGGAGGGTTAGGACGTGCGGGATTGTTTTGGGGGTTCCTAGGGTATTTGCGAAGTAACCGTCTTCACCGGAGGGTTTCATTGTTCGTGAATCGGTTGGGATTGGTTTGTAGTCTTCTGAGGAGATAAGTGAATTTGCCCATGGATTGGAGCGGAAATGCGTGATTGCGGAGGCTGGGTCGGCCATTTTGTATGTGCTTTTGGGGGTGTTTTCGTATTTTTTGCTTCTTCTTTGCGGTTGGAGGTGCAAATTGAATGTATTGGATGTGTTGCGCTTCGAGTTAAGCTGATTTAGAATGGAGGTGGTTTCATACAATTTGACCGCGGGACTTTCCACCGATAACCGAGGTTCGACCAAATGGGGAAAGTGGTTGTTGATCATATCACGTGAGATCTATATCCTGCAGCATTCACTGGAAAAAGGTATCAACATTCTTTGTTTATATATAGACTAGCTATTTGAGATCGAGATTGAGGTTATTAATCAATCTTGCATAGGGATTAGCTTAATATTGTAGGAGTATATTGAATTGTTCGATGATGACGTCTTGAAGACTCGGATCGGATTCCAGACAGCCTTGGTCGTAAGATTAACTAGATGAATTGGAATGAAATTTAGTTGATGATAGTACTCCCTCTACTAGAGGGTCAATAAAACAAAGTTGAAAATAATATTGTAGTCTTTACTGGGAAAGCTGAACTTTGGGTAGCTTGAATCATTGGCACATAATCCTCGCTTTTTCCTGTTCCATTCCTTTGTCTTTCATCTATATATTTCTTAACACTAGTAGTGCAGAAAAGCTTCTGAATTTGATAGTAGCTTCCAGCCAGAGTACCTGCTCTGACTGAGTACTAGTGATCAACGACATATAGAAGGTTCTCGTACCTAGGTAGTCCTGTTCCTAGTTGTCCTACCTAGGACGAGACTAGAACCAATGAAGACAGACCCTGAAGTGAGAAAAGACTCCAGATCGAACATCTTCACGTCCTCGAGGGTTCTTCCTCGAGGTAGATCTTCACTGAAGTTCTACTTACTTTAAATGCCAGTGGACTTAGATCTCACTTCATCAATACAACCTTAAACCCACCGGGTAAGATTGAAATCCGTATCGGAATGCTTTTTAAGTCCCCAGCAATGGCAGGGAAGACCCTGCCAGGGTCTTGGTTATGCCGATGCTGAATATATACTAGCGTCATTCGGATCACGCTGGATAACTTCAAGCCGAACAAGGAACTAATTCAAGCTAGCGCGAGGAAAGGTGGGGAAGGGTTTCGGTCCAAGCTCTGAATACTATTAAACGGGCAGAATCCGGTGGGTTTTTCCCATGTCCATTCCCATATGTCTCATAGTTTTGGCGTTGGGTTTCACACCGTGCGTGGAGCTTGTTTTACTTGGGTATGCAAATCGGGGATGACAGCTGCAAGGGGGAAGTCAAAACAATGGGAATGGGGATTCGAGGTGGAATGTTTGTTTCTCCGGAAATAAACAAGCGAGAAAGAGGGAGATAGTGTTGGGACTGGCTTATCAGGGTTCTTCTCTGGGGTTACCTTGAAGAAGCAAAGGCCGCCACTAAGTGGAGTAATTGTGACTCGAAGCTGGGATTATTCAGTAGATGCAAAAATACATATTTACCACAGGATAATCATAATAATGGGATATAATTATTATAATGATCATCGTAAATGCATATACAATATAGTAATTCAATATAAATAATATAATTAATAAAATATAGAGTAAATGAATCATGTGGCATGCCCCGGTTACCCTGGCATCCCCTAGTTGACTCCCCTAGTTGCTTAGTTGCTGCTCTAGTTGAATTGTCGTACCTGCACGCCCTTGGCGCTTTCCGGTATTTGTTGCTCTTTGTTTTCCTGTTTTCTCTTCTTCTTCTTCTTCTTTTTTTTTTTTTTTTATCTTTTTTTTTTTTCTATTTTTTTTTTTTCTTCTTTTTCTTCCTTTCTTCTTTTTTTTTTTTTTTTTTTCCCTCCTCCCCTACAAAT
>Ga0102593_1001345_pt1 | contig 24455 bp, 23 predicted proteins | sample AraplaCol_mMS_r2_2_FD_76862 | JGI IMG/M metagenome (GOLD analysis project Ga0102593, IMG submission 76862) | Arabidopsis root microbial communities from North Carolina, USA - plate scrape MF_Col_mMS_r2 (SPADES assembly) (version 2) | ecosystem: Host-associated > Plants > Roots > Endosphere...
CGACGTGATCGTCGCGACCAACTTCTACGGCGACATCCTCTCGGACCTGGCGAGCGAGCTCTCCGGCAGCCTGGGCCTGGCCGGCTCGGTGATGGCGAGCGACGACCTGTGCTGCGCCCAGGCCCAGCACGGCTCCGCGCCCACCCTGGCGGGCAAGGACACCGCCAACCCGACCTCCATGATCCTGTCGGTCGCCATGATGGTCCGCTGGATCGGCGACAAGCGCGGCCTGCCGGCGATGCAGAAGGCCGGCGACGCGATGACGGCCGCCGTCGACCGCGTGCTGGAACATCCGGCGACGCGTACCCGCGACATCGGCGGTACCATCGGCTGCAAGGCCTTCGGCGAGGCAGTGGCCGCCGCCATCGGGGCCGCCTGAATCGCACCGATGACCACCACGACACTCAAGCTGGGCTGCATCGCCGACGACTTCACCGGCGCCACCGACCTCGCCAACAACCTGGTGCGCGCCGGCATGCGCGCCGTGCAGGCCATCGGCGTGCCCGATGGCCCGGCGCCCGAGGCCGACGCGGTGGTCGTGGCGCTCAAGTCGCGCACCATCCCCGCCGGCGACGCCGTGGCGCAATCGCTGGCCGCCTTGCGCTGGCTGCGTGCCCAGGGCGCGCGCCAGATCTACTTCAAGGTCTGCTCCACCTTCGATTCCACGCCGCACGGCAACATCGGCCCCGTGGCCGAGGCGCTGCTGCAGGAGCTGGGGTCGTCCTTCTGCTGCGTGACGCCGGCCTTCCCCGAGAACGCGCGCACGGTCTACAAGGGCCACCTGTTCGTGGGCGACGTGCTCCTCAGCGATTCGGGCATGCGCAACCACCCGCTCACGCCGATGACGGACGCGAACCTCGTGCGCGTGCTGCAGGCCCAGAGCCAGGGCCAGGTGGCGCTCGTCGACCACCGCGTGGTGCGCGGGGGCGCCGCTCCCATCCATGCGCGCCTGCGGCAGCTGCAGGACGAGGGCGTGCGCTTCGCCATCGTGGATGCGCTGGACAACGAGGACCTGATGCACCTCGGGCGGGCCATTGCCGACCACCCGCTGGTGGTCGCGGGCTCCGGCGTGGCGATCGGCCTGCCGCAGAACTGCGGCCTGTCGCCCTCGCCGGACACGGCCGCCCTGCCGCGCGCGGAAGGTGCGTGCGCCATCGTGTCGGGCAGCTGCTCGGTCGCGACCAACCAGCAGGTGGCGGACTTCCTGCGCCGCGGCCTGCCCGCGCTGGCGGTCGATCCGCTGCAGATCGCGGCCGGGCGCGACGTCGTGCGCGAAGCCCTGGACTGGGCCGCGCCCTGGCTGGGCGGGCGCCCGGTGCTGGTGTACTCCAGCGCGCCGCCGGACTCGGTGCGGGCCGTGCAGCAGCAGCTGGGCGCCGGCGACGCGGGCGAGATGGTCGAACGTGCGCTCGCCGCCATCGCGCGCGGGCTGGTCCAGCGTGGCGTCGGCCAATTGATCGTCGCCGGCGGAGAAACCTCGGGCGCCGCCGTGCAGGCGCTGGGCGTGCGGCAGATGCGCATCGGCCCGCAGATCGATCCCGGCGTGCCCTGGTGCCACGCGGAGGCGACGGCCTGCGAGCGCACGGTGCACCTGGCGCTCAAGTCCGGCAACTTCGGCAGCACCGACTTCTTCACCAAGGCCTTCACGCACCTCGCATGACGGAAGACGTCGCCCGCCAGGAGATCTGCCGCGTGGGCCGCTCGCTGTTCGAGCGCGGCTACTTGCACGCCACGGCGGGCAACATCAGCGTGCGGCTGGACGACGGCTACCTGATCACCCCCACGGATGCCTGCCTCGGTTTCCTCGTTCCGGAGCAGCTCGCGCGGCTGGACCTGCAGGGCCGCCAGCTCGCCGGCGAACGCGCGAGCAAGACGCTCGCCCTGCATCGCCGCATCTACGACGCGCAGGAAGCGCTCGGCGCGCCGGTGCACTGCGTGATCCACACCCACAGCACGCATTGCGTCGCGCTCGCCTTGCGCGACACCGGGCCAGAGCTGCTGCCGCCGATCACGCCCTACTTCGTGATGAAGGTGGGCCACGTGCCGGTGGTGCCCTACCACCGGCCGGGGGACCCGCAAGTGGCGGAAGCCGTCGCTGCACTCATCGCGCGCTACGGCAAGCAAGGCACACCGATCCGCGCGGTGATGCTGGGCCGGCTCGGCCCCAACGTCTGGCACGACTCGCCCGCAGCCGCCATGGCCGTGCTGGAGGAGTTGGAGGAAACTGCGAAGCTCTGGTGGATGAGCCAGGGCCGCCCGCAGGGCGCGCCCGCGCCGCTCACCCCGAGCCAGATCGACGACCTGCGCCGCCAGTTCGGCGCCCACTGGTAAACAAGAAGAGACCATGCCCCAATTCGCCGCCAACCTGTCGATGCTCTATCCCGAGCTCGACTTCCTCGACCGCTTCGAAGCCGCCGCGCGCGACGGCTTCCGTGCCGTCGAGTACCTCTTTCCCTACGCCTACGAGGCGCGCGAGCTCAGGTCGCGGCTGGAGGCCAACGGCCTGCGGCAGGTGCTGTTCAACGGCCCGCCGGGCGACTGGGACGGCGGCGAGCGGGGCCTGGCCTGCCTGCCCGGGCGCGAGGCCGAGTTCCGCGAGGGCGTGAAGAAGGCCATCGACTACGCCGTCGCGCTGGACTGCCCGCGCATCCACCTCATGGCCGGCCTGCTGCCGGTGGGAAAGGAGCGCGAGGACGTGCAGCCCACCTACATCGCCAACCTGCAATGGGCCGCGGCGGAGGCGGCCAAGGCCGAGCGCGACGTGCTCATCGAGCCGATCAACACGCGCGACATCCCGCGCTTCTTCCTCAACCGGCAAGACCATGCGCACGAGATTGTCGACATGGTGGGCGCGTCCAATCTCAAGGTGCAGATGGACCTGTACCACTGCCAGATCGTCGAAGGCGACGTGGCGATGAAGATCCGCAAGTACCTGCCTACCGGCCGTGTGGGCCACATCCAGATTGCCGGCGTGCCCGAGCGCCACGAGCCCGACATCGGCGAGCAGAACTACCCCTACCTGTTCGATCTGATCGACGAGGTGTCGGCGCAGTGCGGCTGGCAGGGCTGGGTCGGCTGCGAGTACCGGCCCAAGCGCGGCATGGAACCCGGCGGTACTTCGGCCGGCCTGGGCTGGCTGCGGGCGTTGCAACAGCGCACATGAAGCTCGAGGCGCTGCGCATTCCACCGCGGCTGCGAGGGTTTGCCGCTGGGGATGCGCAGGTCTTCGACGTCACGCTGGCCGGCGATCGCGTGCAGGCTGTCGTGCCGAGCGCATCGCAGGCGCATGCGCGCGGCACGCTGCTGAGTGCGCTTGTCGAGGCGCATGCGCACATCGACAAAAACTACACCGCCCCGGAAGTCGGCGCCGCCCAGGGCAACCTGTTCGCGGCCATCGAACGCATGGACAAGCACCGCGCGGGCTGGACCGGCGAATCGCTGCGCCCGCGCATGGAACGCGCGCTCAACGAGGCCTGGCAGTCGGGCACACGCGCATTGCGCACGCACATCGACTGGGTGCGGGCCGAGCCGCCGGCCGCGCTGGCCGTGTTCGAGGACTTGCGACATGAGTGGCGCGGACGCATCGAACTTCAGTTCGTCTCGCTCACCCCGCTGGATGTGTTCGCGGACCTGGCAGCCGGCGAGCGCATCGCGCGTGAGGTCAAACGCGCGGGCGGCACGCTGGGTGCCTTCGTTTACCGCAACGAGGGGCTCGTGCATAAGCTGGGCCGCGTGTTCGACTTGGCGCAGGACCAGGGCCTCGGGCTCGACTTTCACGTCGACGAAGGACTCGATGCCGACGCGAGCGGCCTGCGCAGCATCGCGCAGCTGAAGCGTGCGCGCGAATTCCGCCATGCCGTGGTGTGCGGCCATTGCTGCTCCCTGGCCATGCAGGACGACGCCGTCGCCAACGAAACGCTGGCGCTGTGCGCCGGCGCCGGCCTTCACATCGTCGCGCTGCCGACCACCAATCTCTATCTTCAAGGCGCCTGGGACCGCACGCCCGTGCCGCGCGGCATCACGCGCATTCGCGAGGCGGCGGCACGGGGCTTGCGTGTGAGCCTGGCAACGGACAACGTGCAGGACGCCTTCTATCCCTACGGCAGCTACGATCTTCTGGAGACCTTCGGCCTCGGCGTGCAGATGGCGCATCTCGCGCCTGCGGACGAGTGGCTCGACGCGATCACCGTCTCTCCCGCAAGGGCGCTGGGGCTCGCGTGGGATGGGCGCATTGCACCGGGCTGCCCCGCCGACCTGGTGCTGCTCGCGGCCACCGGAGAGCATGAACTCATCGGCCCGCGCGGGCGGCAGCGCACCGTGATCCGTGGCGGTCAAGTTTTGGAGAAAACGCAATGAGCATGGGCAAGCCAATGGCCAACTACGCCGCCGCCAAGCGCGTGGGCGATTTCGTCTTCATGAGCGGCGTGGTCGCGGTCGATCCGGCCACGCGCCGCGCCGTCGCTGGCTACGACGCCATTCCCGAAGAAGCCCGCACGGCCCTGCAGGGCGTGGGCTATGCCACGGGCCAGATGTCGGTCGACATCTTCGAAGCGCCGATCGTCGCGCAGAGCTGGTTCGTGCTCGAGCGCATTCGCCAGATTGCCGCCGAACATGGCGGCACCATGGAAGACGTGGTCAAGCTGGTGCAGTACTTTCGCCACCTGCCGCACTACGCGTTCTACAACCGCGTGCGCGGGCTTTTCTATCCGGGCGAGCCTCCGGTCAGCACGGTAGTCGAGGTGTCGCGCTTCCTGCCGAGCGACGAGGTGCTCGTCGAGGTGGAGGCCACCATGTACCTGCCGCAGCACCGGCCTATTTGACCCCCGCGCCCTTGAGCAAAAATTCGGTCACCTGCTCGATCAGGTAGCGCCGGTCCTTGTCGTCACCCTGCTGCGCCACGTCGCGAAAGTACGCGGCCTGCGTGGCGTGGTCGGCATAGAACTGGGTCACCGCCCAGATGTGGAACAGCACCAGCATCGGGTCGGCCTTGTCCATCAGGCCCTGGTCCATCCAGTTCCGGATCACGGCCGCGGCCTGGTCGGTGTGCTGCTTGCTCGTGCCCATCATGCCGCCCAGCACGGGCGCGCCGCGCATCATTTCGGCGGTGAAGATACGCGAGCGCAAGGGATGCTCGAACGAGAACACCATCTTCCGGCGGATCAGATCGCCCAGCACCTTGCGCGGGCCGAAGGCTTCGTCGGCAAAGCCGAACACCACGATCCAGTCGTCGAGGATGTCCTGCAGGATCCGCCGGTAGAGCGCCTCCTTGCTTTCGATGTAGTAGTGCAGTTGCGCTTTCGAGAGCCCGGCCCTGTCGGCAATGGCCTGTGTCGATGCGCCGGCCAGCCCCTCGCTCGCAAACACCTCGATGGCGGCCTCGTTGATGATGCCGAGCACCTGGGCGTACTTGCGCGAACGGCCGCGCGTGGCGGGCGCCTCACTGTCGCCTTCTTCAATGCTCACAGCTGCAGCACCAGTTCCCGGCCCTTGGCGCGCGAGCAGCACAGGGCCACTCGCGTGCGCCGCTCGCTGCCCGTGAGGCAGAAATCGCGGTGCTCCGCGCCTTCGCCGTGGCCCTCGACCACGCAGGTGCCGCACAGGCCCTGCTCGCACGACACAGGAATGTCGATGCCCACTTCATGCAGCGCATCGACGGCGGTCTGGTCGGCGCCCACCGGCACGCGGATGCCGCGCTGCAAAAGCTTCAGCGTGAAGGGCCGGCCGGCGGTGGTGTGGGCGTCCGTGGGCGCGGCGAAGTATTCGGCGTGCAGTGCGTCTTCGGGCCAGTGCGCGGCGGCATCGCGCACGGCCTGCATGAACCCGCCGGGACCGCAGACGTAGAGGTGGGTGTCGGGCGCGCGGTCGGCGAGCAGTGCGTGCAAATCAATGCGTTGCGAGACATCGCCCTTGTCGAGGTGCAGCCGCAGGTGCGGCGCCAGTGCGGGGTCGCGCAGCGTATCGGCAAAGGCCACGTGTTCTTCGCTGCGCGCGAACACGCAAAGCGTGAAATCGGCACCACGCGACGCGAGCGCCTGCGCCATCGCCAGCAGCGGCGTCATGCCGATGCCGCCGGCCAGCAGCAGATGGTGTTTTGCTTCTTCACGGAGCGGAAAGGTGTTGCGCGGCGCGCTGATCGCGAGCAGGTCGCCTTCGCGCACGCGCTCGTGCATCGAGGCCGAGCCGCCGCGGCTCGCCGCCTCTCGCTTCACGCCGATCACATAAGAAGAAGCGGCATTCGACGGCGCACCCGCAGACCATCGCGCCAGCGAGTACTGGCGCGAAAAGCCGCCGGGCATGTGCACGTCGATGTGCGCGCCGGCCTCGTAGCCCGGCAACGTGCGGCCCCACGGATGCGCGAGTTCGAAGGCGAGGATTTCCGGCGTCTCGCGCGAGATGCGCTCGACGCGGACCGTCAGCGTGCGTTCGAGGCTCATGGTGTGTCCTGTCTCCGTGGCTAGATGCGCTGCAGCTTGCGCGAAACGCGTTCGATGAAATGGGTGCGGTCGCGTTCGGTCACGGCATTCATGTCGTGCAGCTGCAGCCACGTCACCTTGCAGCGCCATGCGAAGAGCGCACGCAGTGCGCGCGTGAAGAGCCGCCGGCCCGGATCGCCGATCGCCAGCACGAACCACCGCGGCGATCCGCCCGTGGTCACCACCGTCAGCCGCCGGATGTGCCGCATGCCCGACTTCGCGAGCTGCCCCTTGCGCTCGGCCGGCAGGAAGGCCACGCCCGGCAGCCACACGCGTTCGAGCCAGCCCTTGAGCATGGACGGCGGACCATGGAACCACGTGGGGTAGACGAACACCAGGTGCTCGGCCCACAGCAGCGCGTCGACATGCGGCTTCACGCGTTCGCGGATCAGTTCGGGATTCTCGAGATAGGCGATGCGCTCTTCGCGCGTCAGCGTCGGGTCGAAGCCCTCGGCATACAGGTCGATGGCCTTGACGGGGTGCCGCGGCTCGAGCGCTTCGAGGGCCGTGCGGTAGAGCGCGTGGTTGAAACTGTCAGGGTTCGGATGGCAGTGGACGACTAGCGTTTTCATGAAAGAGGGCCGGTTCGCCTGTCGGCGAGACGGGGTCAGAGCCCAAGAAGAGAAAGGCCGCGCGGTGCCTTATGGCAACCCAGGCACCGGCATCTGACCCCGGCGCAAGCCCCGCGCGACCCACGGGAAAAACGGTGAAGCTCTTGCCTGCTTGCTTACTTTGCAGCGAGCTTCTTGCGAACGTCGACACCGACGCCCTTGTTGACGAATTGCGTGGTGACGACCTTGGAGAGATCGATCTCGCCGGGCTTGTAGAGGCCGGCCTTCACCATCTTGTCGTAGAAGTCCTTCACGCGTGCTTCGTCCATGGCGCCTATGCCCTTGGTGAGCGAGTCGCCGCTGTCGACGATGCCCATCTTCTTCATCAGCTCGATGGAGCCGAGCGATGCGGCCACCGGCGAGTCGGGGTTGATCTTGGCGATCATCTCGTTGGCGGCCTTGTTGTCGCCATAGAGGTAGTTGTTCCAGCCGATGATCGAAGCCTCGACGAACTTGCGCACGGTCTCGGGCTTGGTCTTGACGAGATCGGCGCGCGTCTCAATGGTCGTCGAGTAGGTCGAGAAGCCGTTGTCGGCCAGCAGTTGCACCACCGGATCGAAGCCGGCCTGCGCCTTGATCGAGAGCGGCTCCGAAATGGCGTAGCCCTGCTGGATCGACTTCTTGTCGGCCAGGAACGGGCCCACGTTGAAGGTGTAGGGCTTGAGCTGCGAATCCTTGAAGCCGTGCTCCGACTTCATCCACTGCCAGAAGCTGAACTGGCCGTCCTTGCCAATGAAGGCCACGGGGGCCTTGGCCATGTCCTTGAAGGTGTCGTAGCCCTGGCCCGGATGCGCGAACATGGCCTGCGGATCTTTCTGGAAGAAGGCCGCGACCACCACCGTGGGCACGCCGTTCTTCACGTTGTCGAAAGACTGTAGCAGGTTGCCGGTCATCAGAAAATCGACCTTGCCAGCCGGCAGCATCGGCCGGTTGTTGACCATCGGACCGCCCTGCTGGATGTCGACGTCCAGGCCATACTTTTTGTAGGTGCCGTCCACCAGCGCCTGGTAGAAGCCGCCGTGTCCGGCCTGCGCTTTCCAGTTGGTGGCGAATACCACTTTTTCCTGCGCCTGTGCGGCGAAGGCGGCTGCCGCGAGGGCGAGGGCTAGAGCGAGCGGACGGATTGTCAGAGCGGGAACACGCATGGCAGTGGACTCCTGGGGTTGAATGCTGCGGGGGATTTTCATGTCAGTGGGCGTTTGATGGCGCAAACTTTTGGGGCTGTTGTTTAGGGTGCCGTTGTTCTCTTGGCGCTGTTGTTCAGGGCTTGTGCAAAGGCCACCGGGTACTCCCCTCCGCGAATGTCCCCCGGGGCTGCGCCCCTCCTCCTTTATTTCGCTGCGCGGAGCACCCGATGCCCTGTGCACCGGGACACGCTGCTGGTGCAACGCTGATCAACGACTGCTCTGGATCACGCGCCCGCTGGCGGGGTGCCTTGCGCAGCGAAATAAAGGAGGAGGCCGCAGGCCGGGGGACATTCGCGGAGAAAGGTACCCCGTCGGCGGGTGCGCGCCCTGAACAGCAGCGCCGAGAAAACCGAACAACGCCACGGATGACAGAGCAACGCTTCATTTCAACGCTCGACAGCCATATCGGAAGTCCAGCCCCGCGTCTTGCCCGGATTCATCAACCCCATCGGGTCGCTGCGCTTCTTGAACTCGATCTGCTGCGTGTCGATGGTCTTCATGCCGCCGTCTTCGATGGCGACCACGTGTGGGTTGAATATCTTGCAGCCGCCCTGCGACTCGATCTCGCGGATCACGTCGTACTGGTGAGCCTCGCCCTTCCAGCGCACCAGCAGGATGCCGAATGTGCCGCACTCGCCGCCGGCTCGCGCGAAGTCCTGGTGCTGCAGCACGTCGTCGCCGAAGATCTGCAGATGGCGCTCGACCACCGTCGGGTCGAAGGGCTGAGCGTAGGCGACTTGCAGATAGGTCCAGCCGCGGTCGGCCTTCAGCGCCTGCAGCGTCGTGTGGTTGAACGCGCATTCGTAGGCGGGTGGCAGGCCCTCTGCGAGCAGCTCGGGCTCGGTGCCCGCGACGGAGAGGGTGCCGGCATGCGCGGCGGCGAGCGCGCGAAAGTCGGCCATCGAACCGGGCGCGACCATGCTGAACACCGCATGCCGGTTTGGCGGAAAGCGGTCGCGCATGGCCGTGTAGTAGGGCGAGAAGCGCGCCTCGACCGTCGAGAGCAGAAAGATGTCGAGCGTGGGCGCCTGCGCCGCGACGGCGAAGGCCAGCGCGGCGCGGTACGTCTCGAACAGCACCGTGCAGTGCACCCACTCGACCGCAGGACTCAGGGCCACCTCCACGTCCAGGATCACGCCGTTGGTGCCGTAGGCGTGGTGCACCTGCTGGATCTCGTCGCCGTGCAGTTCGATGATGCGCGGCTCGCGTTCTACCGTCATCACGCGCGCGCGCAGCAGGTTGCCCGGGTCGCGCAGGATGCCATGACGGAACGAGCCGATGCCGCCGAAGCCGCCCGCAATGAAGCCGCCGATGCTGGCCACATGCCAGGTCGAGGGCCACATGCGCAGCGCCTGGCCCGTCTCGCGCGCGGCAAGGTCGATGTCGTGCATGCGCGCACCGGCCTCCACGCGCATGCGGCCGTCCTGTATGTCGAGCACGCGGCACATTTGCGTCACGTCCAGCACGATGCCGCCTTCGAGCGGCACGCATTGGCCGTAGTTGCCGGTACCGCCCGCGCGCACGGTGAGCGGCAGCTTCCACTTCGCGACCACGGCCGCGACCTGGCGCACGTCGTCCTCGGTGCTGACCTTGACGACGAGGTCGGCCACGCAGCCCGCGAGCTGCGCGGTGAGGATGGGGCTGTACCAGTAGAAGTCTTTCGAGAGCTGCTTGCGCTGGCTCGCCGCGGTGATCACATTGAGGCCGCGCAGGTCTTCGCGCACGGCATCCCAATCGACAGCAGGTGCGATGGTCCTAGCGTTCACGGCGCATCTCGCTCTCGTGCCAGTGGCCTAAAACCAAGCGCGACAGGGCAGCGAACACGATGAAGATCACGATACCGAGCAGGGACACCAGCAGCAGCGCCGCGAACATCATTGGGATCTCGGTGCGGAAGCTCGATTCGAGAATGCGCGAGGCGAGGCCCGTTTCCTTGCCCGCCGTGCCGGCCGTGAATTCGGCCACCACCGCGCCGATCAGGCTCAGCCCGCCCGCAATCTTCAGGCCCGCCATGAAGTAGGGCAACGCGCTGGGCGCGAGCAGGTAACGGAAGGTCTGCCACGGCGAGGCCTTGTAGAGCTGGAACAGGTCGCGCAGATTGCTGTCCGCGCTTTTCAGGCCGATGACGGTGTTCGACAGGATCGGGAAGAAGGCCACGATCCAGGCGCACAGCAGCAGCGCCGCGGTGGTGCTGGATACGTAGATCAATATCAGCGGCGCAATCGCGATGATCGGTGTCACCTGCAGGATCACCGCGATCGGGAACAGGCCGATCTCCACCCACTTGAAGAGCGCGAACGCAATTGCCAGCAGCACGCCGCCCACGATGGCCGCGCCGAGTGCGAGCAGCGTGAGCTTCACCGTGAACCACAGCGCGCTCGAAAGCGAGCCCCAGTTGTCGAACAGCGTGCGCAGGATGAGCGAGGGCGCGGGCAGGATGTAGTGGGGGATGCCGTTGGCGCGCACCATCCATTCCCATGCGAGTAGAAGCACGATGACGATGCCAGCCGGCACCGCGATGCGCAGCATCGATTCGCGCCGGCGCAGCTTGTCTTCGTGCGCGCGCAGCATCGCTTCGGAGGGCGCGACGTCCGCCGCATCCATCGGCACGTCGGCTGCCGCCGCAGGCTCAGTGATCGATGTCATGCAGCGCTCCATGCAGGGACCGCGACACCGCCGTGCAGTGCGCGTTGTAGCGGCTCGAGGTGCGGAACTCTTCGCCGCGCGGATAGGGTTCGTCGATGCGGATCTCGTCGATCACCCGGCCGGGCCGCGCCGCCATCACGACGATGCGGTTCGAGAGATACACCGACTCATAAACGCTGTGCGTGACGAACACGACCGAGAAGCGATGCTCGCGCCAGATCGCCAGCAGGTCGTTGTTGAGCTTGATGCGCGTCATCTCGTCGAGGGCGGCAAAGGGCTCGTCCATCAGCAGGAGGCGCGGATGCGTGACCAGCGCGCGCGCAATCGACACGCGCATCTTCATGCCGCCCGAAAGCTCGCGCGGGTACACATCGGCGAAGCGCGAGAGGCCCACCATCTCCAGAACCTGCCGCACCACCGGCGCGGCCGCGTCGCGACTCTGCCCGGCCAGCTTGAGCGGCAGCCACACGTTGTCGAACACCTTGGCCCAGGGCATGAGCGTGGGCTCCTGGAACACGAAGCCCAGGTCGCGGTCGCTCTGCGTCTTGCCCGTGTTGGCGCCGGACCACTGCATGTCGCCCGAGCTGAGCCGGGTGAGCCCGGCGATGAGCCGCAGGGCGGTGCTCTTGCCGCAGCCCGAGGGCCCGAGAAAACTGATGAAGTCGTGCTCGCCGATGTCGAGCGTCATGCCCTGCAGTGCGAGCGTGCCGTTGGCAAAGCGCTTGCTGACGTGGCGCAGGCTGACCAGCGGGGGCGTGGGGTTGGAAGTCATTTCCAGGCGGGCTCGTTGGCAAGGCGCGAGAGTGGGAAGCGGTCCACCTCCTGCAGCAGTTCGACGAAGCGCCGGCCCACGTGGTCGAGCACCGCGGCGCCTTTCTCGGCGGTGGCGCGCGTGGCATCGCCCGCCGCGCCCGAAGGATTGATGTCGTGCATCTGCCAGCCGAGCTTGCCGCTGGGGGTGATCGAGAGAAACTTGTTTTCGGCGGCCAGCTGCTCGGTCATCGAGCTGAAGTTCTGGAACTGGTCCTTGCGCACGTAGTCGGGTGTGAGGTGCAGCATCACCGAGCTTTCGAGGTCGCCCGCGTGAATGCCGTGCTTGCCCTCGTGCGCGGTGAACAGGCCTTCGGGCAGGCCCAGCGTGTACCAGTTCGCGGCCACGACCATCATGCCGTGCTCCTCGCGCAGGTCGCGTGCCACGATGTCCATCACGCTCATCTGGCCGCCGTGGCTGTTGTAGAGCACCAGCTTGCGTACGCCGGCCTTGGCAACGCTGGCGCCGATGTCCTTCCACAGCGAGATCAGCGTGGTGGCCGAGACGGTGAGCGTGCCCGGGTAGCGCGAATGCTCGTTGCTCTTGCCGTAGGGCACGGTGGGCAGAAAGAGCACCGGCAGGTCGGCCGGCAAGTGCGGGAGCGTGGCGCGCACCATGCCATCGATGGTGGCGGTGTCGGTCGACATCGGCAGATGGGGGCCGTGCTGCTCGGTGGCGCCCACCGGCAGCACGGCGATGAGCCGTTCGCGGTCCAGGCGGGAGAACTCTTCGCTGGTCAGGTCGGACCAGAAGCGGCTGCGCAAGGAGACCGGGTTCATCGTGGCGTACCTCGTGGTGGCGGGCAACAAGGGCGCGATGATGATCTAAATTATCCGTTTGGTCAAAAAAAGGTGGGCGTGTAGGTGCGTGTAGGTACCTCCAATCGCCCTCGCCCGAAGTGCCGCACCCACTTGATGGCCGCTCGGCTTGGGCATATAAGTCGTTTCATGGTTCCTTGACTCGTCGCAAGACGAAAGGGGGAAGCTGTGAAAAGACGCATCTACTGGTTGATGCCCGACCTGGCGAGCGCCAGAAGGGCAATGGACGATCTGGTCCGGGCGCGCGTCGACGTGGCGCGCATTCATTTCGCCGGACCCGAGGGCATGGACATGTCCGGGCTCCATGCGGCCAACGTGTGGCAAACCTCCGACCTCGTACACGCAGCCAAGACCGGCTGGATGGTCGGCAGCGCATGCGGCGTCGTCCTTGGCCTCGTGGCCGCGATGATGTTCCCGATCGTCGGCGATGACCCCGAATGGGAGGTGGCCGTGTTCGTGGCCATTCTTGGCGGCGTGGTCGGCGCCTGGTCGGCCAGCATGGTCGGCATTTCCATTCCGAGCACCAGGCTGCAGCGTTTCGAAGGCGCCATCGCGGCGGGGCAGATCCTGCTGATGGTGGACCTGCCGCGTTCGCGCGTGCGGGAGGTCGAGGCGCTGCTGCAGTCCGCGCATCCCGAAGCCCGGTTCGAGGGTGAAGAGCCCCGCATCCCGGCGTTCCTCTGAAGCGCGAACGAGTCCCTCCGCCTATGCCGAGCCAAGGGAACGCACATGATCATGGCCGTTGCCCTGTTGCTCATCGTGGCCGGCTCGGTGCTGTTTCACGTCTTCAATCCATGGTGGACGACGCCCCTGGCTTCCAACTGGAAGCTGATGGACGACACCCTGGGCATCACGCTGGCGATCACGGGCATCTTCTTCATCGTGATCAACGCGTTCGTCGCCTACATGCTGGTGCGCTTCCGCCACCGCGAGGGCCGGCGCGCGGCGCATGAGCCGGAAAACAGAAAGCTGGAGCGCTGGCTGATCGGCGGCACCACGGTCGGCATCATGGCGCTGCTGGCGCCCGGCCTCCTGGTGTACGCAAACTACGTCAGGGAGCCCCGCGACGCGATCGTGCTGGAAGTGCTGGCCCAGCAGTGGCAATGGCGCTTCCGCTTTCCGGGCGAGGACGGCAAGCTGGGTGCCACCGATGCGCGCTTCTTCAGCGCCAGCAATCCCTTCGGGATCGACCCCGCCGACAAGGCGGGGCAGGACGACCTGCTGATCGCCGGCGCCGAGGTGCATCTGCCGCTCGGCAAACCGGTGCTGGTGCTGATGCGCTCGCACGACGTGCTGCACGATTTCTTCGTGCCGAACTTCCGCGCCCGGATGAACACGGTGCCGGGGCAGGTCAGCCGCTTCTGGTTCACGTCGACGGTCGCGGGCCGCTACGAAGCGCTTTGCGCGCAGCTGTGCGGCGTGGGCCATCCCAACATGCGCGGCTACGTGGTGGTGGAAGACCCGGCGGCCTACCAGGCCTGGCAAGCGGCGCTGCCGACCTTCGCCAAGTCGCAGGTCAAGGCGCCCGAAGCGCCGGCCGGCGCCGTGGCGGCAGCGGGGGGCGCACGCGTCGAACAAGGCCGTGCGCTGGCGGATGCCAAGGGCTGCGTGGCCTGCCACACGGTCGATGGCAGCCCGCGCGTGGGGCCGACCTGGAAGGGCCTGTACGGCAAGACCGAAAGCATGGCGGACGGCTCCACCGCGCTGGTCGACGAAGCCTATCTGCGCAGCTTCATCCGCGATCCGCAGGCCCGCCACGTGAAGGGCTTTCCGCCGGTCATGCCCAAGATCGACTTGACCGACGAAGAACTGGCCGCGCTGGTGGCCTACATCCAGAATCTGGGCAGCCCGCCGGCGCAGGCTGCCGCCGAACAGAAGGCGCCCCGATGAACGCTCCTTTGTCCACCGGGCACGCCGTGCCCCACACCGGCGATGACGCCGGGCACCCCGCACCGCAGAGTTTTCTGACCCGCTACGTCTGGAGCCAGGACCACAAGGTGATCGCCGTCCAGTACGCCTGCACCGCCATTGCGGTGGGCGTGGTGGGCGTGGTGCTGTCCAACCTGATGCGGCTGCAGCTCGGCTTTCCGGGCCAGTTCGAGTTCATCAACGCCGAGCGCTACTACCAGTTCGTGACCATGCACGGGATGATCATGGTGATCTACCTGCTCACGGCGCTGTTCCTCGGCGGCTTCGGCAACTACCTGATCCCGCTGATGGTGGGCGCGCGGGACATGGTCTTCCCCTACCTCAACATGCTGAGCTTCTGGGTCTACCTGCTGTCGGTGGTGGTCCTGATGGCGAGCTTCTTCGTTGCGGGCGGGCCCACAGGCGCGGGCTGGACGCTGTATCCACCGCAGTCGATATTGCCCGGCACGCCGGGCCACGCGGGCGGCATCGTGCTGATGCTGGTGTCGCTGCTGATCTTCATCGTGGCGACCACGATGGGCGGCCTCAACTACGTGACCACCGTGCTGCAGGCGCGCTGCGAAGGCATGACGCTGCTGCGCATGCCGCTCACGGTGTGGGGCATCTTCGTGGCCACCATCCTGGCGCTGCTCGGCTTTCCGGCTCTGTTCGTGAGCGGCGTGATGCTGCTGCTCGACCGGACACTGGGCACCAGCTTCTTCATGCCTGCGCTGGTGTCGATGGGCCAGGTGACGGGCTACAAAGGCGGTAGCCCGCTGCTGTTCCAGCACCTGTTCTGGTTCTTCGGCCATCCCGAGGTCTACATCGTGGCGCTGCCGGCCTTCGGCATCGTCTCCGACCTGATCAGCGTGCACGCGCGCAAGTGCATCTTCGGCTACCGCATGATGGTGTGGGCCATCGTGGCCATCGGCGGGCTCAGCGTGGTGGTGTGGGCGCACCACATGTTCGTGAGCGGCATGAACCCGTACTTCGGCTTCTTCTTCGCGACCACCACGCTGATCATCGCGGTGCCCACCGCGATCAAGGTCTACAACTGGCTCTTGACGCTGTGGCACGGCGACATCCACCTGACGGTGCCAATGCTGTTCGCGCTGGCCTTCTTGTGCACCTTTCTCATCGGCGGGCTGACCGGGCTGTTCCTGGGCAACGTGAGCGTGGACATCCCGCTGTCGGGCACCTACTTTGTGGTGGCGCATTTCCACATGGTGATGGGCGTGGCGCCGCTTCTGGTGGTGTTCGGCGGCATCTACCACTGGTTCCCCAAGGTCACCGGCCGCATGCTGGACGATCGGCTCGGGCAGCTGCATTTCTGGATCACCTTCCTAGGCACCTACGCGATCTACTTTCCGATGCACTACCTCGGCGTGCTGGGCATGCCGCGGCGCTATTACAACTTCGACGGCTACAACTTCATTCCGCCGTCCGCGTTCACCATGAATGCAATCATCACCGTGGTCGCGCTGATCGTCGGCGTGGGGCAGTTGCTGTTCATCTTCAACCTGGCCTGGAGCGCCTGGCGCGGCCGGCCGGCCACCGCCAATCCATGGCGCGCCGCCTCGCTCGAATGGCAGACGCCCGACACGCCGCCGGGCCACGGCAATTGGGGCCCGCGCCTGCCGGTGGTCTACAGGTGGGCGTATGCCTATGGCGAGCCGGGTGCGGCGGAAGATTTCATTCCGCAGAACGCGCCGCCGCAAGCCGGCGCCGGAGAACCCGAGCCGGAGGGCCAGAGCGAGGTCCGAGGAGCACCGGCATGAGCGCCGCGCTGGGCCGATTCCAGGCCAACCCGCGGCGCGGTGCCGACGGCGGCGGCCGTTCCCGCGATGCCCACGCGAGCGCGGCCAGCATCGGCCTGTGGGTCTTCATGGGCGTGGCCACCGCGTTGTTCTCCCTTTTCATCGTCGCCTATGTGATGCGCATGAGCGGCGAGGACGCGATCACGATCGCGCTGCCGTGGCAGCTCTGGCTCAGCTCGGCGCTGCTCGTCGCCGGCAGCGTCGCGCTGCAATGGGCCGTTGGCGCATCGCGCGGCTCCGACCCGGCGCGAGCCCGTCGCCTGCTGCTGGCCGGCGGCCTCTGCGCGATGGGCTTCCTGGTCGTGCAGCTGTGGGCCTGGCAGGCGCTGCTCAGCGCCCAGGTCATGCCAGCCGGCAATCCCGCGGGCAGCTTCTTCTATCTTCTGACCGCCATGCACGGGCTCCACCTGGCTGGTGGGCTGGCCGCGTGGACATGGACCGCGCAGGATGCATGGCCCGAGCCCGCCAGGGCGGCATGGCGCATTGCGCTGTGCGCGCGCTACTGGCACTTCATGCTGGCGGTGTGGCTGGTGCTGTTCTGTCTGCTGGGCTGGGTGACGCCGGAGGTGGCGCGCTTCATCTGCGGCACATCCTGAGGAGGCGTTTCATGGACACCACCGCAACCATCGCAGCAACGCCGTCGGCGCCCGAGATCGCCGCAAGCGGCTGGCGCGGCCTGATTTCCGACTGGTCTTCCGACCGCCAGGCGTTCCACGTCTCGTGGGGCAAGGCGATGATGTGGATCTTTCTGCTCAGCGACACCTTCGTCTTCAGCTGCTTCCTGACCGGCTACATGACGGTGCGCGTTTCGACCACCGCGTCGTGGCCCAACCCGAGCGAGGTGTTCGCACTGCACGTGGGAGGCGCCGACGTACCGTTGCTGCTGATCGCGATCATGACTTTCGTGCTCATCACCAGCAGCGGCACGATGGCGATGGCGGTCAATTTCGCCTACCGCGGCGATCGCGTGAACGCCGCCACGCTGATGCTCGTGACCGCGACCTTCGGCGAACTCTTCGTCGGCATGCAGGCCTTCGAATGGTCCAAGCTGATCCTCGAAGAGGGCGTGCGGCCCTGGGGCAACCCGATGGGCGCGGCGCAGTTCGGCTCGGCCTTCTTCATGATCACGGGCTTTCACGGGCTGCACGTGTCGGCCGGGGTGGTCTTCCTTTTCGTTGTGGCCTTCAAGCTGATGCGTGGCGATTACGACAAGCGGGGCAACTACCAGATCGTCGAGATCACCGGCCTGTACTGGCACTTCGTGGACCTGGTGTGGGTCTTCATTTTTGCGCTGTTCTATCTTTGGTGAGGACGACCATGGACCACGTCTCAGGCCAACAACATCCGATCAGCCTCTATCTCAAGATCTGGGGGCTGCTGTTCGTGCTCAGCACGATGTCGTACCTTGTCGACTACTTCCACTTCCAGGGCTATCTGCGCTGGACCCTGATCATCATCTTCATGCTGCTGAAGGCGGGGCTGATCGTCGCGGTCTTCATGCACATGGCGTGGGAACGGCTGTCGCTGGTCTATGCCATCCTGGTGCCGCCGCTGTGCCTGCTGGTCCTGGTCTGGCTGATGGCGGAGGAGGCCGGCCATACCTTCCTCACCCGGCTGCTGTTCTTCCACTGACGGCTTGGCCCGCCGCTCAGCGCCGCACGATGTAGCGCGTGACCACCGGCGGTGCCTCGCCGATGTGGAATGCGATCCGGCGCTCCCGCAGCGCCATGTCGCTGGCCGTGGCGCGGTTGAAGCGGCGCAAGTGGTCGGTCCACGAGTCGTCAACGATCTGCTCCACGTAGCGGCTGGGCTGCGCAATGTCGTGCAGCAGCTCCCAGCCGATGGCGCCCTGGCTCAGGCGCGCGCGGCGGGTCTGCTGCATCACGAGGTGAAAGGCCGCGGCGCGCGCCGGCTCGATGAGGTATTCGACTGTGATCACCACGCGGCCGTCTTCCTGTGGCGCCTCGGCCGGCGGACCGGCAGCCCAGCCGGCTTCGGCGGGACGGGTGTCGTCCTCCCCGACGCCGTCGGTTACCCAGCGCAGGGCCACCAGCATCAGCAGCGTGCCGCTGGCGGCGGCAACGGCGAGGCTCAGGTTCAGCGACGTGACGGTTGCCACCTGGCCCCAGAGTGCCGCGCCGATCGCGCTCGCGCCCATGATCGCCATCTGGTAGGTCGACATGCCGCGTGCGCGCACCCAGTCGGGCAGCGCGAGCTGCGCCGAGACCGAGAGCGAGTTGGCCACCGTGATCCAGGCCATGCCGCCGAAGAACATCGCGGGCACCGCGACCCAGGCGTTGGGCGCAAAGGCCATCACCGCGGTGGCGAGCGACTGCAGCACGGTGCCGCGCAGGACGAGCTGGTCGCGCCCCAGCGCCTGGCGCAGCCGCGGCAGGAACAGCACCGCGATGATCGCGCCCGAACCCATGGCGGCCAGCAGCAGCGTGAAGGTGCCGGCGCCGCCGCCCTTGAGATTGCGCGCCAGGAGCGGCAGCAGCGCGAGCAGGGCCGTGGAGTGGAAGAAGAAGATCGTGATGCGCGAGAGCACCGCCCGCATTCGCTGCGACTGCCAGACGAACTGCACGCCCACGCGCATCGCGCTGATGAGCTTCTCGCGGCCCAGCGGATTGGGCTTGTGCTCGCGCCGCCAGCGCAGCACCACGAAGCCCGAGGCCACCGACAGCACCGCGTTGAGCGCAAACACCCAGACGCTGCCCGCGCTGGCGATCAGCATGCCGGCCGTGAGCGGGCCGATGATGCGAGAGGCGTTCATCGCGATGCCGTTGAGGCCCAGCGCCGCGGGCAGCTGCGGCCGCGGCACCAGCTCGGGCACGATGGCCGAGAACACCGGCCAGCGCAGCGCCAGGCCGATGCCGTTGGCGAAGGTGAGCCCCAGCAGCAGCGGCGCGGTCATCATGTCGAGCGCAATGGCCGCGCACAGCACGATGGCGGTGCCCGCCAGCCAGAACTGTGTGGCCACCAGCCAGCGCCGGCGGTCGAGAATGTCGGCCAATGCCCCGCTGGGCAGGCCCAGCAGGAACACCGGCAAGGTGGAAGCCGACTGCACCAACGCCACCCAGATGGGCGAGGTGGTCAGCGAGGTCATCATCCATGCCGCCGCCACGTCGTTCATCCACATGCAGATGTTGGCGATGAGCCAGGTGCTCCACAGCATGCGGAACACGGGCAGCTTGAGCGGCACGAGCGCCGCGAACTTCGGTGGCTGCGGCCGGGCGGGGGGAATGGGTGTCTCGTCGGGGGATATCGGTGGCATGTGGCCCGATTGTGCCGATGCCACCGACAACAGTCGAAAAACCTATCCCCTGTCGCTGCGCGCCAGGCGGTGTTCGAGCCGCCGCAGCATCGTCGTGAGCACGAGCGTCATGACCCAGTAGACCACCGAGATGGCGAGGTATGGCTCCCAGTAGCGGGCATAGGCGCCCGCCACCGTGCGGGCCGCGTAGGCCAGTTCGGCCAGTCCGATGGCCGACACCAGCGAGGTGTCCTTCAAGAGCGCGATCGCGTTGTTGCCCAGCGGCGGCAGCATGCGGCGGAAGGCCTGCGGCAGCACCACGTAGCGCATGACCTGCAGCGGCGTGAAGCCGATCGACCTACCCGCATCGAACTGCCAGCGCGAGATCGATTGGATGCCGGCGCGGAACACCTCGGAGATGTAGGCCGCCGAATTGAGCGTGAGCGCCACCACGCCGGAAATCAGCGCGCCGTGCTCTTGCTTGAGCTCGCGCGCCAGATCGCCGCTGATCAGCAGCCCGGTCGCCGGATGAATGAACACCGGCATCACCGCGAAGTGGATCAGCAGGATCTGCACGAAGAGCGGCGTGCCGCGGAAGAAGCTCACGTACACCGTGGCGGGCCAGCGCAGGAAGAAGCGCGCGATCCAGGTCCACGGCGCATGGCGCGGGTGCGCCAGCCGCGCCAGCGCGAGGCAAAGGCCCCAGCTGGAACCCAGCAGCACGCACACCACCGTCATGCGCAGGGTCATCCAGGCGCCCTGCCAGAACAGGTCTTTGTACTCGACCAGGATGTCCCAGCGGAACCATCCGAACAGCAGAACGGGTTGTTCCATCTAGCGCGCGCTCTTGCTCTTGCTCGGGGCGGGCGTTCTCATCGGGCGTTCGGGTCTTTGTTGAACCACTTCTTGTAGATGGTGGCGTAGCTGCCGTCGGCGCGGATGGCGGCCAGGCCGGCCGTGAGCTTGTCGAGCAGCGCCTTGTCGCCCTTTTTCACGACGATGCCGAAGCCTTCTTCGGGAAAGGACTTGTCGTCCAGCGTCTTGAGTTCGGGATTCTGCGCCACGCGGTAGGCGATCACGCCGTTGTCGCCCATGGCGGCATCGACGCCACCGCCGGCCAGCTCGGAAATGATGAGCGGCGTGCTCTCGAAGCGGCGGATATTGGGGTTGGTCTTGCCGAACTCGCGCGAGGCGATGTCGTCGGCGGTGGAGGCGCTCACCACGGCGATTTTCTTGCCGGCGAGGTCCTTCAGCGAACCGACCGTGCTGTTCTTCGGCAGTGCGATCAGCTGGCGCGCCGCAAAGTAGGGCGGCGTGAAGTCGTAGCTCTGCTTGCGCTTCTCGTTGATGGTGACGCCCGAGATCACGAGGTCGACGTCGCCGTTGTTGAGGGCGCCGAAGATGCCCGTGAACGGCGTATTCACGACCTTGATCTTCAGGCCCTGCTGCTTGGCGATGGCGTTGATGATGTCGATGTCGAAGCCGACGATCTGCTTGTCTTTATTCTCGAACGCGAAGGGGGCGTAGGTGGCGCTCGAGGCCACTGTGAGTTCGCGGTTCTGGGCCTGGGCGCCGAAGGCGAGCGTGGCGGCGGCAAGGCCGAGCGCTATGGCGCGGCGAATGGTGTTCATGGGGTTTCTTTCCTCTTGTTGCGCCGGCTTGGCGGGTCTGTATATGTGGTGGGCGCGAATTCTAGGTTGCAGCTAGCGTGCCAGGTGCCCAAGCGGCAACGCGCTGCTGGCCTTCACCTCGCCCAGCGAGAAGCTGGTGTGCAGGTCTTTCACGTTGGGCAGGTTCATCAGCTGCTGGCGCGCGAAGGCCGAGAAGCCGTTCAGGTCCTGTGCCACCACCTGCAGCTCGAAGGTGCCGGTGCCGCTGATGTAGTGGCAGGCCACCACCTCGGGCATCTTGCGGATCGCCTCCTCGAGCTTGCGAGTGGCTTCGTTGGTGACGCGTTCGGTGTCCACGCGCACGAAAGCGAGCACGCCAAGCCCGATCTTGTGGCGGTCGATCTCGGCGTGATAGCCCTTGATGAAGCCGGCTTCTTCCAGTGCACGCACCCGGCGCCAGCAGGGCGCGGCCGAGAGCCCCACGCGCTGCGCAAGCTCGGCATTGGTGAGGCGGCCGTCGGCCTGCAGTTCTTGCAGGATTGCAAGGTCGAACTTGTCTATGCTTTCCATAAAGCCAGATCTTAAGCAAGATTCTTTCTGAAAGCCGGTTTTTGGAGGCGAAGAACGCAAACACCTGTCGCGCACCCCGGCATACACTTTGCGAGACCATGGGCTCGCGCCCTACCGGGCAAAGACCCATACCCCATCAGCCAGGCCCACCAGGCCCTGCCAAACGGAGACAGACCATATGAACGCACCGCTGCCCGAGCACATTCGCAAGGCGCTGGAAACCGTCACGCTCGACGACAAGTACTCCCTGGATTACGGGCGTGCCTTCATGAGTGGCGTCCAGGCGCTGGTCAAGCTACCGATGCTGCAGCGCCTGCGCGACAAGCAGGCCGGCAAGAACACGGCGGGTTTCATCAGCGGCTACCGCGGCTCTCCGCTGGGCGGCTACGACCAGGCGCTATGGAAAGCCAGCAAGTTCCTGAAGGAACAGAACATCGTCTTCCAGCCGGGCGTGAATGAAGAGCTTGCCGCCACGGCGCTATGGGGCACCCAGCAGCTGGGCTTCTCGCCCGCAGGCACCAACAAGTTCGACGGCGTATTCGGCATCTGGTATGGCAAGGGCCCGGGCGTGGACCGCTGCTCCGACGTCTTCAAGCATGCCAACATGGCGGGCACCACCGAATGGGGCGGCGTGATCGCGGTGGCGGGCGACGACCACATTTCCAAGAGCAGCACCGCCGCGCACCAGAGCGACCACATCTTCAAGGCCTGCGGCACGCCGGTGTTCTTTCCGACTAACGTGCAGGAGATCCTGGACCTGGGCATCCACGCCTTTGCCTTGAGCCGCTTCTCGGGCGTCTGGTCGGGCATGAAGACGATCCAGGAAATCGTCGAGTCGAGCGCCACGGCCATGATCGACCCGGACCGCGTCGAGATCGTCATCCCCACCGATTTCCAGATGCCGCCCGGCGGCCTGCACATCCGCTGGCCCGACCATGCACTGGAGCAGGAAGCGCGGCTCATGCACTACAAGTGGTATGCCGCGCTGGCCTACATCCGCGCCAACCGCCTGAATCACAACGTGATCGAAGGCCCGAACGACCGCTTCGGCATCATGGCCAGCGGCAAGGCCTACAACGACACGCGCCAGGCCCTGATCGACCTGGGCCTGGACGACGCCACCTGCCGCCAGCTGGGCATCCGGCTGCACAAGGTGGGCGTGGTGTGGCCGCTGGAGGCGCAGCTCACGCGCGACTTTGCCACCGGCCTGCAAGAAATCCTGGTGGTGGAAGAAAAGCGCCAGGTCATCGAATACCAGCTGAAGGAAGAGCTCTACAACTGGCGCGCCGACGTGCGCCCCACTGTGCTCGGCAAGTTCAACGAGCTCGACGGCGAATTCTCCGGCGGCGAATGGGCCATGCCCAATCCCACCGCCAACACGCTGCTGCGCGCCAATGCCGACCTGAACCCGGCGCTCATTGCCAAGGCCATTGCACAGCGGCTGCGCAAGCTCGGCATTCTGGACCAGGCCGGGGCCGACATGCATGCGCGCATCGATGCGCAGATCGCCATCCTCGAGGCCAAGGAGCGCTCGATGGAAGTGCTCAAGGTGGGTGGCGTGCAAGGCGCCGACCGCCAGCCGTGGTTCTGCTCGGGCTGTCCGCACAACACCAGCACCGTGGTGCCCGAAGGTTCGCGCGCGATGGGCGGCATCGGCTGCCACTTCATGGCGACCTGGATGGACCGCTCCACCATCGGCTTCACGCAGATGGGCGGCGAGGGCGTGCCGTGGGTGGGCCAGCAGCCCTTCACCACCGACCAGCACATCTTCGCGAACCTGGGCGACGGCACCTACTTCCACAGCGGCCTGCTGGCCATCCGCCAGAGCATCGCGGCGGGCGTGAACATCACCTACAAGATCCTCTACAACGACGCGGTCGCCATGACCGGCGGCCAGCAGGTCGGCGAGCGGCCCGAAGGGCACTCGGTGCTGCAGATCGCCGAGAGCCTGCATGCCGAGGGCGCGAAGAAGGTGGTGATCGTCACCGACGAGCCCGAGAAGTACGAGGGCGTGAGCATCCCCGGCGACCACGTGCAGGTGAAGCACCGCGACCTGCTCGATGACGTGCAGCGCGAGTTCCGCGCCATTCCGGGCACCACGGCCATCATCTACGACCAGACCTGCGCCACCGAGAAGCGCCGCCGCCGCAAGCGCGGCACGGCGGTCGATCCGGCCAAGCGCGTGGTCATCAACGAACTGGTCTGCGAAGGCTGCGGCGACTGCAGCGTGCAGAGCAACTGCCTGAGCGTGGAGCCGCTGGAGACCGAGTTCGGCCGCAAGCGCACCATCAACCAGAGCAGCTGCAACAAGGATATGAGCTGCCTCAAGGGCTTCTGCCCGAGCTTCGTGACTGTCGAGGGCGGCCAACTGAAGAAGAAGGGCAAGAACAAGGCGGCCACGCCGGCCGAGTTCGGCCTGCTGCCCGAACCCTCGATTCCGTCGCTGGCCGGCGGCAGGGTCTGGGGCGTAGTGGTGGCGGGCGTCGGCGGCACCGGCGTCATCACCATCGGCCAGCTGCTGGGCATGGCGGCGCACATCGAGGCCAAGGGCATCGTCACGCAGGACGCGGCCGGCCTCGCGCAGAAGGGCGGCGCCACCTGGAGCCACGTGCTCATCGGCGACACGCAGGACGACATCCGCACCACCCGCGTGGGTACGGCGGCGGCCGACCTGATCCTGGCCTGCGACCCGCTGGTCACGGTGAACGCCGAGACCATGGCGCGCATGCGCGAAGGGCGCACGCACGTCGC